>Ga0164292_10000851_pt1 | contig 24379 bp, 23 predicted proteins | sample GEODES117metaG_FD_111486 | JGI IMG/M metagenome (GOLD analysis project Ga0164292, IMG submission 111486) | Eutrophic lake water microbial communities from Lake Mendota, Wisconsin, USA - GEODES117 metaG | ecosystem: Environmental > Aquatic > Freshwater > Lake | place: USA: Lake Mendota...
CAAGTACTAAAGAAACCGTAGAACCAAGTACTAAAGAAACCGTAGAACCAAGTACTAAAGAAACCGTAGAACCAAGTACTAAAGAAACCGTAGAAGATGATTTTGATAACGCAGTCGATGATACTAAAAAACAAAATACTAATGTAGTAACAAAAGAACAAGTAGAAAGGTTTTTAATTAATTTTTCTAATAGAATTGCTGGAATGTTTTATTGTTGTAATAAATATGGTTCAGTGAATGATGTTCGACAATTACTTATCACTATGTCGTCTTTTAAAAGTACAGGTGTTGATTATTTTATTTTTGCTAATGATATTAAACACTTTTATGAAGAAACAAAAATTTCTGAATATTGTTTAGAATTAGTAAGAAAACCTGACTATATTGAAATTGCCAGAATATTATCAAAAAATCAATATGAAGAGTATCAAAAAGAAAAAAAACAACATGATATATTTCAACATATGTTAAGATCCACTATTCCCGGGTTAATAATGAATAATTGGGATAAAATTTCTTTAGGATTTACATCTATTACTCACGCTTCTTACGATAGTTTGGTTGTTGGTACGATGATTTCTTATTTAGTATCAGTATATTCTAAATATACTGCTGAATTATCAAGTATTTTGGATAAAATGATGGTTGATTATATAATGAAATTTGTTTTTACAAATAAAGTAGATTTTGAAAATATTGTATTGTGTGTGGACGGAAAAGTTTATAGTAATTTAGATTCTGTAGAATCTGTTAAAGGAGAATACAGAATTATAGCAATAATTTTGTGGTCTATTTATAAACTAGAACAAAAAACTAATACTATTGATGAAATTATAGACACTATTAAAACTAAAACTAAAAATCCAGAAATTTCTGTACCTATTGTTGCATGTATTTTGGGATTAATTATAGGTTTTGAAAATAATTCATATAAAAAAGATAAAGATATTGATTTTGTTATAGAAAATTTTATATTACTTTTCAGAATACAATAAAACATATTAAACAGTTGAATTATACTATATATAAATAATGTCTACAAAACAACGAAAACAGAGTTCGACCAAAACCGAGACCGGTGAAAATAAACGCGTTCCTAGCAAAAAATCGTCTCCAAAACCTACAGAGACACCTAGTTCTAATGAAAAAACTTCTAAAAGAACGGTTTCTGATGGTAAAAAAACTTCTAACAAAAAACAAAAAGTTGAACAAAAAGTTGAACAAAAAGTTGAACAAAAAGTTGAACAAGTAGATATTAAAGCAGTAGATTCTGGTACGCAAAAACAAGAAAGAAAGCAAAAATCTAAACAAAATGGTCTGCTAATGTCTGTACCTAGAGTTCGTAAATTCATGGATAGATATGGTATTAATAAACATTATGATAAAATAGTAGATGTTCTAGTTAAGTCAAAAACAGAATCTGTAACTTTGTCAGCAGAAGAAAAAGAAACTATAGAACAAGCTTATAAGTTGGTCTATACCCCTAGACTAGAGAGATATAATGAATATCAATCAAAACTTAGTGCTGGTACTATTACTCCTGGTCATAAAAAATACAAAAATGTCGTTAATTTTAAACCAAGAACAGATAGTGTGGAAGAAAAAGTTGATGTAGTGAATAAATTGAAATATCGATTTAGTAGTAGTTCTACAGTTGCTTTGTCAGCCGTTCTAGAATATATTACTCATGGTATTGTTAAATCGGCAATTATGTCAACTATTGTTTCTGAGAAGAGCATTGTAACTATCCATAGTTTATTTTCTGATACTTCTGATAAGTCTTGGTTTCCTATTCTAAAAGATACTGAAGAGTTTAAAAAACTCAATCTTGGTGCTCAAGTTGAAGATAAAGTAGAAGAAGATTCAAAGGAAGATGATAAAGAAACTTCTTTGGATTTTTGTATTAATACCATCTTTAAAAGTGTTAAGACTAAACTTTTGGAAACAGATAAGAAATATGAAAATGTCAAGATTGGAAAGAAATTTAGAGAATTTTGTTCACAATTGCTTCTACAATTGATTTCTAGATATAATTGTTTGTTTAAATTGTGTACTGAATATAACAAATGTAAAACAATTACCGATGATACTGTACTATTTGTTACAAGAATGCTTATGGTAGACAGTGGAGTTTCTGATCCTCTTGTTCTTCCTTTTGTTTATTCTAAACTCAAAAGAAAATAAATGTTAAATATAAATGTTAAATATAAATGTTAAATATAAATAGTAAATATAAATGTTAAATATAAATAGTAAATATACTATATTTTTTTTTTGATAATAAAAATATATGAAAAAAATTATTTATTTGGATAATAACGGTACTACTAAAATATGTAAAAAATCTAAAGAGAAAATAATAGCATGGTTATGTTGTTGTACAAATCCTTCGTCCGATTCTAAACTAGCGTCAAAAACAAAAGATATGATAGACGCAACTAAAAATTATATTCTAAAACATAATGGTATCATTAATAATTATACTGTATTATTTACAAGTGGAGCTAGTGAGTCAAATAGTATGATTATTAAGTCAGTAACAGAGTCATACAAAAGACATAAAAAAACGATACCTCATGTAATAATATCAGCTATAGAACATAAATGTATAATAGAATGTTGTAAATTATTAAATTCAGATGGTTTAATTACATTAACAATTATAGAACCAAACGCTTATGGATATATTTCTTATATGGATGTTGAAAAAAGTATAAACAATAATACAGCTTTAATATCTATAATGTATGCTAATAACGAAATAGGAAGTATTAATGATATTAAAAAAATAGGAAGTATTGCTCATAAACATAATATTCCTTTTCATACTGACGCAGTTCAAATATATGGAAAAATAAAAATAAACATATTTGAAAACAATATAGACGCTTTATCTATGAGTTTTCATAAAATGTATGGACCGATGGGTTTAGGAATGTTGATTTTAAATAACCAATTAATTTCAGGTTATCAGATTAAAGGTCAAATATCTGGTTCTCAACAACACCAATTAAGAGGCGGAACAGAAAATGTTCCAGGAATTGCTGGAATTGTTCCTGCTATAAAAGATACATTTTTAAATAGAAACACTAAAAACTCTAAGATGTTAAAGCAAAAAAAAAGAATAGTTAAAGAACTAGAAAAATCAATCACAAGAGGCGAGTATAAAACATATTTTGATAAAACAGAGAAAAAAGAGAACGAATTTGTTGTTATTGGAAACCCAGATATAGAAAAAGAAATGTTACCAAATACATTACTTATTGCATTTGTTAAAAATATAAACACTTCAAAACCTTTTTGTAATGTAAATTTAAAAAAAAGACTAAATAGTAAAAATATTATAGTTTCTATAGGCTCAGCTTGTTCTACAAAAGATCCAGACGCTTCTCATGTTTTAGTAGCAATTAAAGCTCCACTAAAAATAAAACAAGGTGTTATTCGTATTTCATTATCAGATAATACAATAGATAAAGAATTGGATATTTTTATAAAAGAATTAATTAAAAGTGTTGTTATTCAATTCAATGATGTTTAGAACATTTATTTTCTATAATAGCTTTACTAGTACATCGCTTTCCCTTATTAATTCCAGATTTAAAAATATGTGAACACGTTTCCTCAATTCTTGATTCTACTTCTTGATCACTTTCATCATCATTTAAAAGAGTCGGATTGTTTAAAATATTTGGATCGTTTAATATATTACTATCTACAGTTATTATTACTTTAGTTTTATTTTCATTTATCATATCTTGTAACATCAACAGTGTTTCTTCTTCTCGGTTAATACTAATTGGTTCTTCTACATCGTCCCAATTTTCACTATCTTCTATATTATCTTTTAATGACTGTATTTTTTTCTCTTCTGTCTTTACTATGTTTTCTGAGTTATCAGAAATTCTTTGTGCTATATTTCCAGAAATTGTTTCTTGTTCCATTATTCTCGGATTTTCTTTTTGTTTTGTAACTGGTTTATTAGAATTTTTGGTTATATATTGTTGCAAAATACTATTATCCATATTTAATATACTATCTGGTATATCTTTCTTTTTTTCAACACTTTTTTCTTGTATTATAGTTGGTTTTATTACTGGTCTATCTTTTGTTTTTGTTTCTTTTTGTTGATAAGATTTATAAAAATAATAAATTATCAGAATAATTAAAATAACGACAATTATAATAGTTGTTATATAAAGTATTTTAGTATAATCTGTTTCTAGTTTTGGTTTTGTGCTGACATCTGATCGTTGTTGAATAATAGGTTTTTGTAAACCTTCATTTAAAGGTTCTCCTATCATAGATTTATCAGTTATATTTGGAATTACACTTCTATACATTTTTTATATAAATAAATATACTTATATTTATATTATGTTAGAAGATATTATTAAATTATATGAAAATTTTGATAAACATTTTAAAAAATATTTAGAAGTATTACTTCCAATCATAGAATCAGATTATATTCTTAAATTATTTATTTCAGAAAAATATAATGTAATTTCTGAATTAATTTCTTCATTAAAAAATGAAATTAAAACAAACGAAGAATGTTTTGAATTTGATGATACTATATTTAAAATCGATAATTTATCAAATCATCTATTAAACTTTATAAACAAAATAGATTTATATTCTATTAAAACGATTACATCGACATCTATGGAAAATATAGTATCCGAAACAGCTATTATAAATAGTTACAATAAAAATTTTTATACTATCAAAAAAGATAAGTATTTGTATGCTATTAAAATCTTTAATAAAATATTGTCTAATATATCTTTAGATGAAATACAATCTTTTCATATAAAATATAACGATAGTATCTTGTTATATAAAAAATTAATGTTTAAAAGATTAAAAAAAGAAAAAAGAGTTATAGATTATGTTGATAAAATAAAATATAAATTATTTGACGACGGAAAAACTGAGGAAAATTTTAATCTATTACAACGATTTAATTTTACACCATTTGTTCAACATATTTCAGTAGATGAATTAATAAAGTATTCATTAAACGTAACAATAAAAAAAACTGATAAAAAAACAGGTGGTTCTTATGATGTAAAAAATTTAGAAAAAGTGTCAGATATTTTTAAATCTAAAAGAATAGGTGTTTTTGTATTAGTATGTATATGTAATAATCCTATAGAATTTAATTTTTCTAACTTATTAAATCAAAAAAAACAAAATTTTACCGAAGGGATGAGTATAACAACAGACATGATTGATTTTTATAGCATGATCAAACAATATAAATCAAAATATCCAGCAATATTAACCAATTATTCAATTGGAGATATTAATTCTAATAAATGGTTAGTTGTAAGAACAATTGATGGAGAATACTATGACATTATAACTAATAAACCATGTTCTGAATTTTCTGAGGTTTTTGTCACTAATACAGTTGTTGAAAAATTAAAAAGAGGACCATCAAATTTGATAGATAAATACCAAAATAATCAAAACGAATTATTAAGTAATTTTATACGCGAACCTTTGGTTATTGAAATAAAAAAATATAACAATCCATCGCATAATATTAAAAATATTATATATAATACATTAATAGATTATTATGAAAACAAAATAAGAGAAAACGAATTAACTCTATACAATTTAAATAATATTATTCTATCACAAGACATAAATAATGTATTATTAAATGTATTAATTAATTCATTTATGACATTGGATGTAAACTATGTACCATTAGATATGGTTTCTTTTATAAATATGATGGAAAATCTAATCTATAGTTATTCAAATGAGATTAGGGATGGTTATATAAAAGAAGAGTTTAGTGAAAAAATATTTGAAAAATATACTGGATTAAATTTATTTAATTTAATTATGAAAAAAATAAAAGATTTTGCGACTCTAGTAACTAATAAGATTTTTAGTGTAGAAAAAGATATATTTTATAATATCTTGTTACATAATAGATTATTAAACATAAATTTTAATAATTAATATATGGAAAATAATCACGAAACAAAAAAAAAGAAACCTGGTCGACCCAGAAAGTTTCCAGTTAAAAGTTCAGTTAAAAAAACTGGTATATCCAATGTACCTTTAAACGCTGAAAACTGTATAGAGTTTGTTTATGATTCTCCAATAACATTAAAAAAGGTTTTTAATTTATTTAAGTCTATGTATATAACAGAGTTATGTATTGAATTTAAAAAAGAAACTCTAGAAATGACAAGTATAGATCATCTTAAAAAGTCATTTATAAAAGTTATTATACATTGTGCACATACTAGTTTTTATTTTTGCGGAGAAATAGTTAAAATTTATGTAAATCCAAACAATATAGAAAAAATCATTCAAGTGTTAGACAAAAATTATACTTCTATTGCGTTTGTATTAAAAACTGTTTCTAGTAGGAGTATATTGAATATCATTTATAAAAATGATGTTGAGATAGATGAATTTAGAGAGATAGATCTTATTAAACCAAATAGTGGATTTATTATACCGTCATTTAGCGATGATGGGTATCCTATAAAATTTACGCTTCCTTGTAAATATTTTAAAAAATTAGTGTCAGATATAAGCGTATTTGCTGATATATTAACTATTGAAAAGATAGGAAATAGTCCACTAATGTTTATTCATACCAGTAATGATAAAAGTGTAAAGACTAGACATATAGTTCAGTCCGAAAATTCAATAAGTCTTACTTCCACACTTACAGAAGAAGAAATTTTTTCATCTTCTGTTCATATTGAATATATAAAACCATTATCTTCTTCTCTATTGTCTGATAATATAAAAATATCGGCAGATAACAATAAAAATATTATATTTAGATCTGAAATTGATAAAAAAACAATAGAAGTATTAGTTAATACAGCCATTATAAGAAATAATAAAAATAGATAAAATTATTTCTTATAAAAACCAGTGTTGTTATTTTTTTTATATATTAAATCATAAATATCTATTTTTGATTTGGTTTATTTTTTATATTACTAGATTTTCATATATATATAATGTTAAAATCTAAAAGTAGATCAAAAAAAACAGATAAGAAAAAATCTAATAAAAAGTCTAATAAAAAGTCTATTAAGAAGTCTATTAAAAAATCTAATAAGAAGAAAACTAAACATTCATTACATAAAAGCGGAGGATTAAATGAAGAAAAATTATGTGATATAGTAACAAAAGATGAATTTAAAGAGTATTTAAATAAACCAGAATATAAGGATGGTAAAAAACAGATTTCAATAGTAGATCCTTCCATAGATTATAAAACAGCTTTGCAATATAAAATGGATAGATTTAGAAATCATACTACATATGAGTCTAATAGACAATTCAATAGTGTATGTAATCCAAATTCTATTGGTCTGTTAAAAGAAATGCTTGGGAGATTTATTCCAATTATTTTCATTGACTCAATTATAAAAATGATAAAAAATAAAGATAGCGATTTAAAAATATTAGAAGAAATAAAAAATATCCATTTAATAAATAAAAAACAATTAGAAAAAACAGCGGTAGAAAAAAAAAATAGTTATGGAAAAACTATCAAAACATCAAATCCTGGTAAAATAATATATGATAAATTAGTAAATAATTTCTTATTTTCAAGTAATAAACAAAACATTAACTTATTAGATGTTGGATGTGGAAATGGTTTAAAATTAAAAATTTATAGCGAACAAATAATAAAAGCTTCTAATAATAGAATTTCTGTAGATAAATATGCTACAGATATAGCCAATTGGGGTCCATATATAATTAATGATAATAAAATAAATATAAATAGCGAAGAAAGAATTAGATATTATGAGTCAAAAAAAACTGATGAATTGGGTATTGATTTTAAGTTAATTAAACAAGAACCTTTTTATAATATCCCTTATGAAGATAATATGTTTGATTGTATAATTTTATCACTTATGTTACATCACTGTAAAAATATAAATGAAGTTATTACAGAATGTAAAAGAATGTTAAAACAGAAAGGAATTATATTTTTAATCGAACACGATATTTGGACTGATAAAGATAATACTATTATAGATATACAACATAGTTTATATAGAGAAATAACCGAAGAAAAAAAAAATAATTTTTATCTAAATAATCCTGGAAGTTTAGATATATCTTGTTATTTTAATTGTGTAGAATGGGATATTATTTTTAAAAGAAATAATATGGAAAAAATATATACAGAAGAATTCAAAAAAAAACAGTTTAATTATGATAAACAATTTATAGCTGTATATAAAAAAATATCTTAATTTACATAATTGTTTTGAATATTCCTATGTTGTTGTTTTAAATTTGAGTTATTTTATTTGTTATATAAATTATGGATTCTAAAACTTATTTAGATGAAAAAAACAATATAGAAATTTACAACAAAGATGGTTTAGAATACTTGTCTAGTGTTTTAAATGGTAGTATAGATTTGATTTTAACAGATCCGCCATATATTACTTCTAGAAGTTCTGGGATGAATACACATTATAATAATGTAAAAGAAAATAAAATAATAGAAAAAACCGAAACAGAATGGATAGAGTTTAAACAAAAAAATAATATTACCGATGACTCTAAAAAAGAAAATTATATAAAATATGGATCTATTTATGGAACAAAATATTGCGTAAAAACCGATTATGGCGAATGGGATTCTGAATTTACTATAGAATTACTAGAAGAATTTATAAAACAATATTATAAAAAACTCAGAAAGGGAGGAACTTTGATAATATTTTTTGATATATGGAAAATAACAATATTAAAAGATATTATGGAAAAATATAAATTTAAACAATTAAGATTTATAGAATGGATAAAAACGAATCCACAACCATTGAATAGTAAAGTAAATTATCTAACTAATTGTAGAGAAATAGCTCTTATTGGTGTAAAAAATTCAAAACCTACATTTAATAGTAAATATGATAATGGAGTTTATAGTTATCCTTTACAGGGAGGAACAGTTAGAACACATCCTACACAAAAAAATATACTTTTATTTGAAGATCTAATTAAAAAACATTCAAATGAAAATGATACAATTTTAGATACATTTTTAGGTTCTGGGACCACCTCTATTGCCTGTAAAAATCTAAATAGAAAATTTAAAGGATGTGAAAAATCTACAGAATATTTTAATAATATTGTTATTAGACACGAATCTTAGAAAATTTAAGTTTTAATTGGTCTATCACAAGTATTTTATATTTATAATATTTTTTTGTTTTGTCCATAAATTCTAATGGATCGTACCAAAAAGTATTAATTATAACATCTGAAGAATATGCATATTTTTCCCAAGGGAAAATACCTAATATATTTAATATTGGTATATTATTAGCACTAAATAATCTATTATTTTTGTTTTCATATATACAAGCTTGTCTTTTCAATAAATTACATCTATTACAAAGACTTTGAAAATCCTCTAATTTTTGTGTTCTTAAAGATAAAACTTTTTCATCATTATATAAATAGTTTTTATGATCACATATTAAATCTGATTTAGTTCCACAAGACGAACAAGGATTTATTTTAATTAAATTTTTTATTTTTTGACTTATAGGTCTTTGTTCATTATCTTCTTTAATAGAATGAATATATATACCAATTATATTGTTTCCTTTTTTTTCTTTGTTTTGCATAAATTTGTTTAATGTATCGATAGGTATTTTTTCTGAGATATTATTAGAATATAATTTAGTTTTAAAATTTCCATACACAACCGAATAATTATATAATTTTTTACACCATCTACTACCCACACCATTATCCCATTCAAAAGGTTTTTTAAGTTCAGTTAATGTTTTTCTTTCTATAATATTTGTGTAATTATTGGAAATATTTTTAATTATTTTATCTATTTCTTGGTTGTTTTTCATTAACTAATTTTTTATAACTTTAAATAATCAAATTTTTAAAATATTGCTTGTAAAAATTAGTTTTTCTACTATTTATATATATCAAAAAATTGAATTTTGCTATATATAAAAGTAAACTACCGATGAATCATTACGAATCATTATATTTGTCGTTAGTGGAAAATGGACATAAAGGTCCTGTGAGCCCGGAAGACTCAGAAGAGTTGAAAAATATGTTGTTTCATGTGAGGCATAACGGTGGATTTGTTCCCAAAACGGAGAAAAAAGAACCTTGCGGTTTACTGATCAATGAACTAATGTCCTCACCAGAAAAGTATTCTAAAGACTTTGCAGTGTGGTTTCTTTGCAAAGAAATAAATAGGGGATATATTTGGCCTGAAAACTTTATAGTTATATTAAAGTTGTATAATATTTTCGACCCAGATTCTTCTTACAGTTCATCTGAAATTAAACTTCTTGAAACGATTATTTCTGCAGTTCATATATATATAAGAAGAGATAGATATGACAACTATCTGGAGATTGCAATTTGTGATTGTGGTTTCGAAGAAATTATGATTTTCTTGAGAGATATCATTGATTGTAGTGATCAGATTATAATTGATCACTATCGTGATTTATGGTTGGGTTTATTGTCTGATTTTCGAAACGAAGGACGAGCACTACCTTTTCGATGGATAGATGCAAAACGAGATCTTGATGGTGAAAGGCGCTCTTTAAGTCAAAACTCGTTCTTTGAATATGACCCAAATGCGATAGCGGTGACGATAGAAACAACTTATCGAATGTTAAAATACCCTGAATTGTATGATGAAAAGTCAAAAAAAAAATTATGGATAGAATATCACGCGTGTGAAAAGCTGGAAAAAAATTACCGATCAATGGTTTTGTATTATACCAAACTATTTGGCGGGGAATATCGGCAAATAGATAACAAGAGTACAAGAGAAATCTTACCTTCTGAAATTGTTGAGTATTTGTTGACGTTTCTTGGCTTAAACGAAATAGATTATGATTTGCTTAATGGAAGATTCTAAATTTTGTTTTTTTTTTAATGGATCATATAAATAATTATTGGATATTTTTAATATTATACTAGCCGTTAGTATTTTAAATTTCGAATAATATAATGAATTGATATTTCTCCTAATTTTATATAAATATGCCGTATTTCTTTGTTCATATTCAAACATTCCCATAATAAATCAAAAAACTGATAAATTATGATAAACATTTTATATATAAATTATATTAATCTACATAGCTGAATATTTTGTTTTTTACTGATTTAATATATATCAATTACCAATATTTTTAGAAATATAGATAGTTAGAAAATACTATCTACTATAATTTAAAACCAAAAAATTGAATTTTTGATATATATAAAAGTAAACGAATAATGGATTTAAATAAAAAGTATTCGTTGTTGGTATCTGATGGATATTGGGGTCATTTAGATTTGGGTAAATTAAAGGAAATGCTTGATTATATGGCGATTGATCGCGACAGATGTCGTAGAGCCAGAAAAGAAAATGTCGAGCCGTGTTGTTTATTGATAGACGCGTTAATAAAGTATCCAGATAAATATTCACAACATTTTGTTATTAATTTTCTAACTCTGAGTGTTTCTGCCGGATATATCGAACTTCATAGTCTGATGCAAATAATAAATTCGCATAATATTTTTAAGAGATTCGGCGATGAAAACTCGGTGTTAGAGTTTGAACTTTTAAAAACTATTTTTGTTGCTGTGAAAAATTATTTAAATGGTGAGGAGAAAAATAATTTTTTGGAAATATATATCAGCGATAAGGAGTTCGATGAAATTATGATTTTTATAAAAAACATAATTGTTCGAGGCGGAAATTCGGCGATTGAAAATTTTGTTGACGATTTCAAAGCATTATTGCATTGTTTTCAAGACGTTGGACGAGCACTTCCGTTTCGATGGATATCTCCTGAACGTAGATTGGAAATTGAAAGTAAATCGAAGAGTTGTGGTTCGTTCTTTTGCATTGGTTGTACTAATACAGCATCAATGGTAGAAACGACTATTCGGATGTTCAAATTCCCCGGTCTGTATGACGCAAATGATAAAAAAAAATTGTGGATAGAACATCACGCCTGTGAAAAACTGAAAAACAAGTACCAGTTTATGGTTTTGTTTTATACAAAACTGTTTGGCGGAGAATATCGGAAAATCGATAAAAAGCTTACAAGGCCGAATTTGTCTTCAGATTTGGTATTGCGTATTTTATCCTTTCTTGGATTAAATGGAGTTGATTACGAATTACAACAGGGACGTTTCTAATTTTTAAGATCAATTTCTTAATCCTGTTTTTTTGTCATAATAATAAAAAGCTGATTATAGTAAGGATAAATAAAAATTTCATAATTGTTGTTTTTTTTTAATGGATCATATAAATAATTATTTGGTACTTTTATTATTATACCAGTCGGTAATATTTTAAAGTTTAGAATAATATCATGTAATGACATCTCTCCTAATTTTATATCTATTTTGTCTTTTTTATTCATATTCAAACCTCCCCAAGGTGGATCAAAAAACACAATATCTTGAACTAATTTATTTTGTATTTCTAAATAATCATTATTATATATTTCAAAATTGTTTCTATTGTAAAGGATTAGATTGTTTTCTAAAGCTTTACTTGTTTTATTATCTATTTCTACACTATTAACAAATTTAAAATATTCACAAAAAGAAATACTATTACCACCAACATTGGCAGATGAATCTGTAATAATTAAATTATTAGTATCTGTAAAATGTTTACTAATATGATTTTTTAAAAAATCTGTTGAATCTTTTCTAGATAAACTATAAACAGTTTCCTTGACTACTTGTATTTTTTCTTTATTAACACCATCTGGAAACCAAGATTTTAAAAGATCATATGAATGATTTATTTTTTTATTTTTATGTGTTTTTAATGTTATAATTTCATTGTTAGGAAAAACTTCTAAATCAATAGATTTAAATCTTTTATGTACTTCTCCTCCATTTATTCCTCTAATTATCGTACCTTCTTCGAGAAAAAAATACCCAATATTAATTATTAAAATAAGTATTAATACTATAAAAAACATTTTAATTTTTTATTTATATTAATACTTATATTTATTATAAACGAGAAAATAAAGATTTTGTTATTTAAATAGAAACAACTATACAGAAAGTGAAAATATTAATTACAGATGTATGAATATTAATTATTAGAATAAGTATCAATACTATAAAAACATTTTAATTTTGATTTATAATAATAATTATAATTATTATAATCAGAAAATGGAAGATAATATTTGTTGTGCAAACCAATGTTATTTAAATAAAGAAATTTATAGATGTTGCAGTAATAACTCGAATCATTATATTTGTGGTAACTGTAAAGATAAAGTAAATAAATGTCCTATTTGTAGAAACACTGATTTTAAAAGAGATATAGAAATGGAGTTAGAAATAAAAAAAAACTTAACAAAATGTGAAAATAAAAATTGTAATTATATGATTGTTCCAAACGACACTACACATTATGAAACTTGTAGATTTAGACAGATAACATGTCCAGAATGTAAAAAACAATGCGTATATGATGATTTGGTAGAACATCTAAGAAAAGATTTTGAAGATGAAGGTGTTTATAATGTTTTTCTTTTTGTTAATAGTATTGAAAGAAGTACATTCGGAGATGGTAGTGGTTTATATATAATTCATAACCAAAATTTTAAAGACAGGACTTTTTTAATCATAGTCGGCGAAACTGTTAAATTTTTGTATATAGATAATAATGTTAACTATTTACCAAAATGCGAAGTTTATTTTTACAATAAACAAGAAAATAAAGATTTTGTTATCGAAATAGAAACAACTAATACAGAAAGTGAAAATATTAATTATAAATGTATGAGCATTGTTGAATTTATCTTGATGTGTGAAAATATACAAATTCAAGCTTTTGAACCAGATAAATACAAAATTGGTCAAAGGTGTATGGTAGTAAAAAATAATAATGTATACAGAGGTATAGTGTTGGATCATTTTTACAATCCAGAATCGATACTTGTAGAATATGAAATAAGAGATTTAACTTTTTCATTATTCATTGTAGAACAATTTGATATTAATAGTAATTTAATTTCAAACGAAGACGGATATACTTCTTTTGAATATAGAACTATTATGGGTGTTTTAAATGAAGAAGAACAAATTGAATTTTTACAAAATAATAATCAATTACAATAATGGTATTTTTTCATTAGATTCATAATCTACTCCATACTTTTGATTCTTATTATAATTTTTTGGAGGACCTCTGGTCATTTGATACATTACGTTACATTTATTGTTTTTTAAAGAACATTCGATATGATCAAAACCAATAGCGTGACCTATTTCGTGCAAAATTACATATTCTTTATATTCTTCTACAGATAATTTACTTTCTGGAACACCTTGCCAATTTATGTGGTCAATTAGTATTAATTTTCTATCAATTGTTAATGAAAAATATATTTTTTTACCATTATCATATTGGTCATTTCCATAAGGTGGCATTTTATCTCTGTGCCGCAATTCTATAGTAAAATCGGCATCTTCTTTATTCAAAACATAATTAAGATTAAAACCTTTTTTTTTCCAAAATAAATTATTATCTACTATAGATTTAACAACTTGTTGAAAATTACGATCTAAATTACTTGGTTTAACATAATAATTATAAGATAATTTATTTCCTCCATGTATTGAATTTTTTTTATATAAAATATTATATAAAGCATAACTTCCTAATAATAATATAATTGGATTCATAATGAATTTTACTGATAGTTTAGTTTCTCCTTTCTGTATTTATATATTTCAAGATGAAAATAAAAATTCATTTAATAATATCTATCAATATTATATGTTTAAAAAATTTGGTAAAATTTATACATTTAATCAACCAAATCTATTACTACTTATGTCTAATAGTAGAAGAGAACAGATAGTTTCTAATTGGAGCGAAATTAGATATAATGTTATGAAAGACGGATATTTGTTATGTATGAAAAAAAATACACAGTTAAAAGAAATGTTAATTCTAGAACAAACATACACAGACACTGTTCCTGTGGAACTTACTTTTTGGAAAAAAAACTTCTATATATTACTACAAGATCTTACAAACATTATAAACAATAAAGAAGCTAAACAAAGTTTGTATAATCTGCCTATAAACAATCCTACAATAGAATTAAAAATTTACGAAAAAACAAAAAAAATAACATTTAATGATGATGATAATATAATATTTTAATCTTACTAATATATAATGCCTTCCAATAGATTAAGTAATTTTGATAAATTTTATAATGAAAATAAAGATAAATTATATATGCCATTAAACAAAAATTACCCTTTAAATTATAAAAAAGGAATTCATTGGTCAAATTTACAATGTGACGAAGAAAGTAAAAATTTTGCATTATCTATTATAGAAAATACCAAATACGTTTCTTTTTATGAATTTAATGAAGAATTAAAAAAAATATCTTTATCCTATCTAAATACTATAAAAAAAGATAAAGATTTTGTTTACATATTAATAATTCCATATAAAATTAAAAAATCCAATACTTGGGTTAGTCTTTTAGTTTATAAATATCTCAAACCTATAATAAATTATATTGAATATGATATTAATGATGTTTATAATAGAAATATTGACTCTAAAGATATATTATATAAAAAAAAGATAAGGTGTATATTATGTGACGATTGTTCATATACAGGTTTACAAATTATGGAAACTTTATCTTTTAATAATAAACTTAATATTAAAAACGATAAAAAAGAACCAGAAGAAACAGATAAAGGATGGTTACAATGGAATAACAATTTTAAAAAAAAAATCAATAATGTTATTTCGAATATTGATATAAATTATTTTTCGGTAGATGTAATAATACCATATATCAGTTCTAGGGCTAATAAATTAATTAACAAATTACAATATGTAAGAATTCCTTCTTCTAGAAATATATTTGATACATTTATTGAACAAATTAATGTTAATTTATATCCACAATATATTATTAATGAGTTTTATTCAACATTTATGTATCATGATGATATATCTGCAATATATTTTGATCATAAAATAGCGGACGCTGTTTCTACGTTTAATAAAGTTTATTTATTAGCTCCTTTATTTAATTGTTCCAATAGACAAGTAAAATATAATTTTATAGAAAACTGTGATTTAAGTTATGAAAATATAGATAACAATATAAAATTTATAGATTTGGAAAAAGAAATGGAAGTGTGTCCAAGTACCTTTTATAAAAAAATAAAGTACACATATAATAATAAACAAATAGATACAGATTTAGAGTTAAAAGCAATATTAGAATAAATTTTCTTGAGAATATATTACATTATTTTTTTGCGAACAACTGTTTTGTGTATATTTATTTGAATTAAAAGATTGTAATCTTCTTCTTAAAAAAACTTCTGGACTAATTGAGTGATTATTTATTTGTTCTACTAAATTACCACCTCCACTAAATGATGTTTTACTATTAATTGATAATAAAATATATATAATTACAAAAAGACCAAATAATATTATTTCTTCCATTATATAATTTATAATATATAAAATGGAACAAATACAAATTTATTATTTAGTAGCTATATTTATGTTGGTCTGGTATTTTCAGTTATACAAACCGGTATTTCATTATATGAAAATGTGTGAAGGTTATTCTAGTGATGTGGGAAAAGTTATGCGCTCGGATGTTTGTCCTTGTGGTATTAAAATTTAATTTATTATTTGTAATAAATAAATTAGTATAATATATTTAATATACTATGTTTGATCCTTTAAGTATTTTTATAATTTTAGCAATTTTTTACATTTATTATTATAAAATAAAACCAACATCAGGATATGATGATGAAGATAGATATGTAAGTTTATTATATGGACCGGTAGTTTCGAGAATAGGAACCGATCAAAGATTAAATCCAGAGGCTGATGTTATGGCGTTTCATTCTGGCGGGGATAATCTTTATAATAATATACAAACATTAGAACAACCAATTAGCAGAGATCCTTTGGTTCAAAAACAATTAGAAACCCCAGATATACTATTAAAAAGATCTTATGGATATGCAAATGATGAAGGACAATTACCTGACGGATATAATCCTCCTATATATGAATTTGAAGAAACCGCAATGATAAGACAAGATACTAAAAAAGAATTAATTTATTAAAACTTATAATATTGTAAATATAAATATGAATAAAAAACCACTTTGCAATTTTTTTGTTTATAATAGGGTTCGTTGTCTAACTGGTTATAATAGAAAAGAGCGACAAATAATAAGACAAAAAATCAAAAAAAAAAATTAACTCCAAACTTTATTTTAAATTTTATTTTATATTATATATAAAAATGATTATACTAATTATTGTTAATAACATTGAACAGATTGGTATAAACGTTGATGCTAAAATAATTAAGAATTTATTAATAAATCATGATGTTCGTATAGTCGATAATAAATATATAAACACAGAAACAGTTTTTGATTACATTATAATGATAGAACATATTTTTAGTAATATGTTTGAAACTTTAAATTATAAAAAAATTATTTATATTCCAAATTGTGAATTATTAACTGATTGGGATATAAAAAATATTCATAAGATAGATATTATTATTGCAAAAACTAAAATTGTTAGACCTTACTTAGAAAGTTTAGATTTAAAACTTCCAGATATAATATATACTAAATTTACAACACCATGTCATAGTTTAGAATTTAAAAAAAACAAAAATATAGTTGTACATTTTGCCGGATCTAGTTTTATGAAAAATACTACAGCTGTTTTGAAAACGTGGGTTAAAAATAATTACTTTTTAAAAGAAAATCCTAATATTATTTTGGTTATAACTAAAAAAAAATGGTTTCATACAGAAATTGAAAAAGAAGGTATGAAATTTTGGGATTCTCTTAAACCTACTAAAGTAAATAACATAATAAATAGAAAAGTATCGGCATTTAATGTAAAAAATATTTTTATTACTGAATTTTTAGAAAAAGAGGATTATGAATTTTTCTCCAATTCAGCATTTATGTATTTATGTCCATCGTTAATGGAAGGTTATGGGCATTATATTAACGATGGAAGATGTAGAAAATCTTTAGTATTAACCACAGATGCCGAACCTATGAATGAATTGATTACTGAAAAAAAACAATTAATAAAAGTAGAAAAAAAAGTTTTACATTATAAAGATCATTTTAATAAATGGATATATAAATCTGATTATAAATCTAATCGAGTATCTATAGAAGACTTTGGTAATAAAATTAAATATTTTATAAAAAACGATATCGAAAAGTATACACATAGACAATATAAAGAATATGTTGAAGACACACAATTTTTTAATAAAACAATGTCTGAAATATTTGAATCAGATTAACTTGTAATAAAATTATTGTCTATAATATAATATAGTTGAGAAGAAACAAAACTTGCTGTTAAATAATATAATTTAGTTTTGTTTTGTCTATTAGTTAGTTCTATTTTATCTACAACAATATATTGCATCATTTGACCTCTATAACTTGTAGCTCTTGAATTGATAACAATAGGTAAATTATTGTTCAACATATAACATTTTTTATTCATATCCCATTTTGCGCAATTCATTCTGAATCCTTCATAAATACATTTTTTTATTTTTAATACTTCATCCATCCCTGTTAAGAAATTATCAAATATCTTAATTAAGCTATAATTTCTTATATTTAATCCATTATAATATGGATCTAGACCTAGAACTGAATAAAAACTATTTATCAATTCTAACCTAATTGAACTTATAGTTAATAGATTTTTGTAAATAAATCCATTTTCTTCACACCATTCTTTAACAATTGTAGTATTATAATTTTCTGTTGATTTTTTAATAATTTCTGTAAAACCATCCCAGATAAAAATAGTTTCAATAAAATCATCCATTAAAAATCTATTTAAATCTTTTTTTCCTGGACAACTAAAAGTAAATTTTTTTTTTGATTTATTATTTATATAATTCTTACCATTAGTTACAAATGCTGCTATTGTAATTAAATCTAGTATATTTGCCCCATGAATATAACCAGCAAAAACCATTCTTAGACATTCTAATTTACTTTTTGTAATTTTATTTACCATAAGACCCATTAGTGTTGGATTTTGGTTTTTGTCTATAAAACCAAGAACAAACAATTTTTCAAGAGCACTTGTTAATGTATCAAATCCTGGCTGTGTTAATAAATCAAGTTCGGTTAATTTATAGTCATTTGTTGGAATATATGGAGTTGTAATTTTTCCATCCCAATTTATATTTTTGTTTTTTATTATTAAACTTAAAATCAATTCGGTAATATTGCTTGTAGTAATATCTGGCAATTTATCTACTACCATTTTATTATAAGTCTCTTCTGTGAACATTGGATACCATGTACCTTCATATACTCTTCCAACTCTTCCTCTTCTTTGAATTGTACTAGCTTGTGAACTTGGCATTACAATTAATCCGCTAAAATTATAAATAGGATTAAATACATTATTATTTTCATAACCTGTATCAATAACATATCTTAATGTTCCTATAGTTAAACCGGTTTCGGCAACAGGAGTAGATACTATAACTCGTCTCTCTGGAGTATATAATTTTCCTTCTATATCTACTCTTAACGAAGACATTGGTTTATAAATATCTTGATATTGTTCATCTTTAGATGAAAATAACTCACTACTTAAAGATACTATTTTTAATTTTTTTTCTAGTGTTTTATTAATTTCTATTAATTCTTTTATTATTTTTTTTTTAGGAGAACCACCATAAACAAAAACCAAAATATCTCTATATTTTGTTTTAAAATCCTCTTCATTTTTATGTATTTCTAGAATAGTTTCTATTATTTTATTATTATAATTTTCTAAACTTGTTTCCAAAAATATTTGTTTAATTGGATAGTTAATACCGGCAACTTCTAATATATCTTGTCTTTTTATACCAAAAAAATCAGCATAAAATTCAGTATTAAAAGTAGCGCTTGTTAAAATAATACAAGGACATTCAGATTTTTTATAATTTCTATATATAAAAGATTTAATGAGAGACATTGTTATATCAGTTTCTACTTCTCTTATATGACATTCGTCTAATATTATAAAAGAATACTTATCGATAATTTCATCGTCAGTCAATGTCTTAAACTGTTGTGAAAGAGTTCCTATTGTCATAAATATAATACCTTTTTCTGGTTTAAAAGCAAAATTTCCGGTTTGATATCCAATATTATCGCCCATTTTTAACTCTGGATAATATCTAACAATATTGTTTGGAATTTCTATTGTTGTTAAAACTCTTGGTTGAGTTATCGCTATAAATTTTCTTGTTAGTTGAAAAAATGATTTATAAAGTTCAGGACCAAGAGTAGTAGATTTTCCAGACCCCGTTCCAGATTTTAATATTATAAATTTTTCTCCTGGTGAATTTACTTTTACTCCTTGAAAAGTAGAAGATACTACAGTCAATCTTTTTTTAATAAAATCAATTACATAATCTATTGTTCTAGAGTCATTAATTTGTTGTATATCATATTGGTTATATTCTGGTTTTATAACTATTTTTCCTTTCTGTAATAAAGTTGAAGACATTATATATAAAAAAATAGATTAATTTTATAATATTTCTGGTATATTATTTGCTTTTAATATAACATTAATAATTTCTTTATTATTTACAAGATATAAATAAAACCTCTCAAATGTCGTTTTAGAAATTTCGCATTTAGCGGCAATAGTTTTTTCTGTAATTCCAATATCACATTGTTTGATAATAAGATAAATAATTCCGATACATCTAGAGATATTAGTACTAGAATAAATTCCTTTAAATTCTGTAATTCTATTTAATACAGTATAATAAATTTCTTCTATTACTTTACTATAATCTAATGTAATTTCTAACTTTTCTAAATTTTCTTTAATGTGGTTGGGAATTGGATCTTTTTTTTCTATATTTACAAACCTCATTAAATTTTCCATTCCTTTATTGAATTTATTAGAATTTGTTAATTCACAGAACTTCATTATTTTTTTAGTCTCTATAGGAATTTCGTTGTTACATGTAACAACATAGATACAAGCAGCTATTCCACCGTTCTTACTTTGTGAACGATAAGTAAAATGAACTGTCTTATTGTCTATAATTGGATTTGTAGATTCATAATACAAATCTACAACTTGGTTAATAATGTCTTTTGATAATTTTAATTCACCTGAATTTTGATTAAATTTAACAATTGTTTTTAATATATTATTTTTTTGTGATTCTTGTGAAGGTTCGCTAAGAATACGATTTAATTTTTTTAATGTATTCGCTTGTCCACAATTTCCTTTTACTGTAAAAGATTGATTAGAATTTTTAAATACTCTCTCAGAAACAGTAATTTCTATCATAAAACCACAATTTTTACAAATGTATAAATTATCAACAATATCCATAGGTATAGAACAATGATTACATACATTTATTTTTTGCTCAATGTTTTCTTTACAATTTTCATAGAGTGAATTCAAATCATCAAAAGACATTTATATATTAAACATAAATATATATTTAATATATAACAATCAAATTTAAAACAAATTAAATATATAACCACAGAAGTTATATAATATCTATTATAAATGAACGATATAAATTTAGAAACGATATGTAAAGTTGTTCGTTCTTTTAATAATGGAAAATATGTTATAATTGGACCAGAAAATAGAAATGTTCAATCTACTAGATTGCAAACTATAGTAAATACTACTACTAATTCTATTGTTGCGGTTCTTCCAGTACCTCCAAAAAATAGTTATGATGAAAAAGAAATTAAATCAAATTTTAAAGACGCTAAAGTGAAACCAATGGTAAATGGTACAGTATTAACTTTATCGTATTTTGAAAACGGTTGGAAGATTTCTACATTTCGCGGAATTTGTATGAATAATATAAAAAATAATGGAATAACATATCAAGACGCGGTTATTCAAGTACTTCTCAATTATAATTTTAATTTAGATAATCTTGATAAAGGTGTTTCATATACTTTTATTATTACGCATCCAATTCTACATCCATTTGAAACAAAATGTTCTGCTGTTTTTGTTCAGGCTATCGATATTAAAAAATACTCTGAAAATAGACAAGATTTTAATCATTTTACTGTAAAAAACAGTACAAATATTCCAGAACAGAAAAATATTAATATCGATTGTGGTGAATTGTTTTCAAACTGTAACAGGGCGTACACATATCATATAAACAAATCTCAAACAATTTATGGTTATATTGTATATATTAATAATATTTCTTATGCTATTGAGAGTTCTTTGTATAAAAAAATAAGAATGATATTTTATGGAAAACCACAGGAGAATCCAGATATTATAGATAGTAGATATAAATTTTTAAAAGGAATTAATGAGTTTATATGTAACATACCACAATTAATTCCTCATAAAACTATAACATATAATGTTATAAATGAAACAATCGATAGATTGGCTAATGATCTTGTATTTTCTAAAGTAAGTGATTGCAAATATAGACAAAATATTGCACTAAGATATTCTCAGTTTAAATATTATAACAATTATTCTGAAAAGGAACAGGTCAATAAAGCAAAATCGTTTATTAGAAATATTGTAAATATAAATGATTTATATTTTATTATTGATTGGTCTAGTTTTTAATAACATAAAAATTTATATGTGTTATTTATCTTATATATATTTTTTATATTATCCATATTTTGTAATACTACTTGTTCTTTATCCTTATCTCTTTGTATAAAATCAGAATAATAGTGTGTTGGTAACTTTTCATATTGAGAGTGCGAATATTTTAATTCATTGTTTATATTAAAAACACTATTTATTCTTGAACCAATATCTGGTTTGTTATCTATTATTATATTATTAAATAATTTATATATTATTAATTTATTTACATTAGGAATTGTATTTATATCTATTTTGTCTTGTAAATAATCTATCATATTATTTAAAATGAATTTGTAACTTGTTTCATACATTAAATTTATTTTTTTTGCTATATTCTTTTTAACTTTTGGATAGTATTCTATACTTTTTTTTAGTTTATTACTTAAAATATATAAATCAACGGATGTAAATATAGTATAAATGTCTTTTAAATTAGTTTTTAATTTTTGTTTTAATAAAATACCGTAATCTTGGATAAATTTAGGAAACATTTGTTGATAATATAAATATATACGATCAGAAATCATTGTTTTTGAATACTTATCACAGTTTTCTTTATAGATAAAAGATCTACTAAAATCTATAATAGTTCCTATGATACCCATATTTTTGAAATAAAAAATATCATTATCTATTATGTATAATGTATAAGAATCATATTCTTTATCTTCGAATTCTTTTATGTTTTGTATATATTTTTTATATGCTCTAAGAATTGTTATATTATTAAGGTGCAAATCTCCGTGAATAACGTTAAGACGTAAATTCAAACAACATAAAGAATATAAAATATCAAAAATGTATTTATTAAATAAGTTTTCGTCTTGAAATAATGGCGCTATATATTTTATGTATTTTTCATTATTTCCATAATTTTTTAAACTATCTACTGTTCTTCCAACATATTCGGTTAGTATAACAATTGATCTTTTTGTATGTACATAATTAACTTCTGAATTATTAAAAATTGTTTTATCTACATTATTTATAAAAAACCAATCATATGTCATATTAACTCCAGGACATATATTATTAATAAGTAAATCGCTAACAAGTAAAGATATATATAACTCGTTCCATGTATATCTTGTTATATTTATATCCTTGTTTTCATTAGAAAGAGGTATAATTTTTTGACCTATAATAGGATAAGATATAACTTTAGTTATATCTATTTGTCTAACAGGAGTATCGTAATAATTGGAATATAAATAAAACTTTTTGATATTATCTATACTAAATTTTTTTTTTAGTGTTTCAAAAAATTCCATGTCTTTATCATTTATAATATTTGAATAATACATTTTATCGGTATTCAATATATGTAAATTCATAGATAATAATAAACATTGTGTTAACCAGATAATAATAAATAATTTTATCGAATTACGGGAAGATATTATATTTTTTTCTAATTCTGATAAAATATTTATATCAAAATGTGAAGGTATATGATAAGAATAATCAAACGCTATATTGTTATCTTTCAATAAATATTCTTCCACAGTAGTCCATAATTCGTTAAATGTATGTTCTATATTTTTTATTAACGATATAAGTGAAAATCTTGAACGATATTCGCCATCGGTTGAAACCATATTTGGACCTATACAAATATATATATCATTA
>Ga0164292_10000852_pt1 | contig 24368 bp, 9 predicted proteins | sample GEODES117metaG_FD_111486 | JGI IMG/M metagenome (GOLD analysis project Ga0164292, IMG submission 111486) | Eutrophic lake water microbial communities from Lake Mendota, Wisconsin, USA - GEODES117 metaG | ecosystem: Environmental > Aquatic > Freshwater > Lake | place: USA: Lake Mendota, Wisconsin...
GTGGGAAGATCGAGCCGTGGGCTAGCCAGTTCGTTCCCAGAGCCAGCACGGCGACCACGAGCGCCGCGGGCGCGGCGGCGGTGAGCGTGCGCCGCTGATCGACGACGAAGAGCATGCCGAGGAGCGCCACGCACCAGGCAAGGGCGGGGAGTTCGAAGGCGGCCGTGAGGGCGGCGAGCCCGCCGGCAGCGGCAAACGCCGCCGGTGTTCCCCCCCGACCGACGATCCTCATCAGCCACCAACCGCTCCAGGCGGCGGCGGTGGCAGCCGGAAGGTGGTTGGTGAGCGACACGGCGAAGGTCGAAAGGAGCGTGCCGAAGGAGATCAAAGCCATCCCCCACAGTCGTCCCCAGTCGGTGCCGCCGACCGCTTCGATCATCCGGGCGGTGGCCAAAAGCAACAGGCCGAGCGGGAGGAGGCAACAGACCACGAGGAGCATTCTCGCCATCTCGAAGGGATGGTCGCCGAGTGTCCACCCCGTGACCTTGGCGAGCACGAAGTAGGGAGCCGCGCACAGCACCGCCAGGAGCGGGGGCTTGCTCGAGTAGAGGCGAATCCTCCCACTGGCGTCGGCGTGCGCCACCGCGTCGATCGTGTCCCAGCCCGGTTCGGTGACGAGCTCGTCGATGGCGAAGGTGCCACGCTCGACGAGGGCCCGGACGGCGAGCCAACGGCTGCGGTCGTTGGCCGACAGGAAAGGACGCTGCAGACGTCGCCCTCGTTCGATCGAGTCTGCGATCGCTTCCGCATCGACCGCCGGGCCGCCGCCCGCCTCGGCTTCGCGCGCCTTCGTGATCGCCTCGGCCACGAGGCGCTTCTCGAGCGCGATCTTGTCGACGCTCGTCACCGCCCCGATCCTCCCGAGGAGGCTGCCGAGGGCCACCACCGCCATGATGGCGGCGACATGCCTGCGGCGGCGGGCGGGCGCCGACTCGATCGCCGGCAGCGCCGCCATGATCCTCCGTCGGCGGATGTCGCCCGTGATCCGCGCCAGATCGAGCAGCCCCGTGAAGAATCTCGCGAACCCGTACTTCGACCGCCCCAGGGTTCGCGGCCGGTGATGAACCGCCTTCTCGACGACACGATGGCCGTCGGCCGCCGCGAGGATCGTGATGAATCGGTGCATGTCGTGGCCGAGCCGCAGCGAACGGGCGGCCTCGGCGCGGAAGACCTTCAAACCGCAGTTGTGGTCGTGGAGCCAAAGCCCGCTCCCCCAACCGACGAGAAGATTGAAGACGCGCGAGGGGAGTGTCTTGTGCCAGGGATCGAGTCGGGGGGTCTTCCAGCCGTTGACCACGTCGGCGCCGGACCGCCCGGTATGGGGGTCGGCGAGGAGGGCGAGCATGGCAGGAATCTCGGCCGGATCGTCCTGGCCGTCGCCGTCGAGCATCACGATCCGGGGGGCCCGGCAGCGTTCGAATCCGTCCATCAGCGCCGCCGACTTCCCTGCCCCAGGGGAACGGCGGACCCCCACGAGACGCGGCTCCGAGGCCGACACGGCCCCGATTTCATCCCAGGTCGAGTCGGTCGACCCGTCGTCGATGGCGAACGCCTCCCAGGAGATCCCGGCGCCGTCGAGGGCGGCCCGGATCTCGGCGACGAGTGGGCCGATGTTCCCCGCTTCGTTGCGCACGGGGACGACGAGCGAGACGTCCGGCGGCGTGGCGTCGGGGGCGTTCATGCATTCGAACCAGACGGTGACCTCCCTCCGACCGGTGCGGCGGGAGGGCGGGGCGGGTGACGCCGGCGCTCGCGCGGCCGATTGGCCGCGAAAGCGCGCGTCAGGATACCCCCCGAGCCCGGCGACCGCCATGGCGGAAACGGCATCGGCTTCGGTCGCGGCGCGGGTCATGCGACCGTGATCGGCGGCAACGTCGGCGCGGCGATGCCGCACGGCGTAGAATCGCCATCCGTATCCCTGCCTCCCCATCAGGACCGCGGCGTCCGCCACGGCTTGGAATGTTGCCCGACCGACTTCTCCCCAGCGACACCCCGCCGAAGCGCGTTGCCCGGATCGTCTCGTTCGGCGTCATCCTCGCCCTCGTCGGGGTGTTCGGGCTCTTGTCCTTGCGGGTCATGTCGAGCTTCCTGCTGCCGCTCCTCCTGGCCGCGATGTTGGTGGTGATCTTCGGGCCTCTGCACCGCTGGCTGCGGCAGCGGATCGGTGGGCCGGAGGGGATCGCCGCGCTCATCACCACGCTGTTCGTGCTCGTCATCGTGCTCGTGCCCTTGTTCCTTCTCTTCGCCCGCGCCGGTGGCGATGCGGTGCGGATGCTTCGGGCCGAGAACGGACTCAAGCTCGATCCGGCGGTGCTCAGCGAACTGGTCTCGCGGGTCAACGACGCGACCGGTCTCCATCTGACCGCCGACTCGGTCAACGGCGAGGTCCGAAGGATCGCCGAAGACTGGATCGGGCCCGTGGCGGCACGGACTCCCGTGGTGATCGCCAAGGGGATCATCGGCCTGGTCGTCATGACGGTGGCGCTGTTTTATTTCCTCGCCGACGGTCGGCGGATGCTCGCCGCCGTCACCCGGCTGATCCCGCTCGATCCGCGCTACCAGTGGCAACTCCTGCAGGAGTTCGAGGAGGTCAGCCGCGCGGTCGTCAGTTCGACGCTCCTGGCGGCGATCGTCCAGGCGATGTTGGCGGGTGTCGGCTTCTGGGTGGCGGGGTTGGGAAACGTGTTCCTGCTGACGCTGCTGACGTTCTTCGGAGCCCTCGTGCCGTTCGTCGGCGCCGCCGCCGTGTGGGGGACCGCCAGCCTCTATCTCCTGTTCTTCGCGAAGAACACCTTCGCCGCCGTCGGGCTGGCGGTGTGGGGCATGGGGGTGGTCTCGACGATCGACAACATCATCAAGCCGATCGTCCTCCACGGGCAGTCGAAGCTCCACCCCCTCCTGGCGCTCCTGAGCGTCCTGGGGGGTGTCGGAGCCCTCGGTCCGATCGGGATTTTCGTCGGTCCGATCGCCGTCGCCTTCCTCCAGGCGGCCCTGACGATGCTGCAGACCGAACTCGACAGTCTCGGTGTCGGGGATCGCAGCCCCGGGCCGCCCCCCGACGACGGCGATTCCGGGGCAGTTGCACAAACCGCCGTCGAGAGGTTGAAATCCCCCTGACGGAGAGCCCGTTCACCGGAGACGTTTTCGCATGTTGCTCGAAACCCTTGTCCTTCTTTCAGGCCTTCTCGCCATGGGAATCGAGGCCGCGTTCGTGCCGACGGACGGCGGGGGCGGGGATTACCTCGTCCGCGTCGAGCCCGACCTGATCCGCAACGGGCCGACCGACAGCCCGCTGACCAGCGACCTCCCCGAGGACGCCCGCGACGTCCGTCGTGTGAAGATCTTCGTCTCCGACACCTGGCCGACGTCGGTGGAGCGGCTTCTCAACGACGCCGCCAAACGGCCGCGCGTCGAGAAGACGTCGGCTCGGACCGGCGGGATCGCCTCCGGCGGGGCGGCCTCCGCGTCCACCGCCGATCGTCCCTGGCCGCTCCTCATCGGCAGCCTTCTCACCCTCTTCCTCTCGCTCGGAGCCAATGCCTATCTCGGCCTCCTGCTTGCGAGCATGCGGCAACGGTACCTGAGGGATGTCCAGCAGGGCGTGGTGGTGCGGTAGTCGTCCTCCGGGGGCTGTCCGTGCTGCCGTTCGCGCTGGCGATTTTCACCGGGGCTTTCCTCCTCTTCCTCGGGCAACCGCTCGTCGGCAAGTACATCCTCCCGTGGTACGGCGGAGGGCCCGGGGTATGGACGACATGCCTGCTCTTCTTCCAGGGGGTGCTGTTGGCGGGCTACGCCTACGCCCATCTCCTGACGACGCGGCTGTCACCCCGTCGGCAGGTGGTGGTGCACGTACTCTGTCTCACCGTCGCACTGCTTTTTCTGCCGATTGCCCCGGGTGAGCAGTGGCGGCCCCGCGCCGGCGACGATCCCGTCCGCTCGATCCTCACCCTCCTCACCGCCACGATCGGCGTTCCGTTCGTCGTCCTCTCGGCCACCGGTCCGCTCCTCCAGCGGTGGTTCAGCCTCGTTCATCCCGGCTCCTCGCCGTATCGCCTCTACGCGCTGTCCAATGCCGGCTCGCTCCTCGCCCTCCTCGCCTACCCGGCGCTCGTCGAACCACGGCTGACACGGGCGGGCCAGGCGGGCGCCTGGTCGATCGGCGTGGCGTTGTTCGCCACCGCCTGCGTGGCCTGCGCGGTGCGCGTGTGGCGGACGGCAGGCGGGCTGACCGGCCCGGCCGCGGCGGAAGATTCCGCGGTCGGGGAAGAGGATCCCGGGCAGGTGTCCGGCGACGGCGTGCTCTGGGTGGCGCTCCCGGCGATCGCGTCGGTGCTCCTCGTGGCCACGACCACGCGGCTCTGCCAGGACGTGGCGGCGATGCCGCTGTTGTGGGTGTTGCCGCTGGGCCTCTATCTCGTGACCTTCATCGTGTCGTTCGACCATGCCGCCTGGTATGTCAGGGGGGTGTTCACGGCCCTCGCCGCTCTCGGGGTGGTGGTCACCTGGCAGCTCCTCGATGCCGGCAATTCTGCACCGCTCAAGCTCCAACTCACCGGGCACCTCGCGACCCTGTTCATGGCGTGCATGGTCTGTCACGGGGAGCTCTACCGGCTCAGGCCCCCGTCGCGCCACCTCACCGGCTACTTCCTCGCCATCGCCGCCGGGGGGGTCATCGGTGGGCTGGCGGTTGCCGTCGTCGCCCCGGCCCTGTTCAACGACGACCACGAATTGCCGATCGGCTTGTGGATGATGCTCGTGGCGATGGGGGCGCTTTCGTTCCGTCACCGCAGCCGGGAAATACCCCTGGCAGCAGCCGTGGGGACACTCGTCGGCGTCGCGGCCGTGCCGCTCCTGCAGAGCCTCTGCAACAACGGCGGGTCGGTGGCGGTCGAGGCGTCCCGTTTCCTTCCCACCGCCGCGCCGTGGGTGGCAGGTTTCGCGATCCTTTTCGTCGCCTGTCTGTGTGATCCGTGGCGTTGGCGACTCGCTCCACCGTGGCGCCCTTCGGCCGGTGGCTTCCTGATGCTCCTCGCCGGGGCTGCAGGCACCGCGTTTCTTCTTCTCGCACGCGATCCGCAGGAGCGCGCCGTCGTCCGCAGCCGCAATTTCTACGGCTCGCTCGAGGTCGTCGAGCCGACGGCGAGTGAATCGCGCGAGCACCACCGCCTCCTCGTCCATGGCGCGACGACCCACGGCCTGCAACTCACCGACCCGGGGCGGACCGGGATCGCGACGACGTATTACGCCACCACCAGCGGCGTCGGGCGCGCGGTGCAGAGCCTCGGCGAGGGGGACGGCTGGCTCGAGTCGCACCGCATCGGGCTGGTGGGGCTCGGCGTGGGGACGCTCGCCGCCTACGCGCGGAAAGGGGATTCGCTCCGCGTGTACGAGATCAATCCGGCGATCCGCGACCTCGCCCGCGAGCGCTTCACCTATCTCGAGGAGTGTCCGACGACGGTGGAAGTGGTCATGGGGGATGCCCGACTCTCGATGGACCGCGAACTCGCGGCCGGCCAGCCGCAGGACTTCGACCTCCTCGCCCTCGATGCCTTCTCGAGCGATGCCATCCCCGTCCATCTCCTCACCCGCGAGGCCTTCGAGATCTATCTCGGGCACCTCGCGCCGGAGGGGATTCTCGCCATCCACATCTCCAACCGGTATCTCGATCTCGCGCCGGTGGTGGAGCGCCTCGCGGACCATTTCGATCTCGCCGTCGTCTCGGTGAGCGACTCCGGTGGCGATGAATGGTGGGTGTACAGTTCGACGTGGATGCTCTTGTCCCGTGACGGACGCGTGCTCGAACGTGAGCCGATCGTCGAGGCATCCGATCCCTGCGGGAAGGGAGCGGGCCATCCGCTGTGGAGCGACGACTTCGCGAGTGTGTGGACGATCCTCGTGCCGTGAGGCGTCTGGTCCGCGGCGATCGGACGCTTCCTGGCGACGGTCGGCCGTTCACGCCCCCGCTTTCGTCGATTCGCTCAGGCCCCGCGACCGCGGCTCCGCTTGCCTCCCCGCGCACCGCCCTTCGGAGCGGAGCGCGGAGCGGGCTCGCGCCGCTCTGCTCCATCGTCGCCGTCGTGCGGCAGGGTGTGATCGTCGCCCACCGGTGTCGGCGGTACGACGCCCGCCACCATCTCCATGTGCGGGTGGCTCGTCCGACCGTGGCCGACGCGCGGCACCGGCATGGTGCCTACCGACGTGGGGAGCGTGGCGGCCACTGCGTTTGCCGACGGGGCGGTGACGAATCCGACGTAGCCCAGCCCGGCGAGATGCCCGGAATGGATCACGGTGTGCGCCGGCATCCGCAGGGCCCCCTGGACCGGGTAGCCCAAACCACCGAGGGAGTGCCGTGGTGCGAAGGTCAGCGGACGCACCTCCGGCACGACCGGCGGCGATGGCACCCGCGCTGGCGTGGGGGCCGGAGCGAGGTGCTGGATGACGACCCGCGGCCGTGGACTCTCCGCGTCCGGTGACGGCGGTGGGGCCGTCCGCTCCGGCCGGCGTACCTCGACATGGACGATCTCCGGCTCGGCGACCGCCACGGCAACGGGGGCTTGGGTCTGTTGCGGGAGATCGGTCCCCGACAGCGACCGGACCGACGCGCCGACGTCGCGGAAGATCGCCGCCACGTGGGCATGGCAGGTGAGGACGAGCATCTGACGCTCGCGGGGCTGATCGGCGACGAACTCCATGAGCACCTCCGCCGCCGCCCGCGCCCGGCTGTCGTCGAAGTTGACGAGAGCGTCGTCGATCACGACCGGGAGATGGACGCCGTGCCGTTCGAGGTCGCGGACGAGCGCCAGCCGCAGCGCGAGGAACACCTGCTCGCGCGTTCCCCGGCTGAGGCGGTCGGGGCTCCAGGAGAGGTCGTGGGTGTCGTGGACCTCGAGCCTGGCTTCGTGGATCGAGGTCGTGATCCGCGTGTAATGCCCCTGCGTGAGACGCACGAGCCAGCGTGAGGCCTCGCGGAGTACGGCCGGCTGGTGGTCCCGCGCGAAAGCGGCCCGGGTCGATTCGAGCATCTCGCGCGCCGTCTCGAGTGTCCGGCGGCGGTGGAGCTGACGCTCGAGATCGTGCTCGAGCGTGGCGATCTCGAGTTGAAGGCCCTCGGTGGAATGATCTTTCGCGGCCGCCTCGGCGCGGGCTGCGGCGGCCTTCCGCGTGTCGCGCGCCCGTTCGAGGGCCTCGCGGGCGGCGACGGTGACGAGGTGGGCTTCGGCGATCCGCTGGTCGAGCGTCACGTGTTTGGCACCGCTCAGCCACTGCTCGAGTTCGGGCAGGTCGGCGAGCCGGCGGCGGGCGTCGATCCAGGCCCGTTCGGCCCCCTGAGCCGCGAGTCGGGCCTCTTCCACGAGCGGCCGCCGGTCGACGAGCGGGAGAAACTCCTTCTCCGTCTCGACGTTCCAGCGGGCGATCACCTCGTTCACGCGACGGTTGGCGAGTTTCACCCGCGCGAGCGCCTCGCGGTGTCGCCGCCGGGCACGGGCGAGGCGGGCGGCCATCTTGCCGCGGAGACGGTGGAACGACGTCTCCCGCTGGAGACGCTCGCGGAGCTGATGGAGCTGGTCGAGCGGCGAGCCCTCGGGGAGCATGTCGCATTCGACGAGGAGTTCTTCGACCTGGTGCCCCATCGACGCCAGTTCCTCGCGGCGCAGTCGCGCTTCCTCCGATGTCCGCTGCCGCTCCTCGTCGAGCGCGAGCAACGCCGTCTGGTGCCGGGAGAGCTGGCGGACTTCCTGCGGGGTGAGATTCGTGGGAAGGGCCCGGGACTCGAGGGCCTTCTGCCACCCGGCCCGGGCGAGCGCGCGACGCTTGACGGCGCGGGCGAGATCCTGCTCGGCCGCCTCGAGGCGATCGGCGAGGAGGTGGAGCGAGCCTTCGCGGGTGGCCAGGGCCTCGAGCCGCTCGACTTCGTTCTGGGCCGCCACGAGCCGCCGGTCGATGAGCGGGGCATGGTCTCCGGGCCAGCGTTCCACCGAGCCTTTGAGCGAGTCGAGCTTCTTGTCGAGGAGCACGCACTGCGCCGCGGCGTCATCTCGCTGTCTCCGCACCATCGCCACCTGCTGGCGGGCCGAATCGAGGCGATCGCTGGCGGCCCGGTCGAGCGACCAGGTGACCACCGACGCGAGCCCTGTGCCGACCAGCCCGAGCGCTGCCATGGCATACGCGAGCGATCCGGTCACCGTGGCCGGGAGGAACAACCCCGAGAGGATCATCGCCGCACCGGTGACGAACATCGCCCCGAGGCCGAGGAGCCATTCGAAGGGGATCAATTGACCTTTGAGGCATGCGGCCACGTCGCGGTCGAGAGCGCCGAGCGACTTCTCGAGCTCGATCACCTGCTCCCCTGCGGCGATCCTGTTGCGGAGGAGCGCCGCGCGTCCGGCCGCCTCCTCGATGGCGGTGGCGATCGAGGTGCCGGCGGACTGCGCGAGCGGTGACTTGAGCGATCCGCGTGTCGAGTCGACGGCGGCACGGGCTTCGGCGACCGTCGCCTTGGCCGCCTTCAGCTCGCGCGCCGAGAGTGCCAGCTCACGGGCCCTGCCGCGCAGGCCCCCGAACGACCGGGCGAAGCCAGCGGGCAGCTGCATCTCCGACAGCGCGTCGGCCGAAGCGTTGGGCTTCGCCTCGGCCACGAGGAGGCGGACGAGCCCGGCCTGACCGAGCTGTTCACCGAAGCGACGCGCCGCTTGACGGGCCGTGGCGCCGGCCCGGGCCGACTCGGCGACGAGCCGTTCCAGACGCGGCTGCTCGTCGCAGAGTGCCGCGACCGCGGCCCGCTTCTTCCAGATCGTCTCGTCGGCGGCGTGCGACGCGATCTCGCGGGCGATCCGGCCCCGGATCCGTTTCCGCTTCGCGGCCAGTCGCAGCAACTCGTCGCGGCGTTTCGTGGCCAGGTGCCAGGCGTCGAGGTCGGCGTGGATCAGGGGCGTCGACTCGAGCTGCGCGAGGTGATCGGCGGAATTGCGCCACGCCCGGAACAGCGGCTCCACCGGCACGACCGCGCGGATCGTCTCTTCCGAGAGCTTGGCCTGATGGAAGGCGGTCTCGTGGGCGGCGATCTCGGCGTCGATTCGGGCAAGCTCGCTTCCCAGCGCGCCCGCCGCGACGGCGGGTGCACCCATGTTGGCGAGGCGCCCGAGGGCATCGCTGCGGCGTTTGCGGAGCGACTCGATCGGGGAGATTTCCGGGTCGGGGGAATCGAGCCGCTCGACGGCCACGCGGAGGCTCTCCAGAACGCGCGTCACGCGTCCCCGATCGAGCCCGCTTGCCAGTTCGTAGAGCCGGCTCCCGCACCCTTCCGCCTCGAGGGTGTGGAGTTCCTGGAGTTCGTCGAGTCCGAAGGCCATCACGGCGGTGAACGTCCGCTCGTCGATTTCCCCCATGTAGTCCTGGAGGAAGAGGGTCGTGGCGGTACCGCCGTCGGCGGCCGACACGGTGAGGTGATCGGCGACCGGCAGATCCTTCTCGGAGAGGTAGTCCTGGCGAGACAGTCGCTCCAGATGGGGGCCTTCATGGCGACGCTCGACGATGATGCGCCGGGCGTCGATGCCTGCGCGGGCCTGGAGACGGCCCCCGCAGGAAACGTGCGGATCGAGGATCCCGCGGCGGAAGAGGTGGCCGAAGCCGAAGAGCACGCCACGCACGAACTCGAGCAACGAGGTCTTGCCGGTCTCGTTGGTGCCGTGGAGCACCTCCACGCCGGCGTGGAGTCCGTCGACCGAGACGCGCTCGAGGGCGCCGAAACGGTCGATGTGGATCCGTTCGATGATCATACGGTGGTCCTCAGGGGGCGGGAGCGTCGGCAGCGGCTCCCGCGTGGTCGATTCTTCAGGTCGATTCCATCAACTCAAGTGCCGCCCAGGCCGCCTCGCGCGGGCCTGGGGTTCCCGCGTGCTTCTCCCCGTCGATCACCTTCTCGGCGAGCAGCGAGGCGAACGAGGCGGTCGTGCCCGAGGCGCTCGACGAAGCGTTGCGGACCAGCGCCGTGAGGGATTCGGTACGATCGGCCTCGAGATCCTGGCACCACACGCGGAACGACCGCGGGTCGAACACGTCGCGGAGCCGCGACATCGTCTCCGCCGAGATCTCCGAGACGTGGAGCCGCCGGGCGAGGCTCCCTCCGCAATCGATGGCGACACGGACGACATGGAGTGGGCCTGCGGGATCGGGGGTCATCGCCTCGATCGCTCCCCAGATCGCGGTGGCGAGGTCCTCGTCGTTGCCGGCGAGGGATTCGAGCGTCAGGGAACGCCAGGTGACGCGGTGCGTCGGTACCTCCCGCCACGGCGGACGATGGTCGCCCGCTGCCGGGAGGACGAACGACGGTTGCGGCAAGCCGGTCGGTCCGGTGGCGAGCGAGGGGGCAGGGAACGGTTGGAGCGTCGTGGTCAACCCGCCGGCGCCGAGGGTCGTCAGCGTCACCGCGCCACACGCGCCACTCGCCGCCTCGGCCGCAGTGCGCGCTTGGAGCGCGGGCAGCACATGGACCCCCGCCGGCACCGTCTGGACACGCCGGGAACCCCACACGAAGACCGTCCCGGCAGCCGGCACTCCCCCCGGCGCCACTGGGGCGTGGAGACCGTGGAGGGGAGCCAATCCATCGGCGTGGAACGCACTCCAGGCGTCGTCCCACCCGACGACGATCCGTCGCTGCGCGGGGAGGAGGGACGAGTGCGCCGATGCGAACGACGGAACGAGTTGCCCCACGCCGGTCGTGGCCACCATCGGCCCGCGCGCCGAACAGATTTCGACCGACAACCCGCGGACATCGAGCCGCTGTGGTGCCGCCGGGGTCACGAACGAAAGACCGGCGGGCTCCGCCAGCGCCCGGGCGACGTTGGCGCAGTCGGTGGCGTCGTCAGCCACCCAGACCGTCACGCACCCCTCGGCCGACAACGCCGCGATCATGCCGCGCAATCGGGCTGCCTGGGCTGGACTCGCGCGGAGCGGATCGAGCGTCGAGCCGAACAGCACCAGGGCCGCCGCATGTGATTGGCGGGCGGTGGTCAACGCCGCCTCGAACGCTTCCCAGGGGGCGGCTGCGAAGGCGTCGACCACATCGGCCGGGGCGCCTGACGGCACCGGCAGTGGGCGGTCGAGCGCCGCATCGAAGGCGAAGACGATGTCTGCCACGGCGAGGTCCTCCAATGACCTGGTCCGTACCTCGTTGTCCCGCTCCATCCCGGGAACGACACGACGTGCCGGGCCATGCCGGTTGCGGCGAGATCCGACGGCCCGAGTGCCGCTCCGGTGCCGATCCGTGGCCCGTTCAAGGTAGGGAAGATGGGGGCAATGTAACGCGTGGCCCCCCGGCGCTCCAGTCGAAAAACCGCCCTGGGATCGTCCGCGAACCGGGCGGAAGCACTGATCGCGGGCCCCTTTGTCGGTCGGGCGGCGGGCGAAATCAGGTCGAGAGCATGGCCGGCGAGGCGGCAAACCGTTCGGCGAGCCGTGCTGCCCAGGTGAGATCGTCGGCCGTCGGACCGACGGCCGCCATCACCCGGCTCCGGAGCAGCACCCCCTTCTCGACACCGGTGGGAAACAAAAGACAGGCGACATGCGCCCGCGTGTCCGACAGCGTCACGGTCATCGCCTGATGGTCGGAAGGATGAACCATGACAAGCACGCTCGTGTCCCCCCCGCTCCGCACGAGCAGAAGTCCCTGCTGCGGCGAGCTGCGGCGCTCGAAGGCCGGAGGTTGCCCGATACGCCACGAGGCCGAGAGCACCTCCTCGGCCGGGACGTCGGACGTCACCGCCACAGTGGCATCGGCTGAAAGGAGGTGGGTGGTGGCCGAGGCGACGAGTTCCCAGGCAGGGGGGGCGTCGGTGGAAGCGTGGGATCGCCACAGCCCGGTGGCCCGGAGTCCACGGTCGTCTGCCGGTTCCCAGGTCACGGTGACGTCGTCACCACGCACCCACGCATCGAGCGGCGGCCGTTCGCTTCCCACATCGAGCCCGAGCAGACGGTTGCCATCGCGCCCCTGCAGGCCGCCGGCGGGGTCTGACAGGTCGAGGACGAGTCCCGCGTGCTGCTCGTGGGCCTTGCCACCGACGAGCGTCCAGCGGCAAGCGGCCCGGGGAGCACGAGCAGGCTTCGGGGAGGTGTCGGAGACGGGCTTCGGCATGGGGATCCTGACCGGAAACGCACGGAAGGAATCGACTGCAGGAGGCATTGTACAGGGGGCAGAGGCCCCTCTGGTAGTTTGATGGAAGCGTGCGGGGTTTTTGTCCGCGTGGACTTTTCCATTCCGTGTCCCTGGAGAGTAGAGCGATGCCCGATCCACTTGCCGTCTGTGAGGCCGCCGCCCGAGCCGGGGGACGCGTGCTCCAGGATTGGGTGGGGAGGTTCGCGGTGTCGTCGAAGGGGCCGCGGGACTACGTCACCGAGGCCGACATCGCGGCGCAGTCGGAGGTTCAGCGGGTCGTGCTCGGGGCGTTCCCCGATCATGGATTCGTCGGTGAGGAATCGACCCCGGACGGGGGCGCTGTCGGTGCGGGCGAGCATCGCTGGATCGTCGATCCGCTCGACGGTACGACCAACTACGTCAAAGGAATCCCCGCCTACTGCACCTCGGTGGCGCTCGCGCGCGGTGACGAACTCCTCGTCGGCGCGATCTATGATCCGGTCCGCGACGAGTGTTTCACCGCTCGCGCCGGTGGTGGGGCGCGGCTCAACGGGCGTCCCATCGCCACGGCGCCGACAGAGCGGCTCGCCGAGGCCGTCGTGGCGGTCAGCTTCCCGGCGCAGGTCGACGGCACCTCGCCCGCGGTGCGGGATTTCCTCTCCGTGGTTCCTCATGCGCTTGCCATTCGACGCAGCGGTTCCTCGGCCATTAATCTCGCGTACGTCGCCTGCGGGAGGTTCGATGCGTTCTGGGTGCGGAGCATCAGGTCGTGGGACGTCGCTGCCGGTCTGCTGTTGGTCCGCGAGGCCGGCGGGTGCTTCGGGCCGTTCGCGGCCGGGCCCGATTTTCTCCTCGATACCCCCGCGTTCATCAGCGCCGCCACGCCCCGGCTCTTCGACGAACTCAAGGGCGTCCTGCCCGCCTGGCTCGACGACGGGGCGACCGCGCCCTGGTGATCGAGCGTCTCCGGGGGACCGGTCGTAGCGATCGATCGCGTCGTGCCGGTGAACCCTGACCGGGGATCGTCGTCGCTTTCCGGTCAAATGCCGTGCGGCAGCGGCGGCGCGAAGCTAGTGTCGAGGAGAGGCGAGGGGCCACGTGAGGCCGAACCGGTTCCTGGAAACCCCCGGGGGGTCGATGCCTGAGCGGACGCGATCGATCACCCTGTCATGCCGCCTGCTTTGCCGATCGGCCCTCGCTGCCGTCGTCGTGGCATGGGGGACGATCGCGGCTGCCGCGCGGCCGCAGTCGGATCCGCCGGTGGCCGGCAGTGTCGTTCCCGCCGCCGGCCCACCTGCGGGGAGCGGGCAAAGCGGTGCCGCGCCGGTCCTGGAAGCGCCGCCACGCGGGGCCGGCGCCCCGAACGCCCCGGCAGGCGCCCGCAACGGGAATGCCGACCCCCGGCCGGTCGAGCAGCCGCCCGAGATCTTCTACCTCCCCGACGACGGCGGCCGCCTCGTGCCGGTGCCGGGATTCGAGTATCGGGACTTCATCGAGCTGCTCGGCTTGAAGGAGCGTCTGCCGGGGGCTCCGCGGCCACCGTCGGCGGTCATCGAGAGCCTTTCGGTCGAGGTGCGTCCGCAGGCGGGAGGCGGCGTCTCCTGCGCCGTCGAGGTCCTCCTCGAGGTGCGTCAGACCCGTGACGGATGGGTCGAAGTGCCTTTGCGCCTCGGCGGCTTGATCCTCACCGCCGACCCACGCATCGGCGGGCCGGGAAGGTTCGTCCTCGAGGGACCACGCGCGGGACCGGATGCTCCGACCAGCGGCTACCGGGGATGGGTGTCGGGGAGTCGCGACGATCGGCACACCGTGACCCTCGCCGGGGAGGTGGCGCTCGGGATCCTGGCCGACCGCGAGACGTTCCTCCTCGACCTGCCCGTGGCCACCGCGTCGCGATGCGTCATTCGCACCCCACGGATCGATCCGATCGTGACCGTCCAGCCCGCGGGGCTTCCGCCGCGTTCCGAGCCCGACGGCGAGGGGGGAAGCCGGGTCGTGTGCGACGGGGTGGCGGGAGAGACGCGGTTCCGGATCACGAGTCGGGGGGGCGTCGCGGCGCGCGTCGGGGTGTTGCCGCAGGTGTCGGTGGAGAGCATCGTGCGGATCGACGGACGTGTCGCCGTGATCGATGCGACGGTGCGCGTCGAGGGGCTGCCGGAGGATCAGGGAACGGTGCGGATGACGTTGCCGCCGCGGTGCTCGCTCGTTCGTGTCCGCGAGCCCGCGTCGCTGGTGAGGGCGGACGCGGATGGCGGCGACGGCGGCGGCCCGGGCAGGGACGTCGAGGTCCAGGTGACGCGCCGCCCGGATGGGGTGGCCGTGGCGGAACTCGAGTGCGAGCGACCCGTCGATCCCAGTGGCCGCACACCGTTCGACCCGATCGGTTTCGCCGTGGAGGGTGTTCCCGGCTGGCGGCAGCGGGGGCGGACGGCGCTCGTCGTGGCCGGTGAATGGCAACTCGACTGGGATGATCCCGGTGCCAACCGCCGCGTCGATCCGGCTCCGGCCGCGCGACAGCCCGGATTCGTCGCCGCGTTCGCCCATGACGCCCAGCCCGCCAGCCTCCCGATGCGACTCCGACCGCGCAGCAGTCGCGTGGTCGTCGAGCCGGAATACCGGTACACGATCGGCGCGGCGAGAATCGTCCTCGAGGCGAAGTTCCGGGTGTCCGTCCGCGGCGCGGCTGTCGCTCGGCTTCCGATCGACCTCTCCGGTTGGACGATCGACGAGGTCTCACCGGCGACGCTCGTCGACACGGCCGCCGTCGCCGCCCGCGATGGCGAAGTGGTGATTCCTTTCCTGCAGCCGCTCGTCGGGGACGCTGTCGTCGAGCTCCGCGCCGCCCTCGACGTCGACCGTTCGAGCGAGCGGCTCTCCTGGATGATGCCGCAGCCGCGGGTCGATTTGGTCGGCCCGGCGACGGTGACGGTGACGGCCGATGCCGACATCGAAGTGCTCCCCGACGGTGAGCGGATCAGGGGATTGGTGCGGCAGGTCGTGCCGGCTTCACGGCGCGCCGAGAGCGACCGCGGTCAACTCGTCTACCGGCTCGAAGGCGCGTTCGGGGAGTTTCAGGCGACGCGCCGGTCGTTGCCGCGCCGGGTGGAGGTGGTCGTGGATGCGCGGGCGTCGATCGGCGAGCGCGAGACGGTCGTCGAGGAGACGCTCCGTCTCGACGTCGCCCATCTTCCCCTCGAGTCGATCGATGTCGTCGTCCCCACGGCTGTTGCCGAGGCGGGCTCGTTCGAGATCCGTCAGGGGACGCAGCGTCTCTCCCCCTTCGAACTCCCTTCCGGCGATGCAGCAACGCCCGCCACGGACGGCACGGCGCTCCGCAGCCTGTTGGCCGTGCCCCTCCTCGGCGACGGCGAACTCGTCGTCAGTTGGACGATGCCGACGCCGCGGTCGACCGGCGATGCCGAGGCCTCCACGCTCCCCCTCGTCCTGCCGCGCGGGGCGCGGATCGGTCGGCAGTCGTTCACGCTCTCGTCGGATGAGAACATCGTGGTCGATGTCCGTGGCGACGTGTGGAAGCGCGATGCGACGCCGACGGTTCCGGCGACGGAGCGGACCTGGGTGGCGACGCGGATTCAGGAGTCGGTGCCGCTGACGTTTTCGGCGCAGCCGGCGATCGGTACCGGCGACACCGTCGTGGAGGCGGCTTGGCTCGAGACGCGGGTCGATGCGGATCGTCGCGAGGATCGATTTCACTACGCCGTGACGACGACGGGGCGGAGGATCGTGCTCGCGCTGCCCCCATCCCTCGTGCCGATGCGCGACGGCGTGCCTGATGCCGCGTCCGTGGAAGTCCGACTCGACGGCGCGCCGATCGCGGGGGCCGTCCGCGGCGACGGGGCGGTGGCGATCGACATGCCCCGCGGACCGGCGCCCGGTGGGGGGCGCACCTCGGCCCTCGTGACGATCGGGACGAATCGACCACGGTGGGGCTCGGTGGTGGGCACCGGCAGTTGGCTGACCGCGGGCGTCGTCGGGCCGCTCGTCCTCGAAGCTCCGCAGTTCGCCGAGGGGACGCTCCAACGCCGTTTCTACTGGGAACTCCTTCTCGACGATGACGAGCACCTCCTCGCCGGACCGGTCCGGTGGACCTCGCAGCAGCGCTGGGAGTGGTGGGCGCTGGGCTTGAGGCGTGTGCCGGTGGTGTCGCGAGCGGTGCTTGCCGACTGGATGGTGGGCGCCGCGCGTTCGGCCGCACCACGCTCTCCGGTCGCCGATCTCACCAAGGATGGCGATCCGGCCAGACCCACCCTCTCGGCAGAACTCCCCGTGGCCTCGGGGCGGATCGTGTTTGCCGGCACCGGATCGCCCGGGAGCGGCGCGGTGTGGCTCATCCCCACCTGGCTTCTCGTGCTGATGGTCTCCGGGCCGCTGCTCGCCCTCGGGCTGACGATGGTCTATCGGCCCGCGTGGCGCCGCATCCCGGCGGTGTTCGCGCTGGCCCTGCCGGCAACGCTCGCGGCCGTGGCGTTCCCCGACATCGCGCCGCTCGTCGTGCAGGCCGCGATCCCGGCCATGCTGCTGTCGTTGCTCGCGGCGGCCCTGCGACGCCTCACCGATCCGCTACCCGCGGGGGTCGTCGTCGCGGCGCCACGTGCCGCCGCCGACGAGGACGCCTCGACGCGGCTCGTGACGCCGGCGTCGCTGATCGTCAACCTCGACAACGCCTCGGAGGCGCGGTCGGTGCCGCAGGGACGGTCGCTGCCATGAGTCGCCTGCCACGTTCACGGCTCACCCTGCAGCGGAAGTCGACGACGATCCTCTGGGCTGTCCTCGTCGCGGGCCGTGTGCTCTTGGCTGCGGCGACGGCCGCCGACCCACCCGCCCCCGGAGCGATTCCGCCGGCCGTGCCGGTCGCGGAGGGGGCCCTGCCGTTCCATCGTGTCCGCGTGCCGGCGGGGCGACTGGGTGAGGTGCCGCTGGGGGGGCACAGGCTCGTGCCGGTGCCGTTGGAGGAGTTTGAACGGGCGCTCGAGGCTGCCGCCGGGAACGCCGACGGCGATCGCGAGCCGCCGACGGGGCGTCGACATCCCCGGGCCATCGTCGATGCCCTCTGCACGGCGAGGCTCGATACGGACGGCCGATGGCGCGGGACGGTGTCGTTCGACCTGCCGGCGGACGATCTCCCCGGCACGATCTCGCTGGGGAGGGTGCCGGTTGGCCGCGGGACCTGTAGCGCCGACGGCACAACCGTCGAGGTGGCCCTCCATGGTCTCGACGGGAGCCGGATCGGTTTCGTCGCCTCGCGCGCCGGTCGCTACGCCTTCACGTGGGCCCTGCCGCCGACGGCCGACGGGGCACGGTTGGCGCTGCCTTTGCCCCCGGCCCTGCGGACCGCTGTCGAACTCGCCCTTCCGCCGGGCACCACACCGCTCCTCGAGGGGCAGGCATGGGCCCGCCCCGCGGTGGCGATGTCGGGAAGAGAATCGGCGGAGGGGGAGGTGTGGCGGATCGACGTCGGGCCCCTCGATGAACTCGTCTTGAGCGTCGTGGCCGAGAAGGAGACGCCGCGGAGTCTCGGCTGCTGGCAGCACGTCGCCGTCGGACGGGGACAGGTGCACGTCACGGCGGTCTTCGTGCCTGCCGCACCATGGCGCGCGGCGGCGGTGTCGATCGACGCCGATCCGCGTCTTCTTCCCGAAGCGGTGACGGTCGCCGGGCTCTCCGGATCGCCCCCTCTCGAAGCCGAGTGGGCGCGCACGGAAACGGGGACGGGGATCGAGGTCCGGCTGCCGGTCGCGTGCCTCGGCACGACCGCTCCGTTGACGATCCTTGCCGTCGCTCCCTTGCCGGCCGGGAGGGGGGCTCGTGACGGTGAGGGCGAGGACGACGATGCCTGGCTGCCGCTGATGTGGCCGAGGGGAGCGGAGTGGTCCGGTGGGGGCATCCGTCTGGAATGCGACCCGGGTCTCGCGTTGGTCGACATCGCCTCCGAGCGCTGTCTTCCCGTGGCGGAGGAGAAGACCGTCGGCTGGCCACTCCCGGTCAAGGTGGCAGCGGAGGGAGAGAGGGTCGTCGTGACCCTCGAAGCCCAGGCTCCCGAGGCCCGCGTGCGCGTCGGCGTGCAGCCGCGTGGCGCGGTGCTCGACGTGGCCCGCGTGACCACCGTCGACGTGGTGTCCACGGTGGTGACGGGCAGGGCGGCATGTGATCTGCGTGTCCGCGGTGGTGCTGCGTTCGAGGTCAACGGTCGGATCGCCCCCGGGTGGTTCATCGACTCGGTCGATGCGGTGGAGCAAGGGGGCGGTGGGGGCGACATCGCCGCCACCGCGGCAGCGCTCGATTGGCGGGTGGTGCGCGACGAGCGTGGCGATCGCTTGCGGATCGGGTTCCCCACGGCAGCGACGCCACAGCGTGGGTTCACGCTTTCGATCTCCGGACACCGCGCCGGCATCGGCACCGATGTGCCGTTTGCCTGCGCCGACATGGACATGGTGCGTCTCGACGGCGAGACCGCCGGCCAGGCCATCCTCGCCCTCACATCCGCGCCGGAGACGACGATCGAACTCGACCCGCCGTCGCCCCCTCCGGCGGTCCTCCCTGAGCGACTCGCGGCCCTGACGGCGAAGGCGGCCTTCCGGGCCTGGATCCCCGTCGATGACGCGGCGATGGCGGCCCCGGCGAGCCTCCTCGAACGCCGGCCCCCCGTCGAGGCCGACAGTCAGGTGCGGCTGACCGTGATCGACGACAGGATCGCCGAATCGTTCACATTCTCCTGCCGTCCGGGGGCGGCCGCGCTCGATGCCGTGCTCGTCCATTTCTCCGAGCCGACCGACGACGCCCTCGAATGGTCGTTGCTTCCCCCGGCCGGTGGCACCCTGACGGTCCGGCGGGTCGATCGCCGCGGTGAACGCGCCGTCGCTGCCGGGGGTGAATCGTGGCTCGTCGAGCTCGAGCCCCCGGCCCGCGACGAAGTGCAGATCCGTGCCACCCGCGTCGTACCCTTCCCGGGGCCGGTGGCGGTGCCGCTGGCGTGGGTCGACGGCAGCGATCCCCAGCATGGGGACGTCGTGATCGTCAACGCCGGTCGTCGGCGGCCGCAGATCGTCAACCGACGCCTCGACGAGATGCCGGGGTGGTCGGCGGACGACGACCTTCCGAAGGGGACGCTGGCGGAGTTCACGTTCACGCCCCCCACCGATCCGGCGCCGGCCGTGACACCGGCGGCCGAAATCGTCCCCGGCGGCCGCGATCGGGACGACGAGGCCCGCGCCTGGGTGTGGAACGAGGAGACGACCTGCTGGTGCCATCCCACGGGCGTGACCGAGTACGAGACCCGTTTCGAGATCGAGAATCACGGCCGGACGAAGGTCGCCGTCACGCCCCCTGTGGGGGTTCTCGCGCGGGGGGTGGTCATCGACGGGGTGACGGCCACGGTCGTTCCCGACACGAAGACCGGCGCGTTGCTGGTCGATCTTCCGCCCGACCGGAGGTTCGTCAGCCTCGTCGTGCGTTCGGAGGGATCGGTGACGACGACGCCGATCGCCTGGGACGTGCCGCTTGCCGGTGCCGGGATCGATGTTCCCGTGTTGGAGCGGACCTGGCAGGTGCTCCTCCCCGACGGCGTCGATCTGGCCGCCCTGCCTGTCGGCTTCAAGGAGGTGGCTGCAGCCCGGACAGGATGGCTCGAGCGCCTCCTGCCGGTCACCGTCCGCGGCCGCCCTCCGCGCGCGGCCGCCGCAGCGCCGGGCAGCCGGCAGGGAACGATCGATGCCGGCTTCCGTGAACGGGTGCTCGTGCCGCTCGCCAGCCGCGGGCAAGGGGTGAGTGTCCGCGTCATCCATGCGAGGTGGTTGTGGGGTGCGGCGCTCGTCGTCTGCGTGGCCTTCGTGGCCGCGGGCTTCCTCACCGCCGGCCGTGTGGCGCGTCTGCTCTTGGCGGTGGCCCTCGCCGTCGCGGCGGAGTGGCTGCCGCTGCCACTCGACGGCTTGGCGCGGGCCGGCCTGTGGGGCCTGGCGGTGGCGGCGTTGCTGCGGTGGGCCACGGCACGGTGGCGCGCGGCCCTCCCCCTGCTCGTCATGAGCGCCTGCCTCCTGCCCACTGCTGCCGCTGCCCAGCCCGCCGCGGCCGAGAAGCCGGCATCGCGACGAGAGTCCGCATCCGCCGCGGCCGCCGAGGAGGGCTCGCTCCCCGTGTTCATCGTGCCGGGCCTGCGACTTGCCGATGGCAACGCGCGGGAAGGGGACTCGTCGGGCGAGACGGCGCTCGTCCCCGAACCGCTCTATCGGGTGCTCGCCAATGCCCTCGGTCGGCAGGCGGCCGAAGGGGTGCGGGTTCACGCCGTCAGACTCCGCGCCCTGCCGGGTGGGGAGGGGCGGTGGACGCTCGACGTCGATCTCGACACCGATGCAGGCGGATTGATCACGCTGCGCCAGGATGGGCAAGCACTGTGGGACGACTCCGGGCCGCGAGTCGACGGCGAGCAGGTCGCGCCGACGGCCGACAGCGACACCCGGTTGCTGCGCGTCGGGTTTGCCAACGCCGGTCGTCATCGACTCGAGGCGGGTTTGAGCGTCCGTCCGGTCCGTGCCGGTGACATCGACAGCGTTACCGTGTCGCTCCCGTTCTCGCCCCGTTCGGAATTGTTCGTCGATGGACCGCTGCCGGTCGGCGGCGGCGATGCGACCGTCGTGCAGGTCGAATCGTTCGGGGCCGACGGATTTCCCCGGCCGGTCCGGCGCCCCGAGGACGACCGCTCCGCATCCGGGGCTTTCGACATCAGCAGGGCGACGCACGTGCGGCTCGCGTGGGCAGGCGACGGCGGGACGCGGATCGTCGACGGCATCCCGACGGTGGAGAGCCGCAACGACCTGTCGTGGGACGACGGCGGATGTCGGCTGACGGCGACGTACGCCATCGATCCCGGCGATCAGATCGTGCGCAGTCTGGTCATCGACGCGGACCCACGTCTCGGCTCGTTCGCGCTTCCCGACCCCGGCTTCGTGGCCTCGCCGCTGGGTGGTGGAAGGTTCCTCGTCGAGGCGAAGACTCCCCGCCGCGGGAGAATCACGGTCGTGGCATCGTTCCTCATGCCGCTGGCCGATCCGGTCGGCGTCTTCGATCTCCCTGCTGCCTGGCTCGAGGCCGCGGCCAGTGATGCCCGGACGACCCATCTCGAACCGTCGCCCGAGTTGATCGTCAAGGCAACGCTGCCGGAGGATGCCACGCTCCTGCCACCGCGTGGCGCGGGGGGCCCGGTCGGGTCGCTGACGTGGCGCAGCGAGACGGGCCGCGCCGGCCGACCGTCGGAGTTCGATGCGGCGGTGACTGCGAACGTCATCCGACCGGCAGCAGCCGTGCCGGCGCGGGTTTCGGTCGAGCGTCGCCGCCAAGGGGCGCGGGGGAGCCAGCGGCTCGATGCGGTGTTTCTGGCGGATGGCGTCCGGCTCCGACTCGAGGCCCGCCTCGATGCCGGTCTGACGCCGCTGGTGACGGTGCCGGTCGTCGTACCGGAAGGGGCGGAGATCGAGCAGGTGTCGCTGCGCGAGGACCGGGGGAACGGTCCGCCGCCGTCGGATGGCGGCCTGATCGGCGTCCGTTGGCGGCGTGACGGTCCGCGGCGGATTCTCGTCGTCGTCCAGCGGCCGCGCTCGGGAGCCTTCATGCTCGACGTCGCCGTGAGCCTTCCGGGCGCGCCCGCGCCGGCGGGGCCCCTGCCGTTGGTTCGGGCCGTGCTCGAGCCGGGCGGTCCGCTGACGGTCACGTGGCGGATGGCGGAAGGCCGCGTCGGGCTCGTCGGTGAGATCCCGCCCGGCGACGACGGCGAGGAACGGCAGGAGCCTGCGTCGAGTGGATCGATCGAGGTCGCAGCCGACACCCAGGATCCTCCCTACCGGATCAGTGAGCGAGGGGCAGAGACGGCCGACGACGGTGAACCTGGCGACGGCCCGCCCCCGCCCCCCGCCGTCGAACTCCCGGCTGGGGACAGGGCCGGGGGGCCACGCGTCGAGTTCGTCGAGACCCATCTGGCCATCGATGCCCGAGGACGGGCGTGGGGAGTGTCACGGTTCGACGTGGTCGCGGCCGATCCGGTCGTGCGCATCCGGATTCCGTCCGGCATGCGGATGTTCGACGTGTTCGTCGACGGCCGGATCGCCAACGACGCCATCCCCGCGCGGACGAGCATCGCCGAGAATGCCTGGGAGCTGCGCTTGCTCGACATCGGTTGGCCTCGGTCGATCGTCGCCGTGTACGCCGGTGAGGTGAGCGACGGCCTGCCGCTCGACGGGGCTCTCGAGGTCGCCACGCCGAGCATCGTCGGGCTTTCAACCCTCCGCTCCGCCTGGGTCGTCGAGGTCCCCGAGGGAATCGTCGTCCGTTCGCTCCCGCCGACCGAAGCTGTCGACGAGCAGGCGATGACGGCCGCCCGGCGGGCGGCGATCGAACGTCTGGCCGGGGAGTACGAGCGCGCGATGGCCGGGGCCGCCGCGGATGACGCGAGCCGTCTCGGCGATTTCCTCCGCCAACGCCGCCGCGAGGCGGTGCTGCCGATGCCGGCGGCCTGGTCGCACGTGGGGATGCGCGACAGCCACGCCGCCGCGGCGTGGTCGCCGCCGCTGCGGCTTCTTCAGGACGGCGAAGCGCCCGGCCTGCGGCTCGCGGTGGCGCGCCGTGGCGACGGGTCGATGCCGGGAAGAGCGATGGTCACGGTCGCGATGCTCCTCGGCGTGGTCGTGCTCCTCGAGGCCCGGCGCCGGACCCCGATCGTATCGCGATTGGCCTCGACGCTCCTCGCACCGTGGTGGGTCGCACCGGCGTTCCTGATCGGGGGCGGGGTGCTGTGGATCGCCAATCTCGATCCGACCTGGCCGGGGTGGTTGGCCGCGGTCGCGGGTGCCGGCGGGATCCTCGGCTGGATGCCCGGGGAGACACGACGCTTCCTGGCGAGGCGTCGTCGCCACCCGCGGACGTTCGCGCCGGGCGGGATCACCGGTGAGACTGTCACCCGCGCCGGTGCAGCACCGCGCCCGGCGACCGCGCCGGGGTCGTCCGCGAGCCGGCATCCGTCCGGATCGACCGTCCGACCGGGCGGTTGAAGCGCGGCCGGCGCGGGGCCCCGCGTTGCCCCCCCGCGCCATGGCCCGTTCGCCGCAAGCCCGGTTTTCACGGGTGTTTCTTGAGGAAAGCGGTCTGGTTCCGTGGCGCGGGCCTCCGCTACTGTCCGCCCCCCGCGACGAACCCGATGGCGGGAAATCGCGATCGCGTGCCTGAGGGAATGGCACGTGGCATCCCACGGAGGTGGAGCCGACATGCTGGAACGATGTTTCGTGCGTCCCGCGCTGGTGTTGCTTGCTGCCCTGCTCGCCCCCGTCTTCCCGTCGGCCATCGCTGCCAGCCACAGGACCGCGAACTTCATCATCGAGGCACCGACCGACGGTCAGGCCCGAAAGATCGGCGAAGCGGCCGAACAGTACCGGCACAACCTGTCGGTCGAATGGCTCGGTAAGCCGCTGCCGCGCTGGAGCCGTCCGTGTCCGATCAAGGCCCAGGTCGCACCGCAACTCGGCGCCGGCGGCGCGACGAGCTTCGTGTTCGATGCGGGCGAGGTCTTCGGGTGGACGATGACGATCCAGGGGAGCGAGGAGCGGATTCTCGACTCGGTCCTGCCTCACGAGATCACCCATACGATTTTCGCGAGCCATTTCCGCCGCCCCCTCCCGCGCTGGGCCGACGAAGGAGCCTGCACGACGGTCGAGCATCCGGTCGAGCGGGCCCGCCAGCACCGGCTCCTCATCGAGCATCTCACCACCGGCCGGGGGATCGCATTTCCGGAGATGTTCGCGATGCGTGAATATCCCGCCGACGTGCTCCCGCTCTATTCGCAGGGCTATTCGCTCGCCCGCTATCTCATCGAGCGTGGTGGCCGCCATCGCTACGTGACGTTCGTCGGCGACGGCCTCGCCACCGAAGACTGGGCCGGGGCCCTCCAGCGGCACTACGGCGTTCCGGGAGTGGCCCAGTTGCAGCACACCTGGCTCGATTGGGTTCGTCAGGGATGCCCGGCGCCCCCGGCGTCGATGGCCGCGGCCCAGCCTGCCCCGACGGCGCTCGCTCAAGGCCCCACGGCGCGGGGACAGAGCCCCGAGCCGATCCCCGCTCCGCAGCCCAATCCGCAGCCGACCGGCCCGCAGACCAGGCCGGTGGCGATGGCGGGCCGGCGTTCGATCTACGCCCTCCAGGCCCGCCGTATTCCCGACGGCGGCACGCCAGCCGACCGCCCCGA
>Ga0164292_10000853_pt1 | contig 24366 bp, 26 predicted proteins | sample GEODES117metaG_FD_111486 | JGI IMG/M metagenome (GOLD analysis project Ga0164292, IMG submission 111486) | Eutrophic lake water microbial communities from Lake Mendota, Wisconsin, USA - GEODES117 metaG | ecosystem: Environmental > Aquatic > Freshwater > Lake | place: USA: Lake Mendota...
ACACTTAAGAGTTTAGTTGGTAAAGATAAAGAATATAGAGCTGATATTGCGTCAACATTAGGTACAAGGGTGTCTAACTATTTAGAGTTTTTCTCAAAAGAAAATACTGTTGAGAAACCACTTATTGAACGTATCAGTAAGATTGTCACCGAGAAAATATTTGCTACAGATGTTTGTTATAATATGGTTAAGTCAATTTATAACAGTAATCCAAGTAAATTTAAGCTAATGATGTTGAATAAAGAATTAGTGAAATATATAACTAAATAATATGGCAGACATAAAACGTATAACAAATGAACAAGCACACTTTTATAAGTTGTTAGACTCAGATAAGTTATCACCAGAAGAGATCTGTAGGAAATCAGTTGCCTTTACTTTAACTCCTGATCCGGCTAGCCCGGGTTGGGAGTTTATTCATTACTATCAAGATTCTCCCCTCGATCAAAGTGGTAACTTAGTTCCTACCGAGTACGTTTATGTACTTGTGAACAAGTCAATGCCAGACATGGTTAAGATAGGAATGACAATTCGTGAAGTAGAAGAACGAGCAAAAGAAATATCAGGTGCAACAGGTGTTCCTACTCCATGGGTTCCTGTATACTCTTTCAAATGTTTTAACTCATATAAATTAGAACAAGAGATTCATGAACATTTAAATGCTGTTCGAGTTGCGGACAATAGAGAAATGTTTTATATGCACTCTCGTGACGCTATTGACACAGTGAAAAAATTGGGCGATAAGTACACTATAGCTCCGCTTTAAACGGCTATCTCCCATGGTTCATATATATTTATATAACAGTATTTACCCCGTTAAATCCCCGGTAAAGGCCGTTGAGAAAATTTGGATGACCGCTATAACAAGTTTGGAATCCCAGAGATTTTTCCGTATTTTTTTAGAGCACTAAATTAATTAAAATGATTAATAGAGGAATGAATGGAGAAGTAGGAGTAAGAGTATTAACGTTAAGTGACTGTGATTATTGCATGTGGTTGAAAAGTGAATTAGACGCAAAAGGAATATCCTATGTCGACATTGATGCTAATAAAAATTCCGAATTCGCTGACAGTGTTGAGGAGAAATTTAAAACTGGTTTTTATCCTATAGTTTTTATAGACTTAGGTAACGAGATAATTACTATTGTCTCTGAAACGGACTTGGACACTAGCAAAACTCTTCGTACCTATGATACGATAACTGAACTTGTAGAAATTATAAAAACATATATTAAATGAGATACAAACAACCAATTGAGAGAAAGTTAGAACAACTTGAAAACATGTTAAACGGATTTGGAGCTAAATTTTCTGATCCTAACTTTAACATTATGGTCGCTAAAGAAATGCTTAGCATTATGAAAGACAAAATTGAAGAAATTAAAACATTACTTAACTCTGAAGAATAAAAAATTAAATTAGTTATGATAACACCAGAACAAATTCAATCTAACTGGGATAAATTTCTAGGATTTATTGATACCTATATCTCAGGTGAACGAGGTGAAAAACTTAAACAGTTCTATCTTAGACATGAAGAACGATTTGTCATGATGCCTGCATCTCATAAGTCACAATACCACAACTGTTTCCCAGGTGGTTATATTGACCATGTGAACCGAGTAGTTGAAGCTGCTCTTAAGATAGATGCTGTATGGCGTGAGTTTGAAATGGTAGACACCTATACAACTGAAGAACTAGTATTCTCAGCTCTCAATCATGACTTAGGCAAGTTTGGAGATGAACAAAACGCTTCATACATTGAACAGACAGATCAATGGAGACGAGATAAGTTAAATGAAACTTATATGTTCAATGATAGACTAGAATACATGACTGTACCTGATCGTGGTTTATACTTACTAATGACTAATGGTATTGAGTACACTAAAAATGAATTCTTAGCTATCAGAACTCATGATGGTTTATATGAGGAAGCAAATAAAGCTTACTTGATGGGTTTCACACCTGAAACTAAACCTCGTACTTCAATTATGTTTGTAGTTCATCAAGCAGATTTATTAGCCGCTAGAGTTGAATTTGAAAAAGAATGGTTACCTAAATTACTTGGTGAGAAAAAAGTAGAAGAAAAAAAACAAACGAACAATTTTAAATTAAATAAAAACAATTCGGCTGTTAAGCAGAAAGCTCTTAAAACCATGGTTAATCCTGCTTTAGCTGAGCTAATGAAAAACATATGATAATAGGAATTATTTCAATCATACTTTGGGTAGGAACTGTATTCGGATATATTATCTGGAATCTAAACCGCAAAGTAGCCCAACTAGAACAAATTGCTACTCAGCAAAAAATTATTATTGATAGCGTTTCTGCTATAGTAGATGAGTCTGATAAAATGCTTAAATCAGTTGAATTAACTCAAGCATTCCAATCAGATGACCAAATTGGTTTCTTCTTTAAGAATTTACAAAACATTCAAGAGTCATTAAATCATTATCTTAAGAATAAGTAAACATGGCAGAAGAACAAGAAGTATTATTAACGAAGAAGGGGACTGTCCGTAAACGCAAACCTAAGAAGGCTAATGTTTACTTCACTCAAGAAACTGAGGATGCTATTATTGAGTATTTAAAATGTAAAGATCAAGATATAAGAAATAAAATATTCAATGAAAAAATTAATTATTCATTTCATAAACTGGCTGAAAATATTATTCACACGTTTAAGTTTTACTACACAGAAGTGGATACTATTCCTGAGTTACAACATGAGGTGGTGGCCTTTTTATTAGAGAAATTACACTTATATAATCAAAATAAAGGTAAAGCATTTAGTTACTTTGGTACTATTGCTAAACGATATCTTATCCTGTACAACAATGCTAACTACAAGAAGCTAAAAGATAAAGCACCTGTTGAAGCTATTGATGAGGATAAATCAATATTCATTGATATTGTTAATAATAGTACTGATCCTCAAGTTGATGAACTTCCATCATACTTAAAACAATATACTCACTTTGTAGATGTTAATTTATTTGGTTTATTTCCAAAACAGAATGACGCTCGTATAGCTGACGCTATAATGGAGTTATTCCGTAAAAATGAAAATTTAGATATTTTTAACAAGAAAGCATTATATATCTACGTTAAAGAAATGACTGAAGCATCAACACCTCAGATAACTAAAATTATTAAGCGACTAAAAATAATATATGTTACTAAGTATAATGAATACTATGAACATGGTCGTATAACTATGAAGATCTAACTCTTTCCATCTTCCATATTTATATAAAACACCAATATGGATTTTAATCAAGTTTTATTTAAAGATAAAACCTTTTCAAGCTTACTAGAAGATATATACAAAAACGCTAATCGCAAGGAAAAGGAAATTAAAGCATTAATCGATCAACTGAAACCTATGATACAGGAGCCAGGTGACGCGATGATGCTTGTTCCTTTATTGAAAGAATACATGGAGTTAGCAATTAAAAATGATGACGCTTTAATTAAAATGGCGGGCATTGTTCAACGTGGTATGAATAATACTGGCGGGAATGATGATAGTGGTATGCTAAGTGAGCGTGACAAGGAATTATTGTTTCAAGAAATTAGTGGTATTAAAATAGAAGAACCTAAACAATTAAGTAATGGGTAAGGAAAATACTATATCAACAGGTACAACTAAAAAGAATAATAGACAAGGACTATCAGTTAATTCTAATAGTTTAAATAATCTATTACCTTCATCTACTTATCAGTTTGGTTTAGTGATAGGTGTTAATCCTACAACTAAAGAAATAATTTATAACGCTATTGAAGATAATATAGCTGTTAATAAACAAGGTAAAGCTCTACCATTATATAAAAATAAAATACAATTACCTGATATAGGATATGTTGTTCCATTATTAAGAGGACCAAGCACTGACATCAGTGTTAATGGTGGACAATATAGTAAAACTACTTATTACTTAGACCCTATAGGAATATGGCAGACAGTTGAAGAAAATAAAATTGAAAAATCTCCCTCAATGTCACCTAATACTCCAACAGCTGATGTTAATAAATTAAATATTAAACTAGCTGAATTAGGTATAGTTAATAACTCAAACGGATAATAATATGGCTAATAATTATTTTTCAAAACAAAGTCCAACTGATATCTCTCTTCAATCAGAAGATGGGGGTGGGTTAACACTCACTAAAAATGGAAAATTTTTATTTGGGGCTAAGTTACAAGAAATAACTAATGAATTAAATGAAACATCATTTGATGGTGTTGTAGATATTAATCCTAATACTAATTCATCTTACATAGGTATAATGAATGCTGACAGTGAACCTGTTGATGTAGATATTCCTAATAGCAATCAATATTCATTATTTACTCCTCAAGATAATAATATTGTATTTACTAATCCACTACAAGATGAATGTGATGATGTATTTGATGCTGTATTGGTTGGAGGGTTAGATGATACATCTAGAGGATATAAAACAATTAGTGATCAGTTAGAAATATTTAAAAAAGGATATGGAACTGATAAAAATGTAAAAGCATTTCCTTGGTCAACCCCTGTAGCAACAATTACTAGCTTTTTAAAAGACCATCCTAAAGTCCCAGTTATAATGTTTAGTAAAGGATGTGAGTACGCTGATAAAATAGCTGCTGTTAAAGGTATAAATAAAAATAGAATATATATTGTTGAACCATGGGCTGTTGGAGCAGGAACAAAGAAAATAGTTCAAGATGCTGTGGCTAGTGGTGTCCCTCCAGAAAATGTTTATGTTGGTCCAAATACAAGTGTTGGTAAAGGAGTTATTAGTAACCCATCTGATACAAACTTCAAAGGAACAAGAACATCTCATTGGGACGCTCTTAAAATAGTTGGAGAAGTAATGAAAGAAAATATCAAATGTGGTAGCCAAGTGACTCCACCTCCTACTGTTACTATCACTCCAACCCCCACCCCCACCCCAGTAACAACTCCTCCTGTAACAGCTACAGTTCAAGAAGAAGAAGAATTATATGAAGCTAATTTCCTACCAGCTACTGAAAATGATGGATTTCAATTATTTGATAGTGGTTATGGGGATACTTGTTCTGAAGCTGCAGCGGCATCATTAAAAGACATCTATCCATCAGTTATTACAACACTTTCTCTTTCAGGTGGTGGTCTTCCTCCTGACTTGACTACAGCTGACATAGTTAGAGATTTAAATCAATATATAAAATTTTCAAATCAAGCTTGGAATGATTGGACAAATGGTGTTATTAACCCTAATACAGTATTAGATTTAATAGCCATAGCTAAAGCTACACAATTAAAAATTTATGTAGGCACCGCTAGAAGTGGTCATTCATGTAAAACAACAAGTGGTAATATAAGTAGACATATGAAAGGAGAAGGTCTTGATTTACCTGGTTTCTATGATTTAACTGGTACTATAGCTCCTGCTGATAAACTCATTACTGATTCTAAAGCAAATGTAGCTGCTGACGGAACCCCAGATGTAGATTCTAAAACACCATATACTCCTGTATCATCTATTTTTAAAGCTTTAGCTGATAAATTTGTAGCTAGTGCTGTAACTCTTCCAAATGCTGGAAGAGGAGAAGGAGCTAATAAGAGAGGAGTCTTATGGTATTTTAATAATCGTAGTAAAGGAGGAAATCATTTTAATCATGTTCATTATAGTAATAATATACCTTACTCTGGATGGTTTATAAAAACAATTCCATCATCTTTCAACTGTGATTGTGATCAAATAAGAAATGCGAATTTAACTGCTCAAAATTGTAATTAACCGCTCAAAATTATATATAATGGCAACTAATGATATTAAAACATATAGTGGAGAACAGATAGTATTATCATCAGGACGTTTAGTTTTTAGCTCACGTTCTAATGATATATACTTTAATTCAAAACGTTATATTAACATATCAGCTGGTGATAAAGTAACTATTGATGTAGGTGCTATAGATAGTGATGATGAACAAAATATATTTTTAGTTAATGCTCCTAAAATGCAACTTGGATTAGATAGATATGGTGTTGTGGAACCAATAGTTAAAGGAGAGGAATTAGATACTGTGTTAAGTGATTTAATGGAAGCTTTAGCTGATTATAGCACAATGGTAGCCGCGACTGCTTTTACCCCTGACTTAGCTCAAACACCATCTAAGTTTTTAACAAGTAGACTTCAAGGTATAAAATCACAACTAGAAAATTTTAAATCAACTAAATCATTTACAATATAATGGCGACAGCGATTTTTCCAAATAATTTAAATCCAGCACAATTAGGAAATTTAGTTTCTGGAGCAGGAGGTGTAGTTGGTCAAACCGCTGCTCAAGCTGCTCAAAAATTATCTGATGCTAAAGCTAAAATTGATAAGGCTAAAGGTATAACTGATAAAGCTAAAAAAGAACTTGAAAAAGCTAAAAATGCTAGAAATTTTTTAAAAGAACAAACTAAATTAAGTCCCGCTGATTTAAAAAATATTTTAGCAGCTGCTGTTTTACCTATATTATCAAAATTCATTAATACTGAAAAAATAGTCAATGCTGTTATCAATAAAATAATTGATGAAGCTAAAAAAAAGTTAAGTAAATATGGTAAAGTTGAAGTTATAGGAGGCACTATATATTTTACACCAAGAAATGTAAATAGTGATTTTACAAAATATGTTACAAGTATCAAACAAAAGTTAGATACTATAAAAAAAACAATAGCTGAATTAAAAAAAATAGTTGACTCACTAATTACTATACTTAAAGTAATTAAAGCGGGATTAGTAGCTATTAAATTATATATAATTGTTTTAAAAGTACAATCTAAAAAACTAGCAGCAGCTGCGGTAGCTGAGTCTCTATTACCAACCCCAAACAAACCCGCCTCATCAGCTTATTTAGCTTTTAAAGAGACTACAGAACCATTAATAAAAGAATTAGAAAAAAAGGTAGATGATTATATGTTAATGGCTACTGCTGTTAGTTCTATATTAAATGTCTTTAAACGACTTATTGACAAATCAAAACAAAAATTAGATAACTTTAATATTGTAATTATCTTACCACCAACACCTAATAGTTCTATTTACCCAACTGAGGTAATTAGTGGATTATCAACTCCAAGTGAAAATAAAGATTCAATTGAAATATATGAGGATATGAATGGTAAAGAATATATAATTAGAGTAGTAAATTTATCAAATGGTACATTACAAGCTATAGCTTATGATAGATTTAGTAATTTACCAATCACAAAAACAGCTCCTAGCAGAATACGCGAAGCTGATGAATTAATTGATGAACTTAAACAAATACTAGGATAATAAAATATTTATAAACATGAAAGCCGATACATTTATTAAAATATTACGCAAGGTTATACGTGAAGAAGTACAAGCTGTTGTTAGGGAAGAGCTCGGATTAATGCTTGAGGCTCCAGAGCCTAAGCCAGTGGTGGCAGAGACCAAGAAAACCGCTGTAAAAAATTCCATGGTTGAATCTATAAAACCTGCCAAACCTACACAGCCTATTAATCCTCCATCATTTACTAATAATAGTATATTGAATGAGATGTTACAACAAACTGCACAACAAGGTGAATGGCGTTCAATAGCTGAAATGAATTCATCTGATGTTATGGGTGGATTTGGATCTGAACCTGTAGTAGTTAACAGTGTGAGCGAGATGTTCGCTAACACAAGACCAGCTAGTGACATTAATGCTGTTAGAATAGATACTGTACCTGATTTTACAGCGTTAATGAGTAAAATGAAACAAGAAGGACAAATATAATGTTAAGAAGACCCACATATAGTATTAATCCTGTAGATGTCGGACAAAAACGAGGTATAGGTATTAGTGTTGTTTTTAATAATGAGACTAGTGTATTTAATATAACCACAACTACTAAAGAACAAGTTAAATCAAACTTAATCAACTATATATTAACAGATAAAGGTGAGCGATTATTTAATCCTACTTTTGGTGGAAACTTAAGAGCATCTTTATTTGAACCAGACACAGCATTTGACAGTGTAGCTGCTAGATTAGAAAATGAAATATATGCTTATGTGCCTAATATTATTATTAGAGATATTTCAATTAAAAGATCATCAGATATAAATTATATAACCATATCATTATCTTATTCAATAAACAATCAAGATGATAATTTAGTGATAAATGTTTCAACACAAGATTTAACTCAATAATAAATGGCAAACGTACCTGATATAAAATATTTTGATAAAGACTTTAGTGTATTAAAGTCAGACTTAATTAACTACGCTAGAACATACTTCCAAAATAGCTATATGGACTTTAGTCCATCTGCTCCTGGTAATATGTTTATTGAAATGGCCGCTTATGTAGGTGATATTTTATCATTCTATACTGATACTCAGTTACAAGAAACATTATTATTATACGCTCAAGAAAGAAAAAACATTATTGCTTTAGCTTATGCTTTAGGTTACAGACCTAAAATAACTAATGTTTCATCTGTTAATTTAAGTGTATACCAATTAATACCTTCAGAGGGTGCTCCTAATTATAGACCTGATTATAGATATACTTTAAAAGTAGAAAAAAATTCTTCTATTAAGTCTATATCAAACCCAAGCATAACTTTTATAACTCAAGACTCAGTTGATTTTGGTTTCTCATCATCATTTGACCCAACTGAAGTTACTATATATCAATACTTTACTAATACAACTAATCCTCAATATTACCTACTTAAAAAATCAGTAGAAGCTATTTCAGGACAAGTTAGAAGTACTGAATTTAGTTTTACTACTCCTCAACAATTTCAAAATATAACTATTAGTGATACTAATATTATACAGGTATTAAATGTAACTGATAGTGATAATAATACTTGGTATGAAGTACCATACTTAGCGCAGGATACTGTATTTGATGAGTCATTAAATCTGCCTGTAAATGAGCCTAACTACTATAATGATGATGATAGTGCTCGTTTCTTATTACGTCTTAAAAAAGTTGATAGACGCTTTGTTACTCGCTTTGATGACGATAATAATTTAATACTAGAATTTGGTAGTGGTATAACATCATCTCCAGACGAGGTAATTATTCCTAACCCAGACAATGTAGGTTTAGGTTTAGTAGATGGTGTTAGTAAAATGTTTATGGCTTATGATCCATCAAACTTCATGTATACTAATGAATATGGTGTAGCACCTTCAAATACAACTTTAATAATTACTTATTTAGTTGGTGGTGGTATTGAAGCCAACTTACCATCTGATGATATTGGTGTAGCTGAAACTGTAATAACATCAATCAATGATTATAATTTAAACTCTTCAATAGTTAACATAGTATCAGGATCTATAAGATTTAATAATGATCAACCTTCTTCAGGTGGTGGACCTGGTGAAACAACAGAACAAATTCGTTTACAAGCTTTAGCTAACTTCCCAACTCAAAATAGAAACGTTACTAAAGCTGACTATTTAGTTCGTACTCTATCTTTACCTGCTAAATTTGGTTATATAAGTAAGGCTTATGTAACACAAGATTATTTAGTAGCTAATGACACTGACAGACAAAACTTTATTAACAATAATCCATTAGCATTATCTATCTATATTTTAACAACTAATTTAGATGGTAAACTAATTAAAGCATCTAATGTTATTAAACAAAATTTAAAAACATACTTATCATACAATAAGATGATGAGTGACGCTGTTATTATTAAGGATGGTTACTATATTAATATTAAAGTTAATTTTGATATAACAGTACTACCAGCTTATAACTCACAAGAAGTATTAACTAAATGTATCAATACACTAAAAGATTATTTCAATATAGATAAATGGCAAATAAACCAACCTATTATATATTCAGATATATACAACATGATTGGAGCTATTCAAGGTGTTCAATCAGTTATTAAAGTAGATATTGTAAATTTAGCTGGTGGTAATTATTCTCCATATTCATATGATATTAAAGGCGCAACTAAACAAGGTGTTATTTATCCTTCTTTAGATCCATGTATTTTTGAAGTAAGATATCCTAATACTGATATTTATGGTCGTATTGTAACTTACTAAAAATTAAAATATGAATTTAGACAAATTAAAAGGACACATTCCTGACAAAGTAATTAGCCAAATTCCTGGAGTAATGGAAAAATTCCAAATCAACACTCCATTACGCTTAGCACACTTCTTAGCTCAATGTGGTCACGAATCAGGTGGATTTAGACTAACTAAAGAAAACTTAAACTATAGTGCTAAGGGTTTAACAGGCACTTTCAAAAAATATTTTCCAACTGAAGCAGCGGCCGCAGCATACGCTAGACAACCTGAAAAAATTGCCAACAAAGTATATGGTAATAGAATGGGTAATGGCCCTGAATCATCAGGTGATGGCGCTAAATTCTGTGGTCGTGGTTACATCCAGCTAACAGGTAAAGATAACTACACAGCATTTGGTAAATCTATTAATGAAGACTTAACAAAAGATCCAACATCAGTGGCAGACAAATATGCTTTATTATCAGCTGCTTGGTTCTTTAATAAAAATGGTTTACATAAAATGGCTGATGAAGGCGCTACTGACGCAGTTGTAACTAAAATTACTAAACGTGTTAACGGTGGTACTATTGGTTTAGCTGATCGTATTAAGCACTTCAAAGAATATCATCATTTACTAGCTTAATCTTTATAAATACCCCATATTTATACTAGAATAATACTAATATAAATGGGTGTTTACAAAATATTTCCTTCACAGGACACAACAATATACTCAGAGTACAATACTCTAAACGCTGGATTGGATTCTATCTTAGACTTATCTAAGAATGAGTCCAATCTGTATGCTTCATCATCAGTTAGCCGTGTATTAATTAAATTTGATAATACTGACATAGCTGATGCTGTTTCTAAATCAGGAACTAACTTTACCGCTTCATTAAAATTATACAATGCTAATGTTGATGGTATTCCAACTAATTTCAATATAGAAGTACATCCAATTTATCAAAGTTGGGATATGGGTACAGGTAGATTTTCAAATATTCCTATAACAACAGATGGAGCTAGTTGGGAATATAGAAACTCAAACCAAACATCAGCTTGGTCAATAACAGGTTTACCAACAGGCATAACATCATCTTTTTACACCCCTGCAAATGGTGGTGCTAACTGGTATACAGCTTCTGTTACTCAATCATTTAATTTCTTCTCAACTAAAGATATTGATGTTGATGTGACTCGATTTGTTGGATGGTGGACAGGAAGTGTTATTAGCAATAACGGATTAATCATTATGAATAGTACCTCTGCTTCAGTGACAGGTACAGGTTCATTTGAATTTGATCCTAATTATCAATACACATTTAATTTCTTCTCAAGAGACACTAACACAATTTATCCTCCTTGCTTGGAGTTTAAATGGGATGATAGTACATTTAGTACCGGTTCATCTGTGTTTATAACTGATGAACAAATAAACATAGCTGTATCAAATAATAAGAATATTTTTTATGATAATGAGTATGTGAAGTTTAGAGTATATGCTAGAGAAAAATATCCTCAACGTATATATGCTACTTCTACTCTTTATAAGTATAATAAATGTCTACCAGTTGCTTCATACTATTCTATTATAGATTTGAATACCAACCTTAAAGTAGTTGATTTCGATAATGTAGCAACTAGATTAAGTATTGATGCCACTAGTAGTTTCTTTAGATTATATATGAATGGTTTAGAACCTGATCGTTATTATAAAATACAAATTAAGTCTATCATTGATGGTGGTACTTATATTTTTGATGATGATTATTATTTTAAAGTTTTACAAACAGTTGAATAATGGCTGAACAGCAAATACAGATACAAAAAACTATTTATAGTTTAGATAATTTTAATAATGTAGTTAACACTCAATTTTCTCAATTAGCTAAACAAAATCAAGCGATTGATAATGATGGTTTAACTCCTGATATGACTGTTGATCAATTTTTTAATGAATATGATATTCTATTTTTTGATATTCCTCCTACAGGATCAGAAAATTCACATCTAACTCTAGCGACTAGAAGTTTAGAATATATTGGATTATCTTTAGATGATTTACAAAATGAAATTTCATTATTAAGAGAAGAAAACATAGATCTAAAAAATCAAATTTTATTAGCTTCTCAAATTGAACTTGGAACACAAATATAATGAGTACAGAAATTAAAAAAATATTAAGCACTAATAATATCCTTACAGGATCAGCTTTCCCTCTGGTTTTGACAAGAGATATGGTTCGTAACTTTGGATCTCCTGAAGATTATGTAGAAATGCACCTATCAGATCCATCAGGTAAAGTTTCTTTTTCTATTGTTCCTTTTAAAGGATACAAAACACCAGGTAATTTCCAACCATCATCTTCTTTTACAATCCAGGAATTAATTTTTGATCCCGCTAAAGATTTAGAGGATTTAGGTATTAAGTTTGGTAATTATAATATTACTTATAATATTTTAAGACCTGTTATAGTTAAAAGTTTTAATCCAAGTCTATTCATTAAAGAAATATCTGGTGATAGAACTGAAATTAGATTATCAACTAATAACATTCCTATTAGTGCTTTAACTCAAAATACAAATGAGTTTATTCAAACATTTTCTGGTACTCCTTATTTTAAAGAATTTTATTTAAACTTTGGTAAAAATAGATTAATACCAGCTATTAATGTAGCTTTAGATATAGGTGGTTCTACCACAACAATAACTGGTTCATTAAATAACCGAACAGTAACTTCAACATTATCAGGACCTCCAACTGTATTAATTAAATTATTAAATCCATTACCTGTAAATTATAAGGTAAATGATTTATTAACTGTTGTTGATGAAATTTCAAACCCACAAAAGTTTGAAGCTATAATCACCGTAGATCCTGTACCAACAGTATTCCCAACATTACGTAATGCTAATTTTGATTTAGATTTAGATAATTTAAGAGTAGGACCTACTCCATATTATAATTTCACACAAGTAACTACTTTCCAAGGTACATTTGCTCCTCAATTACAGCAATTACTTGGTCAATTAAGCGCTTCTAATTTCGCTATTAATGTTGATTATACTGATTTTGAAGAATTTGTTCACTTCTCTTCTGCAGCTCGTAGATTAGAAGGATTTCAATATAAATTAACTCAAATTGAAGTAACATCTTCAATGAGTGCTTCCGCTGCTTTGAGTGTTTCTCCTACAGCACAACTAGATGCTACTAAGTATCAAAATTCAATAAATAAAGTAATTCAAAGTTTTGATGGTTGGGAACAGTATATGTACTATGAAAGTGAATCATATGCTTGGCCAAAACAAAACTCAACTAAACCTTATATTAACTACTCAGTTACATCATCTCAAGGTGTTAACTGGTATGCTAGTTATAATACTTCAGCTTCATTGTATGATGACAATAACCAAAACTATTTGTTATATGCAATGCCTGGCTATATAACTGAAAATACAGATAATGAATTAGTATTTCAGTTTGTAGCATCCTTAGGACAAATGTTTGATGACATTTGGATTCATATTAAAGCAATCTCAGACTTATATAAAGCTAAAAACTCATTAACTGAGGGTATATCTAAAGATTTAGTATACTTTGCTTTACAATCAATGGGTATTGATGTTTATACTAATGAAGATGGAACTAATGTATTCCAATATTTGTATGGTATAAATCCTGATGGTAGTTATCTACCAATAACTGGTTCATTTGACACTTTAGTAAGTGCCTCTCAATACCAGATGTCAGGACAAGACTTACAAAAAGGTATATACAAACGTATGTACCATAACTTACCTTTATTACTTAAATCTAAAGGTACTACTCGTTTTATACAATACTTAAATACTATATTTGGTGTTCCTGATACAGTAATGAGTTATCTTGAATATGGTGGTGTTGATAAAGTAACATCTTCATTTGAATATGAATATGATAGATTTACTTATGCTTTAAATGTTAGTGGCTCAAACACAGTTAGAATTCCTTGGACTTATACTTCACAAAGTGCAGTTAGAACAGGTAACACTGATATAGCTCCTAACGGTATTGAATTTAGATTTAAAGCTTACCCAACATCAAGTTTTACTACTCAATCATTGTTTTATAGTGGTTCAGATATTCAATTTAATTTATTGTATGCCGCGACAGCATCTAATAACTCAATATACTCAGGTAGTACAGGTGAATTTGGGTATTTCCAATTTAAACTAGGTGGACTATCAGTTACATCCTCTACTATACCTGTTTATTATACAGGTTCAAATAGTGATTCTGATACTGATACAGATTGGTACACAGTATTAATTCAAAGAACTAATCCTAACTTAAGAATAGGACAAACAAGTACTTCTCAAACCTATCAATTCTTTGTTAAGAGTAATGTTTGGGGAGAAATAGGACATAAAACAAGTGCTAGTTTAACTACTAACACAGCTGCTTCTAACTCACTATGGTATAGTCAAGGTACTATGACATTTGGAGGTGGATCTTTTCCATTTAGTGGATCATTACAAGAATTAAGATTATGGTCTAATCATGTATCTGAATCAACTTTTGATTCTCATGTGTTAAATCCTGAATCAGTTGAAGGTAATTTTACAACATCTTCATACTCAGATTTAACAGCTAGGTGGCCATTAGGAAATAACTTATATACTAGTAATCATAACTTAACAGCTAGTATTGCCTCTGTAGCCCCAGATCTAACAATTCAAGGATGGACAGCTTCATTTGCTAACTTTCCTAATCAAAATAATTACTATTCATTTACTGAAACATATTATGCTGATGTAGCTAACTCAGGTTTAGCTAATCCTGTAACTGATAAAATAAGAATATATAGTGGTAGTGCATATGGTACTCAACTTTTACCAAATAAGAGTATTGAGATACAACCAACAATTCCTATAACTAAGGATATTCATATACTTGATGCTAGTTTATCTCCACAAGATGAAATTGATAGAGCTATTATAGCAGCGTTTGGTTCTACTTATAATATGGATAGTATTATTGGTAATCCTGCTACAGGATCTTATCAACAAATTCAACCATTACAAGTTGACTTCTTTAAGAAATTTGTAAATAGATATGATTATAAAGATTTTATTCGTTTAATTTCATTCTTTCATAACTCATTATTTAGAACACTTAAAGATTTTACTCCTGCTAGAACTAATTTATCTACAGGTATTGTAATTAAACCTCACTTACTTGAAAGACCAGTAGTATATAGACCAGAACCTGAATTTACTTATTTAGAATTAAGTCAATCTATTGATACAGCTTTTATTACCGCTAGCAATGGTGGTAACTATAGTCAGTCAATTTATGGATATACTATACAAGGTAATTTAGGACCTGTATCTATGCTTTCAGATGCTAGAGATTTCTTTACAGGTGAGTTACCAAGTGCTTCTATTGAAGTGACTTACACTCAATCTAATCCATTTACTACCTATTTACCAACTAATACTAGTTCATATTCAGAATCAATATGGTATTACAATTATAATCCATTATTAAATAATGTTCCTAATTCTGTATTATCTCAGTATAGACAAAAAATAACTTACATAACTAGTGGAAGTAGATTAGTTCAAGTATTGGAACCTGTTGAATTACAAGATTTCACTTATGAATATACTCGTCATATAAGACCAAGATATATTGGTTCTCAAGTGACAAGTACAGCTTATACTTTTTATAACAATAATGATTTTGATTTCTATAAAAGAGGTTTAGCACCATTTGGCGCTGGAGCTGCTATTGATAAGAATACTATTCAATACGCTTTCTTCTCTGAAATCAATTGTACAGGTTCATTCGCTATAGCAATGCCTGAACGTTCAAATGTATATTTAAAATATCTAATTGACGCATCAGGTTCCTTAGTAGAATTAACTCAACGTGATTATACAAATATTAAAAATAATCAATTCTGGAATTTATATCAAGTACAAAATATATTCCCATCAACTGATTATTATGGTGCTAATACAGGATCATTAAATATATCTTTATTTGATAATCAAAACCCATCAGGTCAAAAAGATTTAGATGGTAATCATAATATATTTGCTGGTGGATATAAATTTGTTCCAACATTATGGAGAGTAGCTGATACTCAACAAAGATATGCTTTACCAACAGGATATTCAGGTGATATTTACTTTGTAAGAGGTAATTATGGAGCAGATGTTAATGTGAGACTTATAACTCACTATGGTTGGTTTGAAACAAGTTTTAGTGGATTTATTGAATATTCTCCTCCAGGTTCTCCAGGTTCTAGAACACCATTACCTTATGATGTAATAGTAACTCTTGAAATTAAAGTAATTTTAGGTAATTCAAGTTTTATTGATGTATTAATACCTGCTGTAAACAAAAATGGTGCTCCAAATTATCAAGGAACATTTAGATATGATAGAGGAGGCGCTGTTGGTTACAATGGATATAGTATTGTTAATATTAGACCAGCAGCGGGTAATGCTCCAAACTTATTATTCTTTGTTGATGATGCTTCACCATCATTAATAGTGAATTCAACTGATAAAAGTATAATATCATGTTCTGCTGCTATGAGTACTTATTATAATGCTACTATGTTTATGTCATCTAGCACATTAACAGGTATTAACACAGTAGATCCAACACTTAAAATTTATAACACTTATTGTCCTCCAGATTATCCATTCCAGTTAACTCCTGGGGATGTAATTAGATTTGATTCAGGATCATCAGCTATAGTTTCAACATTTAGAGATGTGAATGAATACACTATTCTTGAAGTTTATCCTTCAGGATCAAGTGTAGCGTTTAAATTAGATAGACCTGTATTAAACATATTAACATCTAGTGCTACTCCATACAGAATACCTCGTTATGTATTCTCAAAGAGAGTACCTGATGAAACAAATGTGGTTATTAATCACTTAAAGAAACCTGGACAAACATCAGCTGGTATTGTTAAAAGTCTTAATTTGAAATTAGATATAGATGATAACATAGCTAATGTTGTAAGTGAACTTAAGAGTAAAATATTTAGTACAGTTCTGGTCCCATAATATATTTATATAAAACAACATATTTAAAATGGCGTATTTAAATAACCAATATGTAACAATTGACGCGGTTCTAACAAAGAAAGGCCGTGAATTGTTAGCACGTAATGATGGTTCATTCCAAATCACACAATTTGCTTTAGCTGATGATGAGATTGATTATACTTTATATAATCCTAATCACCCATCAGGTTCAGCTTTTTATGGCGAAGCTATTGAGGCAATGCCTTTATTAGAAGCTTTCGTAGATGAAACACAAATGATGAAGTACAAATTAGTGACTTTACCTCGTGGTACATCTAAACTACCAGTTCTTAACCTTGGATATGCAGCTGTATCATTACGTCAAGCGGCAGCTATCAATATTACTCCACAAACATTAAACTACTTAGGTGCTGTTTCAACATTTGAACCATCAGGTTACTTAATGACTGTGGGAGATTCAAGATTCTTAAGTACATTTACTGGTACAGGTATTGATACAACTGGATTAAATATAACTAACCCAACTCCAAATGCTAGCGGAGCTAGTCTATCAGCGAGTCAAATTGGTACATCATTTAGTTTAATTGCAACAACAATTAATACTCTATTCCCAACAAGTGCTGTAGCAGGTGCTTCAATATCAACTACAATAACTGTAACTGGTAGAGATAGTGGTGCTAGAATTACTATACCTTTAACTTTAATTAAAACCTAATTAACATATGTCTTTTGGAGCATACAACCCTGAAGATCAGGTCCTAAGTTCAGACGCGATAGTGTCACCAATGTGGAGCAACAATACTCTTCAATTAACCACTTTTTTTAGTTGGTCATTACAAGAGCAAAATACTCCTGCTGGTAAATTTTTCCTTAATGTTTATCAAGGAAATGTAGCTGCAACTCAATCACTTGAGTCTCAGTTCACTATTGCTTATGGTCACATTAGTGGATCAGGATCATCTTATTTTAATCCTTTAGTAGTTGATAAAACACCAACAAGAGATGTTTATGGTCAATTTAGATCATTAGTCTATGGAGATGAAAATTCATCATTCCAATTTGGCGGTTCAACTTTCACATCAAAAGACATTATTGTACTATCTGTAAACAGATCAAGATTTAAAGAATCTATCAATCCAGGTTCTTTCTTCTTACGTATTACAAGTGGCAGTGGTGGTAGTGCTAGATCAATTGGTTTAGTAGATGATTCAAGTGTAACAACTACTTCAACTTATATTGGTACATCTCGTGTTTATCAATTATTAAGTGGCTCTTATAACTCATCAACTCAAACAAACTTACCTTCATCTTCTAACTACACAGTTAGTGGATCTTATGGTATCATGATTCCTGATGAAGGATTAATCATATTAAATCCAAGAGCTTTAGCTTTATCAGCTGGTGCTTTAGGTGGTGTAGGTGCTATATTTAATGAATTTAGCTCATCTCAAGCAGCTTCTTTCTTTAGTACAACAGCAACTTATAATATCAATAACAGAATGATTTTTGATATGATTTCATCTAGTGTTGTATTAGCTCCTACTTTTAGTTTACAGAACTATGAAACAATCTCATCACGTTATTTCTTTACACGTGTTAAGAATGCTGAATTTAACTATACAACTAACCCAACTATAATTGATACTAATGGTAATTTATTATATACTCAATTAGTATATAATCCTCAAACATTTATCACAACAGTTGGTTTATATAACAATACAGGTGATTTATTAGCAGTAGCTAAATTAAATAAACCTCTAGTTAAAGACTTTACCAAGGAATTATTATTAAAAGTTAAATTAGACTTCTAATGTTTCGCCCATGTCAGCAGATGTTTACAAGAGATTTAGTGTATCTGATACTTTCGTAGTACCATATACAGCGAATAAAAGCTGGGATATTTCATCCGGCTCATTTGCTGATCATAGAATTGTAGTCAACTTAGGAGTTAATTATAGTGGATCTATATTTGATCCTAATAGTGAATACATAACTAATGGTCAGTATGATAGATTGGTTTACAATTCTATCAATATGATTTATTATCCTAAGTTTTTACCATCAGCTTCATCTTTATATTTAACTGAAAGACAAAATACCACACTTAATGATGGTACTTTAACTACTCAGTCTTATAATAGAGGATTAGTTGATTTAGGTAATTTAGATACAGTTAAATTTTTCCCAACAGGAGCTAATGCTTCTATCTATGTTTTAAACATACCTAGATCTTTAACCAGTGAAAAAATATTACCTGGTACATTTGAAGTATTTTTAAATAGTGCCTCTGTTGATTATAAATTTTATGATGATGGAAACTATAATTTATTTTATAGTGGAAGTCCTATAGGTTCATCTACTGGAACTACTTTAGTGGCAGGTTCACAAGTAGGAAATATATTTTATGAACAAAATATTGCTATAATTACTGTTGTACCTAATAGTATGAGAGCTACAGCTTGGAGAGGAGCTAATCCTTTCTGTGTTCAAACATCTCCATCTGTAACACCTAGTGTGACTACTTCAGTAAGTATTACACCTAGTATTAGTGTAACACCTAGTGTGACACCAAGTGTTAGTATAAGTCCAAGTATACCAAGTACACCAAGTGTGACTCCATCAACAAGTGCAACACCAAGTGTAACACCTAGTGTAACACCAACAATTAGTGTAACACCTTCAATAAGTACAACTCCTTCAATAAGTGTAACACCAACAATTATTGTAACTCCATCAACAACACCTCCTACCCTATCAGGTAGTTTATTCTTTGATGCTACAACTTTTGCAGGTGGTTATAGTGTTACAGCTATTGATGTAAATGGAACAATACCTACCTTAACAAGTGGAACTAATGTTCCATTTAATACAGATGGACATGGTTTTGCTACTAATCAAACTGGTACTAATCAAACTTTGAATATCTCAATAGGTGGATTTACATTGAATGGATGTATTCAAGTAACAGACAGTGGTGCGAATTATTATCAACAAAATGTGACTGGAAATGGAACTATTTCATTTACTGGTCTTGTAATAAATAATACAACAACAGTTCAGGTTATTTTAGCAGATGGAGCTTGTTAAAAATATTTATAAAAAATGAGTAATACAGGATTTAAAGCATATACAGACCTAGAACAATACTATTTAGATAATGGTGTTGCTACTGGTGTGACTAAAACTAATAGTATTAGTGATCCTGATTATATTGCACCAACATTAGACTTAACATTTTGCCCATTACCATCAGCTAGTCCAAGTGTTACACCTACAATTAGTTTAACACCAAGTATTAGTGTAAGCCCAAGTGTGACACCATCTGTTACACCTAGTGTGACACCAAGTGTTAGTATAAGTCCAAGTATACCAAGTACACCAAGTATAACTCCAAGTGTAACTCCATCTATTTCTATATCTGCTACACCTAGTGTAACACCAACAGTGACACCAAGTATAACTCCATCACCATCTGTTGGTTATGCTCCTAGAGTAATAGGAGCAAACGCAAGTACTCAACCTTGTACAGGAGGAACTTGTAGTGAGTATTTAGGATGGGATATAACATTACTTGAACCTGTATTAGTTGATACAAATTATATTTTATCTATTGAATTATATCAATACAATGTATACCAATACACATACCAAGCTTATGGTACAATTTTAGCTGGTCAAAGTTATAATAATAGTGATCCTTGTGCTGGAGGTGGTGCTTATATAGGATGTAATTATGATGTAAATAGTGTTTGTGTTAATTATATTGATGCACCTGTGAACCCATCAACTTTTGCTTGTTAATTATGAATAGTAGAACATTAAATACAGGAATTACAAGAATAAAATTTCAAAACAATCATACTGTTTATGAGAATTTTATTAAGTGTACTATTAAGGATTATGAATTTAATTTAAGTTATAATCCGTCTCTATTATCAGGTTCTCAAGCCACTTTAGTACCATATAGTGCTTCAGTTGGTGGAGATGTATTTTACAATCCAACTGGATCAGAATATTTTGGTATATTAAAACCATTCACTACAGGTTCAGAATTTTCTCCATATACTAGTGAAATAGGATTATATAATGATGCTGGAGATTTATTAGCAGTAGCAAAATTAGCTTCACCAATGCCATTATCACCTAACACTGATATGACATTTTTAGTTAAATATGATACTCAGTGGGTTAATAAACCATACTTTACTCCTTCAGTGACACCATCAATGACTCCGTCACCATCACTATCCGTTTCAATTACACCTTCAGTTACACCTTCAGTTACACCTTCAATAAGCGTAACACCAAGTATTAGTGTAACACCTAGTGTGACACCTTCTGCTACAACTAGTATAAGTGTGACACCAAGTATTAGTGTAACACCTAGTGTGACACCAAGTACAACCCCAAGTATTAGTGTAACACCTAGTGTGACACCTTCAACAACACCTCCTAGTAGTGTTTCTTTAATAGTATATGCTAAATATATAAACAGTGGTGGTACTTTAAGATATAAAGTTAATAGTGGAATTTTTAATGAAATTCCTCTTACTTTAAGTTCAACTTGTGATTACTTATATACAATAACTGGATTAATACCTGGTGATACAGTGACATTTGATGTTGTTAGTGCGTATGCTATAGCTGGTTCTTCAACATCACCTTGTCCATCATCTGGATTTGGATGTACTTACAACTATGGTGCTGTGAGTGGTGGAACTAATAACGTATATATAACAGTGGATGGTTCTACCGCCTGTTAAAATATTTATATAAAATAATGTTATGAAATGGAAAGGACGAGAAGAAATTAATTCAGAAAAATATTTTGGATTTATTTACAAAATAACTAACAAAGAAACTGGTAAGTTTTATATTGGTAAAAAGGCCTATTGGCATAATAAAAAGAAAAAACTCACTAAAAAACAACTTGCTGAACTTCCACCCACACCAGGTCGCAAACCAACACATGAAGTAGTTCGTGTTGAGAGCGATTGGAAAACATATTGGGGTTCTAATAAACAATTACTCGCAGACATAAAACAATATGGTGAGAGTAAATTTGAATGCTGGGTATTCAAGCAATGCCTAACTAAAAAACAACTTACATATTGGGAAATGCATTATCAATGTAAAGAAGAAGTGTTAATTAATAGCGATAAATCTTACAATGATAATATATTAGGTAAGTTTTTCACTAAAGATTTGGCTTAATAAAATAACTTAGCTATATTATAGGTTATGATCAATGCAGCCTTACTACATACGGTAAACAGTGTATTAGGAAAAGGAAAAGAAACAAGCAGTAATAACTACGCTTATAAATGTCCTTTCTGTAATCACCATAAACCTAAGTTAGAAGTGAACATGGTTCCTAACTTAAAAGGAGAGAATCCATGGCATTGTTGGGTATGTAACGCTAAAGGTAAAACACTAGTAGGTTTATTTAAAAAGATCAAAGTTACTTCTGACAAAATAGCTGAGTTAAAGTCAATACTTGGTTTCACCACAAAGGAAGAAGCAGTTAGTGACAAAACAAAAGTTGAATTGCCTAAAGAATACAAACCACTTACTAACCTTGCGCGCACAGATATCGCCGCTAAACACGCTTTAATGTATTTAAAGAAACGAGGTATCAATAAGGCGGATATATTGAAGTATAACATAGGTTATTGTGAAGAAGGCAGGTATAACAACAGAATTATTGTACCATCATATGATGCTAACGGTGAATTAAATTACTTCATAGCCAGGGATATTAATCCTGACTCTAAGAAAAAATATGACGCTCCTAAATGCAATAAAAATGAATTAATAGGACTAGAATATTTTATCAATTGGGATGTTCCTGTTATATTATGTGAAGGTATATTTGATGCTATTGCAATTAAACGTAATGCAATACCATTATTAGGTAAATCAATACCAAAAGCACTAATGATGAAGTTAGTGCAATCAAATGTTAAAACAGTATACGTATCTTTAGACAGGGACGCCTTAAAAGATGCTTTATCATACGCTGAACAACTTCTCAATTTAGGTAAAGACGTTTATTTGATTGACTTACAAGATAAAGACCCATCAGACATGGGTTTTGAAAAATTCACCAAATTAGTTCATGAAGCTGAGCAATTAACACTCGGGCAACTAATTTATAAAAAACTAGAATTAGCATGATAGAAAGAAATGCCAATATAATCAAAGATCCTAAAATTAAACGCATTGTAGATTACAATGAGGGAGACAAACAAGTAAATGTATTAGATAGTAGATTCTATAGACGTGGAGAAGAATACTATCCATCAGTAACTTCAGTATTAAATTATTTTCCTAAAAATCAATTTTTCCATAATTGGTTAAAAGATGTAGGACACAATAGTGAGATTATAGCTAATAAAGCTGCTTTTGAAGGTACTCAAGTACATAATGCTATTGATAAATTTTTAGCTGGAGAAGAAATCAATTGGTTAGATGAATATGGAAAAGCTGAATATAGCTTAGATGTATGGAAATTAATTCTTAAATTCGCTGACTTTTGGAACACACAAAAACCAGAATTAATAGTAGGTGAGTATCATGTATTCTCTGATGAGTACAAATATGCAGGCACAGCAGATTTAATTGTGAGATTAAATGAAAAGATTTGGTTACTAGATATTAAAACATCAAACTCACTTCATACATCATATGATTTACAATTAGCCGCATATGCTAAAGCTTGGAATGAAACTCATGATACACCAATTGAAGAAACAGGTATTATTTGGTTAAAAGCCAACACAAGAGGTGAAGGAAAAGGAGATAAAATACAAGGTAAAGGATGGGAATTAAAACACATCAGTAATATTGATGTAAATTTTAAATATTTCACAAATATATATGACATATATAGACTTGAAAATCCAAATCTTAAGCCTATGACTGAATCATTACCAACATCAATTAAATTGGTTCAATAGATATTTATCTATGTGAATAATAATCAATTTACAATAGTCATTCCTTGTAAAAATGAAGGTATAAATATATACGATTGTTTAGGATTCATTTGTAAACAAAAAGGAATAGGAAATACCAGAGTTATCATTGCTGATAATTCAGATGATGAAGAATCATTAAATTGGTTATATAGAGCTCAAACAGATTACAAATATTCTATTAAAATAGAAATCATTAAAGGAGGGTATCCAGCTAAAGCGCGCCTTGAAGGCTCAAAATTAGTGGATACCCCTTATATATTATTTCTAGATGCAGATATAATGTTA
>Ga0164292_10000854_pt1 | contig 24365 bp, 10 predicted proteins | sample GEODES117metaG_FD_111486 | JGI IMG/M metagenome (GOLD analysis project Ga0164292, IMG submission 111486) | Eutrophic lake water microbial communities from Lake Mendota, Wisconsin, USA - GEODES117 metaG | ecosystem: Environmental > Aquatic > Freshwater > Lake | place: USA: Lake Mendota...
GGAATTGGTATGAAGGAAATTATCAAATATAATATTGGATATTGTACGGAAGGTTTGTATGCAAAACGAGTTATTATACCATCATATTTATCAGATGGGCAATTAAACTACTTTGTTTCTCGTTCATATTATCCAGAAGAAAAAATGAAATATAAAAATCCTCCAATCAGTAAAAATGTAATTTGTTTAGAATCGCAGATAAATTGGAACGAACCAATTATATTATGTGAGGGAGTATTTGATGCAATTACAATTAGAAGAAACGCAATTCCACTATTGGGTAAGTTTCCATCACGATTATTGGTTGAAAAAATCTTTATGAGTGGAGTTAGTGATATTATTATCTCATTAGATAGTGATGCAATAAATGAAGCATTAAAAGCAGCAGAATATTTTAGAAAACAGGGAATAAATGTAAAAATGATGCATATGAAAGATAAAGATGCATCTGAAATTGGATATGATAAATTTTATGAAGAACTAAAGAAAACTAAAGAGTTTTCATCCAATGAATTATTATTAAATAAGATTATGAGTTTATGAGTAGATTAAAAAAGATTTACCACATTGCCGATGTACACATCCGTAATGTAAAAAGACACAATGAGTATAGACAAGTGTTTGAAAAAATGTTTGATGAGATTCGTAAAAGAGGTACGGAAGATTCAATCATTTATTTAGCAGGGGATATTGCCCATGCTAAATTAGAATTATCTCCTGAATTAGTTAGAGAGATAAGTTGGTTATTTACGGAATGTTCTAAATTATGTGAAACAATCCTTATTACAGGTAATCACGATTGTAATATGAACAACTCCGATAGATTAGATGTACTTACTCCAATTGTAGAGGCATTAAATCTTCCAAACTTTACATATCTAAGAGATACGCAAGTTTATGGAATTGGTGGAGTTGATTTTGCAGTATTTAGTATTTTTGATAACAAAGATAATTGGCCTAAAGCAGATACTTTAAGTGGAAACAAAAAGATTGCTTTATTTCACGGACCAGTTGATAATTCTCAAACGGATATTGGATATGTAGTATCTTCTCGTCATTTTACAACCGATATGTTTGATGGATACGATTTAGCTTTATTAGGTGATATCCACAAACGACAAGAGATGATTTCTCCAAAAGGATGTAAGGTAGTTTATGCCGGTTCATTGGTTCAACAAAACTTTGGTGAAACTTTGGATAAGCACGGATTCCTTGTTTGGGATTTGGATACAATGAGCTATGAAGCAGTTGATATTCATAACGATTATGGGTATTATACTATGGATATTGATAATGGTAAAGTTCCTATCGTATCGGATATGCCAAACAAACCTCGTCTAAGAGTTCGTTTATCTAATACTGATTCTGCTGATACTAAAAGAGTAATGGCTGAAATTAAAATGAGATATGGTGTTGAGGATTTCACAGTTATCAGAACCGATTCTCTTTCTAAATCAAAAACAGGTAATAGATTAAACAAATTAGACTTTGAAGATATTTCGGATATTAATTATCAGAACTCACTTATAAATGAGTACATTGAGAGAATGATGCCGTTTGTAGCTAAAGAAGATATCGAAAAATTAGAAGGAATTAATAGAGATATAAATAGTAGAATTGTAAATGAAGATGTACAAAGAAATATTCAATGGAAACCGATTCGTTTTGAGTTTTCAAATATGTTTAGTTATGGAGAGAATAACAAAATTGATTTCACAAAGTTAGGTGGGTTAATGGGATTATTTGCACCAAATGCAACAGGTAAATCTTCTCTATTTGATGCTATATCATTTTGTTTATATGATAAGAGTAGTAGAGCTTATAAAGCTCAAAATATTCTAAACAATCGTAAATCGGATTTCGTTTGTCACTTACACTTTCAAATCGATGGGTTAGATTATCATATTGAAAGAACTGCAAAAACAATTAACAAAGGTAAAAATGTTAAAGTTGATGTACAATTTTGGAGACAAGATGGTGATGATAGGACTTCTTTGAATGGAACGGAGAGAAGGGATACAAATCAGATTATCGAACAATATGTTGGTAAGTATGAAGATTTTGTATTAACTGCTTTATCTTTGCAAGGTAATAACGCACTTTTCATAGACAAATCCCAATCAGAAAGAAAAGATTTGTTAGCACAATTTATGGGATTGAATGTATTCGATAAATTATATGAAACGGCTACTGAAGATATTAAGGAAGTATCTGTCCTAATTAAGAACTTTAAGAAAACTGATTTCACAACTGAATTAGCTGATAAGGCAACCGAATTAAAAGATAAGAAGGGTGAATTAAAAGAATTTGAAAAAGAATTAGGTAGATTAAATACTGATTCTACTGATTTAAATAATAGAATTGTTGGATTGAGTGCAGAACTTACTCCAATGGATGGTAATTTAGATTTGGATAGTTTAACTAAACAAGAAGGAACTATTGGTAGGGATATATTACATATTCTTGCAGAAAAGAAAGCCAAATTAGAATTGATTGAATCTCAAACTAATATTTTAAATGAATTATCACAATCAATAGAAGATAAAAAATTATTTAATCAAACTATTGATATAGAAGCGGCATATTCAAATTATCAACGAGAACAAAAAGCATTAACCGAAGCAACTAAAACTTATGATATTGCAAAGTTGCATGTAAGTTCTGCAGAAGAAACGATTTCACATTTAGATAATCATAAATACGACCCAAATTGTAAGTTTTGTTGTGATAATACTTTTGTAAAAGATGCAATGAGAGTAAAAGAATTATTACCTCAATTGAAAGAAATACTTAGAGAAGCATTAGTTGATTGTACCGGTATTCAACAAACATTGGATACGATGGAAGGTGTGGAAGAACAATACAATGTGTGGAATGATTTGAAAGTTAAATATAGTAAAGCAATTGTTATTAAAGAAAAATCTGAAGCGGAGTTAGAAGGAATGAGTAGTAAAGAACAATTGCTAGAACATCAATTAGAATCGGTTAAAGTTAATATTCAAAAATATCACGATAACGAAGCAACTATTAAGAAGAATGCACAAATTAATGAAGTGATATTGGGTCTAAAACGAACCAAAGGTGAGATTGATGATGAAATCAAAAAAGTTACAAAGGATATAGCAAGTGTGAATGGCTCTATTTCTTCCATATCTTCGTTTATAGAGGGGATAAAAGGTAAGATGAATGATGTTAAGGAGTTGGAAGAAAAGAACCGCCTATACACCTATTATTTAGATGCAGTCAAAAGAGATGGTATACCTTATGAGTTAATTTCAAAAGCATTACCGGTAATTGAAAACGAAGTGAATAATATACTTTCACAAGTTGTAGATTTTGGAGTTGTAATGGATGTTGATGGTAAATCTATTAATGCAAAAATCGTTTATGATGACCAAGAATGGCCATTAGAAATGTGTAGTGGTATGGAGAAATTTGTAAGTGGATTGGCTATTAGAGTTGCACTTATAAATGTATGTAACTTACCTCGTCCAAACTTCTTAGTAATCGATGAAGGATTTGGTACATTGGATAGTGATAACTTATCATCTCTATTTATGATGATGCAGTATCTTAAAACTCAATTCGATTTCATTTGGGTAATTTCTCACTTAGAACAAATGAGAGATATCGTAGATGGATTGATAGAAATAAAAAAAGAAAATGGATTTAGTAAGATTGACTTCTAACCTTGTCAGCTTTCAACACACCCGCTTGAGGTTTAGGAACACCAATGTGTTTCTTAATTAAGTTTTCTACTAAACTTCCCATTTTGAACCCGTGTTCTTCACAATAATTTTTGAGAAGTTCATGGGTTTCTTTTTTGATTTGTAGCATTGCGTATTTCATAACCATTTTAGTTTTCTTTAGTTTAATAAAGTATTTGTTAGTTTTCTAAATATAAATATGTAGAGTTTATTTTTTTAGAAATATTTATAGGAAACAATACAAACTTTATAAATGGCTTTACTTAAAAAAACTCTATTTGATGAAAAATTAGAGACATACAATGTATTAGTTGAAGATACTGCGCCTTTTAGTAATTATTTTAAGATAACTGAATTATCAGATGTATTTACAGGTGGTAAAAACGCTTTCTTAATTCAAGGTTCTCCTGAATTAGTTGCCGATAGTCTTATTAAAATACAAATAAAAGATTCTCAAGGTAATACAATATATAACGAGCCCGGTGAAGGTATACCCGAATACTATGAAGGTACATCTAAGGTTGTAGCTGTTTATATTTACCCCGATACTTCATTCGGTCCATGTACTATAACAATTTTAGGAGAATTAAAAGAATATTATTCTAACAATGGTGTATTAAATCCTGTACCTGGAAATTGGGAGGGTACTTATAATGTTAGATGGCAAAAACAAATAAATGTAAATCCATTATTACAAAATACTTCTAAAATTCGTTTCTATCGTAGACCTAAAGTTGCTATTGAAGAAACAATTTTACCAATTTATAATAGAAGTGTAAATAGAAAAACAATAAGTGGTAGCGTCGATGGTGTATCTATTAATCCATTAGCTGGAGCTAATTTTAAAACATTTAAGGGCGATACTTTGTATGAATTAAGAATTAGTGGAAGTAGTTTTTCATCATCTATGGAAGGTGAAACTATTACTATTACTAATTTAAATCAATCGTATTCTACAACTATTAAAGATGTAATAACTTCGAATAAAGCAAATGCTACTATTCCATATTATGAAACATCATCGGTAACTTCTCCACAAATTATAAAAAATTTCAGTTCCGCTTCTTTTTCATTAGCATATAATGAAAGTGTAACTCTTACAAATTCATCTGTTAGTTCATCATTTGCTAAGATTAAATTAACTGACTTAGAAGCATTTAGTGGTGATGTAAATCGTTTAAGAATATATGCAAGTAGAAAAGCTGATATTGGAAATTATACTTTATTAGAAGATATTCAATTAGAATCTAATGAATTATTACAAACTGATGAATATAGTGGTAGTGTAAACATAAGAACGGGTGTTTTTAGTTCGCAAAATATAGTAAATGAATTTTGGGTATATAAAGATTACGATTCATCAACAAACTATACTGCTACATTAAATAATACCGATTTAGTTTCATCTGTGAAATTATTAGATGATGGTATTCAAAATACATCGGATTATCCACAAAGAATATTTTATTATTCATCATCGCTTGATTTATTAAAGAATACAGAATACCAATTAGATTTTACACCAATACTATCATCATCTTTATATGGAAATAATATAATAGAAATATATGGTAGTGGTTCTGCTTTTGTTAATTTAGGTAGTAATATTGGATTGGGGAAAAACATAGGTAAATTGGTTACCAATTCTCAATTTATAAGATATGATAAACAACAAGTTAATTTTAAAACAGATGCTGATGGTACGGGTACTATTGTATTTGCTGTTTATCAGGGAAATTGGCAACTATCAAATATAAGTTTAAGAGCAACTCAAGAAACAAATTTTTCTCCAAATGAGATAACTTTAAATGTAGCAGTTCCTACAAAAGTTAAAAATGATACTTTTGATTTTAAATTTGAATTTTACGATATAAATAACAATTATGTTCCTGTAAGTTTAAATCAAGAGTTTACATTTACAGGCGGAAATGATTTAGTTGTTAGAAAAAGTATAACAGTAACTCCGGATGGAAACTTATTTAGTTTTTCAGGTTCAGGAGAATCAATAGGAGTATCTTCTATTAATTTTGATATTACTAAAGTTGGATTAACTGGTTCAACTATATTTTATTCATCGGCATTTGATGAAAATGGAGATTACATACAGCCAGCAGTTTATGGTTCACAACCTTTTTATCCAGGTTTATTAACAAATGTAACATCAGGTTCTGCTACACTAACGGTATCTAATTTTACAGGCTCATTAACTACTCCAAAAGTTACAAGAATATTGTATACCGCATCATGCGAAGATGTACAAGATTTAATAAACATTTATAGAGTAGACCAAGGTGCAAATGGACAAGATGGAAGAGATGGTTCGGATGGTGCAACTTTTATACTAGTAGCTAATAAAAACCAATTTGTATACGACCCTGATAATCATTTTGAGCCCGCACAATCAAATGATTTTATTGATATTAAACTATCATCAAATATAGTAAGTGGTTCTTTAACAATTACTTCTGGTTCATTTTTACCAAAATTACAAAAATTAAGCACAACTCAGGTTGGATTTTATACTGAATCTGTTTATAGAATTTATAGTGGGAACGATGAAGAAGATGTTGCTATGCTTGGTACAAATGCGGCATCTTGGTCTTACTATACGCCTACAAATCTTCTACATAAAGGAACTTATTTATTCAGTCAAAATGGATTTAGTTCATCCGTACAATTAGAAGGTATTTTAAAAGGAGATAAAAGTAAAAACTTAAATGCAACTTCAAACGCTAATCAGTTTTTTTATAAAATGACTGATGTTAGTTTATCTCCTTCTGGACAAAGTATTACGATAGATGTAAAAAGAAATAATTTAGGAAGTACTACAAATGCAATTACAGTAACAAGTGGTAGTGGTAAACCTGTATTGACTGTAGGTTCTAATAACGGAACAACCGGAGTACAATCATATAGTATTGATGGTAGCAATTATCCTTATTCGGCTGGAGCAACTACATATACATTTTTTGCAGAAGATTTAAACTTTGATGGGTATACTGATACTATAACAATTACACCTGTAATAGCTGAATCACAAATAGCTGTAAATGTATCAAATGAAAATACAACATTTCCTGCCTATTCCGGAGGAAATGTATTTGGTGGATTTTTAGCAAGTAGTGGTTCTATTTCGGTAAAAGTGGGTAGTGAAGATATCGCATATGCATCTACGATTGCAAACAATAGATTTAGTGCAAGTATATCATCTTCTACAAATGTAACCGGAGTATTAACAAATAACAATTATTCAATTACCGCATTATCAGCTGATAGTGGTAGTTTGAATTTGAAAGTAACATATAGAGATGGTAGAGGTAGTGATAGTACATTTACAAAATTAGTAACTTATTCGAAAGCAAAGGCTGGTGCACCTAATGTATTAGTAGCTGTATCCCCTTCGGCACAATCAATTGCTGCAAATTCAAGAACAAGTGGTTCAGCCACCCCAGCTTCAGTAACTGTAACTGCATTAGAAGCTGGTACAAGCAGATTTACATCAATAGGAACTCCTGTTTACACCAATGGATTAGCAGGTGATGTTTCATCTAATACAATAACATTTACATCCACCGCATCATCCATAGCAGGTTCTACTGCACAGGTAACAATACCTGTAAACTATACGGATAGTGAGGGAGTTACGGGAACAAAAAATGTTGTAGCTACTGTTTCCAAAGCATTAGCATCCGCACCATCGACTATTGTTTCTATTGAAAAAGATGGACAAACTATTACGAGAAGTAAAACTGGAACATATGGTACTCCATCTTCATTCAGAATAAATGTTTTAGAAGGGGCAAACTCATCATCTTATGATAATACTGAGCCATTTGCGTCGTCCACTTTTAGAATTACAAATGTAACAAATGGTACATTAAACGCTACCGATTTAGATAAATATGCAACAATAACACCATCTACACCATCATCCACTTCGGGATTAGTTGTAAGTATTACGGGGTCATATGTAGATTCTGAAGGAAGTACTACTACATTTTTAAAAACACATAATGTAAATGTTGCAACCGATGGAAGTGATGGTGCTACGGGTGCATCTGGACCTGGTATTGTTTTTAGAGGTCCTTGGAGTTCTACAATAACTTATTTTGATACCGATGATTCCCCTGGCCGTAGAGATGCGGTATTATATAGTGGAACTTATTATGCAACAAAAACAAATGCAACCACAAACTTAAATAAACAACCAAATATTGAAACTACATTTTGGGAATCATTGGGAACTGATAGTTTCTTTGTAGCAGCTAAAATTATCATATCTGAAAATTCATTTGTACAAGAAACTTTAAATGTAGGTACAAATTCTTCCGGTAATGCAAATATAACATTAAGAGGTGGTACTGATAAACCATATATTTCAATAGCACAAGCAGTACAAGAATTTGGTACAAATGGAATTTATTTAGGTATAACCGGTTCAGTTGGCAATGCAGTTGTTAGTTTCCAAAGTGGTAGTAATTATTTCAAATATAATTCATCTGCAGCTGGTACTATTACTGACCCCGTAATTAGTGTTGGTGGAAATATAGCAGCAACTTATATAACAGCAACTTCGGGAGCAATTGGTGGTTTTACAATTGGAAGTAATACAATGACTGCCGGTAATTTATTATTAGATGCAGGTAATAATAGAATTTTAATTGGTAGTAATAATAATTTAGTTGCAATGAGTCCAACTGATGGATTTTATGCCGGAAGCGCGACTCCTACATTGGCTAATTTTAGAGTAAAAACTGATGGTATTATGACCGCAGTTGGAGCTAGTATAACAGGTACAATCACCGCCACCGGTGGTAACATTGGAGGTTGGGAAATTGGAGATGGTAGAATATTTAAAAGTAAAATTGAATTAAAAGCTACTTCTACGCAAGAATATATAAATGTCCAAGGTTCAACCGAAGCTGGTTCAGCGGGTAACTATGTTAGAATTACACCAGATAGTTTGTCTAGTTTAACATTATCGGGAGCAGGAGATGGGGTCGCATCTACTGCCGCAGGTACTTCATTTACTAATTTAGGTACGGGTACTACATTAACCACATATTATGTTGGTAATAGTGGAGCAAGTACAACTTTAAGTACAGATGCTGGAAGTGTTAGTAATAGTACTAATAATGGAGCCGCTTATACTGGCACTGTATCTGTAAGATATAAATTAGCAGCTACATTTTCAGCTCAAAAACCTATTATGGGTGAAGGGAGTATTTTTGATAGGCCGACATTCCCATCTGCCCAAGCCGCGTATCAGGCATCTCAAGATAATCTAATTGGAATTAGTCCAACTATAAATGGAGCTAAACTACAATGGAATCAAGCGGTAAATGGAGTATTAGGGTATAATGATTCCGAATATTTCGTATTGAATGCAGTGGAGGGTACTCAAGTGACTGTTGCGATAGTATATGGAGATTATAACGGTACAGAAACAATTTCATCTACTTTATATTATAATAATACAGCAATTGGTACTAATACTAAAACTTTAACTCTTACAGGAGCAAACACTGAAGTAAGTGAAATTGTTAGTATGGCGGGTTCATTTACTCAAGTAAATGGTGCAGACTTTAAAGTTACTTCAACAAGAACAAATGGAGGTTTTAATATATATAGGATAGCTATAACATGGGAATTAGGAAAATGGTTCGAACCTGATTTTAATAAACCATTTTATAGTTGGTTTCCAGCAGAAGATACGGGTGGATTTGAATTTGCATCTGAAACAACAGCATATGTAGCACCTACTGCATTAGCTGCAGGTTCATTGAGTAGATTCTTAGAAATTACACCATCTGGATTACAAGCTGTATTTAATTCCGCAAAAAATTACTTTAGAGTGGATTATGTTGGTGGAAACGACCCATCTACTTCAAATTTTAATATAAATTCAGCAGGATATTGGAAACATACTGGAGAAATGCATTCAACTGGTGATATCATAGGCTTTACAACCGCAGGTGCATCAGATGAAAGATTAAAAGATACTATTGAAAATATAACTGAAGAGGATTATTTGAAATTGAAAGAATTAGTTCCTGTAACTTATTCTTGGAAAAGTGATAATGAAAAAGAAAAACATTATGGCTTAATAGCTCAGCAAGTCGATAAGGTATTTCCAGAATTAACTCGTAAGAAATTATTTGGAGAATATATGACGATTAATTATATTGGATTAATACCTATATTAGTTGGTATGATACAAAAGCAAAATAGTAGAATATCAGAATTAGAAAGAAGATTAAATAGTTCCAAATAATGGCTTCAAACATTAAATTAAAAAATTTAGCCAGAAGTGCAGGTAAAACAGTTGATGCAAGTGGAAATCCAATAGCAGCAGCTTCCGGTTCTGATATGGCTAATATTTTTTTAACAGGCGATGTAAATCAAACTGTTTATAGACATGTTCCTGATACCATTGGTTCTATTAGTGGAACAAGCCCAAGACCAATTGGAGACCAATATCAATTTTACGAATTCGATGGTGTGGTTCCTGGCATTGCTTTTACATCAATAAGTACTATATCAGATAATACCAATGTAAATATAGGTAGACAGATAACTTTTACATTTACTACAACTGGGGTGATATCTACAAATTATAATGTTAAATTATATGGATATGATGCTAATCAACAAAATGAAGTTCTTTTAGACACTTATGGTGGGTATGGTGACAATGTAACAAATGAATCAAAAACATTTACGGGAACATTATTTCCAAATCAAATAAATTTCTTTAAATTATTATTAACAACCACAAGCGGACCTACTAGATTTGGAGAAGATATTACATCAATTTATATCTATCCAATAGATTTAACAATATCATCGGTAGTAACATCGCCAATATTTACAGGCGCAGGTACTCACAACTACACAACAGGTTCAGTTGGATTTACTGTTAATGTTAATGGCGGAGTTCCTCCATATTATTATAATTTTAATGGAGCAGGATTTGGAGTTGCCGATGCAAATACTGCTACTTTTAATAATTCTACAACTACTACGGATGATGCATATGATATTGTAGTTAAAGATTCACATACACCAACATTTGATACAGCTACAACTAGAGCAACAACATTCAGACCTCCAATTAGAGTTTCTTCTATTTCTACAAATTCTTCACCAGAACCATATGTTGATTATACAATAACACCAACTATTGCAAATAATACGGATGGCCTTCCATTAGTGTATGCATGGGCTTTAGATGGTACTACACCTTCTACGAGTACCACATCGGCTCCTACTGTATTTTATACATCGTTAGGTGCAAAAACACACAGAGTTGATATAACTAATTCTACGAATAGTAGTATACGACATAATAATACTACGGCAGTTACCGTAGCTATGATAGCACCTGGATTTACATCCGTTGAATATACTCCAAGTAGTGAAACTTTTTCTATATCATTAAATGTATCATCATTAGGAACTGCTAGAAGTGGTACTACAAGAAAGTTTGATATAGAATATAGAGTAAAAGATAGTGGAGGTACTTATGGTAGTTGGACATCTATAACATCAGATAGTACATCAACATCTACTTCTGTATCTATTAGTGGAAAAACAAATACTACACAAGTTGTACAAGCTAAAGCTAGAACACGAAGAACTAATGGTATAACTGAATTTATTTCTTCCTATGCTGAATCAACTGAAGTAACTATTCCACAAAAGGGAATAGTAAATATGAATAACCAAACCAGTTTATTAACAGGTGGAGATAGAAGTTTTGATGGTAGTGTTACAATTGGTGGAGTGGCTGATACGGGGTATAATACACCAACAATAACAGCAGTTACTACGGATGGTACTGTTACCGCTAGTATTAGTAAACCATCTTCTAATATCGTTAGAGTAGTTGTTAATAATCCATGTACAAGTGTAAATGATGGAACTGCTAGCCATGTTATATCTTTAAAAGATGGTAATGGTTATAATCTAACTAAATCTTTTACAACTCAATATAAGATAAATACTACATCAATAAATTTAACTACTACTTGGGGAAATGAAAGATATTATAATGGAGCCGCAAATGCAATCGCAAATAGCTTAGCACAATACTCATTTACATTAAATTCATTTGCTTATAAAGTTGGAGCTGGTTCATATAGTACACTAAATAGTGGAAATATGTCAAGTAGTTATTCACATACTTATACTGCACCCACTTCAGACCAGACTTGGACTTATAGAATTGTTGCTAGTGGGGGAACATATACGACATCGGATACAGCAGAAACTTCTTTGACCGTATATGGATATCCTGGACAATCTTATGGTTATTCGGTTGCAGGTGTTCCATCATCTGGTACATTATCTCAAGTGGGTAGTGTTGTAGCAAGAGTAAGTAGAAGTAGTGGTAATTTCGCAAAAATATCAGTAGATAGTTATTATGTAACTAGACCTACGGGAACAAATGTATCACCTGCTGGTAAATCGGAAGCAAGTATCACCGATTCAGCAACTAGCTTTGATTCAGCTACATTTTCATTATACGATTCGGCAGAATGTGGTAATAATGTAACGGGTATAGCAACTTTAATGGCTTATTTAAAATATGAAATCGATGCATCGAGATATTATTTACATCAACTAATATCTTCAGGTGTATCTGTTTTAAATGAACCACCAAGCCTAACCTCTACATTAATTAGTGGTATTACAAGTGATTATGCAATTAGAGGAAATATTATAACACACGAGATTTCATATTCTTCATATGGTCCTCCAATAGCAGGTTATTACGATTTTAATGGTACATTTTATGATAATTCTGCGTACGCATATCTTTCTCAAAATACAAATCCATCGAGTTTTTCAGGTATAACAGTCAATGATGAAAATTCACCAGAGTCACCTTCAATTGGATATTACCGAATAGCTACCGATGGGACATTTTGTAGAAAGACTAGAAATTTATCATTTGAATACACACCAACTTCAGGCCAGGTAGGTACTAATATAACATTAAATTATTATGCGAGAGAATACCAAATAGATGAAATAGAAATTGATGAAGGTGATGGAAGAGGTGGAAGTCTTTTTACTTATTTATATGATTATTATTTTGATGGAAGTGAAGCAACTTTAACTTCTACAAAAACATATAGCGTTAGAGGAAGAAGATTAGGTACTAGTGGTAATTCTTGGAGTATTACAATTTATGTAAACAAAGGATATAGTGATTTACAATTTGGATTGGGTAGTGGTACATTAACAGGACCAGATGGAGCTATTGATTATTACAATGGAAATTTAGATGCTTTAACATATGTTTATCAAAGATATAATGGAAGTAGTTGGGTAGATATCGCTGGTTCATCTTACGATCCAGGTACATTCGGAACTACTTTAGTTAGAGTTAAATTTACAGATACATGGGGTAATACATTTGAATCAGCTCAGCAAAGTGCAACTACTTCGGATTTAGATTATACATTTAATGTAACTAATGAAGGCGGCCAGCCTACTGTATATGCTTATGTTGGTTCTGGTCAATCTAGTGCACCTGTTATATTAACTCCAGGATTTACCAATAACAGAGCCATATGGTCAACTGGAACAAATATCAGTATTGATAATATGACTGTAAATGATTATGTTATAGTATATGAACATAATGTATCAGGTATGGATGAGAGAGGAACATATTCTAATTTTCCAGGTGCATATACTACCATAGGTGTATCTGTTACAGCAGGTAGTACTCCCACATATGGAATGTTTAGAACATTTACTTATACACTTAGTACTAATCAACAAGTAATAGCAACTAGAGATTATAGTGGAAGTCCTTATGCAAACGCAACTGGCACAGATATATTAGGTATTAAATCATTTCAAATGTTTAATTCTGGAGATAGTTCAGGAAACGCTACTTTATTTGGTACAGGTGGTATTAGTGGTAACTTTAGATTGATGGCATTACTAAGAGCACCATCAGTATATGATGCAACTGCTACATATACATTACATGGACAAAAAGCTTCAAACAATACACAGCAAGGTACAGACTATTATGTAGTGTTAAAGACAAGGGGTGTTCAAAATGTTGTTAATATATTAACTCAAACGGGTTTGTGTGGAGGAATATATGTTGAATATAGAACAGGCCAGCTTGATACTGCCACTACTTTAGAAATACAAGAAAGTACGGATAATTCAACATTTACTAATAATGCTGTATATTCAAGCATCGCATCTAATACTACATATAATGCATTTATAACCGTAACAGGTAATGCTATACGCTATTATAGAGCAAGATTGTTAAATAGTAGTGGTGGTGTAATATCTACTGGAACAACTTATTCATACACAAACTATGCAGCTGGAGCAGCTGGAAATTATAGTTTTTTAAATATACCAGGAGTTTGTACTTCGTTTACATATAGAGTCGATAGACCTTCTGGTGGTAATTCTAATAATAATGCATATTTTGCTATTTCGTGGGCAACTGCTGATGAATATGGAACTGTTGGTGCAGAAATCACATCAGCTACTGGCAAAGCATATAATACGAATCATGTACAAAGTCTTTCTGGATTCCCATGCGATACACCAATACAAGTTACTATAACACCATATTCTGCAACAGGATGCGATGGAACATCTGATACTAGTTTTGAAACTTCACATAAATCAGATGCGATAAATGAATTTTGTGGATGTGCGGGTGGTGGCGGATGTTTGGTATATGGTACTAAAGTTTTAATGTATGATGGTTCTTTAAAAAATGTTGAAGATTTGATTATAGGAGATATTGTTAAAAGTATAGCAATAAGTGGATTAAATCCTAATATAGAATTAAATTGGATAGATTGGTTAACAAATGATTTTCAATATGAAGATGGTTTATCAATAATAATGAGTATTGATGATAATTCATTCTCTCAATATTATGTATTTAATAATTTATTGAAGGCAACATATGAGCATCCTATATTTATAAAAAGAGATAATGTGTGTATGTTTCAAATGGCTGAAAATTTGGTAATAGGTGATTATTTTTTTAATTCTAATAATGAATTTGAAATTATTTCATCAATTGATATAATAGATGAACCAATTCAAACAATTAATATTAATATTGAAGAAAATGATGTCTACTTTGCAGATGGAATTTTAGTACATAACGCAGCACGACCAAAAGACGAAGCTTAAAATGGATATTACAAATATACTTAGCTATAATAATTTAAGAATTTCTATATTAGATATAGCTTCTAATAATTCTATTAGTGGTTGGTCTTTAAATAAAAAGAAATATACTACTGAAAAAATTATATCATGTACTCCAACTAAAGTAGATACATACTATATTGTAAACGGAATAAGATTTCATATAAATGCAGAAGTTTTAATTAAAGTAGATGGTGAAATAAAAAATATGTTTCTTAAAAATTTATACGAAGATTTTGTAAATAATAAAGTTGTATCAATTTTAAATTACAAATTAGAAGATGTATTAATTACCGATTTTATATTTGAAGAAAGAGCTAGTGTTAGAAATAGATGTATGTTTTTAAGTGTAAATGTATATGGAAATACTATTTATCTACCATATTCAGAATATTCCATACTTATAAGAGGAGCATTATTTGTATAAGTTATTTAAATTGTTATGGTACATAAATTGGGAATATGCATTCCATATAGGGATAGAGAAACTCATTTAAAAACTCTAATTCCACATCTTACAAAGTTTCTTAATAAAAAAGATATTAAGCATTCTTTTTATATAGCACATCAAATTGATGATAAGTTATTTAATAGAGGGGCAATGAAAAATATTGCCGCTAAACATGCATTTGAAGATGGGTGTGATTATGTAGCATTTCACGATGTAGATATGTTACCTGAAAATGAAAATTGTGATTATTCATATCCTATCGATTATCCAACCCATATTGCAACAAAACTTTCTAAATACAAATACAAATTGAATTATGAGCAGTACTTTGGTGGGGTTGTATTATTTACAAAAGAGCAAGTAGAAAAAACCAATGGTTACTCAAATGATTATTGGGATTGGGGTATGGAAGATGATGATTTGTTTTGGAGATGTGTATATGAAGATATGACAAATTGTGTAATATTTTCAAAATATACAAATAAAAAATATTTTGCTTTTAATGGGGATGGTTCATATATCCATATAAGGAAAGAATTGGGGTTACATTCGATTTTATCTAATTCTCACACTATTTCTATATTATGTAGTATAGATAATCAACCGGATAAATATAATCATTGGTTGGTAGGGGATGAAGCAAAATCATTTATAGAATATCCTATTTTTAGAAGTAATAACAAAAATGGTTATGGAATTGGATTTAACAATTCTAGAGCAATATGTTCTTCTATTAGAAATTCCAATAATAACTTTAATTATGGATGGATTAAGCGAAACTTTAATGAGTGGACTTGGGTAACCATATCAGTTGATACCAATTCTAATAATATATATTTTTATTGTAATAACAAACTTATAAAAAATACAACCAATGGTACATTAGAAGAAAGTTATTCTAATTATGAAGGTACATTACAAAAAATAGATTCTGACTTTTATATAGGTAAAAATTCAGATAATATTACTGATATGATTGCTCCTTTTCTAAAAGGCAAAGTTGCAGAAATTAAAGTGTGGAATAAATTTTTTAAAAAAGAAGAAATTGAAGATATTATATTAAAAAATAAAGAAACTCCATATTTTGAATTAACAAATGATAATAAAAAATTACATTACAACAATATAGTGGAAGAAAGTGCAACATTTGATGTAATTAATAATATAATACCACATCGAAGAGAAGGGAGATTTCTCTCATTACCCCATACCGATGAAGGGTTTGTTGGTGGTAAATGGGCAAAAGGAGAAACTACTGCACGAAATGAAAAAAGATTTTTCTTAGAAATGAAAGCAAAAAAACTAAATTACAAAGATGATGGTATAGCTCAAATTAAGTATGATTTGGTATCAAAAGAGCAAATAGCAGACAATGCTTGGATGATAAATATAAAACTTTAATTGGAAATTTGAAAAAAATTTCGTATGTTTGACCTAAAAAAAGACTAGTACTTACTAAAAGTACAATAAATAAGATATTTATACACATGAATATAAAAGAAATAGATAAACCTGAAATTAAAAAAGTAGTAGTAGTTTACGCTGGTAGATTTCAACCCTTCCATAAGGGACACTATGCTACTTATCAGAAATTAGTTTCTAAGTTTGGCGCAAATAATGTTTACATTGGAACTTCTAATGATACATCAGGTCCTAAATCCCCATTTGATTTTAATGAAAAGAAAACTATAATGAATAAAATGTTTGGTATTTCTCCAAACAAAATAGTTCAAGTTCGTAATCCATATGCACCTAAAGAAGTTTTAAGTGGTATGGATGGAAAGACTACTGCATATGTTGCGGCAGTTGGTGAAAAAGATGCAACTAGATTAGCAGGTAAATATTTTAAACCATACAAAGGTAAAGCTGGATATGGTTATGATGAAATTGGTTATGTATATCCGGTGCCGGCAGAAGATAACGCTATAAGTGGAACTGATGTTCGTAATTGGTTAAGTAAAGGCGATGATAAAGCTAAACAAAAAGGATTTACGAAAGCATATCCAAAATTTGATAAAGATATATTCAATATGATAACAGGTAAATTAAATGAAGAACTATACAAAGGTTACCCTTCAAAAGAACAAGTAAAAGATATAGAAAGGAAAAATAAAGAATTTAGAAATTCAGCTGATTCAACTTCAGATGATGAATATCTTTATGACCCAATAGCTGAAATATTAGGTAGAGTTGCAGCAGAAGATATATTTGAAGAATTTGTTAAATCATATTTTAAAGAAGAAACTGAAGCTGAAAAAATGGGATTAACCCATTTAGGTGGTGGTTATTATGGAAAAGAAGGACAACCTGCATCACATAAATCAGATAATGGTAAGATTCGTACATTAACTCCTCAAGAGGTTGATGCTGTTAAGAAAAAATCAATGGCTAAAGGTCCTTCAGATGCTCCCGTTAATGAACCCAAGCCATCTCAGCCAGGTCAACCTGTTAACAAAGGGGCAACGGCTCAAGGTAAAGTTGATAAAGCAAAAGAAGAACCTACTGATAAAAAAACAGGTGGCGAAAAGCCAGGAGAACAAGCTCCTCCACCTGAACAAAAATTAAGTGGAGCAGAATTGAAATCCTCCGCAGAAATGAGTGATAAAGATAAAGGCGAACAAAAAGTTAAAGAAACCTTAGATAAGGCTAAAAAAGATTTATCAAAAGAAGATAATGAATCAATTGATAAAGTAAATAACCCTCAATCACAGGAAAGAAAGGGAGCTATTGGTGTACTAAAAAAAGCAGCATCATATATAGGACATGGCATTATGCATACATTGGAGCATAATAAAGAAATGATGGTTGGAACTGGTAGAGCTATAAAATCATTAGCAACTACCGGAAAAATGGGAAGTATTAAAGATAAAGATGGTAATAATGTTCATTGGGATAGATACACCGAAGTAGGTGAAAAAGATTTTTTTGGAAATGAGCAACCAAAGATGAAAGAAGTTCCTGTTTATAAAACAGATAGTCATGGACATGCTATTAAAGATAAAGATGGGAACAAAATACAAGATACAAATTTATTAGGAAAATTAAAAACAAAAAAAGAACCTGTATATAGAGAAGGATTATCAGCAGAAGAAAAAGAATTAGCAGAAAAGTCTTGGAAAGAGAGTCAAAGACAAAAAAATGGTGTTAAAACTCTTGCAAAAACCACTGCATTAATTATGGGTTCAATTGCAGTTACGGGTGGTTTAATGGGTGGTGGAGCAGCTGCTATGAAAGGAGCTGGTGCTAGTGGTATCTTAAAAGGTGCCGGAGCAAAAATAGCAGCTAAATTTGGCGGAGGCCATTTGGGTTCATATGTAATGAAAGATATTATAAAACACTCTGCGGCAGAAGCCTTAGGAGCTAATGCAATTCAAGCATCTGGCGTAGGTATTGCATTAGGAGCTGCTGGTATATTTGAAAATAAAGATGGCGAAGAGGGGTTTGATACTAAAAAATTCGTACCAAACTTTATGGAAAAAACATTAGAAATAATGCAAAACTATAAACTTTCAGATGAGCAATTAATAGAAACACTTAATCAGTATAAAAAAGAAGGAACTAAAAATCAATCTATGGCTAACGCTTCAGATTTGATGAAAGAAGATATTTCAGAATCAAAGCAACAATCTATTCAACATTTTGTAGAATTTGCAACTAAACGATTAAAATTAAAAGAAACACCAAATATTACATTAGTTGGTGGTAGAGAATTTGCTGAAGTAAAAACATCATTGGGTGGATATAATCCAGATGATAAATCAATATATGTAGCAACCGAAAGTAGATTAACTGCTGATATTTTAAGAACACTTGCACATGAAATGGCTCATAGAAAGCAAGATGAGATGGGATTAGTTACAAATGCAGAAACCGATGGCGCAGATGGTTCTCCAATAGAAAATAAAGCACATGCAGTAGCTGGAATCCTAATGAGAGAGTATGGTAGAATCAACAAACAAATCTATAATGAAGATATTAATGTAGATGTTGATAAGGGTGATACTGTTTTAATGGGTAAGTTTAAAAATAAAAAAACTACCGTTAAAGATATTGGAACTGATGACCATGGGATGCCAACAATTAATGGTAAGAAAGCAACTACATTCAGAATTCCAAGAGGAGAAGAAGAAAAATCAAATCCACAATCAGTATTTAATGAAGTAGGCCCAAATGATTGGCACTTCAAAGCAATTATGAAAATGTGGGATACTGCTAATTCATTTAGTAGAAAAAAGATTGGAGTAGTGGTATGTAATAATCCTAAAGCTGATAGAAATGATGTAGCTAGAACATTAAGAAACTACGGATATAAAGAAGTAACCCATGTTACCGATAAGTTGGGATTGGAAGAAAAAAAAAACCTAAATGAATTAACACAAGGTTTATTCGCAGGTAAGGTTAAAATAGGTGGACAACCGGTTGAAATTGAAGTAGAATTATTAGGAGCAGATAATAAAACAAAAGAATTCATAACAAAAATAATTCACATTGATAAGAAATATCAAAGTAAATTACCTATTGGTTCGGAATTTAAAATACCAGCAAGAATATTCAGAATGCCAGGCGGTGGTTGGCATAAAATCAAATCATCTGCATTTAAAGAATCCCTAAACGAAGGTGGAGCATACGGACACATGTCACATCCATTTGATGATATGGATTTAACTTTTGGTGATTTGAAAAAGATTATCAAAGGAGCATTGACAGGTAATTTAGAATTGACAAGAGAAAAAACCGATGGACAAGCCCTAGCAATAAGTTGGAAGAATGGTAGATTAATTGCCGCAAGAAACAAATCACATTTACAAAACGCCGGAGTAGGGGCAATGGGTATTGAAGATGTAGCATCAAAGTTTGGTGGAAGAGGTGGATTAACCGATGCTTACAACTTTGCTATGAGAGATTTAACTGCGGCAATTAGTGGATTATCTGAAGCACAAAGAAAAAAGATATTTGATGAAGGCAAGTGTTTTATGAATTTGGAAGTAATATGGCCAACTTCGGTAAATGTAATTCCTTATGGACAGGCTTTATTAGTATTCCATAATACAACTTGTTATGATGAAAAAGGTTCTGCGATTGGTGCAAATCAGGGAGCAGCAACTATGTTAGCAGGAATGATTAAGCAAGTGAACGCTGATGTTCAATCAAAGTATACAATACAAGGTCCACCTGTAACAGAACTACCTAAAAAAGAGGAGTTAAGTTCAAAACAAACAAAGTACCTTACTCAATTGCAAAAGATACAATTTCAGTTCCAATTATCCGATAAAGATGGTGTATCTGAATATCATCAAGCTTGGTGGGAAGATTTTGTAAATAAATCAAAAGTTAAATTACAAAAATTAGAAAAGGAAGCATTAGTAAGAAGATGGGCATTTGGTGATAAATCATTCCGTTTAAATACTATTGCTGATAAAGATGCTCAAAGTTGGGCAATCGAAAATGATAAAGTAAATGTAGCTAAACAACAAAAAGATAATGTTAGACAATTTGAAGAAATATTTTTGGGTGTTGGGGCAGATGTTCTTTCATTTATGGGTTCAGTATTAACTGTAAATCCAGATGCAGCTGTTCGTAATATGAAAGATAGATTAAAATCAACTGCTGAAAAAGTAAGAGGTAGTGGTGATGTATCTAAAATAGCTAAATTAAAAATGGAATTAAGTAGATTAGCTAGTATTGGTGGTAAAGATAAAATAGTACCAAACGAAGGTATTGTATTTGTTTATAAAGGTAATACATATAAACTAACAGGTACATTCGCACCACTAAATCAGATATTAGGTATATTTTACGAATAAAATTATATATATATACATATATAAAAGGTTATTAACAATATAGAATTATGACAAAAAGAAAAAGTTTTGATGAAAAATCAAAGGGGATGCACAAATCTCGTAAACTAATTATAGATACGGTATTTGGTAGAACTGATAATAATCAAAGGGTTCATGGTTACGAAGCAGATACAGAACAAAAGAGAGAAGTTGGCGAAGTGTGGACTGATAAAGATGGTAAAGAGTGGGAGCAAAAAGAAGGATTTAAAATCAACCGTTCTAAAATGGATGATGTTAGAGAATATCTTTCTAAATTAAACACTTGTTCAGCTGAAAATTGCGAAACTATACAATATGGTAACGCAGATAAAAAATTAATTCGTAAAACAGGATTATGTACATCTTGCTTAGCTAAATTAGAAAGTGAGTTAAGAATAGATGGAACATTTCCATTTTATGAAGATTATAAAATAAGTAGAAATCAACTAGCATATGTTAGAGATTTAAAAATGAGATTTGAAGATGCTTTAGCAGGAGTTACTAAACAATTTGAATTTGTTAATGAAGATGGTAGCATGAGTAATTGGCAATGGGATATTGATTTAGAGAAAGTTAAAGAAGATTTACAAAAAGATATTGATGGAGCTGCCGATGCAATAGAAGCACTATTGGAAAGGAAAGAAGCATTAGAAAATAAGTTACGAGAATTAAATCACTCAGAATTAATAAAAAACTAAATTATGAAAAAATTCTTAAACATTAAGAACATAGCAATTGCAGTATTAATCGCAATTGTTTTATTAGAATGGTTCAACCCAGGTGGAGTTATGCCAGGTAAAAAGGTAATTATAGCTGGTAAGGCGTATGAAGTTATCAAACACGAAATCGATACTGTTGATATTGTAAAGACTAAAGTAGTAACTAAGAAAGGTGAAGATATCTACCATGAAACAATTGTAGAGAAGGAAGTACTTATTCCAGCAATCATTGATACAGCTGCATTATTAAAAGATTACTATTCAAAAGTATTATACAAAGATGTATTAGTATTGCCTGATTCATTAGGAACTGTGTCTGTAATTGATACAATCTCACAAAACAAAATCTTAGGTAGAACTTTCAACGCAAGTGTTAAACAAAGAACTATCAAAGAAACTACAATTGTTAAAGAATTACCTAAGACTAAATTATTCTACGGATTCGAAGGTGGATTTAATAAAGCAGATGTTGTATCTCATGTTGGAATGGGAATTTTATTAAATACTAAAAAAGATAGAATATACAATTTAGGAATTGGTGTTGCAAATAGAGTAGTAGATGGAACAAATGGTGGATTGACTCCTTATATTAATGGTGGAGTATATTGGAAGATTAGAGTGAAGAAATAATTCAATATGATTCAAAATCAGCCAAAAAAGAATCTAAAAGATATCATTGCTGAAGAATATCGTAAGTCTGCAAACGACCCGATATACTTTATGAAAAAATATTGTGTCATCCAACATCCAACAAGAGGTAAGATACCATTTCATTTGTATCAATTTCAGGAAAATTGTTTAGATGATTTCAAAGATAATAGGTTCAATATAATTTTAAAATCCCGCCAGTTAGGTTTATCAACTCTATCGGCGGGCTTTATTCTTTGGAAGATGTTATTTAATCAGGACTATAATGCGTTGGTTATTGCAACTAAAGTAACTGTTGCAAAAAACTTAGTAGAAAAAGTAAGGGTTATGCACGATTTACTTCCTATTTGGTTAAGAGATGGTGGTAGTAGTTCAGTAGAAGATAATAAACTATCACTTAAATTAAAAAATGGTTCACAAGTAAAAGCAATCGCATCTTCTCCAGATGCAGGTCGTTCTGAAGCCTTATCACTATTAGTAGTAGATGAGGCGGCATTCATTAGAGATATTGATGAAATTTGGTTATCCGCACAATCAACCCTATCAACGGGTGGTTCGGCAATCGTATTATCTACACCAAATGGTATTGGTAATTGGTTTCATAAAATGTGGGTAGATGGAGAAAGTGGTGCAAATGGTTTTAATTGTATTAACTTACATTGGACTGTACACCCTGAAAGAAATCAACAATGGAGAGATGAACAAACAAGAATTTTAGGAATTAAAGGAGCAGCACAGGAATGTGATTGTGACTTTGTTGGTTCTGGTGATACTGTAATCGACCCGGCATTATTGACTTGGTATAAAGATACCTATGTTATGGAGCCAATAGAAAAAGCTGGGTTTGATGGGAATCTTTGGAAATGGGAATATCCAAATTACAATAAGTCATATATGGTTGTAGCCGATGTGGCGCGAGGCGATGGAGCCGATTATTCTACTGCCCAAGTATTAGATATTGAAGATTGTACCCAAGTAGCTGAATATAGAGGGAGATTGGATACAAAGGATTTTGGAAACTTCTTAGTAAGTTTAGCAACTGATTATAATAATGCATTACTTATTATAGAAAATGCCAATGTAGGTTGGTCAGCAATTCAACAAGTAATTAATAGAGCATATCCTAATTTATTTTATATGAGTAAGGATTTACAATATATTGATACTGAAAAACAAATGAGTAATAGGTATTACAGAGATGAAAGAAATATGGTTGCTGGGTTTTCTACAACATCAAAAACCCGTCCTCTTATCATATCTACATTGGATACCTATATGAGAGAAAAAGATATTCTCATTCGTTCTAGCAGATTGATTGATGAAATGTTTACTTTTATTTGGAGTTCTGGTAGAGCTGAAGCTATGAAAAGTTACAATGATGACTTGATTATGGCATTGGGAATTGGACTATGGGTTCGTAATACAGCGCTTAGATTGAAGCAAGAAGGGATTGATTTAACCAAAGCAATGTTGAATTCATCTACGGTTAAATCATATGAAGAGGGGGTTTATACTAGCAATTGGCAAAAGGATAATCCATATGAAATGAAAATAGGTAATGGAGAAGTGGAAAATTTGAAGTGGTTGCTTGGATAATCTATATTTATATGTTGAAACTCTTATAGATGAACGAAGATTTAGATAAATGGTTTAAAGAAAAGTGGGTAAACATCGGCAAAAAAGTTGATGGTAAACATCCACCATGTGGAACTTCGGGAGAAAAGAAAGGTTATGCTAAATGTGTTCCTGCGGCAAAAGCAGCTGGGATGAGTAAAAAAGAAAAAGAAAGTGCAACTCGTAGAAA
>Ga0164292_10000856_pt1 | contig 24359 bp, 27 predicted proteins | sample GEODES117metaG_FD_111486 | JGI IMG/M metagenome (GOLD analysis project Ga0164292, IMG submission 111486) | Eutrophic lake water microbial communities from Lake Mendota, Wisconsin, USA - GEODES117 metaG | ecosystem: Environmental > Aquatic > Freshwater > Lake | place: USA: Lake Mendota...
AGCCCCCGTCAGGCGTCAGCGCAGATCACGCCCCGCCACGCCATCACCACGGCTTGACGATCACCATGGCGACGATAATCAGCATCAGCACCGTGGGAACCTCGTTCAGGATGCGATAAAAACGCGTCGACCTCGTGTTCGCATCCTGGGCGAAGCGCCGCACCTGAACAGCCAGGAACCCATGGACGCCCGACATCGCGATGAGACCAGCGAGCTTGGCATGAAACCAGCCGGCCGCGAACCAGCCGCCCTGCCAAGCCAGATAAAGCCCGCTGATCCAGCTGGCGATCATCGCTGGCGTCATGATGGCCTTCAAGAGGCGCCGCTCCATGACCTTGAAGGTTTCCGACTGGTCGCTGCCCGTCCGGGCTTCGCAATGGTAGATCATCAGGCGCGGCAAATACAGGATCGCCGCCATCCACGAGATGATCGACACAACGTGGAAGGCCTTGATCCATTCGTACATTGCGGGAGCCTTGCTCGGGTTCGACGCTTGGACAGGATCAGGCCCGGGGCTGCCGGACCAGTTCCATCAGCCGCTCGACATGGGCCAGCGGTGTCTGTGGCACGATGCCGTGGCCAAGATTGACGATATGACGGCCATTACGCGCCACCTCCATCATCCGTGCAACGCCAGTCTCAAGCGCTTCTCCGCCAGCCACGAGGGCCAGAGGGTCAAGATTTCCCTGCGAGATCAGGCCTTCAGGCAGTTGCTCGACCGTCTCGGAGAGATCACTGCCCCAATCGACGCCAAAGCCATCGGCACCTGTCACACTTGCATATTCCGCCAGCAGCGATGAGGCTCCCCGAGCGAACACGATCACCTTGGCCTTGGGATGTGCAGCCCTGACCCCGCGGATGATACGGCCGATCGGCTCCATCGACCATGTCCGGAGACCCGATGGCGGAAGCGCGCTCGCAAAGCTCTCGAAGATCTGCACGACCTCGGCACCCGCCGCAAGTTGGGCATTGAGATAAAAGATCGATGCCTCGACAAGCTGGTCGATGATCGCAGCCAGAAAGCCAGGCTCCTTGTAGGCAACCAGCCGCGCAGGCGCCTGATCGGCTGTGCCTTTCCCCGCGATCATGTAGCTGGCCACGGTCCACGGCGCACCGCAGAAACCGATCAGCGTCGTCTCCGCCGGCAGGGCGCTGCGCAGCCGTTCGACAGTCTTGATCACCGGTGCGAGCCGATCAAGATCGAACCGCAGCGGACGTGCCGCCAATTCGGCGCCTGTCGTGATCTGTTCAAGCCGCGGCCCTTCGCCTTCCTCGAACCAGACCTTCTGGCCCATCGCATGCGGAACGACCAGAATGTCAGAGAACAGGATAGAAGCGTCGAACCCGAACCGCCTGATCGGCTGCAAGGTCACTTCCGTCGCAAGCTCGGTATTGAAGCACAGATCGAGAAAGGAGCCGGCCTCGGCCCGCGTTGCACGATACTCCGGCAGATAGCGGCCAGCCTGACGCATCAGCCAGATCGGTGGCACCGCAAGTGTTTCGCCGTTGAACAGGCGCATCAGTGTCGTAGCCATCAGTTTTCCCCCGTTGGCTTTCTATAGAAAGATTCTTTGAAAGACTCTTCTGATTTTTCTGCTGGATGGCATCCAATCAGTGTCGCGATGTTTCCCACAGGTTGTCCCGCGCTCAACCCTTTCTGAGGCCCTACAAGGGTCACTCTCCGGATCATTCATGCCTGGTCAAGCCTCTGTTTTTATATCGCTTTTTTTCTCTAGATTACTTCAATATCCAATACCCCTGTTGACCTGCGTCTTGCCCATCGATTCATCCACAGGCGCACAGCTGTGATCCTGCAGGGCGGTTTGGATCGCCCCGGGCACCGCCGTCCTGCAGGCTTGCCCACTTGTCCACATCCACGCCCATGGTTATGCGCAAGAAGAGCCAGCCTGCGATCAGGCCGGGACCAGGCGAGGCTGAGCGCAGCGTGAGAAGCTATTTCCATCTTCACCTCGTGTCCGATGCAACCGGCGAAACGCTGATTGCCATCAGCCGCGCGGCTGCCGCCCAGTATGAAGGGATCTCCGCCATCGAGCATGTCTATCCGCTCGTGCGCTCGCAGGTCCAGCTTGACCGGGTGCTGTCGGAAATCGAGACCGCTCCTGGTATCGTGCTCTATACGCTGGTCGATACGGCGCTTTCCAGCAAGTTGGAGGAGTTCTGTGCGCAGGTGGGCTCACCCAGCATGTCGATTCTCAATCCGATCCTGAACCTGTTCCAGTCCTATCTCGGAGCAGCGTCCTCGGCGCGGCCCGGCGCGCAGCACATGCTCAATGCCGAGTACTTCAAGCGCATCGATGCCATGAACTTCACCATGATGCATGATGACGGCCAGATGACCGACGACCTCGAAAGCGCCGACATCGTGCTGCTTGGCGTCAGCCGGACATCGAAGACGCCAACCAGCATCTATCTGGCCAATCGCGGCGTCCGCACGGCCAACATTCCGCTGGTCCCCGGCGTGCCGCCACCCCCCGATCTCGACCGCCTGAAGAAGCCCCTTGTGGTCGGCCTTGTTGCTGCGCCGGAGCGCATCGTCCAGATCCGGCAGAACCGTCTGCTCTCGCTCAATGCTTCGGACCAGTCAGCCTATGTCGATCATGACGCCGTGGCCGCCGAAATCTCGACCTCCCGGAAGCTGTTCGCCCGGCGCGGCTGGCCGGTGATCGACGTGACGCGTCGCTCGATCGAGGAAACGGCAGCAGCAATCCTCGACCTGCTGCGCGATCACAGGCTCAAATTCATTGCGATGTGAGGCCCCGTGTCACCGGTGAGCACCACGCCTTCATCACTTTGGCTGCATCCTGCACCTTTGCTGCTGGCTTCCGGCAGCGCGGCACGCGCAACCATGTTGCGCGGTGCCGGCCTACCCTTGTCGGTCGAACCTGCCCGGATCGATGAGAGGGCCGTCGAAAGCCAGCTGGTGCACCAAGGCGATGCCTCTCCGGACAGCATCGCGCTGGGACTGGCCCACGCGAAGGCTCTTGACGTGAGTGGCCGCTCCCCCGGGGCCATTGTCCTGGGCGCCGATCAGACCCTGTCCTGCGATGGCATGGCGTTTCACAAACCCGCCGACCGGCAAGCGGCCATGTCCCAGATCATGCTGTTGTCAGGGCGGTCCCACGAACTCCATTCGGCCTACGCACTGGTCAGCGATGGCAAGGTTCTGGCACAGGGTGCGGCCAGCGCGCGGTTGGTGATGCGGCCGCTGTCGGCGCGTTTCGTTGAGAGCTATCTCGACACGGCGGGAGCGGCGGCACTGGCAAGTGTCGGCGGCTACCAGCTCGAGAGCCTTGGTGTCCAGCTTTTCGAAAGCGTGGACGGCGACCATTTCACCATTCTCGGCCTCCCGCTTCTGATGGTCCTGGCATCCTTGCGCCAGCTTGACGTCCTTGCCGGATAAGGATCGGAGGCACGAATGAAACAAGCAGGAGACATGGCATGACGGACCGCTGTTTCGTCGCAGGCTCTCCGATCAGCCATTCGCGATCACCGATGATCCATGGTTTCTGGATGGCGGAGCAGGGGCTTGATGCGCGCTATGACCGCATCGAGACGACCCCGGACCAGCTCGGCGGCCTTCTGGCACGGGTGCGCTCGGGGGAACTGCGTGGCGGAAACCTCACCGTTCCCCTGAAGGAAGCGGTCATCCCCCATCTTGACGACCTCACGACGGAGGCTGCCGTCATGGGCGCTGTCAACACGATCTGGATGAAGGATGGTCGGCTGACGGGCGCCAACACGGATGTTGATGGCTTCTTCGAGCATCTTGGCCAGCAGTTGCCGAACTGGTCCTGTGCCGGACGCGTTGTCCTGGTCCTTGGCGCGGGCGGCGCGGCGCGCGCCATCATCCACGGCCTGATGCGGCGCGGCGCGGCCACCGTCACCATTGCCAACCGCTCGGCGGCGCGCATGGATGCGCTGGTCAGCAGCCTCGCTGCCAGCCATCGCAGGACATCCACAAGGCTGAAACTGGCAACATGGCCGGTTGCTGCCGACCAGATCGCGGCCCACGCGATGGTGGTCAACACCACTTCGCTGGGCATGAAGGGCCAGCCACCGCTGCCAATCGACTGGCCAGCCCGGGTTGATGGACAGGTCTTCTATGACATTGTCTACGCGCCGCTCGTCACCCCGTTCCTCGCCGAGGCGCGGGCGCGCGGGGGGCTGGTCGTCGACGGCCTCGGCATGCTGCTGCATCAGGCGGCGCTGGCGTTCGGACACTGGTTCGGCACCGTGCCCCGCGTCGGCAGTGAGCTGAGAGCCCTTGTCGAGGCCGACCTCGTCGCCCCCGCCCCGGCTGATCGGCCATGACCTACGTGCTCGGCCTGACCGGTTCGATCGGCATGGGCAAATCCACGACCGCGCAGATGTTCCGCGATCTCGGATGCCCGGTGCATGATGCCGATGCGGAGGTTCACGCGCTTTATGCCTCAGAGGCCGTGCTCCCCGTCACAGCCTTGTTCCCTGATGTCGTGGTTGATGGACGGATCGACCGGACGCGCCTTGCGCGGCATGTCCTCGGTCATCCCGAAAATCTTGCCCGGCTCGAAGCCGTTGTCCATCCCCTCGTGCGCGCCCGGGAAAACGCCTTTCTCGCCCGCGCCCGCGCTGAACAGCGCCCGCTGGCCGTGCTGGACGTCCCGCTGCTGTTCGAGACCGGCGGGGCCGCGCGCTGCGATGGCGTTCTGGTCGTCACCGCGCCGAACGACGTCCAGAGATCGCGCGTGCTCTCCCGGCCCGGCATGACGGAGCAGCGCTTCGATGACATCCTCGCCCGCCAGATGCCCGATGCGGAGAAGCGCGCACGCGCCACCTTCGTTGTGGATACAAGTCAGGGCATGGATATCGCCCGCAAGCAGGTCGAGGCTATCGTGCGGCAGCTGAGCAATGCCGGAAAGCGGCTTTCGCCGGAGGACAAGCCATGAGCCGCGAGGTGGTGCTCGACACCGAGACAACCGGGGTTGACGCTCGCAATGGCGACCGCATCATCGAGATCGGCTGCGTAGAGCTGATCAACCACTGCACCACAGGCCGCACTTTCCACACCTATCTCAACCCCGAGCGCGCCGTCTCCGAGGGGGCCTTCGCGGTCCATGGCCTGTCGGACGCCTTCCTTGCGGGCAAGCCGCGCTTTGCCGCGATTGCGGACGAACTGATCAATTTTCTGGGTGACGCACGTCTGGTCATCCACAACGCGCCGTTCGACGTCGGCTTTCTCGACATGGAACTGCAAAAACTTGGCAAGACCAAGCTCAGGCCCGAACTGGTGGTCGACACGCTGGTCATGGCCCGCCGCAAGCATCCCGGCGCGTCCAACAGCCTCGATGCCCTGTGCACGCGCTATGGCATCGACACCTCGCGCCGCGTCAAGCACGGCGCATTGCTCGATGCGGAAATCCTGTCGGATGTCTACATCGAGTTGCTTGGCGGCCGGCAGGCCGATTTCGGGTTGAGCGCACCGTCGCAGGGACGACGCCTCGCGGCCGCCAATGACCAGACTGGCAGCGAGTCTGCCGGGTTGGCCTCTTCGCCCCGGCGGTCCACCCCGCGCCATCTGCATGTTTCAGCGGACGAACGGAGCGCCCACGAGCGCTTCATCGCGACCCTGTCAGGCGCGGTGATCTGGAAGGAATACGCGGCACCATCCGATGAGGCGGGCACCTGACACACGCCTGGAGGCGGCCTCGGCCGTCCTGCCCAGAAAGGTTCAGGAGACCGGTGTCATCGCAGCGGAGCTGTCCATCTCCGCCATGCGCTGCTGGTAAAGCGCGGCGAAATCCACCGGATCGATGTAGAGCGGCGGGAAACCGCCATTGCGCACAGCATCCGCTACGATCTGACGGGCGAACGGAAAGAGCAGACGCGGGCACTCGATCATCACGACCGCTGCCATATGCTCTGCCGGAACGCCGGTGATCCTGAACACGCCTGCGTAGCTCACTTCGAACACGAACAGCGTATCTGGCCCGATTTCGGCCTTGCCTTCAAGGCTGAGCACGGACTCGACATCCGAGTCGCCGAGCTGGGTTGCGCCGACATTCACCTGTAGCTGGATCTGCGGGTTCTGGTTCTGGTTGCTGAACACGCGCGGCGCATTCGGGTTCTCGAAGGACATGTCCTTCACGTACTGCGCGAGTGCGGTCAGCGTGGGGCCAGCCGCCTGGGCTGCGCCGTTGGTTCCGTCATTGGCCATGGTGTTGTCGCCGTTACACAAGGGTTGTCAGGTTGCGCGAAGCTCGGTCCGGAGAAGCCCGGGACCTGGAGCCCAGTTCAACCCGTTCTGCTGCGCGGCTAGCACGAACCGGTGACCGTCACAAGAAAACGATGGCTGCCCGACTGTTGCCGCGCGCCCTGCCATCGCGGCAAACTGCGGCGTCATCGCTCCCCGCCGCAAACTTGTCGCCTTCGGCAGTGGATGTTACGAGGACCGCACACCATATCGGCTTGATATGTCGGAGACAGGCATCGCGGCCGTAACATCCGACAGCGGGATCGTCATCATGCAAGGCTCGTTCGACATCTTCACTCTGATCTTCCTCGCGCTCGCGGTGTTCGTGGCGTGGAAGCTGCGTTCGGTGCTGGGCCAGAAGACCGGGCACGAACAACCGCCTGCTGACGTGTTCAGCAAGAAAGCCCCCGTGCCTCCGGCCCAGCCGGAAGGCAACGTCATCCGCCTGCCCGGCGCGGCGGCCAACGACGCCGGACCCGATCAGCCCTATCGCTGGACAGGCATTGCACCGGCCGGCTCGGCGGTGGCTGCTGGCCTCGATGCGATTGACCGCGAAGAACGCTCGTTCGATGCGCGCGTCTTTGTCGAAGGCTCCAAGGCCGCCTACGAAATGGTTGTGATGAGCTTCGCCCGCGGCGACCGCAAGACCCTCAAGGGCCTTCTGTCGAAGGAGGTCTTCGAGGATTTCGATCAGGCCATCACCGACCGCGAAAAGCGCAGCGAAGTGGCCGAAACCACCTTCGTGTCGATGGACAAGGCCGAAATGATCGCTGCCGAGGTCAAGGGCAAGACCGGCCTGATCACCATGCGCTTCTCGCCCAAGCTGATCAGCGCCGTGCGTGACAGCTCCGGCGCCGTCGTCGACGGTAGCGCCGATGCGGTCGTCGATGTCATGGAGACCTGGACCTTCTCGCGGCAGCTTGGCGCGCGTGATCCGAACTGGCTCCTGGTGGCGACCGAAGCCGGCGCGTGATCCGGGCAGCGCTGCTTGCTGGATGGCTGACCATGGCTGCGGCCACATGCGCACAGGCTGATCCGGCAAGCGTTGACGGTGCGACGCTTGCGCCGGTCGCATTCGATGCCATCAGCGGATGGCGCGACGATCACCACGAACTGGCATTCGCAGCCCTCCTCAAGGGCTGTGCCGCGCCACCGCCGCTGCGCACGGCACGGCCCGAACCCGCCGGTCTCCGCGCGGCCTGCGAGGCGGCGCTGGCCGCGCCTGCACCTGACCGGGATGCGGCGAGGCGGTTCTTCGAGCGCTGGTTCAGCCCTCTCCGGATTGTGCCATCGGCACCCGGACGGTCAGGTCAGGGTTTTCTGACCGGTTACTTCGAGCCTGCGTTTCCGGGCTCCCTCAACAGGCAGGAGGGGTTCACCACCCCGCTCTATGGCCGTCCGGCCGATCTCGTGACACTCGGGCAAGGAGAGTTGCTGCCGTCGCTGGGCCCGTTGCAAGCGGCGCGGCGGCTCCCTGACGGCTCGCTCGGTCCCTATCCGACCCGCCGCGAGATCGAGGACAGCGACGTCGCGCGCGACTGGCCGGTCATCGCCTGGGTGCGTGACCCGGTGGATCGCTTCATCATGCAGGTTCAGGGCTCGGCCCGCCTGAGTCTGCCGGAGGGCGGGAGCGCCCGCATCGCCTATGCGGGCCGCAATGGCCATCCTTATGTGTCGCTGGGACAGCTGCTGTCACAGACAGAGGCGATTGCGCCTGCTGACATGACGATGGACCGCCTCGTCGCGCGCCTCAAGGGCGATCCGGGATGGAGCCGCAGGTTCATCTGGAACAACCCCTCCTTCGTCTTCTTCCGCATCGCCAGCGAGCTTGATCCCGCTGCCGGACCGGTCGGCGGGGCCGGCGTGTCGTTGACGCCGCACCGCAGCGTCGCGGCCGATCGCACGATCTGGTCCTATGGCCTGCCGCTCTGGCTTGACGGAGTCTTGCCGTTGGCAGAGCGCGGGCGTACCGGTCCGTTGCAGCGGCTGACCATCATCCAGGACACCGGCTCGGCCATTGTCGGGGCGGCACGCTTCGACCTGTTCTACGGGACCGGCGAAGAGGCCGGTTTCGTCGCCGGCCGGACACGTCACGATGTGGCCGCAACCGTGCTATGGCCGCGGCACGGCGGGCCTGACGCGGCGGTACATTGATGCGCAAGCGCAGGGATCGTGGCCTCAGCGAGGAGGAAATCGCGGTGTGGGCGCATGTCGCACGCAGCGTGAAGGCCTTTTCCGGCCGGACCATTCCTGAGCCGGCACCTATCGCGTCATCGCCGGACGCAGAAGCGCCGAAACCGGCGGCGCAGTCGGCTCCGCCGCCTGCTCCCGTGCCGAAGCCGGCTCTGGCACCACTTGTCCCGCTGGAGCGCCGGACCTTGCAAGCCTTGCGGCGTGGCCGGCAAGGGCCCGAAGCCGTGATTGATCTGCATGGCCTGCGTCAGGACGAGGCCCATGACCGCCTCCGCGCCTTCCTGTTCCGCGAACAGGGCAAGGGTGCGCGGCTGGTACTGGTGATCACCGGCAAAGGGGCCGCCGGAACCACGTTCGGCGGCGACGAGCGCGGCGTTCTCAAGCGGGTCGTGCCGCACTGGCTGCGCCAGCCGGACCTGCGCCCCATCGTGCTCGGCTTCGAGGATGCGGCCTTGAACCATGGCGGCACCGGCGCGCTTTATGTGCGGCTGCGTCGCCCGAAGGAGGGCGCAGCATGACCCCGTTTGGCGCACGGGTCCGGCAGATCAGGCAAAGACAGGGCCTGTCCCTCCAGGAGTTCGCAAGCCGGCTGGGTGTTTCCAGCGCCTATGTCTCGGCCCTGGAACACGGCAAGCGCGGCCGGCCCACGTTCGCGCTGGTGCAGGGCGTGATCCACGCGCTGGGCGTGATCTGGGACGAAGCCGACGAACTGGTGAAGCTGGCCGACCTGTCCGATCCGCGCGTGGTGATCGACACGGCGGGCCTTGAGCCGGCGGCGACCCTGCTGGCCAACCGGTTGGCGCGCGATATCCGCGAGCTTGACGCGGAGACACTGGCAAGGCTCGGGGCGGTTCTGGACACAGCCCCGCGCGCGCCCTGAGCCGTGGCGATCCTGGGCGGCGGCCAGCCGATCCGCGCCATCAATTCCCGCCGCCGCGATGCATGGGGTGGTTGACCCGCCGCATGCCGGATGCGAAGGGCGCACAACGCCCCTTGTTCCGGAAGCAGATCTGCCATGCGCCATGATGTTCTCGCCCTCGGCAATGCCATTGTCGACGTGATTGCCACCGCCGAGGACGATTTCCTGATCCGGCATGCCATCCAGAAAGGGGGCATGACGCTGATCGACGAGCCGCGCGCCGAAGCACTCTATGGCCTGATGGGACCGGGGCGCGTCGTGTCCGGTGGCTCGGCGGCCAACACCGTCGCCGGGGTGGCCTCGTTTGGCGGGGCAGGTGCCTATATCGGCAAGGTCCGCAATGACGAACTGGGCAAGCTCTACCGCCATGACCTGACCGCCACCGGCGTGACCTTCGCCACTGCCGACGCCGTGTCCGGGCCGACCACGGCCCGCTGCCTGATTGCCGTGACGCCGGATGGCCAACGCTCGATGAGCACCTATCTCGGAGCCTGCCAGGGCCTGAGCACACTCGATGTCGATGCCGATCTCGTGCGGGCTTCCGCCATCGTCTATCTGGAAGGCTATCTCTGGGATCCGCCAGCGGCCAAGGAAGCGTTCCGCAAGGCGTCCGAAATCGCCCACGCCGCAGGGTCGCGCGTGGCGCTGACCTTGTCCGACTCGTTCTGCGTCGATCGTTGGCGCGATGAGTTCCTCGGCCTGATCCGCAATGGCGTGGTGGATATCGTCTTTGCCAACGAGCACGAACTGCGTAGCCTCTACCAGACCGCTGACATCGACACGGCCATCAACGCCATGCGCGAAGAGCCGGTTCTTGCCGTTGTCACCCGCTCGGAGAATGGCGCGATGGCCATTGCCCGGTCCGAAACCATCGCCGTTCCGGCCTATCCGGTCGAGCGCGTGGTCGACACGACCGGCGCCGGCGACCTGTTCGCGGCAGGGTTCCTGGTTGGCCTTGCCGGCGGCCGTGATCACCGTGACTGCCTGCGTCTGGGTGCCCTGGCTGCTGCCGAGATCATCTCGCATATCGGGGCACGCCCCGAGACCAGCCTCCGGACACTGGCCGAACAGAACGGACTGGTCTGAGACGGATCATCCCGCCGCGGTCCTGTCAGGAAGATGTCGCCATGAACCCGATCTTCGCAGATTTGCCGACCACGGTGTTCGAGGTCATGTCGCGGCTTGCCCGCGAGAACAATGCCGTCAATCTCGGTCAGGGCTTTCCGGATGATCCCGGGCCGCTCGATGTGCGGCAGAAGGCCGCAGATGCCGTGATCAACGGCTGGAACCAGTATCCGCCGATGATGGGCCTGCCGGAGCTGCGCGGTGCCATCGCGGCGCATTACCGCCATTGGCAAGGCCTCGATCTCGACCCTGACCGGGAGATCATGGTCACCTCCGGCGCGACCGAGGCCCTTGCGGGTGCGCTGTTCGCCCTGATCGAGCCGGGTGACGAGGTCGTGCTGTTCGAGCCCATGTATGACGCCTACTTGCCGCTGGTCAGGCGCGCCGGGGGCATTCCGAAATTCGTCACGCTGACCCCGCCCCATTTCCGGCTGACGGACGAAGCCCTCGCCGCCGCCTTCTCGCCGCGCACCAGGCTGGCCCTGCTCAACAATCCACTCAACCCCACGGCCACGATCTTCCCGAACGAGGATCTCGATCTGCTCGCCAGCTATTGCCAGCGCTTCGATGCGGTCTGTGTCAGCGATGAAGTCTGGGAGCACGTCGTGTTCGACGGTCGCCGGCATACGTCGGTGATGTCCCGGCGCGGCATGCGCGAGCGCACGGTCAAGATCTCGTCGGCAGGCAAGATTTTCTCGCTCACCGGCTGGAAGGTGGGTTTTGTCATGGCCGCGCCGCCGCTGATGCGCGTCCTGTCCAAGGCCCATCAGTTCATGACCTTCACCACCCCGCCAAACCTCCAGGTGGCGGCAGCCCACGGGCTTGCCAAGGACGACGCCTATTTTGAAAGCATGCGCGCCGATCTCCAGCGCTCCCGCGACCGCTTCGCATCGGGCCTTTCCGGCCTCGGCTTTTCTGTCCTGTCCAGCGCCGGAACCTACTTCCTCAACATCGACATCAGTCCTTTGGGCGAGCATGACGATGTGGCTTTCTGCGAGCGCCTCGTCTTGACGCATGGCGTCGCGGCCATCCCGGTCAGCGCCTTCTATGCCGCGCGCGGCGTCAACCATGTGGTCCGCTTCTGCTTTGCCAAGCGCAACGCAACGCTGGATGCCGCCCTCGAACGGCTTTCAGCGTTGAAGATGCCGACCCGCTGATCGATGCGCCGGCATGTCCACCGTCCGAGCAGCCTGCGCCGCAGGGCGACCCACGTTGATCGGGGCTGGCAACAGGGCTGGCCTGCGCTTATGTTCACCACACGGGGCTCCACCGGCCTTTGAACCGGCCCGCAACATCGGAGACGTGACAATGTTCATCCAGACCGAAGCCACGCCGAACCCGGCGACGCTGAAATTCATTCCCGGTCGCACCGTGATGAGCGAAGGCACGCTCGACATGCCCGATGAAACCAGCGCGGCGCGCTCGCCCCTGGCCGAGCGCCTGTTTGGCGTTCCGGGCGTCAGCGGCGTCTTCTTTGGCTCGGACTTCGTCACGGTGACCAAGTCGGTCGGTGAGTGGCAGCACCTCAAGCCCGCGATCCTCGGCGCGATCATGGAACATTTCATGTCCGGCCAGCCGATCCTCAGCGGCAACCAGCCGGCAGCGCTCGAGTCCGAGAGCGAGTTCTTCGATGACAAGGATGCCAGGACGGTCGAGACGATCAAGGATCTTCTGGAAACGCGCATCCGTCCCGCGGTGGCCGGCGATGGCGGCGACATCACCTTCCGGGGCTTCAAGGATGGCATCGTCTTCCTGGCGATGAAGGGATCCTGTGCCGGCTGCCCGTCATCGTCCGCAACCCTGAAGCATGGCATCCAGAACCTTCTGAAGCACTTCCTGCCGGATGTGCGCGAGGTCCAGCAGATCTGAATGCGACACCAAAGCCGATAGCCCCGTCCAACGCAGCCGAAGCCGTGCGGTCCTGACCTGATGCGCGTTCTTGCCATTGATACCGCACTGGGTGCATGCAGCGCAGCGGTGCTCGACATCGCAGGTGCCGAGCCGCTGGCAGTCGAGCAGATGCCGCTTGAACGCGGTCACGCCGAGGCGCTGATGCCGCTGATCGAGCGGGTCATGGCCGGCGTCGATGGCGGCTTCGGGTCGCTGTCGCGGGTTGCCGTCACGGTCGGGCCCGGCAGCTTCACGGGCCTGCGTGTTGGCGTGGCGGCGGCGCGGGCCATCGGTCTCGCAGCCCGCATTCCCGTTGTCGGGGTCTCCACGCTGGCTGCCTATTGTGCCTCAATGATGGGGCGCGAGGCGGGTCGCATCGCTGCGGCGGCCATCGATGCACGCCATGGCAGTGTCTATTTCCAGGCGATTGCGCCGGGCGGCGTCGTTCTGGCGTCGGCCCGTCAATGTTCATTGAAGGACGCCGTGCGCATGATCGGCGCGGGGCCTGTCAGTCTCGCCGGCTCCGGTGCCACGCTTCTGGCGCAGGAAGCCTGGTCGATCGGCCTCGATGCGGTCGTGGTGGCGACCGCGCGCGCCCCCGACATCCGCTGGGTCGGACGGCTCGGTTTTCTGGCTGATCCCGAAACCGCCCTGCCGCGCCCGCTTTATCTGCGCGCACCCGATGCCCATCCCCAGGACAATGGACGGCTGCCGCGTCAGGGTGCGCGATGAGCCTGCTCGAGCGTCTTTTCGGTCGGCCAAAGCTGATGATCGAAGCCCTTGGCCCGGCCCATGCGGCGAGGGTCTCGGTCCTGCATGCCACCAGCTTCGCGCATGGCTGGGATCAGCCCGAAGTGGCCCGCATGCTCTCCGATCCGTCCATCCTGTCCGATGGGGTGTTCAGAGACCAGAGCCGGCAGCCTTGCGGCTTCGTGATGTCGCGGCTGGCCGCGGACGAAGCAGAAATCCTGACGATCTGCATCGATCCGGCCCATCGCGGGCGCGGTCTCGGCCACCTCTTGCTGGAGCGGCATCTGGCCCATTTGGTGCGGCGCGGCGTTGCGACCCTGTTCCTTGAGGTCGAGGACAACAATGCACCGGCGCTGGCGCTCTATCGCGCGTTCCACTTTGCCAAGGTGGGCGAGCGACCAGGCTACTATCTCAAGCCCGACGGCACCCGCGCGCTGGCGCTGATCCTGCGCCGCGACCTCGGTTGAGGCCGCCGCGCCATGAACCCGCGCCATGAACCCGCGCCATGACAACCAAGCGGGTCCCGCCCCCACCGCCCTTGCCGCGCCCGCCCGGATGGTCGCCAAAGGCGGTGGCGCGCGTGTCGCTCATTGCGCTGAGTGCATTGCCCGCCCTTCCCGTTCAGATGCTGATCGTGCGGTACGCGCCGTCGCGGAGCCAGGTCATCCCGCAATGGTTCCACCGTCTGGTGTGCCGCGTGCTCGCGGTCCGAACCACGGTGGAAGGCACGCCTCCCGACGGCAGCCGGCAGACGCTGATCGTGGCCAACCACATCTCATGGCTCGACATCCCGGTGATCGGGGCAACGCGGCCTGTCTCCTTCATCGCCAAGTCCGAAATCGCCGGCTGGCCCGGCATTGGATTGCTCGCGCGGATGCAGCGCACGATCTTCATCGACCGCTCGCGCCGGACGGCCACGGCCGCCACGACATCTCAGATGGGCGAGCGCCTGCTGAAGGGCGACAGCGTCGTCCTCTTCGCCGAGGGCACGACCGGCGACGGCTCGCGCATCCTGCCTTTCCGCTCGTCGCTTCTCGGGGCCGTGAAGGAAGCGCTCGGCCCGGATGGTGATGGCGAGATCACTGTCCAGCCCCTCGCTGTTCTCTACACGGGCCGCCACGGCTTGCCCGGAGGCCGCGCTGAGCGGGCGCGACTTGCCTGGTATGGCGACACCGAACTGTCACCGCACCTGCTCGACATCCTCAAGGGCGGCCCCATCGATGTGCGCCTTGTCTGGGGCGAACCGATCCGGATGGGGCGCGAGCACTCGCGCAAGGAGGCGACGCGTCTGGCGGAAGCGGAGGTGCGGCATGCCGCTGCCATCCATGTCAGTGGCCGGCCCCGTACGCGGCCCGACCCCGCCCCGGCATGAGCGCAAGGCTGAAAAGGCCAGACGAAAAAAGGATTGAGTCCACTTTTCCGCCGCATCGGCTAAAAGGCCCATGCGATCCATAACGGGCAGCCGGCACGCAAGGCCAAGATCAGGCATGACCAAGCAGGACACGACCAAGCAGGAAGCGACCAAGAAGGTCTTCATCAAATCCTATGGCTGCCAGATGAACGTCTATGACGGGCAGCGCATGGCCGATGTGCTTGCTGGCGACGGCTATGCCGAGACGAGCCGTCAGGACGAGGCTGATCTGGTCATCCTCAACACCTGCCACATCCGCGAGAAGGCCGTCGACAAGGTCTACTCGGAACTCGGCCGCGTTCGCGAGATCAAGACCGCGCGCGCCGGTCAGGGGCTGGAGACACGCATCGTCGTGGCCGGCTGTGTGGCGCAGGCGGAAGGTGCTGAGATCCAGCGACGCCAGCATGCGGTCGATCTGGTCGTCGGCCCGCAAAGCTACCACCGCCTGCCCGATCTGCTTGCCCGCTCGCGCAATCGCCGGCTGGTCGACACCGAGTTTCCTGTCGAGGACAAGTTCGGTGTGCTTCCGGAACCGGACAGGGCCCGCACCATGGCGCGCGGCGTCACGGCGTTCCTCACCGTGCAGGAAGGCTGCGACAAGTTCTGCGCGTTTTGCGTCGTGCCCTACACGCGCGGTGCCGAGCTGTCGCGGCCGGTGGAGCGCATCATGGCCGAAGCACGAAAACTGGCCGAAGCCGGCGTCAAGGAGCTGACGCTGATCGGCCAGAACGTCAATGCCTACCATGGCGAGGGTCCGGACGGATGGACCTGGCCGCTCTGGAGGCTGCTGGAGCGAGTCGCCGGCATCCCTGGCATCGTGCGGCTGCGCTATACCACCAGCCATCCCAACGATATGGACGACGACCTCATCGCTGCCCATCGCGACCAGCCTGCGCTGATGCCCTATCTGCATCTGCCGGTGCAGTCCGGCTCGGATGCGGTGCTCGCCGCCATGAACCGCAAGCACACGGGCGCGGACTACCGGAGGATCATCGACAAGGTCCGGGCAGTGCGCCCCGACATCGCCCTGTCATCCGATTTCATCGTCGGCTTTCCGGGCGAGACGGACATGGACTTTGCCGACACCATGCGGCTGATCGACGACATGCGCTTCGCCTCGGCCTATTCGTTCAAATATTCCATCCGCCCCGGTACGCCGGCTGCGGACGCGCGCGATCAGGTGCCTGAAGCGGTGAAATCCGAACGACTTGCAGCCCTTCAGGCCCGGCTCGAAGAGCACCGGCAGGCCTTCAATGCCGCCATGGTCGGCAGGAGCACCGAGATCCTGCTCGAGCGCAAGGGGCGCGAGGCGGGCCAGCTCACCGGCAAGACGCCCTATCTGCAAACCGTCCAGATCGACGGCAGCGGATTTGAGCCCGGAGACATTGTCGGGGTAAAGATCTTGTCACAATCCACGAACAGTCTGTTCGGACGGGCCGAATCGGTGAAAGCTGGCGCCGGTGCTGATTCGGGTGTGATGAAAGACATGGCGTGAATCGCGGCGTCCAAGGCCCTCTCGCGATCATGGCAACCGGCTTTGGGGAGAGATGCACGCTTGGCAAGGTCTGATCTGGCGCCCGTCAAGGGCATGATCCGTCCCTCGGTGACCGCCTCGACGCCGTCTGTGCGCGAAGCAGCCGAGATATCCCTGACCTTCGAGGACAACCGGCTCGCCGGTGTTGTTTTCGGGCAGTATGACCAGAACCTCGCCCATCTGGAGCGCCGACTCCAGATCGTCGCCAATGCCAACGGCAATCATGTCCTTCTGAAAGGCCCGTCGGACACCGTGGAGCAGGCCAAACGCGTGCTTGAAGGCCTCTACGCGCGTGCCCGTGCCGGTGCGGGTGTCGGCCCCGGGGATGTCGACGGCGCCATCGAGGAAAGTGCCCAGCAGCGCTCGCTGTTTCCCTCCCCGAAAGATGGCAACGGCGTGTCATTCGATGCCGTTGTGACCCGCAAGCGCGGCCCCGTCAGGGCTCGCTCGTTGGCTCAGGATGCCTATCTGAGGGCGATGAAGCGCAACGAACTGGTGTTCGCTGAAGGCCCGGCCGGCACCGGCAAGACCTGGCTCGCGGTCGGCCACGCCGTCTCCCTGATCGAACAGGGCGTTGTCGAGCGCATGATCCTGTCGCGCCCGGCGGTCGAAGCGGGCGAACGCATCGGCTTCCTGCCCGGCGACATGCGCGAGAAGGTCGACCCCTACCTCAGGCCGATCTACGACGCGCTATATGATTTCATGGAAGCGCGGCTGGTCGAGCGCGCCTTGCAGACCGGCATGATCGAGATCGCGCCGCTGGCCTTCATGCGCGGCCGCACCCTGACCAATGCCGTCGTGCTGCTGGACGAAGCGCAAAACACCACTTCCATGCAGATGAAGATGTTTCTGACGCGCCTTGGCGAAGGCTCGCGCATGATCATCACCGGGGATCCGACCCAGATCGACCTGCCGCCCCAGCAGAAGTCCGGCCTGGTCGAGGCGGTCAAACTGCTCTCCGGTGTCGAGGGGATCGGCCATGTCACGTTCCGGGAAGCTGATGTGGTCCGTCACGATCTCGTGCGCAAGATCGTCAAGGCCTATGAGGACGCATCCCGCGAACCGGCTCCGGCGGGAGCGCCAGTGGAACGGGGAACGCGGTGACGGCCCAGCCGGCGCTTCACATCGACATCAGCATCGAAAGCGCGCTGTGGCAGGTCATTCCGGACCTTGAGGAGCGGATCGAGGCCGCGATCTCTGCCGCCGCCCGCCTGGCGGACGTGGCGCTGAAGCCCGGCGCCGAAATCAGCCTCCTGCTGACCAATGATGCGCAGATCCGCGAACTCAACCGGGCCTGGCGCCAGCAGGACAAGGCCACCAATGTGCTCTCCTTTCCTGCGACGCAAGGCAATGATCTGGCATGCGCTGCCATGCTGGGCGACATCGTCCTGGCCTGCGAGACGCTTCAGCGCGAGGCGGAGCACGACGGCAAGGCCTTGCCAGACCACCTCAGCCATCTCGTGGTGCACGGCTTTCTGCACCTTCTGGGCTTTGACCACGAAACGGACGAGGAGGCCGAGGAGATGGAGAGCCTCGAGCGCTCCGTGCTGCTGATACTGGGAATCGCCGACCCCTACGCCGATAAATCTTGACGAACCCGCCGACTTCGGGCCATCCACAATCCGCTATGACCGACGACAGTCGACCGACCAGCTTTCGCCCGCACAATCCCTCAGCAGGTGTCCTGTCGCGCCTTCTCGGCGCGCTTAAACTAAAGGGTGGCCCTTCGCTTCGCGATGAGATCGAGGGTGCGCTGGCCCAGAATGGCCGCGATGCGGAATTGTCACCGCAAGAGCGCGCGATGTTGTCCAACGTGCTCAGCCTCAGGACCAAGCGCGTGGCGGACGTGCTGATTCCCCGGGCCGACATCGTCGCCGCCGCTGCCGACATTTCGCTCGGCGACCTTCTGACACTGTTCCGCAGCGCCGGCCACTCGCGGTTGCCGGTCTATGGCGAGTCGCTCGATGATCCGCGCGGCATGATCCACATCCGCGACTTCGTGGAGTATCTCGCCTCCCGCGCCGAAGCGCAGCGCAAGCGCCGCCGCAAGGCGGGCAGCGAACCGGTGGGCCCTGATCTGGGGGCGGTCGATCTCACGGCCACTCTCGCCAGCGCCCGCATCCTGCGGCCAGTGCTCTATATTCCCGCCTCGATGCCGGCGGTCGATCTGCTGGTCAGGATGCAGGCCACGCGCACGCACATGGCGCTGGTCATCGATGAGTACGGCGGCACCGATGGTCTGGTCTCGATCGAGGATCTGGTCGAGATCGTCGTTGGCGACATCGAGGACGAGCACGACGAGGCCGAAGGGTCCGGCATCACCCGCCTTGCCGATGGCCGCCTCGTGGCCGATGCACGCGTGCCGCTGGAGGACATCTCGGAGGCATTGGCCGTTGATCTTCTGTCCGCACGGCAGGCCGAGGATGTCGACACGCTTGGCGGGCTGATCGTCAGTATTGCGGGTCGGGTGCCGGCGCGCGGCGAACTGATCAAGGGCCCCGACGGCCTTGAATTCGAGGTGCTCGATGCCGATCCGCGGCGGCTCAAGCGGGTCAGGATCCATCGTCCGACGCCCGGCCTTCCCGCAGCCGAGGCCGGCACTGCGCCGGTCGGCACCGATCCGTCCGGGTGAACGCGTTGTGATGCTGCGCAGCCTCGGCGATTCCGTGATGTTGAGCTGGGGCTGGCGGCGCAGGGCGCTGGCTGTCGCCGGCGGCGCGTTCGGGGCGTTGACCCTGGCGCCGTTCGGCCTCTGGCCCTTGCTGGTCGTGCCCTTTGCCATCGCCGTCTGGCTGCTCGACGGTGTGGCTTCTCCATCCCTTCACCGCCGCCTCGGCCAGGCCTTTGCCGATGGCTGGTTCTGGGGTTTCGGTTATTTCGTGGCGGGCCTTTGGTGGCTGGGAGCCGCCTTTCTGGTCGAGGCCGACAAGTTCCTGTGGGCCATGCCCTTCGGGGTGTTCGGTCTGCCCATGGTGCTGGCCTTCTTTCCAGCCGCCGGTTTCGCGCTGGCCCAGTTGCTCTGGCAGCCGGGAGCAAGCCGCATTTTTGCGCTGGCCGGCGCCATCGGCTTCACCGAATGGTGCCGGTCATGGCTTTTCACCGGCTTTCCGTGGAATGCCTTTGGCCAGGCCCTGGCGGAAAACAGCCTGTTGTCCCAGACCGCGTCGCTGGTGGGCCTGCATGGCCTGACGGTGCTGGCCGTGGGCCTCGCAGCCACGCCCGCCGTGATCATCGGTCTCGACAGCAGGGCGCGGCAGGTCACCACGGGCCTGATGGCGGTCGGCCTGCTCGCCGGCATGGCCCTTTTTGGCTGGCAGCGCATTCCGGCCCAGCCCAGCCCGCTTGTTGCCGGTGTCAAGCTGCGCATCATGCAGCCCAACCTGCCGCAGGATGACAAGTTCCAGCCCGACAAGGGCCGCGAGATCGTCGACCGCTATCTGTCGATCTCGGATCGCGCCACCTCGCCGCGCACCCTCGGCCTGCAGGATGTCACGCACCTGATCTGGCCCGAGTCGGCGTTCCCGTTCCTGCTCGACCGCACGCCGGACGCGCTGCAAAGGATCAGCAGCGCGCTGCCGCGAGGCGTCACGCTGATCACCGGCGCTGCGCGGGCCGGCGCCAGCCTTCCGGGCGAGAGCCAGCCGCCGATCTTCAACGCGATTCAGGTCATCACCCGCGATGGCGGCATTGTTGCATCCTACGACAAGCATCATCTGGTGCCGTTCGGCGAGTATCTGCCCGGCATTTTCGAGCGGCTCATGCACGGGCTCGGGCTGACCGCGTTCGTGGCGATCCCGGGCGGCTTCACGGCCTCGGCTGCGCGGAAAGTGCTTGACGTCCCCGGCTTGCCACCGGTTGCCGCCAGCATCTGCTATGAGGCGATCTTCCCCGGCGAGGTCCTGCCGCAGGTCGGGTCGTCCGGCACGCTTGCGTCGCGCCGACCGCAAGTGCTGCTGAATGTCACCAACGATGCCTGGTTCGGCCGGACGCCGGGGCCTTACCAGCATGCCAGTCAGGCACGGTTGCGTGCCATCGAAGAGGGCATGCCGATGGTACGCGCCGCCAACAACGGGGTTTCGATCGTTGTCGACGCCTATGGACGGGTCATTGCCAGCCTGCCTCTGGGAACAGATGGTGTTCTGGATACTGGACTTCCGAGGGCAAGCGGCCCTACAACCTTTTCGCGAGTCGGCAACCTGCCTGCTGGTTTGCTGTTGATTGTTTGTCTGGTGTTTGCCGTTGCCGGTCGGTTGCGGCGCGTGAACACTATTTGATCAGGTTTGGGCCGCCGCGGGCAGAGTTTTCGCCAGGCATTTTTTCGATGGGGTTGTTCGCAGACCATGGCTATCGTGCCGAAGAAAGTTCCCAATCCGATTGACCGCCATGTCGGGGCGCGGGTCAGGATGCGCCGGCTGCTCGTCAGCATGAGCCAGGAACGGCTGGGCGAGGCCCTGGGCATCACCTTCCAGCAGATCCAGAAATACGAGAAGGGTGCGAACCGCATCGGCGCAAGCCGCCTCCAGCAGATCGCCAAGATCCTCGGCGTGCCGGTCGAGTTCTTCTTCGAGGGCGCGCCTTCCGGTGACATCGTCATGGCCGCCGGCTTCGGCGAACTGCCGCAATCGAACTTCGTGTCCGATTTCATGGCCACTTCCGAGGGGGTGCAACTGACGCGCGCCTTCGTGCGCATTTCCGACGCGCAGGTCCGCCGCCGGCTGATCGATCTGGTCGAAGCGCTGGCGGCGAGCCAGCCGTCCACCTGACAAAAGGGGCGTCGCACGCCCTGTCCTGCGTTCGAATTGACGAACAATCGTCCGGTGTTCCGGTCAATCGGCTTGACGACAACCCGTTCCGCTGGCAAAAGCGCGCGCCATCGCGCTCCGGCGTGACGCCAGTCTTCCGAGTATCCAAGCCAATATTTCCAAGCCAACCCCTTCATCAGCCCAGAGGACGTGCCGTGGCCCGCTCGAGCTATCTTTTCACCAGTGAATCAGTCTCCGAAGGCCATCCTGATAAGGTTTGCGACCGGATCTCCGATGAGGTGGTGGATCTGTTCTTCCGCGAAGCCGGCAAGTCCGGCATGGATGCGAGCCAGGTTCGCGTTGCCTGCGAGACGCTGGCCACCACCAACCGGGTCGTGATCGCCGGCGAGGTCCGCACCTCGCTCGATGAGAAGGCGATGAAGAGCAAGGTCAAGTCCGTGGCGCGCCGCGCTATTCGCGACATCGGCTATGAACAGGACGGTTTCCACTGGAAGACCGCCAAGATCGATGTGCTGCTGCATCCGCAATCGGTGGACATCGCCCAGGGCGTCGATTCCGCCGGCAACAAGGATGTCGGAGCTGGCGACCAGGGCATCATGTTCGGCTATGCCTGCACCGAGACGCCGGAGCTGATGCCAGCGCCGATCTACTATTCGCACAAGATCCTCGAGAACCTGACGAAGCTGCGCAAGGCCGGCGAGCGTGGCTGCGGCAAGCTTGGCCCCGATGCCAAGAGCCAGGTCACCATTCGCTATGAGAACGGCCGTCCCACCGCCGTGACCCAGATCGTGCTGTCGACCCAGCATCTCGACGCGAGCATGAGTTCCGCCGACGTGCGCAAGCTGGTCGAGCCGATCATCCGTGAAACCCTCGCCGACATCGCCATCGACAAGGATTGCAAGTGGTGGATCAACCCCACCGGCAAGTTCCTGATCGGCGGGCCTGACGGCGATTCCGGTCTCACCGGGCGCAAGATCATCGTCGATACCTATGGCGGGGCTGCTCCCCACGGCGGCGGCGCGTTCTCCGGCAAGGATCCCACCAAGGTCGATCGCTCGGCAGCCTATGCCGCCCGCTATCTGGCCAAGAACATCGTGGCCGCCAAGCTGGCTGATCGCTGCACGATCCAGCTGTCCTATGCCATCGGCGTGGCCCAGCCCCTGTCGGTCTACGTCGATACCCATGGCACCGGCAAGGTGGCCGATGACAGGCTCGAAGCCGCCGTGGCCAAGGTCATGGACCTGAGCCCGCGCGGCATCCGCGAGCACCTGGGCCTCAACAAGGCGATCTATGCCCGCACCTCCGCCTATGGCCACTTCGGCCGCAAGGCGACGCGCGACGGCGGCTTCTCCTGGGAGCGCACCGATCTCGTCAAGACACTGAAGGCCGCTGTTGCCTGAAAACGTCACGCCGTGTGCCACCCTGGCGCCGGAGCATGAATGACGGACCAGTGTGGCCGCCACGATCATCATCGGTGAGAGCTGACCATGAGTGATCCAAGAGGCCCCGTTGCGGACACGTCCGGGCCAGCCGATGTGGCAAGCCATGCCGGAGGCTCGGGCGGTGCCTTTTTCGGGCGCCGCAAGTCCAAGAAGCTGCGCGGTGGCCAGTCCGACCTGTTCGGTCGCCTGTTGCCCCGGTTGCTCTTGCCGGATGATCTGCCGGCCAGCCTGCCCGCTCTGTTTGCGCAGCCTGTCCGCGCCGTCGGGCTCGAAATCGGCTTTGGCGGCGGCGAGCACCTGCTGGCCGCCGCTCGCCAGTCACCCGACATGGGCTTCATCGGTTGCGAGCCGTTCATCAACGGCATGGCCAAGATGCTTGCCAGCATCCAGCGCGAAGGCCTCACCAACATCCGGCTCTGGTGCGACGATGCGGCCCCGCTGTTGCAGCGCCTTCCGGCGGAGCAGCTGGAGCGGGTCGATCTGTTCTATCCAGACCCCTGGCCCAAGCGCCGCCAGCGCAAGCGCCGTTTCGTCTCGCCCCGCACGCTGGATGACATCGCCCGCGTGCTGCAGCCGGGCGGCGCGTTCCGTTTTGCCTCCGACATCGATGACTATGTGGGCTGGACGCTGGCGCGCCTGGCGGATCGTGACGATCTGGTCTGGCAGGCACAGGGCGCGGCCGACTGGCAGACGCCTTTCGAAGGCTGGGTGCGGACGCGTTACGAGGCCAAGGCCTATGCGGCGGGTCGGCTGCCTTCCTACATCCGCGCCATCCGGGTGGTGGACGGCGCGCGCAACCCTACCGGGCGGCCTGATCCTTCACCCGCATGAACTGCAGCACGCGCTGCGCGGTTGTGGACGACAGGTTCTCGAAGTTGCTTCTGGCCCGATCCACCATGTGCGGCAGCTGGTCGGTGGACGGCCTGAGTCCGATCAGGGCCTCGATCGTCTCCCAGCCCCAGTCCATGGCCTTTCCAATCACCAGGCACGCGTCGCGGTCCGCGCCGAGGATTGCCTGTTCGGCTGCGTGGATCGATACCTTTGCCATGAATGACAGGGCATAAAGCGCTTCATCACTCTTTCCGGCCACGGCGTATTGCAGCAGCACATGTTCGTCGAGCCCGCCCCGTGCGGACAATTCCCGAACAGTCTGGGCAGCTGCCTTGCGGCTTTCGGAGATGCCCGTGCCAGCATGCGATCCGTCCCCGCCAGCCCGAGTCATCAGGGCGGCCGACGAGGTCCGCGACATCAGCCGGCGGCGGGCGCTTTCCCGCGCAGCATTGGACAGGTTGACCATCAGGTCGGCAGGAATGTCGTCTCGCCCGCTCAACGTCACCTGCAGGGCCTCGTCGGCGAAGGCGCGGGTGACCAGAAGGCCCATGCCGCGCGCCGAGAAGCGGGCCGTATCGTTGCCAGCGAGCGCATGCGAAATCACGCGGTCACCCTTGACCACCAGATAGTCCGTGACGGGCGGTGTCAGGTGTGGGCGTTCGGTGATGGCCAGCATGTGATCGCGGCCCTTGGTCGAGGCGACGGCGATCAGGTCATTCTCGTTGAGCATGCACGAGCGGGTCAGCACGGGCCGTGCCACGCCGATCTCGTCGAGCGCAAGCTGGCGCACCACCCCGTGCGGGGCCTTGACCAGATCGGCAAGGCGTTCTGACAGGTCGATCCGGCTCTGCAGGCCGACGCCTGAGGCGAGGCGGCCGATCACGACGTCGAAAACGCTGACCTGCTCGTCCGAATATTCGTCTGCCCGGGCAGTGAACATGTCGGTGACGCGTTTGATCGTGCTGTTCTTCTGGTCCTCGGAATGCGAGGCCAGGGCACTGTCGAGATCGGCCAGGATGATGGTGACGGTGGTCATGGAAAACAACGGGTCCTGGACTTGTCTCTTTTCTTTAACGGCTAACTGTCACCAGTCGGTTAGCGTGATTGCCGAAAGTAGACCCATGTGACCAGGGCAACGAGTCCAGGTTAACGCGGATTGAGACCGATTGCGGTTGCGAGGTAGACAGTATCCCAGGTAGCGAGCTTTCGTTTTCCCTTGATCGAGGTTTTGACTTGATCGAGGTTTCGCCT
>Ga0164292_10000857_pt1 | contig 24346 bp, 22 predicted proteins | sample GEODES117metaG_FD_111486 | JGI IMG/M metagenome (GOLD analysis project Ga0164292, IMG submission 111486) | Eutrophic lake water microbial communities from Lake Mendota, Wisconsin, USA - GEODES117 metaG | ecosystem: Environmental > Aquatic > Freshwater > Lake | place: USA: Lake Mendota...
ATGGTGATGGCGGTGCTGTTCGCCAGCATCTTCTGGCTGGCGAAGTTCCCGATGGACGGGATCGAATGGGTGTTCCAGCACGTGGGCGGACTCGTGGAGGCATCGCTGCCCGAGGGCCCGCTGCGCGCGCTGCTCGTCGACGGCGTGGTGGGCGGCGTGGCGGGCACCGTGGTGTTCCTGCCACAGATCGCACTGCTCTTCTTCATGCTCAGCCTGCTCGAGGACAGCGGCTACCTCGCGCGTGCGGCCTTCGCGGCGGACCGGTTCATGCGTCGCTTCGGACTGCCGGGCCAGGCCTTCGTGCCGCTGCTCTCGAGCCATGCCTGCGCGCTGCCCGGAATCCTGAGCACCCGACTGATCCCGGATCCGAAGGATCGTCTTGCCACGATCCTCGTGGCCCCGTTCATGAGCTGCACGGCACGCCTGCCCGTCTATGTCCTGCTGATCTCGCTGCTGTTCGCGGGTCGGCCGTGGCTGGCAGGCATCGCGTTCATGGGCTGCTACGCGACCGGCGCACTCGCGGGGCTTCTCAGCGCGCTGCTGGCACGACGCACGATCCTGCGCGGCCCCGCGCGCCCGATGGTGCTGGAACTTCCGCCCTACCGCCGACCGAGCGTGCGCACCGCGCTCTGGGTCACGTGGGACCGCGCGCGCCTGTTCCTCTCGAACGCGGGCACCATGATCCTGGCGATCTGCGTGGTGATGTGGTGGCTGAGCGCCTACCCAGCCGCCACGCCGAGCGCCGAGCTCGACGCACGCTTCGCCGAGGCCGCGCGATTGCGCGAGGGGCGCTCGCTCGAGTCCATCGCGCAGGGCGCCGCCCTGCAGGTGCAGGCCGAGGGCGAACTGGCGCAGAAGCAGCAGCTGGAGAGCTTCGCGGGCCGCATCGGACGCGTCGCCGAGCCCGCGTTCGCGCCGCTTGGCTTCGACCATCAGCTCACGGTGGCCACGCTCACGAGCTTCCTGGCGCGCGAGGTCTTCGTGAGCACCCTGAGCGTGCTGCAGGGCGCCTCCAGCGAGGATGACGAGGGGCGCATGATCGAGCGCATCGCGCGAGGGCGGAGGCTGGACGGCACGCCGCTGCTCGACGTTCCCACGTCGGCGGCGCTGCTCGCGTTCTTCACGCTGGCGATGCAGTGCCTGCCGACCCTCGCGCTGGTTCGCCGCGAGACCGGCTCGTGGAAGTGGCCGCTGCTGCAGCTGGCGTGGATGAGCGGCCTCGCGTGGACCATGGCGTTCGCCGTCCGGCATACCCTCCTGGCGCTTGGAGTCACCTGATGCCCTGGAGCGACTGGCAATTCTGGGCCGTCTCGATCGCGGCACTCGCCGCGGCGTTCTTCGTCATTCGCCCGCTCCTGCCTGCGCGTGGCGGTGGCGCCCCCTGCCGCAGTTGCCCCGCCGACGGCGCACCTCCCAAGCCCAAGCGCGCGACCCTGACCATCGAGGGCGAGGCTCCGGGCTCGGCCCAGGCGCGCCGTGATTGAATCGACGCATCCGCTCGTGGTGGTCGGCGCCGGTGCCGCGGGACTGATGACCGCGATCGTGGCGGGACGCGCGGGACTGAAGGGCGTGATCGCGCTGGATGGCGCGCGCACGCTTGGCGCGAAGATCCTGGTGGCCGGCGGCGGGCGATGCAACGTCACGCACCATGCCGTGCACGAGCGCGACTACGCGGGAGCGACCCCCGCATCGATCCGCCGCGTGCTGTCGCGCTTCACCGTGGCACAGACGATCGAGTTCTTCGCGGAACTCGGCGTTGAATTGAAGCGCGAGGAGACCGGCAAGCTCTTTCCGGTGACCGACAACGCGCGCACGGTGCTGCAGGCGCTTCTCCGCGCCGCGGCGGACGTGGGCGTGGAGATTCGCCATCCCGATCGCGTGCTCGCCGTCGACGCGCTCGAGGACGCCTCGTTCGGCATCCGGTCCGAGCACGGAACCCTGCGCGCGCGCCGGGTCGTCCTGGCCACCGGCGGGCGCAGCCTTCCCAAGAGCGGCTCCGATGGCGCCGGACTTGCGATGGCCGTCGCGCTGGGCCACACCCTGACCGAGCGGGTGGTGCCATCGCTGGTGCCCCTGATCCTCCAGGAGGGACACTGGCTGCGTGAATTGAGCGGCCTTGCGCTGCCAGCCGAGCTTCGCGTGACCGATCCGGCCGGCAAGCGGCTGGCGCGTTTCGAGGGCTCCCTCCTGTGCACGCACTTCGGCCTGTCCGGGCCCGTCGCGCTGGACATCTCGCGCCACTGGACGCTGCAGCGGGCCGTGCAGCCCCAGGCACGACTGGAAGCGAGTCTGCTGCCGGATCTGGACCCCTCCGGGGCGGACCGCTGGATCCTGGACGCCACCGGTCGCAGCCTGATCTCGCGACTGCGCGAACGGCTGCCCGAGCGCATGGCGCGCGCGGTGCTGCAGGCGTCGCGGGTCACCCCCGAGACCACGCCGCAGCAACTGCCGAAGGAGCGCCGCCGCGACCTGGTTCGAAACCTGGTCGCGCTGGACCTGCCGGTGACCGGCGACCGCGGCTTCACCTACGCCGAGACCACGGCAGGCGGCGTGCCCCTGACCGAGGTTCGGCTGGAGACGCTGGAGAGCCGCCTTCGCCCCGGACTGCACATGGTCGGCGAGATGCTGGACGTGGACGGACGCATCGGCGGCTTCAACTTCCAGTGGGCCTGGGCAAGCGGTTTCGTCGCGGGACAATCCGCCGCGGAAGCCCTTCTGGAAAGTTGAGCCGACATCGCGGCCGCGGTCGATAGAGTGCGGCATCCATGTTCCGCAGCGCCCTGACCCTCGCCGTTGTCCTGCTGTCGCACTCGCTGGCCCTCGCCGGCACCCTGAAGGACGAGGTTGCGGGTCTCATGAAGGCGATGGGGCCCCGCAAGGGCGTGGTGGCCATCAGCGTGCGCGACAGCGACGGCAACGAGGTGGTGAACTTCAAGGGCGACCAGCCGGTCATGCCGGCGAGCAACCAGAAGCTCCTGACCTCGGGCACCGCCCTGATGCTGCTCGGTCCCGACTTCAACTTCGAGACGCGCCTGCTGCGCAACGGCGAACGGCTGACCGTGGTGGGCGATGGCGATCCCTCCTTCGGCGATCCCGAGATGCTCTCGAGCATGACCTACACGGACGCGCAGGGTCAGAAGCATCAGGGCATGACCATCGACGCGCTGCTGGCGCTCTGGACCGATGCCGTTCGCGCCGCGGGAATGACCTCGGTGCGCGAACTCGTGGTGGATGACCGGGTCTTCGACCGCAGCAACTGCCATGTCGACTGGCCCGTCGACCAGTTGCACGAGCCCTACTGCGCGGAGGTGAGCGGCCTGAACTTCCATGCCAACCACCTGGACTTCTGGGCCGTCCCGAGTCCACGCGGCGCCGAGGTCACGCGCATCGAACCGGCGTGCACCTTCGTCCCCATTCGCAACGCCACCACGCCTGGCAAGACGCGGGACGACGGGCTGTGGATCGCCCGCGAGGCCGACTCGAACAGCTTCACCGTGCGCGGCTTCCTGCGCCAGGCGCTGAAGGCCCCCGTGAGCGTGTCGATCGACGCGCCGCCCGACTTCTTCGGCAAGCTGCTGGCGGAGCGCCTGCGCAAGGCGGGCGTCGCCGTGGACGCCGTGCGCGTGATCGCGGCGGAGGAGCCCCCCTCGACCGGTTCCCCGATCGGCCCGGTGATCCGCACGCCGATCGCGGCGATCGTTCGGCGGTGCAACGTGGACAGCCAGAACCTCTACGCCGAATGCCTGCTCAAGCGCGTTGGACGGCAGGTCTCCGATGCGCCGGGCAGCTGGACGAATGGCTGCGAGGCGATGGAACGGCTCGTCAGTGGCCGCGTCGGTGGCGCTGCAGGCCTGAACGCCGCCGACGGAAGCGGACTCTCCCGCGAGAACCGCGTGACGGCAAGCCTGATGACCGGATGGATCAGCCACCTCACGCGCGACTCGGCCGTCGCGCGGCCATTCCTGGCAAGCCTTGCCGTGGGCGGCACCTCAGGAACGGTGCAGAAGCGCTTCCGGGATCTCGACCCCAGCCTGGCGACGGTGCGATGCAAGACGGGCTACATCGATGGCGTCTGCTCGCTCAGCGGCGTGGTGGACTGCACGAACGGCCACCAGCCCACGTTCAGCGTGATCTGCAACGGGTTCGAGGGTGACGGCGTTGGCAAGGCCAAGCAGCTGCAGGAGGCCGTGGCGAAGGCGATCGCGCGCACCTATGGAAAGCTGCCCGAGCGCCTGCCGCAGCAACCGCGACCCGCCCTCGGTGGTGGATGAACGCCTGGCGCGGAGCCTGGCTCCGCATCGCGGACTCAGGCCTTCATGACACGGCGGACGCGACGGAGGGTGCCGCACTGGCTGCCGGCGCGTCGCGCAACTCGATCTCGATGGCGTCCTCGGCACGATCCTGACGCACGCGCACGCGCTGCTCACGCGCGAGTTCAAGCAGCGCCAGGAACAGCCCGATGCGATCCAGTCGGGAGCGCCCCTCGAACACGCGCTGCAGCGTCATGCGCCGCCCGTCACTGCGCGCCAGGCGATCGACAAGGTCGTCCTGATGCAGTCCGATCGGCGTGTCGTCCCAGGTGACCTGATGATCGCCCAGCCGGGTGAAGTCCACCGCGGCGCTCAGGCGCTCGAACGCCTCCAGCAGGTCGAGCACGTGCACGTCGCCCAGATCCAGGTCCTCCGGCGTCCACGCGCGCTCCTCGCCGTCCTCGTTCGGCGCATCCGCGTGGCCACTGGCTGGCCACCGGCGCGCGTATTCGGACCGAAGCTGCTCCAGTCCGTCCGCCGCGCTTCGGAAGCGCTGATAGGCGAGCAGCTGACGCACCAGGTCACGCCGCGGATCCTCGCCCGTCTCGCTCGGAGCAAGCGGATCGGTCGCGTCCACGCCCTCGGGCACCGGCGCGAGCATGCGGCTCTTGATCTCGACGAGCGTCGCGGCCATCACCAGGAACTCGCCGGCCTGCTCCACATCGAGGTCACGCGCCCCGCGGATCGTCTCCAGGTACTGGGTCGTGATCTGCGCGATCGGAATGTCGTGGATGTCCACCTCGGCGCGGCGGATCAGGAACAGCAGCAGGTCCAGCGGACCCTCGAAGGCGGACAGTCGCACCTGATAGTCGTCGCCAGCGGCCATGGCCGGAGCGTAGCAGGAAACCGCGTGTTCTCCGCTATCATTTCGCGCATGACGACGTCGGCCACCGAGCTGGAGGCCCGCTTCATCGCCGACGCGCTCGCCGCCGAGGCGGGCGCGGTGCATCGACTGGCGCAACGCGTGGGCACGGGCGGCGCCGAGGCGCGCGCCTTCGGAGCCGCGCTCGACCTGCTGGAACGCTGCGAGGGTTCGCTGGTGGTGAGCGGCATGGGCAAGTCGGGACTGGTCGGCGCCAAGGTGAGCGCCACCTTCGCGAGCCTGGGCCAGCCGAGCCTGTTCGTGCATCCCGCCGAGGCGGTGCACGGAGATCTTGGGCGCATCCGCCGCGGCGACACGGCCCTGCTGCTGAGCTACGGTGGCGAGACCGAGGAAGTGCTGGCGCTGGCGAGCCTGCTGAAGGCCGATGGCGTGGCTCGGATCGGCATCTCCAAGAGCGATCGAACCAGCCTGGCGCAGGCCTGTGACTGCCATGTCGCCCTGGGTGACATCGAGGAAGCGTGCCCACTGAATCTCGCCCCGACCGCCAGCACCACCGCCATGCTGGCCGCCGGCGACGCGCTGGCATTGGCGCTCGCCCGCCGCCGCGACTTCAAGGCCGTCGATTTCCACCGCATGCACCCCGGTGGACTGCTTGGTGCAGGTCTGCGCCCCATTCTCGAGGTCGTGCGGTTCCGTGTCGGTCGAAACCTGCCGTGCGTGCCCGCGACCGGATCGCTCGCCGAGGCGTTGCGCGCCGCGGGCGACGGCCGACGCGCCGGCGCGCTCATGGTGGTGGACGCGCAGGGCCGTCTTTCGGGCCTGCTGACCGACGCCGACGTGCGCCGGCTGGTGAACGCCCGCGGCGCGGAAGCGCTGGGCGCGCCCGTGTCGGCGTGCATGACCACCCATCCGCGCACGCTTCCGAGCGACGCGCTGGTGCGTGACGCGGTCCGCATGGTGCGCGAGCTGCGCGTCGACGAACTGCCCGTGGTCGACGCGGAGGGCAAGCCGCTCGGCCTCCTCGACGTGCAGGACCTGATCGCCCTGAAGGTCGTGCGCGACTGAATCATGGAGACCTTCGTCCAGGAACGCGACGGCGAGCTCCTGATCGTGACCGCCGACGGCGGACTCGACCGCGACACGGCGCACCAGCTCATCGACGACGTGGGGCGACATGTCGATGCGGGCGCGCGCGCGATCATCGTGGACTGCTCGAGGCTTGCGGTGATCTCGAGCGCCGGACTCGGCACGCTGCTTCGACTGCATGGCGCCATGAAGGCGCGCGGCGCCCAGGTTCGCCTGGCCGGCCTGCAGGGCCTGGTCGCGCAGGCACTGCATCTCACGCGGCTCGACACCGTCTTCGAGCTGTTCCCCGACGTGAATTCCGCCAGACTGGCTTTCCGGCCTCGAAGCTGAGTGTTGTGGGGCCCGGCCGCCCTTCCACTAGGCCTTGTTGCCACGCCCCATCGCGCAAGGTCCGCTCGAATTATCGACTCGCGCTTGCAGGGTTTTCGATCCGATGCTTCATCTGTCGTCGCGAAGCACACGAACCCAGGAGCTCACCGATGCAGACCAAGGACCAGTTGATCGACGCCATTCAGCGCATCAATCCCGCCGCGGAGCGGAACTTCCTCCAGGGATTCGACTGGCACGCCTTGCGTCGTTACCTGGACCACCTGCAAGTCACGCTGGAGCCGCGCGGCCGAGACAGCCGCTGGCGACGCCCCGGCGACACAGCCGCTGTCGTGTGGCGGCGGTCCGCGGCCTGACCCCCGCGACCGCCGTCTCACGACCGACGAAGTCCCGGGCTCCGCACGAGGCACGCGGAGCCCGGCTTTCGTTTTGGAAGTCGATGCCGTCAGCCCTCGCGCCGCTCGCGCAGCAGCGCGTCCACCTTGCGCTTCAGCAGCCTCACGCGCAGCAGGCTCTTCACGCGGGTCGTGAGTTCCAGCTTGTTCACGGGCTTGGTCAGGAAGTCGTCGCAGCCGCACTCCACGGCGCGCTCGAAGTCGCCCACCTCATTCAGGGCGGTCACCATGATGATCACGGTGTCGCGCGTGGCGCTGGCGTCCTTCAGGCGGCGGCACGCCTCGAAGCCGCTCATGCGCGGCATCATCACGTCCAGCAGCACCAGGTCGGGAACGTGCCGGGCGGCCACCTCGAGCGCCTCCGCGCCGTCCCGCGCGATCTGCAGGGTGCAGCCAAGCGGCTCAAGCCACGCCTGCATCAGCTCCAGGTTCTGCTGGTTGTCGTCGACAAGCAGCAGCGTGGCGCTCGTCAGGTCGGTCTCGTCCAGATCCGCGTCGAGAGGCTCGGTGATGTCGCGTCGCTCGCTCATGCGCGGCGCATGCTAGCGGCGGCGGGCGTCAGCAGCAGGCGCGCGGCCAGCGCCACGGGGTGCATCGCCTCGGCGCCGGTCGCGTGATGGATCTGGTGGCGGCAACTCGTGCCGGGTGCGGCCACGGCGGCCTCGGGCTCCGCCCGGATCGGCGGGAAGACCGACAGTTCGCCGATGCGCAGGGAGAGGTCATGTCGATGCGCCGCGTACCCGAACGAGCCCGCCAGGCCGCAGCACCCCGAGTCGAGCACGCGCAGTCGATCGCCGACGAGCCGGCGCAGGAGACCCGCGCTCGTCTCGACGCCCCAGAGCGCCTTCTGGTGGCAATGCCCGTGCAGGATCACCGGCTCCGCCGGCGGCGCGGGCAACGTAGGCCGCGTGGGATGGCGGTCCCATTCCCGATCAAGGAACTCCTCGACCAGGAACGTTCGCTGCGCCAGCGCGCGCAGCGCCTCCCGATCACCCGCCCCCTTCAGGTCGATCCAGTCGTCCTTGATCGCGCTGACGCACGAAGGCTCGAGTCCAAGCAGCGCGACCGCGTTCTCCCGACGCATGGCATCCAGGACAGCCGATGCGGTGGCGGCGACGGTGCGCGAGGCCTCCGCCAGCATGCCCACGCTCAGCAGCGTTCGTCCGCAGCAACCCACGTCGGGCATCACGACGCGATAGCCGAAGGCCTCGAGCAACTCCACCGCCAGTCGACCGAGGTCGGTCTCGCCATAGGTCGCGAAACAATCCGGGAAGAGCAGCACCGTCGGGGCGCCCTGCCCAGCCCGCGAGCCGCGCCGTCGCAGCCATCGGTCGACCGCAGGGCCGAATCGCGGCAGGTCGCGATCGTGGTGGAACCCGAGCAGGGTGTTCAGCATGCGCCGAAGCGGCGGCACGGCCAGCAGCGCGTTCGCGACGGGCCACAGCGCGGATCCGAGTCGCTGCGTTCGACGCACGCGTCCCACGATGCGCGTGCGCCAGGGAACCCTGCCCGCCTTGGCGAAGCCCTGCGCCGCGAACTCCGCCTTGAGCTTCGAGATGTCGACGTTGCTCGGACACTCGCTCTTGCACGCCTTGCAGGAGAGACAGAGGTCCAGCGTGGCCTGGGTCTGCGGATCGCGCCAGTCCGGCGACGCGCTCCCGCCGAACTGGCCCGTGATGGCCAGGCGCAGCGCGTTGCCGCGGCCGCGCGTGGCGTGCCGCTCGTCCAGCGTGGCGCGATAGCTCGGGCACATGGTGCCACCTGGCTGCACGCGACGGCACAAGCCTGCGCCGTTGCAGGCCTCGACCGCGTGGTCGAAGCCATGCTCCCGGTCGTATTCGAAGAAGGTTCGAACGTCCGGCACCGCCACGTCCGCATCGTCCGGATGCACGCGCAACCTCTCCACGATCGCCTCGGGCCGGTCGGTGTCGACCAGGTTGCCCGGGTTCATGCGCCCCTCTGGATCGAACACGGCCTTGACCTGTCGGAACGCCTCGCACAGCACGGGCCCCATCACGCGCGAGAGGAGCGGACTTCGCACCCGCCCGTCGCCGTGCTCACCGCTCAGCGCGCCGCCGAAACGCGACACGAGGTCCGCGACCTCCTTCGCGATCGAGACCATCTCCGCACGGCCCCCGGCGTCATGGATCTGGACCAGCGGACGGATGTGAAGACACCCCACGCTTGCGTGGGCGTAGTAGGCGGCCTTCGTTCCGTGCCGCTCCACGATCGCGCGAAAACCGTCCACGAACGCGGCGAGCTTCACGGGATCGACCGCCGTGTCCTCGACGAAGGTCATCGGCTTGCGCGCACCCGGCACGCCGTGCAGCAGCGGCTCCCCGGCCTTGCGCAACTTCCACGCATTCGCGAGCGTCTTCGGGTCCTCGTGACGCTGCATCGGCACGCCCGGAAGCGCCACGGCGAGCCGATCGAAGCCCGCGCGCACGGTCTCCATCGAGTCACCCTGGAACTCCACGTACATGACCGATCCCAGCCGCCCGCCCGTCGGCTTCGGAAGCACCTCGACGTAGCGACGGTATTCGGTGTTCGCCAGCGCCGTCTCGATCACCACGTCGTCGACCAGCTCCACCGCGCTCGGTCCGCAGGCGATCATCTGCATCAGCGGGGCCAGCGCGGCCGGCACGCTCTCGAACCCCAGGATCGCCAGCCCGGTGCACGCGGGCTTCGGCACCAGCCTCAGCGTCGCGGCCGTGACCATCGCCAGCGTGCCCTCGCTGCCACAGATCAGCGCGGCCAGATTCACGCGATCGAACGTGCCGGGCGTGCAACGATCGAGCTGATCCAGCAGCAGGTCCACGTTGTAGCCGTCCACATGGCGCTTGATCGCGGGAATGCGCCGACGGATCTCCTCGCGCAACGGCAGCACGATCGCGGCGAGCCGCTCCGCCATGGCGCGCTGACGCGGATCGCGCTCGCACGAGCCCTCGCACAGGTGCAAGGGCGTGCCGTCCGGCATCACCACGTCCAGCGCCAGCAGGTTCTCGACGGTCCGGCCGTACAGGATGCTGCGCGCACCCGCCGAGTTGTTGCCGATCATGCCCCCGAGCGTCGCGTGCCCGCTCGTGGCCACGTCGGGGCCGAAGAGGAGCCCCTTCGGCGCGAGTGCCGCGTTCAGCTGATCCAGCGTGACCCCCGGCTCCACGCGCGCCGTGCGCGCGTGTGCATCGATCTCCAGGATCGTGCGGCAGTGCGCGCCGAAGTCCACCATCACCGCGAAGTTCACGCACTGACCTGCCAGGCTGGTGCCGCCACCCCGCGGGAGCACCGGCAACTGGTGCGTTGCGCAGAACCGCATCAGGTCGGGCACGCGATCCGTCGACCACGGCACCACCACGCCGATCGGCTCCACCTGATAGATGCTCGCGTCGGTCGCGTAGAGCATCCGGTCGTGCCGGTCGAACCGAACCTCACCCACGCCAAGCGCGCGCAAGCCATCCGCCACGCGCATGCGCGCGGCGTCGGAATGCGACAGAACCTCGAGTGTCACGCGCGCCGAGCCGTCCATGGCCTGCTGCGCCATCGCGGGTTCGCCCTGGGCGAAGGGCGCCTCAGCCCTTCTTCGCGGCCAGCGCGGCCTCGGTGGCCTTCTTCAGGTCCTCCACCAGCGACGGCGAGAGGCCCATGTGCACGTCCGCCACGTTGCCCGCGGGATCGATCACGACGGTGAAGGGAATGCCCTGCACGCCATAGGCGCCGCTGACCTTGTTGTCGGCGTCGATCAGGGTGGCGAAGGTGAAACCCTTGTTCTTCCAGAACTCGCCGATCTTCTTCACGCGATCGTCGCCCTCTTCCTGCTCCATGGTGTTGATGCCGAAGACCTTGACGGCCTTGCCGCCTTCCTTCGCCCACTTGGCGAACTCGTCGACCTTGGGCAGACCCTTCATGCAGGGGCCGCACCACGTCGCCCAGAAGTCGATGACGACCACGCTGCCCTTCAGGGCCTCCAGATCCACCTCGGTGCCGTCGGTGTCCTTCAACTTGAAGGTCGGCGCGGCGCTGCCGGCGTCCAGGCTCACCTGCAGCTTGTCCATCGAGCTGACTGCCTTGCGACCAGCCGGATCAAAGGCGATCGGCGAGGGAAGGTCCTTCTCGAACGAGGTGCTGGTCACGTTCAGCGTGACCGGAATGCTGAAGCCCTCCGGCGCACCCGGCGGCACCGCGCAGTACTTCACGGTGACCAGGCGACCGTTGGTCGGGTTGATCGCGGCCTCGATCTCTCCGCCACCCTCGCCCTTCAGCAGCACCACGTCGGCGCCACCGTTGGCGCCGGCGCGGAAGCCGACGACCTTGGGCTCCGCGACGAACATGGAACCCAGCGCTTCCGGCGCCTTGGCAGCCTCGCCGCCACGCAGCTGGATCTCGGGCAGCGGAAGCGCCGCCGAGCCGAATGCCTCGCTGATCGCGTCCTCGAGCGAGCCCTTGCGCGTGATCTTCAGGTACTTGCCCTTCACGTCACCGGGCTCGAAGAAGAGGTCGTCGCCGATGCGCGTGACCGTGACGCCGGGCGCGGTGAGGCGCGCCGCGCCATTGGGTCCGAAGGCGATGCCGAGTTCCTGCTTCTGGTCGCCGCCCGGCACCGACATGACGATCTCGACCTTGTCCTCGAGCGCGGCCGGCGTGGTGTAGCCAGCCACCAGCTTCGCGAGGGCCGCCGAACCCTTCGCCGCGGCCTCGGTCGAGGTCTCCTCGGACTTCCAGTTCTTGCTCAGCGGCTCGGTCTTGGGCATCGCCGGCATCTCGAGCCCACCGTCCTCGGGCATCGGGGGCGCGGCCGCCGGATCACCCTGCGCAAGCGCGGCACTGGAGGCGAGCAGCAGGCTGACGAGCGATGGAAGGATGCGCATGCGTTCTCCGAGGCGGATTCGCCGGATCGCCGTCGGTGCGCCTCCTCGCCCACCCTGGGTCACTTCCGCAGTGAACCCACTCGGGGCAGCGAGGCTGGCGCCAGCGCGGCGAGGAGGGAGTGTATCCGCCTTCCGGAGCGCGGTTCGATCAAGTCAGGCTCGATCTCCGCCAGCGGAACCAGCACGAACGCGCGGCAGGCGAAACGCGGATGCGGAACGTGCAGGCCCGGCTGGTCGACCACGCTCGATCCATGCAGCACCAGGTCCAGATCGATCGTCCGCGGCCCGCCCTGCACGCCCGGCTCGCGCACGCGACCGAGCCGTGATTCGATGGCCAGAAGGCCTTGCAGCAGATCCCGAGGCGTGGCGATCGAGTCGCCCGAGACCGCCGCATTCAGGAACGGATCTCCGTCCTCGGGCTTCTCCGGTGGGGTTTCATACGCGCCGCTCACGCGCATCGCGCCCACAAGGCCGCTTGATTCGATCGCGTCGACCGCCTCGCGCAGCCTCGCAAGCCGATCGCCCTGATTCGCGCCCAGCGCGATGGCCACGCGATGCGTGCGTGCGTCAGCCATGATCCTTCGCCTCCCAGATGAAGGGCGCGCCGAAGTGCTCCCGATCCGCGATCGCAAGACGCAGCAGCGCCAGCGCGGTCTTCGCGGCGCGGTCGCGCACGATGGCCCGCTCGCCGGGATAGCGGAAGCGACGAACCGCCTCGAAGTCAGGTCCCACCACGCCGATGAAGACGGTCCCCACCGGCTTGGCATCGCTGCCACCGGTCGGACCCGCCACGCCCGTGATGGAAGCAGCCCAGTCCGCATGCAGCGCCGTTCGCGCTCCACGCGCAAGTTCCAGAGCCACCGGCGCGCTCACCGCGCCATGCGCGTCCAGCGTGGACTGCGCCACCCCGCAGAGGTCGCGCTTGGCTTCGTTGGCGTAGCTCATCACGCCGCCACGGAACCACGCGCTCGAGCCGCTCTCCGCCGTCACGAGCGACCCGGCCAATCCACCCGTGCAACTCTCCGCGAGCGCCATCGTGAGGCCGCGCGACTGCAGTGCCTGCCCGAGCGCCCCGGCCAGCGTGACCGACCCGCGCGCGAAGGCGTAGGGCCGCCAGATCCGCTCGATCTCGGCGAGTTCCTGATCGATCGCCTGTGGCGTGGCCTGCGGCCCGGTGCCACGGACGCGCGCGGAGACCACGCTGCCACTGGCGGTCGTGCCCACGAGCGGATTGCGCTCGCGGCGCATGCGGTCGCCCAGTCGCTCGGCCAGGAAACTCTCACCCTGCCCGAACGAGTGCAGCACGGCCGTCGCCATCGCCAGGCGCGGCAGCAATGGCTCCACGAAGCGCACGTACATCGGCTCCATCTCGCGCGGTGGCCCAGGCAGGCACACCACGATCGCCTTGCCAACCTTCGCGCGAAGACCAGGCGCGGTGCCCGCGTCGTTCGCCAGGCATTCGGCCGCGGCGGGCCGCATGGCCTGTCGCCGGTTGATGTCCGGCATCGCGCGGCCGCGGTCCTTGAACCATCGATCCAGCGCGGCGAGCGAGGGCGCGTCGAGCACCAGCGGCGCGCCGTCGCCGATCGCCTCGCGCAGCGCATCGCGCGTCAGGTCGTCGTCGGTCGGTCCAAGGCCGCCGGTCACCAGCACGATCTCCGCCGCGGCAGCCAGCGAGCGAAGGGCGTGCGCCTGCGCAGACAGTTCATCGGGCACCGTCCGGAACTCCACGCAGCGAACGCCGCGATCCGCAAGGCGCCCGGCGAGCCAGCGCGAATTGGTGTCCTGCGTCTGGCCGAGCGTGAGCTCATCTCCGATGGAAAGGATGGCGGCGTTCATGGTGTTCGTGTCGAGAGCCTGGTGATCGCGTCGTAGTTCTCGCGGAAGAACGGAAGCCACATCGCCCGCAGCGCCTCCGCCGGCCGATCCTGCGGATTCCACAGGCCTTCGCCCGACCAGCCGCCCCGGATCCACCCGCGCTCGATCGATTCCAGCGCCGCGGGATCGCCCGCATCCAGCGGGCCCTGTGGCGAGGGCGCCATGGGCAACGCGTCGAACCGTTCCAGCATCGCCTGCAACGCCGCATCCTGCACGTCAGCGGCCATCACGAGGCCGCCCCGCTGCAGCGGATAGGCCGGATGCGACACGATGGCCCGCCACGCGGCGCGCAACGCCTCCTGCGACTCCATCGCCATCGCGCCGAACAGCACGGCAAGCACGGCGCGGCTGCCCGCCGCACGATGCGATGGCGCACTGGCATCACGGAACGGGTCCACGGGGTCGACGAAACGTTCCGCCTCCTGCTCGTACAGCGCGCGCATGATCGGCATGCGCCGAAGTTCGTGCCATCGCGGGCCACCCTCGCTGCCCACCGCGGACTGCCACAGCCGTTGCGCGTCCGGTGTCAGGCAGAACGCGACGAACCGGCGCGCCATCTCGGGGTGTGGCGGGTTGCGGAGCATGGCCACGGGATCAGGATCGACGGCGCTCTCGCCCGCAGGTGCCGTGAAGCCCACCCGCGCCGCCTGACCGGCGGCAGCGACCGCCTGCGCCTCGAATCGCGCATAGAAGTCGATCGCCACCGCCATGGCCGCATCGCCCGAGGCCACGTCGAGCGGTCCGCGCGTTCCGCTGGGGGCGAAGGTGCGCGCGTTCGCCGCGGCTCGACGAAGGATCGCGATGCCCTTCCGCCATCCCACGCGCTGCACGATGCTGTCGAAGGCGGCCAGCACGCTGCCCGACTGCGAGGGATTGACCATGGTGACCCATCCCAGCAGGCGGGCATCCGCCATGTCGGCCCATCGCGTGGGCGGTTGAAGCCCCAGATGCTCAAGCGCCGGGCGATTCCACACGATGCCGAAGGTCGAGAGCGCAACGCCGTACCACCATCCGTCGGCGTCGTAGAGCCTCTGTCCAGCCAGTTCCGGCTCTGGATAGCAGGCTGCCAGCAGGTCTAACGGAAGCGCCACCGGTTCCAGCACGCTCGCGGCGCGCATCTGCCCATCCACCCGCACCTCGACGGGTCGCTTGAGCGTCTCGAACTCGTAACTGCCGCCACCCAGAAGCACGTCGGCGTCGCCACCCACGGGAAGTCCCTGGCGCAGCCGTGCCTCCCAGGCGCTGGTGAGCAGCCGGCGGATCTCAACCGCGCCACCGGGCGCGCTCCAGGTCACGCGCGCACGCTCGCCGAAGCGGCGCTCGTGCCATGCGGCGAAGGCCTCGCCCAGTTCGTCGCGGATCTGTTCCGTGCTGGGCGTGATCACGATCACCTCGGGACCGGATTCGGCGCCTGCACGCGGTGCCTGGCCCCCGCGCACCACGAAGGGCAACGCGATGAGCGCAAGCAATGCCAGCGCGTACGGGGCGAGTCGCCTCACGCCAGGACCCGGGCCGACAGCGCTCCGGAGAGTTGCTCGCACAGTTCACGCGCCGCCACGCGAACCGCATCGGTCCATGCGCCCGGTCCCACCGCGTAGATCACCGAGCGGCTCGCCGTGACGAGCGCGCCCTCACCCCGCGCATCGAAGCACGCGAGCACGTCATCGAGACCTCCACCCTGCGCGCCGAAGCCCGGCACGAGGAACGGGGTGTGCGGCATCTGCGCGCGAAGTCGTGCCGCGTCGACGGCCTTCGTGGCGCCCACCACGCCACCCAGCGCGCTCCATCCCGACGCGCCACGCCAGTTCGCGCCCTGCGCCGAGGTGAAGGCGCCGACCATCTCGGCCACGGATCCACCTGCGGCCATCGCCGGCGACTGCACCACGTCGCCCGAGGCGTTGCTGGTCCGCACCAGTCCGAAGACACCCAGACCCAGCTTGAGGAACGGCTCGAATCCATCCGCACCGAGATAGGGACTCGCGGTCACGAAGTCGCACTGCAGCGGCCCCGCCGCGGCTGCCGCGTAGTGCTCGCTGCTGACGCCGATGTCGCCGCGCTTCCAGTCCAGGATCACCAGAAATCGCCCACGCGCGGCCTTCAGGCAGCGCTCCAGCGTCGCCACGCCCGCGCTGCCGTATCGCTCGAAGCATGCGGACTGGAACTTCACCGCGGCCGCGTGCGGCTCCACCGCATCCAGCAGTTCACGGCACCATGTCTCGATGCGCGCGACCGGCGTCGCGCCCGTCACGGCCGACGGAAGCTTCTCCAGCACCGGATCGATGCCGATGCACGCTGGGCCGCCACGCTCGCGAACCCACCAGCAGAGCGCGTCGCCGGGATGGCTCGGAGGCGTCATGCGCGAAATCCTACCGAGGCCGCTACGATCGACCCGTGGACTCCTTCGACGCATCCGAGCCTGCACCGCGCGCGCTGCATCTGGACCGCCAGCGAGGCCTTCACGTCACCTTCCAGGACGGCACCGTGGCCTTCCTGTCCATCGCGCTGCTTCGAAGGATGAGCCCGAGTGCCGAGGCGCGCGCCGAACGCGAGGCGATGGCGAAGAATCCGCTGCACGTGCTGTCGCCGCGCCAGGCTGGCAGCGGACCGCTGGCCGCCACCACGGCCGAGCTCGTCGGGAACTACGCCGTGCGGATCCGCTTCAACGACGGGCATGACACGGGGCTGTACGGATGGAAGTTGCTGCGCGATCTCGCCGCTTCGGCTCCATCCTCAACCGAAGGCGCAAGTCCAACGCCCTCTGGGATTTGAAGCAGGACCGCGGAACGGCGGGCGCCACGGCCTTCCGGTTTCCACATTGAACATTCACGAGACTCCGTCTCCGGGACCGATATCCCCGCACCACCGCAGCGGGTGGCCAACCAAGCATCTTTCTCCCCTCCGCCCCGCCGATTTCTTTACATCGGCGGGGTTTTCGCCTCCGGCCTCGCGGCGTGGTAAGCCACGCACATGGCCCTGCTCCACCTGATGCTCTCGACGCTCGCGCTCGCCGCCGCCACGCCACCGCCGTTCGTGCGCGAGGGTCCGGCCGTGATCGACGAGCAGGTCACCATGCTCGCCTCACCGGATCGCACCTTCCGGATCGCGATCCTGCCCGACCGCACCACGGGCCGCGACTGGGGCTTGCCCTACCTGGAGGCCGCGGTGCGCGACCTGAACCGGATTCGCCCCGACGCGGTCTTCACCGTGGGCGACATGATCCAGGGTTACACGCGCGACGAGGCGGAGTGGGATCGCCAGGCGAGCCAGTGGAAGTCGATCACGTCGGGCCTGAAGGCGCCGCTCTTCCCGGTTGCGGGCAATCACGATGTCATCTCGGGCTCGCGCATTCCCGGCGACTCGGCGTTCGGCGATCGCTACCTGCGCACCTTCGGACCGCTCAAGTACATGGCCGAGCTCGACGGCGCCAGCGTGATCGCGCTCTTCAGCGACGAGAGCTACGGCGACGGCGGCGTGAAACTGGCCGATGCGCAGATCGGCTGGCTGAAGAACTGCCTTGAACGCGCGAAGACACGCGGCAAGCCCATCATGCTGCTGATGCACCGCCCGCTCTGGCGCACCGAGAGCGTGAAGTGGTTCGAGCGCGTGCACCCGTCGCTGGTGGAGGCTGGCGTGGACGCCGTGATCGCCGGACACTTCCACAGCATGCAGCACGACGGCGTTCGCGACGGCGTGCAGTACGCCATCGTGGGCACCTGCGGCGGCAGCATCGACCAGCATCCGCTTGCCGGACAGCTGCAGCATCTCTCCTTCGTGCAGTTCGAGCCGGACGGCACGCTGGAGCTCTTCCATCAACCCGTCGGCCTGACGCTGCCCGCCGACTTCGTGGTGCGCGAGGACCAGGATCGCGTCTATGCGCTGCGCGAGAGACCCGGATCGCTCAAGCTTCAGGGCGTGCTTGCGGATCCCGCCGACACGCGCGCGCCGCTGACGGGCGAGGTCATGCTGCAGGTCACCAATCCCCTCGATCGACCGATCGAGGTGGACGTGCGCCCGTGGACCGCCGGCGAGGCGTGGGCGGTGGACGGCGAGCTCTTCATGAGCCGCACCGCGATCGACGCCTTCAATCCCTTCACCGTCGACGCGAAGACTTCGTACCGACTGGATCCACCGCCAGCGGCATGCACCGTGCCCGCGAAGGGGTCCATCGCGGTTCCGCTGAAGTGGAGTTGGCCGCGCGCGAACGGGCCGGTGCCCCCACCGACCTTCGTGGTGCGCGAGCGATTCATCGACAGCAAGGGGCGCACGGTCCCCGTCTATCAATGGCTGCGCCCCGCCGTGCAGCGAACGCTCGTCGCCGACGGTTCGCCCTGGCCCGTGCACGCGTGGAATCCCTCGCCGTACGACACGCTGGAGGCGGATCCGATGGTGCGCATCACGCACGACGCCGCCGCGAAGGCGCTGGTGGTGCGCGCCGAGGTGGCGGATTCCGTGTCCGCGAGCAACGCACCGGGCGACAAGGCCAAGGGCGACCGACGCGTGCGTGACCCGGGCGCTGACGCCGTGAAGGTGACCTGGACCGATGCCGAAGGCGAGGGATGGGCGATCGCGGAGCCCTTCACGCCGACGGTCGCCGCGAGTGCGCCGGCACGGACACCGCAGGTGACGTCAGGCACGTTGCCCGGTGGTGGCTGGTGGGCCGAACTTCGCATTCCAGTGCCTGCGGGTCTGCCCTCCCGGCTGAACGTGGGGGTCGCCGACAACGACAACACCTATCACACGCAATGGCGCTGGCTCGCGCCGACCGAAGCTCCCGCCGCGCTCCGCGCGAACGCGAAGCCTTGACGGAACACCCCCTGAACGGATTCAATGTGGAGGCGGTCCAGTCCGCCACGAAGGAGAACCCGAATGAACCGAATCGCAATCGTCGCCGCCTGCCTTGCCGCCCTGACTCTCGCCGCCTGCGGCGATGGCAAGAAGCCGATGGCCGTCAAGGACAAGAGCAACGTGAAGCCCATCGACGTCGGTGGCGGCGCCGAGAAGGGTGTTCAGGAAGGCGCCGATCCCGGCTCTGCGAAGCCCTGATCGCGATCTTCAGCTCGCGTTCCAGCCAGACTCCTGCGCCTTGCGGCGAACCCACTCCAGCGCACCCGCGCTGACGCGGTGCTCGTCGGCGTTGGCGTGCGCCAGGTGTTCCTGGATCGCCGCGTAGATCAGGCGACAGGCACGACGCGGCGTGCCTTCCCGCTCGAGCGCCTCCGAAAGACGCGCGCGGCCGACCGAGGGATCGAACAGATCCTCCACACGGACCGGCTTGCTGCCCGAGCGAGCCGCCGCAGCCAGGCGCGCATCGCACAGCTCGGCGAGCATCGCACCGGTCCACTGCAGACGGTCGATCAGGTTCTGCTTGTCCAGGCGCGCACCATGATGGAACGCGCTGTCCTTTCGCGCGGCCACGTCGCCCAGCTCACGCGGCAGCAGCAGCTTCACGGCCAGACCCGGCTGCTGCAGGAACCGGCTGGAGAGCAGCGGCCAGACGAGACTGCGCATGCGCCCAGGATCCCCTGCCACGCATGCCGGTTCGTCCACGCGGTCGACCAGCAGCGTGGTCGCTCCGTAGCCGACGCACTGCAGCACACGCGTGAACCGATCCAGCATGGCGAAGCGAAGGTCCTCGCCACGATCCTGCGGCACCGAACTGTCCAGAACCTCCAGCGGCACCAGGTGCAACGATCCGCGCCAGCCCACCAGCTCGCGCTGCAGCACCCGGACCGAACGCGAGAGCCTGCGCGCGGCGCGCGCCACCCGCGCGTGGCGCATCAGCCACGCCAAGCCCGTCAGCAATCCCCCAAGCGCCAGCAGCGCCGCGGGCGCCAGGAACGAGTACTTCGGCGGCTGTCCGACGCCGAGCAGCGCCATGACGCCCGCCAGCCCGAGCAGCAGCAGCGTCCAGACGGCGGCGAGCGTGGCGCCACTCGAACCGCCCAGGCGCATGGCGGAACGCAACCTTCGCGTCCGACGCACCGCGGCCGATGGATGGTCGTAGACCGCCTGCAGGAGCAGCAGGTCGCGACGCACCGACACCGGCGCGCCGCGCATCGTGCGACGGACACCGGAAGCCCGAAGCAGATCCGCCCCAGGCTGGTCCAGGACCTGATCCACCAGACGCGGAACGACGCCATGCAGGATCGCGTCGACGTGATCCGCCAACCGAAGGCCCTCGAGCGCCTGCCCCGGCTCGCGCAGGCCGTCATGCCGGGCGATCGCGTGCAGCATGGTGTCGAAGTCGTCGTGGTCCACCACAAGCACGCGGTCTTCCTTGTGCTCCCGGTTCCACGCCTCGAGCGCCCGCTCCATCTGCAGGCGAAGCGCGGTCTTTCCAGAACCGCGCTCGCCGAAGACCACGGTTGGCGAGGGGTGCGCGGGGTCGCCCAGGATCTTCGCGAAGTCCGGATGCCGCCACGCCTCGGTGGCGCGGCTCAGGATCGCGTCCTGCACCGCGTCCTCCGCGGCGAAGGGGTTCACGGCAAGTCCGTGTCGCTCCAGGAACTCCTCGGCGTTCAAAGCGCGCCTCCTGACATCAGTGTGCCACCCGCTTTCCAAGGATCGGACTCAGCGCCTCGACCATGCGCGCGGTGGTCGCGGCACTGGCGCTCTCGAGATTCAGCCGCAGCAGCGGCTCGGTGTTGCTCATGCGCACGTTGCACCACCAGTCGCCGGCATCCAGGCTCAGGCCATCGAGTTCGTGCGCCTTCGCCTTGGGATACGCCTTCCGCAGCGCCTGGAGCGCCCCCAGCTTGTCCTCGTTCTCGAAGTTGATCTCGCCGCTCTGCGCGAAACGCCGGAACGGCTTCACCAGCGCCCCCAGCGGCTTTCCGCCCGCCTGGACCAGCGTGTTCAGCGCGGCCACGAAGGCGCGCGCGCCGCTGTCGGTGTTGAACATGTCCTGGAAGTAGAAGTGGCCGCTCAACTCGCCGCCGATGGGCGCGTTCGCCTCGGCCAGCTTCGCCTTCATGAACACGTGCCCCACGCGACTCTCGACGGGCACGCCGCCGGCGGCGCGGATCGCCTCGGGCACCGCGCGGCTCGACCGCAGGTCATACACCACGCTCGCGCCGGGCCGCTCCTTCAGCACCCCACCGACCATCGCGGCCAGCAGCAGGTCGCAACCGACGGGTTCGCCGCGCTCATCCACCACCATGCAGCGGTCGGCGTCGCCGTCGAAGCACACGCCGAAGTCGGCCTTGGCCTTCACGACGCCCGCGCGCACCTGCGCCAGGTTCGCCTCCACCAGCGGATTCGGCTCGTGCACGAACTCGCCGGTCGAGTTGTCGAAGTTGATGCGCTCGATCTTCAGGCCCTTCACGCCGTCGAAGACCTTCGGCACCATCGTGCCGGCCATGCCGTTGCTGGCGTCGATCACCACCTTCAGCGTGCGCGAACCGTCCAGCAGCCGCGGATCGAGCAAGCGCAGCAGGTGCTCGCGATAGGGCTTCCAGAGGTCGCGCGATTCGCGGTGCCCGCCGCGGGGCTGCAGCTTCTCGCGCTCCACCAGCGCCGCAAGCCGCTGGATCTCGGTCAGGCCGGAATCCTGCCCGACCGGCTTCGCCTTCGCGCGACTGATCTTGAAGCCGTTGTACTCGGCGGGATTGTGGCTGGCGGTCACCTGCACGCCGCCGGCGCACCCCAGGTGATTGATCGCGAAATAGACGAAGGGCGTGTCGACCAGCCCAAGGTCAAGCACGTCGGCCCCGAAGTCCTGCATGCCCTGCATCAGCGCATCGCTGAGCGCGGGGCTGCTCTTGCGCATGTCGCGGCCCACCGCGATGTGGCGGCTCATCGGATCGTCGTGGCCCGCGGCCTGCGCCTCGCCCAGCAGCAGTTCCGCCGTGCCGTAGCCGATCTGCCACGCGAGCTTCTCGTTCAGCGGCTTGGGGTAGGTGGCGCGGACGTCGTAGGCCTTGAAGACTTTGGCGAGCATGGCATCGGGCTCCGGACCCGGAAATCGGGGTTTCGTCGATGCTACCGGGGGCAGGCGACCCATTGCTCACCGCGTCGGGCTCGGCTAGACTGGCCGATTCGCCCGGTCGGACGCCATGTCCATCGGACGACGCTCTCCACAAGCCGTGGAGGGAGAGCGGCACTCGGGCCTCGCCGTGTGGCGAGCCCACCCCAGGACCAAGCGCCCTGATGCGGACCGATCCACGGTCGACCTCCGCCGGTGTCGCTGCTGATGAAGAGACGAAAGGATCCCTCTGATGTCGTCACTCGCAAAGGAACTCGTGGAGTCGGGCATTCACTTCGGCCAGCGCCGGAGCAACTGGAACCCCCGCATGGCTCCGTACATCCACACCACGCGCAACCAGGTCCACGTGATCGACGTGCGCGAGACCATCAAGGGCCTCCTGCTGGCCAAGCGCTTCATCCAGAAGCTCGTGGCCGAGGGCAAGGACGTCTGCTTCGTCGGCACCAAGCGCCAGGCGCGCGGCTCGATCGAGGCCCGCTGCGGCGAGGCGAAGATGCCGTACGTGACCGAGCGCTGGCTCGGTGGCACGCTGACCAACTTCCGCACGATCCGTGACCGTCTGCGTCGCCTCGAGGAGCTCGAGTCGCTGCAGCAGTCGGGCGAGATCCGCAACTACTCCAAGAAGATGGAGAGCCAGCTCACCCGCGAGCAGAAGAAGATCTTCCGCAACCTCAACGGCATCCGCGGCATGACCAAGCTGCCGGGCGCCCTGGTGGCGATCGACACCGGCCGCGAGGTGAACGCGCTTCGTGAGGCCCGCAACCTCGGGATTCCGACCATCTGCCTGATCGACACCGACGGCAACCCGGAGCTCGCGGACATCCCGATTCCCGGCAACGACGACAGCATGCGCGCCATCGACATCGTGGTGCGCGAGCTGTGCGCCGCCGTGACCGAGGGCCGTTCGCAGCGCTCCGAAAGCGCCGCCACCAGCGGCGATCGTGGCGAGGACATGCGAGGCGACGCCGCCGCGGAGACCGCTCCCGCCGGACGTCGTCGCAGCAGCCGCAGCCAGTTCCGCGCCCGCGGTCGCGCCGATGAGGCCGACACCGGCACGGCACCACGCAGCGAAGCCGCCCCCGCCGTCGAGAACGCCTGACCAAGCCTGCGGGCTCGCCATCGGTTCGGCGCGCCCGCGCCTGACAAGGAGACATTCCATGACCACTGTGCAAGTGAACCCCAAGGACGTGATGGCCCTGCGTCAGCGCACCGGCCTCGGCATGATGGACTGCAAGGAAGCCCTCGCCCAGAACGGCGGCGACATGGCCAAGGCCGAGGCGTGGCTGCGCGAGAAGCTCAAGGGCAAGATGGACACGCGCACCGACCGCGCCGCAGGCCAGGGCTGCATCGCGGTGTGCATCGAGGCCGGCCGCGCGAGCATCTGCGAGCTGCGCGCCGAGACCGACTTCACCGCGAAGAACGACGAGTTCCGCACGATGGCGGCGGCCGTGACCAAGATGGCCTGCGAGCAGTCGGGCGAGGTGAAGGCGACGGCGCCGATCACCGCGCGCATCGACGAGATCCGCATCAAGACCGGCGAGAACGTCTCGCTGGGTCGCGGCGTGTGCCTGCAGGGCGGCAACTTCGCCAAGTACGTGCACCACGACGGACGCCTGGGCGTGCTCCTGCAGTACGAGGGCGCCATGCCCGAGGATCTCGCCGTGGGCATCTGCCAGCACATCGCCGCGAGCGTGCCCACCCCGCTGGCGGTCGACGAGAGCGGCGTGTCCGCGGACACGCTGTCGCAGAAGCGCGCCGAGGCCGAGGCCGAGGCGAAGGCGAGCGGCAAGCCCGACCAGATCGCGGCCAAGATGGCCGAGGGCAAGATGCGCAAGTTCCTCGAGGAAGTCACGCTGCTCGGCCAGCCCTACGTGCGCGACGAGACCAAGCGCGTGAAGGAAGTGCTGCCCGCGGGTGTGCGCATCCTGAAGTTCGTGCGCATGACCGTCGGCGCCTGAGCGGCGCGCGCAATCAGGTTCGATCCATCAGGGCCTTCGTCGCGATCGCGGCGAAGGCCCTTTCGCTTTCCTCGGGCGTAACCGGAGCGTGGCTGCCCGCGGCCACCGCGCGGTAGAGATCGGCGAGCGCCCATGCCTTCGTCGCGTCGTCGGCCTCTTGGCGCGGCACCAGGTGCAGGTGCACCTGACGGTGCGACTCGGCGAACAGCAGCATGTACACGCGCGCGCAGCCGGTGACGGCGCGCATGGCGGCGCTCACGCGGCGGATGTGCTCGCCCATCGTGCGGCTTTCGTCGGGCGTGAGCGCATCGAGCGTGGGGCACGGCCGCACCAGCTCGAGCACGCACCACCCCGCCACGGGACACGGCGCGGCATGCGGCTTCAGGAACCACCCGCCCGGCAGGTCGACACGCGCGCTCACTTCTCGCCTTTCGGTCCGCCGTCCGAGCCCATGTACTTCTCGCGGATCGCCTGCTCCAGGTCAACGCCACTGATGTTGGCCAGCGTGGTGAGCCACGCCAGCACGTCGGCGAATTCCTCGCGCAGGTTCGCGGGGTCGGCCTTCCCACGCGCGGCATTGCCGAGGGCATGGGCCAGCTCGCCGACCTCCTCGCTGAACCACAGGAAGGTGCCCGCAGCCCCGCGGGCGTTGTCGCTGGCGAAGTAGCGGTCACGGATGTGCTGCTGGAACTCGGCGATGCGCATGCGGCGCAGGCTAGC
>Ga0164292_10000858_pt1 | contig 24323 bp, 20 predicted proteins | sample GEODES117metaG_FD_111486 | JGI IMG/M metagenome (GOLD analysis project Ga0164292, IMG submission 111486) | Eutrophic lake water microbial communities from Lake Mendota, Wisconsin, USA - GEODES117 metaG | ecosystem: Environmental > Aquatic > Freshwater > Lake | place: USA: Lake Mendota...
CCGGTCATCATCACCGAGCTGTCATCGCGGGCCAAGGCCGCGCTCACGCCGGGCATGCCACGCGTGGCGGTGTACGACCAGCCGTTGCAGCTGTTGGCCGGGCTGCTCGCGGTGGGATTCGTGCTCACGCTGATGGTGAAGCCACCCCAACCGAAGTCCGCAGACTGACCCCCGCCGGGCGGCGCGACACCGGGCCGGGGGCTACATTCGCGCGTCCCCTTCCTGGAGCCGACGCATGCGACGCCTTCTGTCATTCGCGATAGCCGCAACCTTCTGCTGTCTTCCCGTCACGGCGGAGGCACAGCAGGCCAACCCGCGCTTTGGCCGCTGGCTGCTCAAGAGCGACGCGCCGGCGCCCGCCAGCAACATCATGACCTACGAGCCGTTCGGCGCGAGCGGCATGAAGGTCACGATTCAGGCGGTGAATGCGAAGGGCGACACCACGCGCTGGTGGTACACCACCAACTTCGATGGCGCGGACATGCCGGTCACGGGCAATGCGGGCCAGACGCATGCCGCCGTGAAGCCGATCTCGCCGCTCGTGAACGAGATCGTGAACAAGAAGGACGGCGCGGTGACGCAGCGTCTCACCAACGTGCTCGCGCCCGATCACAACACCATCGCCGTGATCTACATGCGTGAAGATGCACAGGGCCGCACGACCGGCGTGACCTTCGCGACCTACCTGCGCATTCCCTGATTTCGGAGCCCCGATGCCGTCGCCTTCCCGTATCACCAGCACGATTACCCTTGTGGCGGCGCTGCTCAGTGCCGGCGCACTCGAGGCGCAGAGCGACCGCTACGATGTGATTGTGCGTGGCGGCATGGTGATCGACGGCACCGGTGCCATGCCACGGCGCGCTGACGTCGGCATTCGCGGCGATCGCATCGTGCGCGTCGGTGATTTGAGCCGCGCACAGGGGCGTGACGTGATCGACGCACGCGGCAAGATGGTGGCTCCGGGATTCATCAACGTGCACAGTCACGCCGACCGGGGTGGACTGCCCACCGCCGCCAATCTGCTGTCGCAGGGCGTGACCACCGTCTTGATGAACGCCGACGGCAACGGTGCGGTGGCGATCGGCTCCCAACTCGACACGCTCGCGGCCCGCGGGCTCGCCATCAACGCCGCTGCGAGTGTGCCGTTCAACAGCATCTGGAGCACGGTGGTCGGGCCGCGTGATGTCCGCCCCACCGATGACCAGATCGCCCGCATGCAGGCGTTGGTACTGGCCGCCCTCGAAGCCGGCGCCTTCGGCGTCTCGGCCGGGCTGGACTACAAGCCGGCCTACTTCGCCACGGTGGACGAAGTCAATCGCATCCTTGCCGTGGCGAAGCCGTGGGGGACGTTCTTCACCAACCATGATCGGGTGACACCGGAGAGCGGCTACAGCTCGGTGGCCGGCATGCAGGAAACCATGCGCATCGGCTTTGCCACCGGCATGGTCCCGGTGTTCACGCACATGAAGCTGCAGGGTCGTGAACAGGGACGCGCCAAGGGCATGCTCGACACCATGCACGCCGAGACCCGGCGCGGGCGCTGGGTGGCGGGCGACGTGTACCCCTATCTCTCGGGACAGACGATGCTCGCCGCGCTCATCATCCCGGGATGGGCGCAGGACGGTGGCGTGGACGCCATGCGTGAGCGCTTTCGCGACCCCGCGGTGCGCGCCCGGATCGTCACCGAGGCCGACGAGGCCATCGCCGCCCGGTTCACCGGGGCCGCCGGCATCCTGCTCAACGATGACGGCACCACCCTGCAGCAGTTCATGGACCGCGAGCAGATCATGTCCGCAGGCGAGGCGGTGGTGCGCGTGCTCGAACGCCGGATGCCAAGTGCCATTCTCGGATTCGGCGCCGAGGCGGACCTCGTCCAACTCATCGCCGACCCCGACGTAGCCATTGCGTGCGACTGCGACGCCGCACTCCCTGAACGGGTGTCGCACCCGCGCTACTTCGGCACCTTCCCTCGCGTGCTTGGCCGCTACGTGCGCGAGCAGCGCGTGTTGAGTTGGCAGGCCGCCATTCGCAAGATGACGTGGCTACCGGCGTCGCTCATGGGGTTGCCTGATCGCGGACGCCTGGCGCCGGGAATGCTCGCTGATGTGGTCGTGTTCGACAGTGCAACGGTGATCGATCAGGCCACGTATACGCAGCCCACCGCACCATCGCTTGGCATCGAACAGGTCCTGCTGAACGGCGTCTTCGCGATGCGGGACGGCAAGGTGACCCGGGTGCAGGCAGGGCGTGCGCTCCGCCGTACGCGCAGCATGGTCAGTCGCCGGCCTCGGTGAACGACTCGCGCACGATTTCCCACCCCATGGCACCGAGCTTCCACTCCGCCGTGTAGCGCCCCTCCTGCTCGTGGGCTCGGCCGTTCACGCGCCATCGGCCAACCCAGTGCCCCACCTCGCGAGCTGAGATACCGGACGGGTCCACAGTGACCTGTTCGGGCGTGCGCACGTAGCCGCCAAAGCCCTTGGCGCGCATCTGCGCCTCCCAGGCGTCGATGTTGGCGGCGCGGCCGCGCAACACGGGACCGCCAGCCACCGCGACCTCCACCTCGTCGCTCATGAAGCTGGCCACGTACTGGGGGTCGAGCGCCGCGATGGCGGCGTTGGATTGCTTGCGCAGAGCGCGAATGTCGGCGGCGTGGTCTCGCATGCGTGGAACATACACACCCGGCACCGGGCACTGACAACACGTTCGAGGGCCATAGACAGCAGAAAGCGCCGGGTCTGGTGGACCCGGCGCTTCCTTGTGCCGTCCGCGGAGAACGTCGACCTGTGGTCGTGACGGCGCCTGCTGCCGTCTGAGTCCGCGCCGACACCCGATTGTCCGGACGCGAGCGCCCGATCAACGGTGCGTTCCACACGAAGGTGGAATGTGGCAGCGGGTCGGTGCGCGCGGTGCTCTCTCGCTCAGCCTCGGTGTCTCCGAGGAATCGGGATCGATCCCCGACCCGCCGAAGCATCGTGTTGGCATCGCCCTCACTCTGCGGGATCAACATGCGAAGAACGGAACGGTCGCACCATAGGGGAAACCCGTACCTCCGCGCCTCCTCTACTCCGTATCTCGAGTGCGTCAGCCACCCGTCCCGAACTGCCGCGTGAACTTCACGAACAGACTCCGCTGTTGCGGCTGGACCCAGTTGAAGAAGCCAGTGGCATCACGTCCGTCGTTGAGCACCACGAAGAGGCCGGTACCGGCCGTGTTGAGCCAGCCGAAGCGCACGTTCGCCGACCAGATGCGCTGCTGATTGTTGTACTGCGTGAGCGTCTGGACGAAGATGCGCGGCGTGAAGAAGTAGTTGAGGCGCACCGCCTGCAGCGTGCGCTTGAAGTTCCCCTGTGGCAGTCGCACATCGTTGTGATCGACGGTGAGCGAGCCGGAGAAGGTCGCCCCGCGTCGCATGGTGAGCGTGCCACTGCCGCCGTTGCGCGTGCCCGTCCAGAAGTTGCCGAAATCGAAACGGCCGGTGGCGGTGATGTTCTCGCTCGGGTCCGTGGTGTAGTCGAACCCGAGCGTCCCCCACTGGTATTCACCAGCCGGCAGCACCACACCGGGCGAGATCTCGAAGGGCACCTTGAGCCCTTCCTGCGAGATGTTCCACTCGGGACCGAACTTCGTACTGTTGGCGAACTCGATCTCGGTGAGGTCGAGGTGCCAGTATCCGGTCTGCTTGAAGCCGTCTTCGATGTCGTAGAAGCCACGGTAACTCACGTGCGGGTTCCACTGCCGGAACCAGCCCCACTCCGGCTTGCGCCACAGGTACATCGCTGTGGCATCCATCGCCCGATAGCCGGCCGGTCGGCTCATGAAGCCCACTTCCGGATTGAAATCCTCACCGATCTGCGCCACGCGCGCGTTCGCGTTGAACACGTTGGTCGCGTATGCGACGCGCGCGCTGTAGGCAAGATCATCCCCGGTGCGACCGGGTGTCGTCGTCTTCGCCGCCCACAGATCGCTGGTCCACTTCTGGCCGACCCCGAGCCGGCCGTCCACTGCGAAGGTGCGGTTCACGTTGGCGCTGGTGTCGGTAGCCATGCGCTGCACCGCCATGACGCCGAAACGCGAACGCGCTCCCACTTCACGCGTCGCGCGCGCCACGGAGTACGACTGCCCCGACGTCCCCTGCTCTGGCGCATCGGTGACCATCTGCAACAGCCCCACCGTGGTGCCTCCCACACGTCCCGACAGGCGTCCGCCCCCCAGAATGGGTTGCGGCGTGCCGGTGTTGGAGATGCCGATACGGCGAGAGAAGAAGAGATCCACTGCCTGCGGCGTCCCCGCCGAGAACACCCCCGCGTTCTCGAGGAAGAACGGCCGCTTTTCCGGGAAGAAGATCGGGAAGCGCGTGAGGTTCACGCGCTGATCGTCGACCTCCACCTGCGCGAAGTCGGTGTTCACGGTGAGATCGAGCGTGAGCGCCGGGGTGACCCCGTACTTGATTTCACCACCGATTTCGGTGGGTGTGGTGCTGGTCTTGATCCCCTTGTTCCAGCGCTCCTGGCTCGACGACAACACGTACGGCGTCACCGTCTGGATGCGTCGCACCGGTGGGGTGAGCTTCGCGAGATTGCCCGCGAGTGACAGGCGGTACAGGTTGAACTGCCGCGGAATGAACGACCAGTACAGTTCCTCGTTCTTGCGGCGGATCATGCGGGCGACGTTGAGCCCCCAGGTCTGCTCGCCGTTCGCCGACTGATACCGGATCGTGGAGAACGGAATGCGGAACTCCGCCGTCCAGCCGAGCGAGTCGACGGTGGTGGCCACCGTCCAGCTGGCATCCCAGTTGACATTGAAGCCGCCCATGGCGCCCGCCTGCATGCGGTTCTGCCCAGCGACCATGGCGCCGCCCCCTTCGCCTTCCCGAATCACCTGGCCGTCGTACTCGACGCCCGCGGGGGTCGTGCCGAACACGAACCCGTTCTGGTGATCGTGATACGTATCGAAGATGAACGCCACGTAGTCACTGTTGGCCAGTGTCACGTCGCGGATCTTTTCGCCGGGAATGATCAACGACGGCTCGCGGTCGTACATGCGCGCGCCGATGAACAGATACTTGCCGTCGCTGGCGAACCGCACCTCGGTCCGTTCGGAGGCGGGCACGCCCTCGTTGAGCTCGCGCTGCACGAACTCACTCACCGGGCTCCCCTGCTTCCAGACGCCCTCATCGAGCCGGCCATCGATCACCGGCTCGGCGCCCTCGAGCTTGATGATGTTCACGGTGGGGCGCGGACGGGCGCGGGCAATGCGGGCGAACGAATCGGCCACCGCGGCATCGAGGCGCATGCCGCCGGCAGGACGGGCCGGCTGGGCCGTCGCGGTGAACGGCGCGCCGCCAAGGCAGAGCGCGGCCAGAGTGCGGCCGAAAACGGCGGCGCGGGGAACGCGGAAAAGTCGCATCTGAAACGGAAAAGGGGGGCGGGGACTCCCCAAAATACGCGTGCCGGGGGCCGAGCGTTCGGCGCGCGAACGCGGAGAGCGGGCGACTGGACAACGGGGCGAAATTCCTGCCGATTGTCGGCATGCCTATCGATCCGAATTCCCGCCGCCAGTTTCTCGCCTTTCTCGCCGGCAGTCCGCTGCTCGCCACCGCCGGCCTCGATGCCGATTGGCTAGCCTCTCTGAGTGGCCAGCAGCAGGGCGACGCCCTGTTGCACGCGGCCGATGAACTAGCCCGGTACGGCAAACACCCGGTACTGCCTCAGGCGCAACCGCCGCTCATCGCGAAGGCCGCCGACGCCCTCGACGTGTTCGACTTCGAGGCGGTCGCCAGGCAGAACATCCCGGTGGCGCACTGGGGCTACCTCATGACCGGCACCGACGACGATGCCACCATCGCCGCCAATCGTGCCGGCTTCGATCGATGGGTACTCAAGCCGCGGCGACTGATCGACGTGAGCAAGGTGGACAGCCACCTCTCCATCTTCGGTTCGCGCTATGCCTCCCCCATCGTGGTGAACCCGCTTGGCAGCCAGAAGGGCTTCCACAAGGACGGCGAGGTGGCCACCGCGAAGGCGGCGAAGGCGCGCGATCATCTCATGGTGCTCTCCACCGTGGCGACGACGAGCATCGAAGACACCATCGCCGCGCGCGGCGGTCCGGTGTGGTTCCAGCTCTACCACCAGACCGATTGGTCGATCACCAAGCAGATGGTCAAGCGGGTGGAGCGCGCGGGCGCCCCCGCCATTGCCTTCACGGTCGACCTGCTGGGTGGCAGCAACCGCGAAACGATGATTCGCGAAGCCCGCAAGGACACGCGCGAGTGCATCAAGTGCCATCTGGGCGGACCACCGCTTCCTGGCGTGAGCGGCCGCGTGGACGATCGCGACAATCGTCGCAAGCCCAATCTGGTGGGCTACGAGAAGCTGCCGCCGCAGCTCGAGAAGGGCACGCCCACGTGGGAGTTCGTCGACCGCCTCAAGCAGTCCACCGGCATGAAGGTGCTCCTCAAGGGCATCGTCACCGAAGAGGACGCGGCGCTCGCCATCGAACACGGGGTGGACGGGCTATTCGTGTCGAACCACGGTGGACGCGCCGAGAACTCCCGGCGCGCCACGATCACGTCGCTCCCCGAAGTGCTCAAGGGAACGGGTGGCAAGATCCCCGTCATTTGTGACGGGGGCTTCCGCCGCGGCACCGATGTCTTCAAGGCCCTCGCCCTCGGCGCGACAGCGGCGGGCATCGGTCGGCCGTACATCTGGGGGCTGGGCGCGTTCGGCCAGGAAGGGGTCGAAGCCGTGCTCGCGATCATGCACAAGGAATTCGAGTTGACGATGAAACAGAGTGGCATCACCTCGTTGTCGCAGATCTCGATGCGCCACATCACGCCGGCCTGACCCCCTGGTGTCGTGGTTCTGTGGCTGGCGGTATCTGGTTGCCGTCGGCCTCGGCTCGGTGACGGCGTGCACGGCCGTTTCCGCGCAGGGGACGACGGCGTCTCCAGCCAAAGACTGGGCTGACCCGCTCAAGAACATCCGGCTCATTCCGCGGTGGCCGCTCACGCTCACACTCGCCGGGCAGGCGCGATGGCGTGAAGAGTTCTTTCGCGGCTTCAATACGTTGCCGCTGAACGACGATCATTCGCAGACGCGTCTGCTGCTCGTAACGGAGCTCGCGGCCGGCAAGCGCAGCGGGGCGTGGGCCCGTGCCTTCGCGGAGTATCGCGACGCGCAGAGCTATGGGCGCACCTTGCCGGGCGGCGTCCGCTCCAACGATGCCGACCGCGCCGATTTTCAGACGGCGTATGTGGATGTCGGTTATCGCGTATCACAACTCCGCGTGGGCCGGCAGGAAATCGGCCTCGCCCGAGAGCGGTTGTTCGGTGCCCCGGACTGGTCCAACACGCGACGCAGTTCACAGGGCGCGCGCCTACAGCTGGTGCACGGCCGTTTCACCGTCGAAGCGGTGGATGCACGCCCCATTGTGGTTCGCCTCAAGCTACCGAATCTCGCCGATTCCACGCAGCGCTTCCGTACACTGTCGCTCGGCAGTAGCGCTGGTGCCAAGCCGCTCGCACGTGGGTTGCCGGCGCTGTGGCAGACGTACTGGTACGAACAACGGGTACGCCCGGTGAACGCACCGGCGTCGCATGCCTACCGCATCACCAGCGGTGGACGTGTGCAGTGGCAATGGGGGACGGCGAAAGCGAGTGCGGTAAGTCGCTCACTCGAGTTCGAAGGAGCGCGGCAGTTCGGAAACGTGGGGACCCGCAACATCAGCGCGGGCTTCTGGATCGCCGAGGCGCAGTGGCAGTGGAAACGGGCGTTCGGCGCTCCATCCCTTGCGCTCGGTGTCGAAGAGGCGACGAGTGAACGCGCGCAGACCGCCGGCACACTCGAGGTCTTCAGCGTGTTGTATCCCGCCGCGCATCAGCACGGCGGCTACGCCGACGTGATCGGGCGCCCGAACGTGCGCGAAGTCCACGCCATCTCCCAGTGGCAGCCGCACACCACCGTAGACCTGCGCGGCGCGTGGTACCACTTCGATCGCCTGCGGCTCGAGGACGGCGTGTACACGAAGCAGAACACCATCTTCCGAGCCGCTGGCAGCTCGAAGGCCCGCCACGTGGCGGAAGAGGTGGACATCACCGGCACGTGGCGCGCGACGCGCCACCTGCGTGTCATCTTCGGTGGGGCGCTCGTCCTGCCTGGCGCGTTCCTGCGCGAAACGCTCACCACCACCGAAACGGAACGGTGGGGCTTCCTCGGCACGACCTACGTGTTCTGAGTCTGCCGATTACGCGCTCGGCGACTTGCGCGCGGCGCGCGCGGCAAAGAACGCCGCCACCAACTGCTCACGCTCCGGGCTCGCAAGGCACTCGAGAAACGCCTCGGCCTCCACCTGCGCCCCCTGCTCGAAGGGCATGTCGATTGCCGCCGTCACACAGCGGAGAATGCGCGCTCGCGCAAACGCATGCACCTCCGAGTGGGGGACGCGGTCCAGCGCCTCTGCCACCTGCCGGTGTGCGAGCGACTGGTCGAGCAGCGCCTGACCCTGGCGCGCCTGTGGCCATGGTCCGCCCCGGGCGCACAGCTCGCGCGCCCATTGCCTCGCCGTGTCGAGCGGCGTATCGGCCAGCACGTCGATCAGGCCGGCGGTCAACGCATCGGCTGCCGTCATGCGCCGCCCCGTGAGCATGAGATCGAGCGCCAGTGCCGCGCCGCACAGCCGTGGCGCCCGCTGCGTGCCGCCCGCGCCGGGCAACAGCCCCAACAGCACCTCGGGGAACGCGACCACGGCCGCCGGCGCCGCCACCCGGTAGTGCGACGCAAGGGCGATTTCGAAGCCGCCGCCGAGCGCCGCGCCTTGTATGGCGGCAATCACGGGCTTCGTGCACGCCTCGATGCGGTGACAGAGTGCATTGAGCAGCGGATCTCGTCGCGGACCGCTGAACTCGCGGATATCGGCGCCGCCCACGAAGACCGTGCCCGTGCTGCACAACACCATCGCCTGGGCTGCATCATCGGCATCGAGCCGCTCAGCGGCATCGAGAAGCCCGGCGCGTACTGCGTGGCTCAATGCGTTCACCGGCGGGTGGTCGATCGTCACGATCAATAGCCCGTCTTCGAGCACTGACTTCACTGGCAGGAGATCGGGAGTGGTCTGGTCGGACATCAGGCCTCCGGCACCACGGCGGTCACCTCGATCTCCACACGCGCCCGTGGTTCCATGAGCGCGCACACCTGCACCGCCGTCATCGCAATCGTGTAGTGCCCGATGAGTTCGCGGAATGCCGCGCCGACCTTCGGCAGCGCTGCCTGATATTCGGCGCGATCGACCACGTACCAGGTCATGCGCACGATGTGTTCGGGCCCGGCGCCCCCGGCGCGCAGGACCGCCACCACATTGCGCAGCGCCTGCGTGGCCTGCTCCGCGAAGTCATCGCTCTGGAATTGCTCGCCGGCGTCCCAGCCGATCATCCCTGCCACGAAGATCTGGCGCCCTGTGGCCGCGACGCCATTGGCGTAGCCGCGCGGTCGCATCCAGCCATCAGGCAACAAGGCCTCGCTCATACCGATGACTCCTGAAAACGGGTGATGGCGGCACGCAGATCATCGGGAAACGGCATCGACCGGTGCGTGTCGAGACTGGTGCACACGATGACTTGCCGGGCCTCGACGCGCACGCCGTCGTCGCCGACGACCGCGAACTGCAGCGTAAGCGACTTCTCGCCCAGCCGTTCCACGCGCAGGCGCACGACGATGTCATCGCCCATGCGACTGATGGCGCGAAAATCGGATTCCCAGCGCACCGAGGGTAGCCCCACGCGTCGCGGGCCGAGCAGCTCGGCATACCGAACCCCGAGCGCGTCGGTGATCCAGTGCTCCACGTGGTCCTGGAAGAGCAGGAACACCTGCGGGAAGAACATGATCCCCGCTGGATCACAGGCGCTGAACGGCACGCGCACCGTGCGGTCGAACACGGGACCGGTCACGTCGTCTCCAGCGCGAGCGTGTCGCATTCGGGGAGCCGGAACCGCTGCAGCTTGCCGGTGGCCGTGCGCGGCAGCTGCGCCACGAAGGCCACAGCGCGCGGGTACTTGTACGGCGCGATCTGCTGCTTCACGAAGTCCTGAAGCGCCTGCACGGTGTGCGCCGTGCGAGGCACACCTTCCCGCAACACGATCCAGGCCTTCACCACGTTACCGCGTTCGTCGTCGGGGACCCCGTATACGCCACACTCGGCGACACCGTGATGTTGCAGCAGACAGGCCTCGACCTCGGGCCCTGCGATGTTGTATCCCGACGAGATGATCAGGTCGTCGGTGCGCGCGTGGTAGTGGAAGTACCCATCGGCGTCGCACCAGTACGCATCACCCGTGTAGTTCCATCCGTCGCGCACGTAGGTGCGCTGCCGGGGGTCGTTGAGATAGCGACAGCCCGTGGGGCCCTTCACGCGTAGCTTGCCCACCACGCCGGCGGGGACCGGCACATCGTCGTCGTCCACCACTTCCGCGCGATACCCCGGCACGGGCGTACCGGTGGCACCGGGCTTCGCGTGCGCCTCGTCGGCGCTGATGAAGATGTGCAGCAGCTCCGTGGCGCCGATGCCATCGATCAACTCGATACCGGTGGCCTCGCGCCACAGCGTGCGCGTCGCCGCCGGCAGGGCCTCGCCCGCCGAGACGCACTTGCGGAGGGGGAGGACGCGCAGGTCGTGACCAAGCGCGGTCAGCGCGCGATACGAGGTGGGCGCCGTGAACAGGATCGTGGCACCGAAATCGCGCAGCCCCTCGTACAGCTGGGGCGGAGCCACCTTTTCGAGGAGCACCGCACTCGCCCCCACCGACATCGGGAAGAGCACCAGGCCGCCCAACCCGAACGTGAACGCCAGCGGCGGGCTGCCGATGAACACATCGTCGGCCGTCGGCCTCAGGACATGTGGCGGCCAGCAGCGGCAGATGGCGAGCACATCGCGGTGAAAATGCATGGTGGCCTTCGGCACACCGGTGGTTCCCGAGGTGAAGCCGAGGAGACACGTGTCGTCACTCGCCGTATTCACATTCGGGTAACGGCCCTCGTATCGCGCCATGGCCTGCTCGAGACCGTCGGGCCCAGCCTCGTTGAAGCAGCGCACACTCCGCAGTACCGGCTCCAGCACGGCCGCCTCGCGCAAGTCGGCGGCGAGGGCGGCGTCGCACAGTGCGTGCGTGGCCTGGCTGATGCGCACGATGGTGGCGAGCTCTCCGGCCCGCAGCATCGGCATGGTGGTCACCGCGATCGCCCCCACCTTCATCACCGCAAACCAGCAGGCCACCAGCATGGGGCTATTCGGGGCACGCAGCAGCACGCGATTGCCGGGAACGACGCCCATCTCGTGCGTGAGCACGTGTGCCACGCGATCGGCTCGGTCGAGCAACTCCCGATACGTCCAGTGCACGCCGTACGCACGCAGGCACGAGCGATCGCCCCAGCCGTGTACATCCACGGCGTCGTCGAGCAGTGCCGTCGCACAATTGAGTTGGGGCGGAAACTGTAGCGACGGCAGTTCGAACAGATACTCTGGTTGCGTCTCGACGGGGGGCAACGAGTCACGAGCAAACGTATCGACGTGCGCGCTGGGCATGATGATCAGGCGTTGGTGGCCGACGAAATCGCGGCGTACGACTTGAGTAGTTCGCGGGCGATGATGAGCTGTTGCACTTCACTGGCCCCCTCGTAAATGCGAAGCGCGCGGATCTCGCGATACAACCGCTCCACCGGCACTTCCTGCACCACTCCCATGCCACCCCACAGCTGCACGGCGGCATCGATGACACGCTGGGCGCCTTCGGTGGCGACATACTTGGCCATCGCCGCCTCACTCGTGACGTTGCGCCCCTGATCGCGCTGCCAGGCGGCGCGATACGTGAGCAACGCGGCGCTGTCCACCTGCATGGCCATGTCGGCGAGCTTGGCCTGCGTGAGCTGAAAGTCGGCCAGCACGCCACCGAACATGCGGCGGGTGGTCGCACGTTCGAGCGACTCCTGCAGCGCGCGGCGGGCGAACCCCAGCGCGGCGGCCGCCACCGACGTGCGAAACACATCGAGCGTGCGCATGGCCACCTTGAAGCCACCCCCTGCCTCGCCAAGTCGCTGCGACACAGGAATGCGGCAATCGCTGAACTGCAAGCGGGCCAGCGGGTGTGGCGCGATCACGTCGATGCGCTCGGCGATCGTCAGCCCCGGCGTCTCTGCGTCCACGACGAACGCCGTGATGCCGCGCGCCCCCGCTGCCTCACCCGTGCGGGCGAAGACCACGTAGAAGTCAGCGATCCCGCCGTTGGAGATCCAGGTCTTTTCGCCGTTCAGTACGTACGCATCACCGTCGAGGACGGCACCGCATTGCATCGCGGCCACATCCGAGCCGGAGTCGGGCTCTGACAGGGCGAAGGCGGCGATGGCCTCGCCACACGCCACGCGCGGCAAATAGCGCGCGCGCTGCTCAGGCGACCCGTCGAGACTGATGGCACCCGACCCCAACCCCTGCATCGCGAAAGCGAAGTCGGCGAGGCCGTTGTGCCGGGCCAGCGTTTCGCGCAGCAGGCAGATCGTGCGCGTATCGATGGTCTCGGCCGCACCGCCGTGCACCGTACCCGCGACGGCGTGCGACAACCAGCCATGAGCACCAAGGATGCGCACCAGCGCGCGGCAGTCGGCGTCGGCATCGCCCGTATGCACATGCGCCACATGCTCGGCCGCCCAGTCATCGAGGCGGGCCGCGAGATCAGCGTGTGCCGGTGCGAAGAACGGCCACGCGAGATGGTCTCTGTGTTGCATGCTCATCGTCCCGTGAACACCGGCTTTTCCTTCGCGACGAAGGCGTGATAGGCGGCACGGAAGTCCTGCGTGAGCATGCACAGCGCCTGTGCCTGCGCCTCGGCTTCGATGGCCTGTTCGATCGTCATGCCCCATTCCTGATGCAGCATGGTCTTGGTGAGTCCATTGGCGAACGTGGGTCCCCGCGTCAGCGCCGCTGCAGTCGTCACCGCCTCGCCGAGCAGCGCCTCGGGATTCACCAGCCGGTTGAAGAAGCCCCACCGCTCACCTTCCTCGCCCGACATGCTGCGACCGGTGAAGAGCAGCTCACTGGCGCGCCCCTGCCCGATGATGCGCGGCAGCATGGCACACGCGCCCATGTCGCAACCAGCTAATCCCACGCGATTGAAGAGGAAAGCCGTCTTGGCGCGCGCCGTGCCAAGGCGGAGATCCGAGGCCATGGCCATGATGGCGCCCGCGCCGGCGCACACGCCGTCGACCGCCGCGACGATGGGCTGCGGACAGGCGCGCATGGCCAGCACGAGGTCACCCGTCATGCGCGTGAATCGCAGCAGATCGGGGGCCGTCATCGCCACGAGGGGGGCGATGATTTCGTGCACATCACCGCCCGAGCAGAAATTGTCGCCGGCGCCGGTGAGCACGACCGCATGCACATCATCGGCGTAGCGCAGCGCGCGGAAGGTATCGCGCAGTTCCGCGTAGCTCTCGAAGGTGAGCGGATTCTTTCGGTCGGGCCGATTGAGGGTGACGGTAGCCACACCGTCGTTAAGCTCCCACTGAAAATGCGTGGGCGCGTGCGAAGCCATGGTCAGCCGGGTTCCCGACTCGAACCCCGAGGGCAGTGCGGTCATGAAGCGCGCTCCTTGCGCGAGAAGGTCGACGTAGCGCGCGGCGACAGATGCGCGCGCAAGCGGCCAAGTTGTTCGTACAGCACGTCGCGATGGGCACCACCGAACCCCTCGAAGAGCTCCACGAGCCACTGCTCGTGTTCGGCGGCCATGCGCAGGAACTGCGCGCGTCCCCGCGGCGTGAGCGAGACGAGGGTGGAGCGACGATCGGCGGGATCGGTACTGCGATCCACCCAGCCGTCCCCCACCAGCTGCTCGGTGAGCAGTGTGACATTGCCACCGGTCACCATGAGATTGCGCGACAGGGTGTTGAGGCGGAGCCCCTCCGGATGGCGCTCGAGCTGCGCGAGATAATCGAAGCGCGGCAGCGTCATGCCGAAGCGCTCGCGCAGCCGCGCGCGAATCTCCTGTTCGATCTGCGTGCTACACGAGAGGAGCCGCAGCCACAGGCGCACCGCGGAGTGGTCAGACGACTGTACGCGGGCCTCCTGGCCCAGCTGTTCCTCGTCCACCACATGCACGTGCGCAAAGCGTTTGCGGGGCGCCATGCTACATGACCTCGCCGCCGCTCACGGAGATCGACTGGCCGGTCACCGCGGCGGCACCATCGGTGCACAGCCACGCGACGCTGGCGGCCACGTCGTCCGGCGTGACGAAGCGCCGCTGCGGATTGAGCGCCGCCAGCTGGGCACGCGCCTCCTCTTCACTGCGCCCGGTCTTCTCCACGATGTTGGCCACGCTGCGCGCCAACATGTCGGTATCCGTGAAGCCGGGACAGACGGCGTTCACGGTGATTCCCGCGGCGGCCACTTCGAGCGCCAGCGATCGTGTGAAGCCCACCACTCCGTGCTTGGCAGCGGCATAGGCCGCCACGTACGCATAGCCGCGCTGCCCCGCCGTGCTCGCGATGTTCACCACCCGCCCCCACCCGGCCTGCCGCATGCCGTCGAGGACGGCGCGGGTGCAGTAGAAGGTGCCGCTCAGGTTCACCGCGAGCATGCGCTCCCAGAGTGCATCACTGGTGCGCGACACCGGCGCACTTTCGGCCTGCCCCGCGTTGTTGACCAGCACGTGCACCGGCGGCAACGCACCGAAAGCCTGTCGGACGGCGTCAGCATCGGCCACATCGCACACGACCACCCGGCATTCGGTGGCAATGGTAGCAGCCAGATCATGCAAGGAGGCCGCCGTGCGACCCACCAGCGTGAGTGCACAGCCATCAGCCGCCAGCCGCCTGGCGATGGCGGCCCCGATGCCACCGGCCGCACCGGTGATCACGGCGTGCGGCTGGGCTGGCCTCATCGCGGGGGTGGTCATGGCTGCCCTCGGCTCGCGGTGGGACCGGCGGGAAATCCACCGGCCGGTGGCGGTGCCTGCTGCGCCTTCTCGCGCGCGAAGCCCGCCTCGAGTTGCGCCTTGGCCGACCGGTACGGCTTGGGCCACGCGAGCGCCGTATAGCCGATGCGCGCCGCCTCGGTGAGCGTCCATGCCGGGTTGGCGAGATGCGGGCGGGCGACCGCGCACAGATCGGCGCGTCCCGCCGCGATGATGGAGTTCACGTGGTCGGCTTCACTGATGGCCCCCACCGCGATGGTGGCGATACCGGCCTCCTGCCGGATGCGATCGGCGAAGGGCGTCTGGAACATGCGTCCATACGTGGGCCTCTGTCGCTTGCTCACCTGCCCCGACGAGCAGTCGATCAGATCGGCGCCGGCCGCCTTGAAGGCGCGCGCGATCTCCACGGCGTCGGCGGGCGTAATGCCGCCCGCCACCCAATCATGAGCGGAGATACGCACCGACATGGGCAGATGGCCGGGCCACACGGCACGCATGGCGGCGAAGACTTCAAGCGGATAACGCAGCCGGTTGTCGAGCGACCCACCGTACTCGTCGGCGCGCTGGTTCGTGAGCGGCGAGATGAAGCTCGAGAGCAGGTACCCGTGCGCGCAGTGCAGCTCCATCCAGTCGAATCCTGCCGCGGCGGCGCGACGTGTCGCGGCCACGAACTCCTCACACACCACATCCATCTCGGCACGGGTGATTTCGCGCGCGTGCTGGCTCACCCCCGGGAGATATTGCTGCGCCGACGCACTCACGAGCGGCCAGTTCGGTTCGGGACCGTCGTCCGGGAGCGGCAGGTCTTCACCATCCCACGCCCGCCGTGTCGACCCCTTGGCGCCACTATGCCCCAGCTGCATGGCGATACGCGCGTCGCTGTGCTCGTGCACCCACTGCACGATGCGCTGCCACGCGTGCATCTGCTCGTCGTTCCACAGCCCAGGGCAACCGGGCGTAATCCGCGCCTCCGGGCTCGGACACGTCATCTCCGCAAACACCATTCCGGCGCCGCCCATGGCGCGCGCACCAAGGTGCACGAGGTGATAGTCACCGGCGATGCCATCCACCGCGGAGTACTGGGCCATGGGCGACACGACCACGCGGTTGTTGAGCGTGACCGAGCGCACCCGATACGGCGTGAACATGGGCGGCGTGGGCGCCGAACTGTCATCCACTCCGCCGGCCGCGGTGAGCGCCCGCGCTGCGAGCCACTGCTCGTATCCCTCGAGCCAGCCCTTGTCACGCAGCCGCAAATTCTCGTGACTGATGCGCTGGCTGCGGGTGAGCATGGAGTACATGAACTGCTCGGGCTCGAGCTGATCGCAGTAGCGTGTCCCACACACTTCGAACCACTCCATCGCGTTCCACGCGGCATTTTGAATGCGCAACGTTTCCACGCGGCGCAGCTCCTGAAAGCGCGCCAACACGTCGGGAATGTGCGCCGGCGTGTCACCCTGCAGCTGGAACTGCCGCACCAGCTCGATCGCGTCTTCGAGGGCGAGCTTGGTGCCCGAGCCGATGGCGAAGTGCGCGGTGTGTACCGCATCGCCCATGAGCACCACGTGGCTGCCATTCGCGTTGCGCAACCACCACTGGTTGCACACGACCCGCTGGAAGTTGAGCCATGCCGACCCGCGCAGGTGGCGCGCATTGGTCATCAGACGCTCGCCCTCGAGCGACTCGGCGAACAGCTGCTCGCAGAACTGCACCGACGCGTCCTGATCGGCCGAATCGAGTCCGTGCGCACGCCACACCTCCTCGGGGCACTCGACGATGAACGTCGTGGTGTTGGCGTCGAACTTGTAGATGTGCGCCTGAAACCAGCCGTGCTCGGTACGCTGGAAATCGAAGGTGAAGGCATCGAACAGCTTGTGCGTCCCGAGCCAGATGAAGCGATTGGGGCGCGTGACGATGTCGGGCTGGAATACCTCGGCGTACGTACTGCGGATGCGCGAATTGATGCCGTCGGCCGCGATGATGAGATCGGCGTCGGGGTACGCGAGATCCGAGTCCACCTCGGCCTCGAACTGCAGCTCCACCCCCAGCGCCTCGCATCGCGCCTGCAGGATATTCAGCAGCTTCTTGCGGCCGATCCCGACGAAGCCGTGTCCCCCCGAGCGGATACGCCGCCCCTTGAAACGCAGCTCGATGTCGTCCCAGTGGCTGAAGGACTGCTCGATCTCGTCACAGGTGGCCGCATCCCATCGCCGCATGTTCTCCATGGTGGCATCGGAGAACACCACGCCCCACCCGAAGGTGTCGTAGGGCTTGTTGCGCTCCACCACGGTGATGTGGTGGGCGGGATTGAGCTTCTTCATCAGGAGGGCGAAGTAGAGGCCAGCCGGCCCTCCGCCGATACACACGATACGCATGCCCTACGGTACGGCCATTTACTTCAAACCTCAAGTAAATACGGGCCCGCCGGCTCGCCGCATGCGCTGGCTCAGCGCGCCATGGCGTCGAGCAGCTCCTTGCACACCTTGGCCGCCACCATGGCCGTCATCCCGCTGGCGTCCCGCAGCGGGTTGTACTCCACGAGGTCCGCCCCCACGATGGGCGCATCGATGGCCTGCAGCATCGTGAGCAGCTCCCGCGTGGTCAGCCCACCGGGCTCCCAGTGCGACACCCCCGGCGCACACGAGGGGTCGAGCACGTCGAGGTCGACCGAGACATAGACCGGACCGCTCACCTGCGGCCGCGCACCGGCGGCCACGGCGCGCATGTCGACGACCTCTACCCCGAACCGGGCCGCCTGCGCCCGCTGATGCGCCGTGAGCGTGCGGATCCCAACCTGTACGAGCCGGGCGACCAGTCCCTCCTCCATGATGCGGGCGAAGGGGCACGCATGTGAGAAGCGATCGCCGTCGAGTTCATCGTACAGATCAGCGTGCGCGTCGAAGTGCAGGAGCGTGAACGGACCATGCGCCGCAGCCACCGCGCGCACGACCGGATACGTCACGGAGTGATCGCCGCCCAGCACCAGCGGACGGCCACCGTTGCGAAGCACGTCGGCCACCCCAGCCTCGATTTCCGCCCGTACCGTCGCCGGGGACGTGAGGCGCAGATCCCCCGCATCACGCCACCAGTCCGTCTCCGCGAGGGATCGGCCGCTCTCGGTGGAGAGATTACTCGACGGGGAATGCAGCGCCTGACGAATACGCGCGGGTGCCTGCGACGGCCCCCGCAGATACGACGAGCTCGCGTCGTACGGCGCACCTAATAGCGTTGGAAGACCGGCCACAGACGACACGCCGGCTCAGGTGACGGCCTGACGCACCTGGTACTCCGGCGCGCGCCACGCGTCGGTGCGGAGCACCTCCTCCAGCACGTCCACGGCCGCCGCGATATCGGCAAAGCGCAGATAGAGCGGCGTGAGCCCGAAGCGCATGACGTCGGGGGCGCGGAAGTCACCGATCACGCCGCGGGCGATCAGGGCCTGCATGATCGCATAGCCATCGGGGTGACGGAACGACACGTGGCTGCCACGCGGCGCCCCGCGCGGCGGCCCCACCAGCGTGACGCCGTACGAGGCACAGCGCGACGCGACGAGATCGATGAACAGCTCGCACAGCGCCCGCGACTTGGCGGCGACCTGCTGCATGTCCACCCGCAGGTGCAGATCCACGCCACTCTCGAGCGCCGCCACCGCCAGAATGGGCGGCGTGCCGCAAAGGAATCGCGCGATACCGGCGGCGGGCTCGTACTCGTCGACGAACGCGAACGGGCGCGCATGCCCCATCCATCCGCCAAGTGGCGAACGAAGCGTCGCGTGGTGCCGTTCGGCCACGAAGAGAAACGCCGGCGCACCGGGACCGCCGTTGAGAAACTTGTAGCCGCATCCCACCGCCATGTCGGCACGGCACGCATTGAGCTGCAACGGCAGCGCGCCCACGGAGTGACTCAGGTCCCACAACACGAGCGCCCCCTTCGCGTGCGCCGCGGCCGTGATCGCCGCCATGTCGTACACATCGGCCGTCTTGTAGTGCACGTGCGTGAGCATCACCAGGGCAGTGTCCTCGGTGATGCGCGAGACGATCTCGTCGCGCGGCACAAGCTCGAGCCGATGGCCCGTACCCAGCGTGGCGATAGCGGTTTCCACCATGTACAGATCGGTGGGGAAATTGCCCGGCTCCGAGAGCACCGTACGCCGGCCCGTCTGCGCACCCAGCGCCGCCACGATGAGCTTGTGCAGGTTCACCGACGTGGAGTCGGCCACCACCACCTCGTGCGCCTCGGCGCCGACCAGTCGCGCGATCTTGCCACCCACCCGCTGGGGCGCACCAATCCAATCGGCACTGTTCCAGCTGCGAATGAGACCGGTCCCCCACTCCTCGTGCATGACCCGCGCCACCCGCGCCGGCGTCTCCTTCGGCAGCGCCCCGAGCGAATTGCCATCGAGGTAGATCACGCCTTCGGGGAGCGCGAACAGGTCGCGATACGGAGCCAACGCGTCGGCCGCATCGAGGGCGGCGACATCGGCGGTGGGAAAAACGGCGCTGTTGATCATGCGACGCGAGGAGAGGGCACGAATGGAAAGAGAACGGACACGCGCGCGTCGTCAGACACGCGCGTCAGTCGTGGAGCGATGGGCACCACCGAGGAACTTGTCGAGCGCCGTACCGCCGGTGCCGGTCGTATCACGTCCTGAGGCCGATGGCGCCACGATGTAGTCGTGGGCGAGCCGCATGTGCGCGTCGCGGAAGGCGGCAATCCGCGCGAGCGCGCTATTGTAGGCCCCCTGCAGTGCGGCACTGCCTTCCTGTGCCCGCGCACGCACCCGCGAGTCGCGCTCGGTGTCTTCCACGAACGCGCGGTGCGGCGGCGGCATGAAGCCGCGCACGGTACGCAGATAGACCCCCGCGGGGTGATCGGCGTGGTGCACGCCCAGCATGGCGTCGAAGAGTTGCAGGAGCGCGCTCTGGGCGGCGCTGCCGCCGATGAGACGCTGCGGCTCCTCGGACACGCCCTCGTATACGACACCGGGCTGTGGCCACCCCGTCACGAATGGGCGCACCCGGAGGTAGTACGTCGCCGGGTCACACCAACGGCGCACCTGCTCGAGCGCCACATGCACCGCACCCATCCCCTCGGCGAACGCGTCGAGCGACCGGGCGAGTTCATCGTCGCTCCCCTCACGCGACTGGCGCACGGCGTCGGCCACCACAGGCAGCAGCGGCGCCCCGGCCAGCTCCACCCCCATGCTCGCGATGAAGAACCAGTCTTCGTCCACCCCGCCGAGGAACCGGATGATGGTGCGCGCGTTGTCCACCGAGAGCGGCTGCGTCGGGTCGACCAGGCGCCAGTTGGTGAGGCTGGTGGTGGCATAGTGCGCGATGGGGGGACGCCCCATGTCGTTGGCGAGGGTGCACAGCGGCACCGCCAGCGAGGCCGGCAAGCGCAGGTCTGGCTCGTCGCCCCCCCACACGTATGCGTTGGCGAAGTGGGTGAGCAGCAGCAAGGCGCGCTCGCGGTCACCGAAGGTGGCCAGCGGGGCAACATCGAGCACCGGCAGCCCGCGCACGACGCCGCGCAGCCGCCGCGAGCGAATGAGCGCCGACAGATCGGGCACGAGCGCGTCCCACCTGGCGAACGCGTCCGGCAAACGTGGCGGCAGCGGGACCGGTGGGACGAAGCCCGTGACCGGATCCACCTGGTAATGGGAGAGCGTCATCCGAAGAATCGTAGAGCGCGCCCGCGTTTCATGTCATTCGGTGTTTCTTCACCCGTATCCCCATCCCCGCCCCCTCCCTCCCGCTCCCGTGGTTTTATTTAGAGCATGACCACCATCACCCAAGCCGACTTCATCCAGTCCATCGCCGACGCGCTCCAGCACATCTCGTACTACCACCCGCTGGATTACATCCACGCGCTGGCTGATGCGTACGAAAAAGAGCAGAGCCCGGCCGCGAAGGACGCGATCGCCCAGATCCTCACCAACTCGCGCATGTGCGCCGAAGGCCATCGCCCCATCTGCCAGGATACCGGCAGCGTGGTGGTGTTCCTCAAGGTCGGCATGAACGTGCGCTGGGACGCGACCATGTCCATTCAGGACATGGTGAACGAGGGTGTGCGCCGCGCCTATCTGCTCCCCGAGAACGTGCTGCGCGCGAGCATCGTGGCCGACCCGGCCTTCTCGCGCAAGAACACGCGCGACAACACCCCGGCCGTGGTGCACGTGGAACTCGTGCCCGGCGACAAGGTGGAAGTGAAGCTCGGCGCCAAGGGTGGCGGCTCGGAGAACAAGAGCAAGTTCGCCATGCTCAACCCGAGCGACAGCATCGTGGACTGGGTGCTCAAGACGGTCCCGCTCATGGGTGCCGGGTGGTGCCCGCCGGGTATGCTCGGCATCGGCATCGGCGGCAGCGCGGAGAAGGCGATGCTCATGGCGAAGGAATCGCTCATGGAGCACATCGACATGGCGCAGCTCAAGCAGCGCGGGCCGCAGAACAAGATCGAGGAGCTCCGCATCGAACTGCACGACAAGATCAACGCCCTCGGCATCGGCGCGCAGGGGCTCGGGGGCCTCAGCACCGTGCTCGACGTGAAGATCTGGGATTTCCCCACCCACGCGGCGTCCAAGCCCATTGCGATGATCCCCAACTGCGCCGCCACGCGGCACGCGCACTTCTGGCTCGACGGCAGCGGTGTGGCGCAGCTTCCGGTGCCCAAGCTGAGTGACTGGCCCGACGTCACGTGGCGCCCCGACGTGAACGCGAAGCGCGTGGACCTCGACACGCTCACGCCTGAAGTCGTGGCCACCTGGAAAGCCGGCGATCGCCTGCTGCTCAACGGCAAGATGCTCACCGGCCGCGATGCGGCGCACAAGCGCATCGCCGATCTCTTCGCCAGCGGTGAAGGGCTCCCCGAGGGCGTGGACTTCACCAACCGCGTGATCTACTACGTGGGTCCGGTGGACCCGGTGCGTGACGAAGCTGTTGGCCCCGCCGGCCCCACCACCGCCACGCGCATGGACAAGTTCACCGAGATGATGCTCGCGAAGACGGGGCTCATCGCCATGGTGGGCAAGGCCGAACGTGGCCCGGCCGGCCTCGAGGCCATTCGCAAGCACAAGGCGGCATATCTCATGGCGGTGGGCGGCGCGGCGTACCTCGTGTCCAAAGCCATTCGCTCGTCACGTGTGGTGGCCTTCGCCGACCTCGGCATGGAAGCCATCTACGAGTTCGACGTGGAGGACATGCCGGTCACAGTGGCGGTGGATGCCATCGGCGACAACGTGCACGAAACCGGCCCCGCCGTGTGGAAGGACAAGATCTCGAAGGGCCTGCCGATCCTCGCGTAACGCCGTTTTCACTCACCGACCTTCCCTACATGCGACACCTCACCACTGCGCTGTCCGCGCTGTTGCTCGTTGCTGCGCCGCTCGCGGCCCAGCAACCCACGCAGTACCCCACCAGCTGGGACCCCAAGCTGCTCGAGCGCCCCGACGTGAAGTCGGCCATGGCCATGCTCGAGAAGAACTTCCCGCAGCAGGTGGAAGAGTGGGTGAAGATCACCGAGATGCCCGGCAAGTCGGGTCTGGAGCAGGCGCGTGGTGCCTACGTGAAGTCGGTGTTCGAAAAGGAAGGGCTCAAGGCCACGATCGACTCCATCGGCAACGTGACCGCCGTGCGGAAGGGCACCGGCGGCGGGCCGACGATCGTGATCATGGCGCACATCGACGTGGTGTTCCCCAACGAAACGCCCAAGAAGGTGCGTCGGGCCGGCGACACGCTCTACGCGCCCGGCGTGGGCGACAACACGGCGTCGGTGGGCAACATGCTCGCCACGCTGCGCACCATGAATGCCACCAAGTTCACGAGCAAAGGTGACATCATTTTCGTCGCCAGCACGCAGGAAGAGCTCGGCCTCAAGGGTGCAGAATACTGGCTGCGCACCAACCCGCGCCCTGACCTGCTCATCGTGCCCGACGGCTCCTATGGCAGCGTGGCGTACGGCGCGCTTGGTATCTACTGGACGAAGTACGTATTCACGGGCCCTGGTGCGCACACGCTCGCGTCACGTGGTCGCCCCACGCCGGTGCGTGCCCTGGCCGCGGCCATCGATCGTCTGTATCAGCTGCAGTTCCCCGCGCTTCCCGACGGCGCGGTGATGAACATTGGACAGGTCCACGGCGGCAACATCTTCAACGCCGTGCCGCAGGAGCTCTACTTCACCGTGGACCTGCGTAGCAGTGACCCGGTGCTGCTCGACTCGCTCGACCGCACCATCACGCGGGTCACGCAGCAGGTGGCTGACGAATACAAGGTGGGACTGCGCGTCGAAATCGACCAGAAGAATCAGGCTGGCGGCACCGAGAAGCAGCTCGCCGGCGCCCGCGCACATCCGCTCGTGCAGACGGCGGTGGACATCAATCGCGCCCTCGGCATGACGGCGGGGATGCCCGGCGCCATGGAGGCCGTGGCCACTGGCGCCACCGACGCCAACCCCGGCGTCGTGCGCAAGATTCCGTCGATCGCCATCGGCGGCTCGAAGGCGAGCGGGGCCCACCAGCTGTCGGAGTACGCGATCGCCTCGAGCGCGCTGCCCAGCACCAAGCTGCTCTATCTGCTCACGGCCACGTTCGCCGACGGCATCAAGGTGGTGCCACCGGCCAAGATCGTTCCGTAACTGCCTCAGCCGGTCGCGTGCAGTAACCGCGCCGCGAACCACAGGGCCGGCAGGGCGGCACTCCACGCGAGTACGAACCGATTGAGACCGAACACCACAGCGGTGGCCAGGTGGAAACACCAGGCCACCGCTGTGTACATCAGCGCAGACGAGGTCGAGACGAGCGCGATCGGTGCAGCGAGCTCGAAGACGATTACGCCAATCGAAGCGACGCGCAAGAGGAGCGGTGACCGCGGGATCCAGCGTGGTACACCGTACGCAGGAATGGCGAGGAACGCCGCGAGCGCCGTCCCATTCCACCAATCCCGCTCGCGCGCCTTCACGAGCCCCGCGCGTAGGTACGACAGCAGCACCTGCGCCGCCACGAACACTACCGCGGCATGCTGGACGCGCGTGGAGACGGGCGCCGTCGCGAGCGCGAGCATGAGCAGCACGATGAAGAGCATGCCATCACTCCCACCGTTCATCGTGCCGCGTACGCGCACGGCGGTGTGCCACACCGATACGGCCAGCCCCGCGGCGGCCATCGCGCCCATGGAGTCGCGCCGGTCGTCGAGCATGGCTGCGAGCAACAGCAGCGAAGCGAGCGAGGTCTGCACCCACGGCATCGCTCTCGTAATGCCATCGCGCATGAGCAGGCGGCGCCATCCCCACCACCCGCGAAGCGTCTCCTCACGCCACACATCGCGGAGTACCCCCGACGCCTGCATCGCCTGCCACTCGAGCGCCACCACGATCATCG
>Ga0164292_10000859_pt1 | contig 24320 bp, 23 predicted proteins | sample GEODES117metaG_FD_111486 | JGI IMG/M metagenome (GOLD analysis project Ga0164292, IMG submission 111486) | Eutrophic lake water microbial communities from Lake Mendota, Wisconsin, USA - GEODES117 metaG | ecosystem: Environmental > Aquatic > Freshwater > Lake | place: USA: Lake Mendota...
CGAATACTTGTCAAATATACCTAGAGTGTTCAACATGCAACATGACATATTTCTTACCGCAAGACATGGTTCAAAAAGAAAAGTTATCATTGACACCAAATACAAATTACGCCTAGACAATTTCAAAACAGACCCCAAAAAAGGTGTAGCACAATCAGACCTTTATCAAATGGTTAGTTATGCTTTTAAGAGAGGTTGCACAGATATAATATTAGTTTACCCAAACATTTCAGACGACCTAAATACATCAGACAACTTTAAAATTGTTTCAGGTTTTGGTGGAGCAGACGAAATAACAATAACAGCGATGGAGATACCTTTTTCATCATTGACAAATTTCAATAGATTAGACTCAATGTTGTTTGAAACTTTAGAAACAGAATTAAACAAATTGCTTCAATGACAATGTGGTATTCAGACAGAAAATTAACGACAGACAAAGAAGCCCGAACGCATAACACGGGTTTGGCAAAAGTGGCGGTTCAGTGCTCCGCAGAAACATTTGTAGTTAATCAAACATTGGTTCTCCGCATAAATCCCGAAGCTTCGGGATGGTGAAAATCGCCACCTTCGCCAAGCCCGAAACCATTGGCAGCAAAACCCCGAGCGAAATTTACGCTCCTATTTTTAGTTTTTGACAGTTTATTTTTTTGTTTTGAAATTTGGAAATCAAAAATTAATGTACTTACTTTGTAATTACAAAATATAGACAATGAACATAGCAGTAATCCAAATTGGGAACTCTAAAGGAATAAGACTTGGAAAAGCAATACTTGAAAAATACAATATCAAGGACGCTGTTGAACTAGTTCTGGAGAAAGGTTATATTATTTTAAAACCGACAAATGCACCGAGAAAAGGTTGGGAAAAAGCATTTAAAAAAATGCATGAAAATGGAGACGACAAACTTTTAATGGCAGACATTTTTGAGGATGAAAATCTTGAAGAATGGAATTAAAGCAATATCAAATAGTTCTGGTCAACTTAGACCCGACACAAGGATGTGAAATAAAAAAAACACGACCATGCTTAATCATTTCACCAAACGAAATGAATAAATATTTACAGACAATTGTGGTGGCTCCAATGACAACCGCTTCAAAACCATATCCGACAAGAGTAGAAGTAAAACATAATAAGACAAAAGGATGGGTAGTATTAGACCAAATAAGATGTGTTGACAGATCCAGAATTGTAAAAACGTATGAAAGTTTAACTGAAAAAGAAATTGTAAAAGTTAAAGCTGTAATTCAAGAAACTTATGTTGACTGATTGAGGAGTTGAAGCAATTGTGTTTGGGTTCAGCTGCTAACAGCAGCTAAAAGAAATTGGCTAATTTGTGTTTCTAAAGAAAATTTATTTTGCATTTAAAGTGCGGATTTCAGAAGAAAGTTTCTGCTTCAAAAGCGCCAACTTCTTTTAGCCGCGGACCGTCAGATTGTCTAATACCCCCCCCATTTAAACATTTCAATTATTCATAAATTTCAGGCTGCTTATTGCTTGTTTATCCATAAAAAGCAGTATATTTGAATGATAAATCATTCGCTAAAAACAAATAGTGGCTTTATGACTGATATAACATTCAACGAATGGGCTTCTAAGAGCGATAAAGCATTAACAGAATACATTGGCGCATTTGTAAGGCATCAGCGTATGGAACAGAATAAAACGCAGGACGAGCTGGCTACAGCGGCCGGAATCAGTCGATCTACACTGAGTTTGCTGGAGCGTGGCGAATCGGTAACCGTACCTACCCTGATTCAGGTGTTGAGGATTTTAGACCAACTGTCTGTACTGCGTGTTTTTGAAGTGAGGGAAACAATAAGCCCATTGGCACTGGCAAAACTGCAAAAGGAAAAACGCCAACGGGCAAGAAGCAAATCAGAGAAAGCTGAAAATAAAACTAAAACCGATTGGTAACCGATGCAAATAGCCGAAGTAAAAATATGGGGGAAGTTTGTTGGCGCTGTAGCGTGGGACACAGACAATGGGCTGGCCACGTTTGAATATGAACCCAAATTTAAGCCCTTGAACTGGGATTTGGCTCCGCTCAAAATGCCTGTTCATGAAAATCGGAATCGGTTTTCATTTCCCGAATTGCAAAAGGATAAAAAATCAGCATACGACACCTTCAAAGGTTTACCCGGCATCTTGGCCGATGCCTTGCCCGACACCTATGGAAATCAAATGATCAATCTTTGGTTGGCACAACAAGGTAGGCCACAGGATAGCATGAATCCGGTAGAAATGCTTTGCTTCATAGGTACTCGGGGCATGGGTGCCCTGGAATTTGAACCCGCAGTACTCAAGGAAAATAAAAGAACATTTTCCATTGAAATGGATAGCCTGGTAACTACAGCACAAAAGATGCTGGACCAACGTGAAGCGTTCATAACCAATCTCCATAAAGACGAAGAACAGGCTGTATTGGAGATTTTGAAGATAGGCACTTCTGCCGGTGGTGCTCGCCCCAAAGCGCTCATTGCCTGGAATGAAAAAACCGGTGAGGTTAAATCTGGGCAAACCAAAGCTCCAAAAGGATTCGAACATTGGCTCATCAAGCTTGATGGAGTAAGCGATGTTCAGCTGGGCAGCAGTCAGGGCTACGGCAAAGTAGAAATGGCTTATTATACTATGGCGAAAGCATGCGGCATTGATATGATGCCTTCCCGCTTATTGGAAGAAAACGGAAGGTCCCATTTTATGACCAAACGTTTTGACCGGGAAGGCAGTGAGACGAAGCATCATGTACAAACGTTTTGCGCCATGAAGCATTTCGACTACAACTTGATTCGTAGTTTCAGCTATGAGCAACTTTTTCAGTGCATGCGTGAGTTGAAGCTTACTTATGCGGATGCAGAGCAAATGTTCAGAAGAATGGTTTTTAACGTGATTGCAAGGAATTGCGATGACCACACCAAGAATTTTTCTTTTTTACTCAGGCAAGGAGGCACATGGGAACTCGCCCCGGCCTATGATTTGTGCCACGCCTATCGTCCGGGCAGTGAATGGGTAAGTCAGCAGGCTTTAAGCATCAATGGGAAAAGAAAAAACATTGCAAAAGCAGATTTGTTGGCCGTTGGAGAATCCATTCGCTGCAAAAAAGCAGCAGAGATTGTAGATGAGATAAAGAACACCGTCCATCAATGGAAGGATTTTGCAGATGAGGTAAACGTGAAAGGTTCCCTGCGCGATGAAATAGCCAACACCCTTTTGATTATAAAATGAAATTCAAAGCAGGGTACCCTAAAAAGCATGTTTTAATTGTTGCAGACTTTACCTAAAAAATCCAGCAAACCGAGGGCAATGGGTAAAAAAACGCTGGGTGTTGTACCTTTGCAGCAAATTTGTTGAATGAAGACTCCTGTTTGTGTGCGATTTGCTCCCAGTCCAACCGGCCCTTTGCATTTGGGCGGGGTTCGGACGGCTCTGTACAATTACCTGTTTGCCAAAAAACACGGTGGGCAGTTTATGCTGCGCATTGAAGATACGGACCAAGCCCGTTTTGTGCCCGGAGCCGAACAGTACATCATGGATTCTTTGCGCTGGTGCGGACTGCAGTGGGACGAAGGCCCCGAAGCCGAAGGCAGCAAAGGCCCTTACCGGCAATCGGAACGCAAAGACATGTACCGGCAATACGCCGAACAATTAATCCAAGCCGGAAAAGCTTATTACGCTTTTGATACCCAAGAAGAATTGGAAGACGTTCGCGAACGCATGAAAGCCTCGGGAAACAACACCTGGCAGTACAATTCCATTACTCGGGTAAACATGAAAAACTCCCTTACCCTGCCCGCCGACGAAGTGAAGCGGCGCTTGGATTCGGGCGAAGCCTATGTGGTGCGGTTGCTGGTTCCACGAAACACCGACATCAAAGTAAACGACTTGATTCGCGGCGTGGTGGTGGTAAAATCGGAACACATTGACGACAAGGTGCTGTTTAAAAGCGATGGCATGCCGACCTACCACTTGGCCAACGTGGTGGACGATCATTTAATGGGCATAACCCATGTGATTCGTGGGGAGGAATGGCTGCCCTCGGCCCCTTTGCATGTGCTGCTGTATGAATCGCTCGGCTGGACCGACACCATGCCCCAGTTTGCGCATTTGCCCCTTATTTTGAAACCCGACGGCAACGGCAAGTTGAGCAAGCGCGATGGAGACCGTTTGGGATTTCCTGTTTTTCCGCTGGAATGGAAAGACCCGGCCACCGGAGAAATTTCATCGGGCTACCGAGAAGGAGGCTGGTACCGCGAGGCCGTGGTGAATTTGGTCGCACTGTTGGGCTGGCACCCTACAAACAACCAAGAGGTATTTAGCATGGACGAATTGATTGAGGCCTTTAGCCTAGAAAAAGTGGCCAAAGCCGGAGCCAAATTCGATGTTGAAAAGGCCAGGTGGTTTAATCAGCATTATTTAAGGCAACAAACAGACCCGCAATTGTCGGATGCCATCAAACCCCAATTGGCAGACCTTGATTTTACGGAGGAATTGCTGATAAAAACAATAGCCTTGGTACGCGACCGAGCTGTATTTCCTGCCGATGTAGCCGAGGACGTTGCTGGCCTTTTGCAGGCTCCAAAGGCCTATCAAAAAGATGCCTTAGCCTCCAAATGGAAAGCCGATTCGGCCGAAAAACTACAAGGCCTGTTGAGTTGGATGGAATCTGAACCGCATTTAGAACCTGCCAACATTGGGCCCGGCATAAAAAACTGGCTAACCGAACAGAACTATGGAATTGGCAGTGTAATGCCGCTGGTGCGCATTGCATTAACGGGCGGATTAAGCGGTCCTGATATTTTTGAGACCATAGGGTTGATTGGTTTAGAGGCCACGGGGCAGCGCATTTCAGCCATGTTAAACCAGCAGCAACAATGAGGCAGCGCATAGCCATAAAAGAATTGCGTTTTTTTGGCTACCATGGGGTTTATGAACATGAAAAAAAAAACGGGCAATGGTTTAGCCTGAATCTTTCGGCCGACTTGGAATTGGATGACCGGGCATGCCAGGCAGATTTGGTTGAGGGCACCACCGATTATGGCCGCGTGGTTCAAAGCATGTTGGACGAAATGAAAACCCCATCGAACCTATTGGAGCATGCTCTAGCTAGGCTAAAAACCCGTTTAATTCGAGAATACCCTGAAATGAAAAACGTTTCTTTATCGTTGGCTAAACAAAACCCCGCCGTTGGAGGTTATGTAGCTGAGTTTGAAGTATCTGTTTTTTGGTAAAGAATGCAATTAAAAGTTCCCTCAAAGGTTTGTCCGGCTTGTTTTAAGAAATTTCATTGCCATGAAAAGCCTGGCTGTTGGTGTGAGAGTGTTTGCTTGTCGAGAGATACCTTATCAAAATTAAGGAAGCGGTATGTAGATTGCCTTTGCGATACATGTTTGGCCTTGTACAACACCTCAAAAAATTAACAACGCTTTTCCAATTGGGGGCTCAGCGGTAGGGATTGAGCAAGGTAGCCCGCCAAGTTGGCCTGGCCTGGCCCGCGCGGCGCGGAGGCGACTTTAGGAGCCCACGCAAGCCCGCTGGGCCGGCCAAGGGCAACTGCGGACTACCTGCGAAAGCCCGGCCACCGCCCCTAAAAACAAAAAATCAACGGAGCATTGCCTCCGAGGCCTTCCAACAAGGCAGCAGCCCCTTTTCTTGAGCGTAGTGCTGCCATTGGTCGGCGGGGCCCAAGCCCAGCATAAAATCGCCACCCCAAGCACCCATGGGTTTCAGAGCCCCGGGAGCGTCAGAAAAAGCCTGGGAAGGGTTGGGTTGCTGCAGCAATTTTTGCAGAATCTTGTTGTGTTGATTCAGTGCTAGGGTCCATTCTGAAACGGTTTGTTGCCGGTGCATGTGCAGGCTAATTTCAGAAATTTCGGCTGCCGCCTTTTGCCGTTCCGCCAGGGAAAGCGCGCGGTATTGCCGAATGGCATCGGAGGATTGAGCCTTGCGGCCCAGGTAGAAAAAGTGCATTTGCTGCAGCAATTCAGGAGCCAAGGAAATGGCCTGAACCGAAGGAGAATCGGGCTTGTCGAGCCGGTACAAAATAGGCTGCAAGGCAGTTGCACAGGCAATGTCGTATCCGGACCCTCCAAAACTTTGCCGAAGCAGGGTGTAGGGATTCTGCTCGAGGAATTGCCCCAGCAAGCTGACCAACGTTGAGCTGCTACCGAGTCCCCAACTCCGGTTAAAATCGGCTTGAAAAACCAGTTTTTTAGACTTAAGGAATTGACGTTTCAGGTCTGCGGGAACGGCCGACAGAAGCTGTTCCAGCTTCTGGGCTACGTCCTCGAGGTTGCTTTCCATGACCAAACCGGTTCCGGGATGTACAGTGGCTTTGAACCAGACATCTTGGTTGGCTTCTTGGCTTTCAATGAGGCAAAAATCGCCTTGGTAGGGTTCAATGTGGAGGGTTTGTCCCCATTTTAATGGAAGAGCAAGGGCCCAAGCTCCGTCCAAAACCACGTATTCAGCGCTGAGCAGAAACTTAGCGTTTGCCCTAAGGGGCGGTTGCCCAGTGTGGGATTGCTGGCTGATTTGCAATGGAATTAAGGGATGGGTGCCTGTCGCCATTGTTCTAGGTGTTCGCGAACGGAGGTAAAAGAGACTTTGTGCTGTTTAAAATGTTCGACTGCGGCCAATTTTTCTGCTTCGCTGGCTTGAAAATGGTTTAAAATATTGAGCAAGTGCATTTTCATGTGGCCCTTTTGAATTCCGGTGGTGGTCAAGGAACGTAGGGCTCCGAAATTGTTGGCTAAGCCGGTGCAAGCTGCGATGCACATCAATTCTTCGGCCGAGGGTTTTCCAAGCAACTCAAGTGCATAAACAACGAGGGGGTGCAGGGTGGTTAGCCCACCGACCACTCCGAGAGCCATAGGCACTTCGAGGGTGTAGGTAAACATGCCATCGCTCAGGTCGAGGTGGGTAAGGCTTTGGTACTGTCCGTTTCTTGCGGCGTAGGTGTGACCACAGGCTTCAACGGCTCGGAAGTCGTTTCCGGTGGCAAGCACAACCGCGTCAATTCCATTGAAAATGCCTTTGTTGTGGGTGGTTGCCCGGTGCACATCAATTTCGGCTACGCGTACGGCCTTTTGAAATTTCGAAGCGAAGGTGTGGGCGTCGATGCCTTCGTGGTTGCCCAGATCGGCAATGGGGCATTGCACCCAAGTGCGAACCAAGCAATCGGGCGTATAATTCGACAATATGCTCATGATAACGTGGACTTCGCGTTCCGAATCATCAAAATGCGGAGCGTCTTGCAACCAATCCTTAAGGATTTGTGCGAATTCTTCTAGGCAGGAATTGATAAAATTAGCCCCCATAGAATCGCAGGTGTTGAATCGGGCTTTAAGTTGCAAGTAGCCCGGTTCGGCATGGCAAAAATCCAACAATTCCCCATCTAAAATACCGCTACCGCGTTGCTGCATGTTGGCGGTAATGTGGGTAGTATTGGCAAACAGGAGCTGCTTGAGTTCAGAAAAATGGCTTTTCAGGAGTTCGGCGCGTCCATTCCAAATAAAATGAACCTGCCCTATTTTAATTGCGCTCACGATTTCGGCATGAAAGCCGCCTTTATCGGACCAAAATTTTGCGCTTTTGCTGGCGGCGGCCACCACAGAACTTTCTTCAATCACCATGGGCACCATGTACAGGTGCTGATTGAGAAGCAAGTTTGGAAGCACCCCAAAAGGGAAGGCAAAGTTGCTTAAGGTATTCTCGCTAAATTCCTCAAGGCGCTGTTGCACAGCTGGATTGGGATGCCAAAAGCCTTTAAAATCGTTTTTGGCTTGAAGGGGATTGCTCAACAGATTTGCCACCGCATCGAGCTTTTGCTCTTTAGATGCTTTGGAAAAACCGTCAATGGCCTTTAAAAATCGTTCGTTCATTTCCGCGTTGCAAGAAGGTTAAAACAAAGAAACAGCGAAAACAGAGGGTTGTTTTGGTTGAGCTGCAGTTTTTCCCCACAGCAGATTGTTGACAATCAGGGCAGGTCAACCACGGCACGCGCCATGGCAAGTCCCTCGACTTGTGTTTTCACAAAAGCCTGCAAATGGGCATAATCGCCGCGGGCATGGGCTAGGAATCCGGAGGCCATGGCATAGACAGCAGGCAGGGGAGATTGTTGAACCAAGCGGTAGCCGTGCAAATACGATTTAATTCCACCGCTAATAATCAGGTGTTGGGTATGGACCTGAGTGGAGGGATTGGCGGTAATTTGAGCCGCAAAGGACAGCATTTCATCGGCGGTATGTCCGATGTAGGCCAATGGGTCGGCCTGCTTTTCGGTATTGTTTTCGCTGCGCAGCAATTCAAGCAGGGCAAAATTGGTGCCTCCAAAGGCCCCGAACTCAATCGCCAACAGGGGCAATTCCAGCAGAGCTTGAAGGCTGCGGGGGCCCATGCCCTGCCCTACTTCTTTAACAATAACGGGAGCCTTTGACAATTCAAGCACTTGCTTCAGGGTTTCCAAGGGGGCTCTTGTGTATCGGTCGCCCCCGGGCTGCATCCATTCTTGAAGGGGATTTACATGCACAATCAGGCCATCGGCTTTAAGGGCGACCACCATATCGTTGATTTCTTGAAATCGGTTGGCGTCGATATACTCTTCGAGTTGAGCAATACCCAAGTTGGCAAAAAAAGGAAGGTCATCGCCAATCAGGGGGCGAAGGTCAAAATCGCTCCAAGCCTGTTTGGATTCAAGCAAAGGACGGCAGCTGCCCAGCCCCATTCCCAGTTTAAATTCGGCACAGGCCATGGCCAAGTTTTTATTGATTTGGGCCGCTTCTTTTGTACCGCCGGTCATGGAAGAAATCCACAAAGGCGAACCCAGCCATTTTCCATGAAACAGGGTTGGAATGCCTGATTGGGTGGGGTGGCCAGAAAACAAAGGTTCGTAATTAAAACCCGAAAGGGGTTTTTGGGTTTGAGCTTGAAAAGCCAAATCAAGATGGTCTTTTTTGCGGTCGGTCATTCCTGTAAATCAGAACAAAGGTAGGGCTAAAAACGGACTTGAAAAACCGGCAGGGGGTTAAAGATGCGCTTGGGAGGGAAAACGGAAAAAGCTAAAAATTGTTCATAGGTCTAAAAAACCGGTGCATGCAGCCAAGGAAAAAAGGGGGCCGTTGAAAAGTCAAAGGCTTCCCTATCTTTGAAGTATGGAAGTGCGCATGTACCGAACCAAGCAGCGGTGGAAATGGTGGCTGGGGTTTTCGGCCGCTTTTATTGTTTTGCTGGTTTCGGCCTACACAGGGTATTTGGTCAAATTTGTGGCCAACGAAGAAAAGCAGAAGGTAGAATTGTGGGGCAAAGCCATACAAAAGCGGGCGGAACTGATTCGAAAAACCAAAAAAATGTTCCGCAGGTTTGAAGAAGAAGACAAGCAAAACATTGACTTATGGGTGAAAGCCCTTCAATGTCTGGTAAGCGGTTGCAGCGATGAGTTGGCGGCTACCATTGTAGGCAGCAACAACACCATACCGGTAATTTTGGTGGATGAAGAAGGGACAGTAATAACCCACAATCACTTTCCGGAAGGAACCGATTTGAAGGCCGAGGTGGAACGACTGAAAGAACGCAAGCGATTTGTTGATGCCAGCTACGTGGTAAACGGGGTGTCGAAAAAACAAACGGCTTACTTTGACGACAGCATTATTTTTTCAGATTTAAAAGGGACCATTGATGATTTGCTCTCGAATTTCATCTCGGAAACAGTGATAAACGCCGCTTCGGTGCCCGTAATCATCACCACCTTAAAAGAGGATTCATTGATTGGCAGCGGCAATCTGCAACCGGCAGGAATCGAAAACAATTGGTCAGCAAAACAGGTAATTCAACGGATGCGGGAATTCAACCACATGCAGGTTGAATTGGACGATGGGGTTTCCTACCATATTTATTACCAAGACAGTTTAATTGTGTCTAGCCTAACCTATTTCCCCTTTGTGCTGTTTACCGTTATTTTTTTGTTTGTATTGGTTGCATATCTTTTGTTCAGTACCGCACGCCGGGTAGAGCAAAACCAAGTTTGGGTGGGCATGAGCAAAGAAACCGCTCACCAGTTGGGAACACCCTTGTCGTCGTTGATGGGCTGGATTGAACTTTTTAAATCTAGGGGAATTGAAGTAGAGGCAGTAAAAGAAATGGAACGGGACGTAAACCGCTTAGACACGGTAGCGCAGCGCTTTTCAAAAATTGGTAGCCAACCCGATTTAAAACCCGTTGAGTTGATTCCAATGGTCAGGGATATGGTTTCGTACATGCAGGCTCGAAGCCGAAAAAACATAAGAATCAGCGCTGAAATCCTTTGCGAAAGCGCTCGAATTGAGGGCAACCTGCCTTTGTTGGAATGGGTGCTTGAAAACCTAATTCGAAACAGCTTGGACGCCATGCCTGAGGCGGGTGAAATTCGGTTGGTTTTAGAAAAGGCAGGCCCCAATCTGCAATTGGATGTTTGGGACAGCGGAAAAGGGATTCCAAGAAAATTATGGAAAACGATTTTCAAGCCTGGATTTACCACCAAGCAAAGGGGTTGGGGTCTTGGATTGTCATTGACCAAACGGATTGTAGAAAACTACCACAAGGGGCGAATCGGAGTTCAGGCCTCAGAACCCGATAAAGGAACATGCATTCGCATCGCTTTTAGCAGCATAGATTAAGAACCATGTTGAAATTCCTTTCGCTGTTTCTGGTTTTTTTGAGCTGTTCGATGCTGAGGGCGCAAATTCCCGGCTGTATTGATCCCGCGGCCAGCAACTACAACCCCGCAGCCACCTTCAACGATGGAGGTTGTATTTATGGCCCAAGCAGTGCTGCCCCTCTTTTATTGGCCACATTGAGCGACAGTCTAAGCGAGCTGTCTGGATTAATCAAAGCCTGCCAAGATTTGTTGGGGCACAACGACGGCGGAAATGAGGACCGGTTGTTTCGACTTCAGGGCAGTACAGGCGCTGTTTTGAACTCCAGTCCCCTGCCTTTGGCCCTTACAGACTGGGAAGACCTGGCTGTTGGACCTGCGCATGTATTTTTGGGCGATTTCGGCAACAACGCAGGTCAAAGAGATACCCTATCCATTTATAGGTTGGCCATAAACGAAGTGTGCAACGGCAGCATACAAAGCATCGACACCTTGCGGTTTTGGTATGCCGATGCGCCCACAGGAACCCTGCATGCCGACTCCCACAATTTGGACTGCGAAGCCATGGCGGTGTACCGCGACAGCCTATGGTTGTTTTCAAAAAACCGAATGGGCAACCAAGTTCGAATTTACGGATTGCCCAGCTTGCCATGCTTGTATGGGATTCAGGCCTTAGATTCCATACCGGTAGTGGGGCAAATAACCGGTGCCGATATATTGGGCGACAGCTGTATGGCACTGGTGGGTTACGCTCCTCCATTTTATGTTCCCTTTTTAGTTTTGGGATTTGCCTCCGATTTGGGTGCTCCTTGGAAAGGGTGTTTAAGAAGAATAGACTTGGGCTCGGTTTTGCAAATGGGTCAATTGGAGGCCGTATGCTTTTGGTCGGGCACGGAGCTTCGTTTGGGCAGCGAGGCGGTTTCGGCGCTTGGCCTTGGACCTCGGTTGTATGGCCTGAATGTGAGCTCATTTCTACTGCTTCCGAGTTTGGGCATAGCCCCCTCAGAATCGGCTAGCGCGCTTTGGTGTAAAAAGAAAACCAACGAGATTGAAATTCTTGGACTTGTTCCTGGAAAAGAACTAGAATTGGTAAATGAAAGCGGAAAAAGTCTATGGAGGCAAACTGCAGGTGGTTCAACGGAACGAATTCAATGGGTAGCGCACAGCGACACGGTCATTTGCCGTCAAGGTGAAAAGCGGAGCCGATGTTTGATTGAGCGTTAAGAAAACATGGCAAAACCCAGCCTTTTTAAAAACCCTTGAATCAAATCATCTGGCGCTTGGAATAAACTCCAGCTGAAGATGGTAGGCCAAGAAACTTAAAACATCAACGGCCTCGTTGATTTCGGCAGTCAAGGCCCTTCCGGCCCCGTGCCCTGCCCCTTTGTCAATGCGCAACAAAACGGGATTGGCAGGATGTGCGCCGGCTTGAAGAGCGGCTCCAAACTTATAGCTGTGCGAAGGAACGACCCGGTCGTCGTGGTCTGCCGTTAATACCAGGGTAGCAGGGTAAACTTGCCCCGGTTGAATGGAGTGAAGTGGAGAATACGATTTAAGGTAGCTGCGGTAGGGTTCTGTTTCTGGATCTCCGTATTCCACCATCCAGGCTCGACCAATGGTAAAGGTATGGTAGCGCATCATATCCAGCACTCCAACAGCCGGCAAGGCAACCTTAAACAAATCGGGGCGGCGCGTCATAACGGCCCCAACCAGCAAACCCCCATTGCTTCGGCCGTGTACAGCCAATTGCGAGGGACTGGTGTAGCCCTGTTTTATTAGGTATTCTGCGGCTTCTTCCATGTCGAGAAACACCCTTTTCTTATTTAGCAACATCCCCTGTTCGTGCCATTTTTCACCAAATTCAGAGCCCCCGCGCAAAGCCGGGACAACAACCATGCCCCCCATTTCAGCAAAGGCATGAAACCAAGGCTTATAAAAAGGCAAAATAGGGATATTGAACCCTCCATATCCATACAGCAAGCAAGGTTTTGGGCCTTGAATTTGGGTGTTTTCCATAATGAAAACGGGGATGCGCACCCCATCGCTTCCTACAAAGGTTTCTTGGCGCAAACTTACCTTTTGAGGCACATTTTCGCGCTTGGGTTGGTGCAGTATTTCGGGCTTTTCGGCGCCCCAAGTCCATTTCAAAGAAACTCCGGGGCTAGAATGCGACTGCAGACCTACGTACAAATGTGGGCTTTCTTCTTCAACCGAAATACCGGAAATGGAGCCTAAAAAGGGAAGTTCAAAAGAAAAACCTTGCCCCTGTTCAGGGACATATTCAAGTACAGAAACCACAGAATCAATGCAATGAGCCACCCAGCCTTGCTGCCAACGGTGGCATGACATCAAGGGGCGGTTTGGATTTTCGGCAAGAACCGTTTCGGCATTGGAATAGCCTTCCCCATGCTTTAATTTAACCAGTTTTTTGTTTGGAGCATTCCGGTTTGTCAACAGAAAAAAATGGGTTTTATTGGACCAAATTAAATTTACGTCCGAGGCTTCGTCATCAATGATTTTAAGCCATTTCAAATTAAACTGGCTTTTGTTGGATTCAGGCAAGGCGGCCACCGCCAAACGGTTGCCAGAGGTTCCTTCGCTTTGGCTAAGAACAAGCCATTTTTCGTCCTCGGTAACGGAAGCGTACACTCCCCGACGCGGATTGGCTTTGTCTTGAAACACCAGCACATCCAACTTGGGGTCGGTATGCAAGCGGTGGTAAAACAGCTGTTGGTTGATATTGGCAGCATTTAAATCGCCGGCCTTTTGAGGAAACTTGCTGTAAAAAAAGCCGTCTTTAAACCAAGAAATACCTGAAAACTTCACCTGATTTATGGTTTCTGGCAGCCAGTTCCGGGTCTGCAAATCCAGGATTGAAATTTGATTCCAATCGGAGCCTTGGCTGGAGCGCAAAACGGCCAAATGGCGCGTTTCAGCATCGGTAGCCCAACCCGAAAGGGCTTCTCGGCCCTGGGCATCCCAAAGCAATGGGTCTATGAGTGTATCTGATTTATTGCTGCCTTTTGGGCTTGCAAGCAAAACCGGCTGCAAGGCGGTTTCGGATTGCCGGCTTTGAAAAATCCAACCTTTTTTTTCAACCGGAAGGCCCAAGCGTTCCATTCGGTAAAACGGCTCAAGAAAAGCCTGAATACCGGGCCGCAGCAGTAATTTATCCAAATAGGTTCGGGTGTACTTCCGCTGGGACTCTACCCAACGAAGGGTAGTCGGATTTTCTGTGTCTTCAAGCCATCGAAATGCATCGGCCCAACCATGCCAGGCTTGGCCATTGGCTGCCGATTCTTGGCGAGGAGATTCCGGATACAATCGGTTAGGCTGTGCAAAGGTAGAGTTGGTGGCGGCCATAGCGAGAAGTAAAAAAACAAATGGGTGTCGCATTGTTGGAAAATTGCTTGAACAAAGGTAGGGCATGAGCAGCATTTTCAGGAAGGGTATCTCAACGCATGTTTAAAGTATCCTAGCGTTTTCTTTGGTGCAGGGACAAGCCGTATTTGATGGCTATGAGAATAAAGAAAAGAGATTTTTTAGACCTTTAAGCCATGAATAAAGTAAAACGGATCGACTTTGTTGTGGGCAACAGGCCCCAATTCATCAAGTTGTTTCCGCTTTTTCATTGTTTGCGTCATTTGAATCGGCAAGAGGTAGAGGCCCGAATTATTCATACTGGGCAGCATTTTGATGCCGATATGTCGGCGGCATTTTTTGAGCCACTTCAATTGCCCATTCCCCATGCTGAGTTTCGGTTGCAATCAAAAACACCCGCCGAGCAGATTTCTGAGATGCTTGATAACCTTAAGCATGAATTTACTCAGGCTGCTCCCGACTTGGTTGTGGTTTTGGGCGACACCAACAGCACGCTGGCTGGAGCTTTGGCCGCAAGTCAATTAAACATTCCGTTGGCGCATTTAGAAGCAGGGTTGCGGAGTTACGATTCAGACATGCCCGAGGAGCGAAATCGGGTGGTGGTTGACCACCTTAGCCAATGGTTGTTTGTACCCCATGCGGGTGCAAAAGAGAACCTAAGCAAGGAAGGCATTCCAGACCATAAACACAAACCCAAAACACGGGTGGTGATTTGCGGCGACGTGATGCTGGACGCACTTCTTTTGGTTCAGCATCAAAAAAAAGAGGGGCTTGCATTTTTAAAAGAACGAAACTTAAATCCGAGCACATACTACCTTGCAACGGTTCATAGGCAGTCGAATACCGACAGCAAAAACGCATTGCTTGGCATATTGAATGGCCTGCAAGCCTTGGCCGAACACAGTGGTTATCCCATCGTATTTCCGGTTCACCCCAGGACTCGGCTTCAAATTCAAACCCTGCAAAAAGAAGGCAAAGACTGGAATCAAATCACCTTTTTAGCCCCACAAGATTACCTGTGCACCCAGCACCTTATAATGGGTTCAAGGGCGGTTCTAACCGATTCTGGCGGACTTCAAAAAGAGGCGTGTTTGCACGGAAAACACACCTGGGTATTGCGCGACCGCACCGAATGGAACGAACTGGTTGGCTTAGGGGCCTCGGCCTTGAGCGGTGGCGGCTTTGGTTCGCTTGAGGCTTTGTTGGATTTCTTAAACCAACCCATGCCCACAGTCCCTTTGGATTGGTACGGTGGGGGGCAAGCTTCATCGGTATTTTGGTCAAGTTTGTTGGACTAAATTCGGAGCAATTCTGCCCAAGAATCCGGCAGCAGCCCAATACCTTATGCATTATCAAGGACTTAAAGCAATCAAAACGAAATCGAAGCAGGTTTAAACAGGCAGTCGGAATTTTCTTAGCATCTTTGAGTCCATGAAAAAAGGTAGTATTGTAGAGCTTGAATTAAGCGGGTTTGCCGCCGAGGGTAAAGCATTTGGGAAATTGGAAGGCAAAGTGGTTTTTGTGCCATTTGGCCACCCCGGAGATCTTGTTAAGGTAAGGCTTCTGAAAGTAAAAGCTGCCTATTGCGAAGGGGTTATAACCGAGTGGATTGAACGCTCTGCAGACAGAGTAACACCCCAATGCGAACATTTTGGACACTGTGGGGGTTGCAAATGGCAGCATGTGAGTTATGAACGGCAAACCGAGGCAAAACACCAGCAAGTGGTTGATCAGTTTGAGCGGCTTGGTGGGTTTGAATTTCCAGAGGCCTTACCTATTATGGGGGCTGTTCACCCTTGGGCGTATCGGAATAAATTGGATTTTTCGTTTTCAACGGGACGCTGGCTTACGGCCGAGCAAATTCAAAGTGGAGCGGAATTTCCAAAAGAGGGCGCTTGCGGCTTTCATGTGCCAGGCCGGTTTGACAAAGTGTTGGAAATAGAGGAATGCCATTTGATGACTTCGGAGGTAAACCAAATTCGAAATTTAATAAAAGGCAAATCGCGGGAACGAGGCTGGTCCTTTTACCATCCGTACAACCATGTGGGGCAGCTCCGGAATTTGGTCTTTCGTTCAAACAGAAAAGGGGAACTGCTGATTTGGGTGATTGTTGGACCCGATGCCCAAGAAACTGTACTGGATTTTTTGTCCAGCATAGCTCCAGAAATTTCAGAGGTGCACCGCATCGTCTATTCCGTGAATCCCAAAAAAAACGATGCCTTGCATGATTTGGTGGTAGAACCGTTTCGGGGTGAGCCGTTTATTACCGAAACCTTAGGTGAAGTACATTACCGCATTTCGCCTCAGTCTTTCTTTCAAACCAATCCGAATCAGGCCGAACGCATGTATCAAACCATTTTGGAACTGGCAAATCTGACCGGCTCAGAACGGATTTATGATTTGTATTGCGGAACTGGTAGCATTGCCTTGTTTTTGGCTGCAAAAGCCAAATTTGTGTTGGGCATTGAATACGTACAAGAGGCGGTGAACGATGCCTTTCAAAATGCCCGTTTGAATGGCATTGAGCATGTTCATTTTTTGGCGGGCGACATGAAAAACCTGTTGAACGAACAAACCATTGCCGAATACGGAATGCCCGATGTGGTGGTGGTAGATCCGCCCCGGGCTGGAATGCACAACGATGTACTTGAGCGGCTGCTTTTAATGAAAGCGAAAACCCTAATTTATGTTAGCTGCAATCCCGCCACCCAAGCCCGAGATTTGGCCTTGCTTGCCCCCGCTTATGCATTGGATGTGGTTCAACCCATTGATATGTTTCCCCACACCCACCACGTTGAAAATATTGTACGCTTAATCTTACGCCCATGAACTACCAAGCAGCCATTGAACAGGCTTGGGAAAACCGAGAACTATTAAAAAACACAGAAACCATTTCTGCGATTGAGGCCGTTATTGAGGAACTGGACAAAGGGCGGCTCAGGGTAGCAGAACCCTTAGCCTCTGGTGAATGGCAGGTGAACGATTGGGTGAAAAAAGCGGTTATTTTATACTTTCCTACCCGAACTATGGAAACCTGGCAGGCGGGCCCCATGGAATTTCACGATAAAATGGCATTGAAAACGGGGTATTCGGAATTAGGCGTTCGGGTGGTACCCCATGCCCTTGCTCGCTACGGTTCCTATCTGGCTCCCGGCGTTATTTTAATGCCCTCGTATGTAAATATTGGAGCCTTTGTCGATTCTGGCAGCATGGTAGATACCTGGGCAACCGTGGGAAGCTGTGCACAAATAGGAAAAGAAGTGCATTTGAGCGGCGGAGTTGGAATTGGAGGCGTGTTGGAGCCCGTTCAGGCGGCCCCAGTAATCATTGAAGACGGTGCCTTTATTGGCTCTAGATGCATTGTGGTAGAAGGGGTTCGAATAGGCAAAGAAGCCGTCTTGGGTGCCAATGTGGTACTTACCGCCTCAACCCGAATTATAGATGCAACAGGCAAGCAACCTCAGGAATACAAAGGATGGGTTCCCCCCTCATCGGTGGTTATTCCAGGCAGCATTCCCAAAGAATTTGCCGCTGGCACATATCAGGTTCCTTGCGCTTTAATCATTGGGAAACGCAGCGCTCAAACCGACCGAAAAACAAGTTTGAACGAGGCCCTTCGCACCCATAACGTGGCCGTATGAGCAATCTAAGGGTACACCCCAGAATTTATGTGGTTGGATTTATGGGCGCTGGCAAAACCAGCCGAGGACGCGAAATGGCCAATCTACTCAACTACCAATTTGTAGATTTAGACCAATTGGTGGAAGCCGCCGCTGGGAAAACAATTTCGCAGATCATCGCTGAATCAGGCGAACAGGCCTTTCGTACCTTGGAGATGGAACAACTAAAAAATACAGCCCTTTTTGACCGCAGCATCATTGCTACCGGTGGGGGTACTCCTTGCCAGCCCGGCGCCATGGAATGGATGAACGAACACGGTTGGACGGCCTGGATAAAAGCAGACATTCAAACTCGGATACAACAGATTTCAAACGACCCGAACCGACCCTTGGCATTTATGAAAAGCGAGAAGGAGCTAAAGGCCTTGTACGAACAACGCCTGCCCTTTTATAAAAAGGCAAGGCAGATTTTTCTCTGAACAAAGCCCGAAAAGCTTGCTATCTTTGCCCCTAAATTATCTGTATGGCCTTAAAATGTGGAATTGTTGGATTGCCCAATGTCGGTAAATCAACCTTGTTTAATTGCCTTTCTAATGCCAAAGCTCAGGCGGCCAATTTTCCCTTTTGCACCATTGAACCCAATGTGGGTACCATAACCGTTCCTGACGAGCGTTTGCAGCGTTTGGCTGAATTGGTAAATCCCAAACAAATTGTACCCACCACGGTCGAAATTGTGGACATTGCCGGTTTGGTCAAAGGAGCTTCTCAAGGCGAAGGTTTAGGCAATCAATTTCTGGGCAACATTCGCGAATGCGACGCAATCATTCATGTTTTACGCTGTTTTCAAGACGACAACATCACCCATGTAGATGGCTCTGTTGACCCCATCCGCGATAAGGAAGTCATCGACACGGAACTTCAATTTAAAGACCTAGAAACGGTTGAAAAACAAATTTCCCGAGTCGAAAAAATCGCCAAAGTAGGGCAAGATAAAGACGCAAAGAAAAAATACGAAATCCTGCAAAGTCTGAAAAATCACCTAGGACAAGGTAAATCGGCCAGGCTCTTGGATTGGAATGAAGATGAATTTGAATTTGTACAATCCCTGTTTTTGCTAACCCAAAAGCCGGTACTTTATGTGTGCAATGTAGAAGAAAGCAATGCCAAAACTGGAAATGAACTTAGCAAAAGGGTGGAAAAAGAACTCTCGGCCGAAAAAGCCGAAGTCTTGGTCGTAGCAGTAGCCATCGAAGCTGAAATTGCCACCCTTGAAACCTATGAGGAACGTTCCTTGTTTTTACAAGATTTAGGGCTAGACGAACCCGGTGTTGCAAAGTTGATATTGGCCGCCTATCGCCTTTTAAATTTACAGACTTATTTTACGGCCGGTGAAAAAGAAGTGCGGGCCTGGACCATTCGAACCGGAATGACGGCTCCTCAAGCTGCCGGAGTTATTCATACCGATTTTGAACGCGGTTTTATTCGGGCCGAAGTTATCGCCTTTGATGATTATTCCCATTTCGGTTCGGAAGCGGCAGCACGCGACCACGGCAAATTGCGGGTGGAAGGCAAAGAATATGTGGTGGCCGACGGAGACGTCATGCACTTTCGATTTAACGTTTAATGCCCCCCAAGATTTGTTGGGGTGTTTAACCAACAATCTTTCTTTCAAACAGCAGATACTCCCTTCTTTTGCGCAATTACCTTCTGACCAAGGGCTTTTTCATTTTGTAATCGGCTCGGTGGTTCCCCCTGCTAATGTGTTCCAATTCGCTGCGGATTAATTTCTTTCGCATTGGATTTATTTTGTCGGTGAATAAAACCCCTTCTAAGTGGTCGTATTCGTGCTGAATAATGCGGGCCGCCATGCCATCGTACCACTTTTCATGAAATACAAAATGTTCGTCTTGATATTCAATCAGCACCCTAGATTTTCGAAAAACATCCTCCCGAACACCTGGAATACTTAGGCAACCCTCATTAAACGACCACTCCTCTCCTTCTTCCTGCAATACAACCGGGTTAATAAACACCTGCTTGAAGCTCTTCATTCCGGCCTCATCCTCTTCAAAACCCGTCCCGTCAACAATAAAAAGGCGAATGGATGCTCCGATTTGGGGGGCAGCCAATCCTACCCCACTGGCAGCATACATGGTTTCGTACATATCCGATACCAACCCTTTCAATTGGGGGTAATCGGGTTGGATTTCCAACGTTGGCTTTCGTAAAATCACGTCCCCATAAGGCAATATTGGGCGAATCATAACACATTTCGATTTAAATAGGTTTGCAATAATTGAACGGCCGACATCTTATCCAACAGCCCTTTGTCTTGACGCTTCTTTTTTCGAGCACCCGCATCAATAAGTCCCTGAAATGCCATGGAACTGCTAAAACGTTCATCCACCGATTCCAATGGAAGACTAGGAAATGAACGTCCAATGGAGGCGGCTGCATTTAAGGCATGAACCGTCCCATCTGTATCTGTGCCCGCCAAACTTTTAGGCAAGCCCCAAATAAGCAACTTGACCGCTTCGCCCTCCATGTATTCTTTAAGCCAAGGAATAAGCTCTACCGTCCCAACGGTTGTTAAACCCTGGGCAATGATGCACAGGGGGTCGGTTACGGCTATGCCGGTGCGTTTTTCTCCAATGTCTAAGGCTAATATCCGTGCCATAGTACAAAGATAGGCTTTGCCCTCAATATTGACTTTGAATCCCCTCTAGACTGTTTAAAATAGCTGGAACAACCGAACGCAAGGAACCGGGAACCGAATTAACAAAAACAGCCACCGCTACGCGTTTGCCCGAAGTACACCTCAAATATCCTGCATAGGTCTTTACCTGCCCTATGCTGCCGCTTTTTCCAGCAAATGCCTGCTTTAACTTAGAGGTTGTAAATCCGCTTAGGGTGCCCGACTCGCCCGAAACCGCCAGGGTGGAAAGCCAAGATGAAAACCACGATGCACGCGTCCATCGACTCAATAAACCGGTTAAATTGGAAGTGGAAATCCCATTCGACCGACTTAATCCGCTGCCATCGTCGTAAAACAAGCCCGCATCGGCGCCTTGCCCTTTTAACCAAGCCCGAACCGAATCGCGGCCCGCAAAATAATCCCCCTGCCCCACCGCCACCAATAGGTGCTCTGCCATAAAATTGTTGCTGAATTGATTGATGTGGGAAGCCATTCGCACTAAAGGCACTGATTTCCAATCCCAGCTGCCCGCTGAGACCTGTGCGGCAAGTTCTTCCGATGCCCAGCCAACCGCTTTCGCGCATTCGATGCCCCGCAGCTGCAATCCCATCCGGAGTTGCTCCAAAGCTGTTAAAGCAGGAAAGGCAATACTGCCCTGAATGGCAAAACTGCCCTCGTTGGGGGGCAAACTCCCCACAATCTGCCGCTGTGCCTGATACAACCCCGCATAGATAAAGGCATTGTCGCCCGAAGATTGGGGACCCGAAACCACATACGACTCCCATGTAACACCAGCCTGAACAGGCGAAACTTCGATTAAGGTGGCAGAAAGGCCAGGATCTTCTGTACAAAAACTGAGTTTTACCCTATTTTGATTGTAAGAAAGACGGGAAACAGAGGCTCCAAAATAGTTGCCAAGGTCAACCCATGGCCATGAATCGGGAATTATATCTTGCTGCCTTCCATGGTGTATGGCATAAATACCTGAAATTCGATGAATGTTGTTTGTTAAAAGAAAATGCTGCAACGAATCGAACAGCGTTTTTTGCTCAAATCCCGTAAATAAATTTGTTCCTAAGCTTGGGTCCCACCCCCCCTCCACCAAAAGGAACCAATCCCGCCCAGATTGCCTCAACGAAAATTGAGTCGAAAACTGAAAATCGGCGCCCAAAATAGAAAAAGCTGCTGCTGTGGTTAATAGTTTTTGAACCGATGCCGGAGTTAAGGATAAACCTTGATTTAAGCCCGCCAATTCTTTGCCCGTTTCCATATCTCGTACAGAAATGCCCCATAATCCAAGGTTTGACGGAGCAGATACCTCAGAATAAACACTTGAATCCTGAACCTCTTGACCATGCACTGAAACGGATTTCAAGAAAAACATGAAAAAGCAAGAACCTAGGCAAATGGAATAAAATAACATCCGAAAAAGTCCAAACAGCTGAAGCGGGAATGAAGGAGGCATAGCATTAAAAATAAAAAAAAAGGACAAATGAGGGCCTAACCAATGGCTGAATCCCACATTTGACCAATGAAAATTTGAAAAAACCTTTAATCAGCAATAACGGTTTCTTCTATTGCAGGCTGACTAAAATAAAAGGCGGGTTTAATGCTGCCGTCTTTGGCTAACCATCTTTTTAATCCCCAATAATTCCTATTTAATTTAATGCCGTTTTCGTCTTCTTTTATAGCAACCAACTCGCCTTTACGCTTTAAGTTAGAGAGCGTAACCGTTAAATATTTGTACAAATCTTCGGCGGTCTTTTCTTTATGTTTTGATTTGATGCCCCGAAAAATGGACTCCGATTCGGCAAAGGTTTTGCGGCGTTTCAATAGGCTAATTACGGAATCAACAACCGTACCTTTGGCTCGTTTGCGGGCTTTTGGGCGGCCAGCTTTGGAAATTCCCTTCGCAATCCGAACCGGTTTTGATACGGAAACAGAGGTTGATGCAGCTTCGTCTGAAGACACAAGCTCTACATTCTTGCGGGGGCGACCACGACCGGCTTTCTTTTGAGTGGTTTTTGGTGCCGACTCAACAACAGCTGCAGGTGCTTTGCTTGGCCCACCTGATAGTTGCACTACAATAGATTCAAACGTTGCAATTTCGGATTTCCTTAGAGCAATCTCGTGCTCCAATTGCTTGATAATGTCATGTGTACTTGCCATTTTTTTTGTTTCAAATTTATGAATTAAAAACAACATGTGGGATTTAAAGTTTTGTGTTCTGAGAAAAATAGAATTGAATTAAATTGCAATTGTTTGTATATCTGGATTTTAAACATTTTTAAATAGGTTGAATTAACGCATTTTAACTGAATTTTAAGTTGCATCGGATTTTTAAAAAAAATGAAAATGAAACAGGAATAATTAAATTGAAAATGCAATTATTCTGCGGTTTGAAAATGCTAAAGCCTTGTTTATTTGTTTTTTAACCCATTCTACGCCCTGCAATAAAACACTCAAAATAAAATAAAATCCACGCTGTTTCATAGGAAGGCCGAGCACAAGGTCCTTTCTTTTCCCGCGTTCTATTCGGAAACAAATGTGGGGGTACGATGCACATAAACACGGCCCAAATTCAATCCCTTTCCGTAAATTCGCAGTCGGTAGAGATTAAAAGCATGAACCAACTTCAATCCAAAAAAGCGTTTGTTACAGGGGGAACCCGCGGAATCGGAAAAGGCATCGTTTTGGCTTTAGCCAAGGCTGGGGCCGATGTAGCTTTCACCTTTCGCTCTTCCCTTAGCGAGGCCAACGACATCAAAACCGAACTTGAGGCGCTGGGCGTCAAGGCCCTGCCGATTCAATGCGATGCCGCCTCGCTCGAAGAAACCCAAATAGCCGTCGATAAAGCCATTGAATTTTTAGGTGGGTTAGACGTTGTTGTAAACAATGCCGGTATATCCCGCCACAACTTGTTGATGCGCATGTCGGAAGCGCAATTTAACGAGGTGATTCAAAACAATTTAAATTCGGTTTTCAATGTTACCAAAGCCGCGATGCGGCAATTGCTGAAGCAAAAGAGCGGAAGCATCATTAACATTTCATCGGTGGTTGGAAATTCCGGCAACCCGGGCCAAGCAAATTATGCCGCATCAAAAGCCGGCATGAACGCCTTTTCAAAATCGGTGGCCAAAGAATTGGGCTCCCGAAACATCCGATGCAATGCCATTGCCCCTGGTTTTATTGCCACCGAAATGACCGAAGCGCTTGACCCCGAACAGGTTTCAAAATGGATGGAAGCGGTTCCTTTAAAACGCAGCGGAAGCCCAGAAGACGTTGCCAATCTGGTTGTTTTTCTTGGCTCCGACGCCTCCACTTACATCACCGGACAGGTAATTAACGTGTGCGGCGGCATGCAGATGTAAGCAAGCGATGGAACTCCATCTGCTTCATTCTCCACTTTGGATTTTGCTGTGCCTCGCGCTAGGTGCCGCCTACGCCTTTGCTCTTTACCGTCAACCCAGCCCATTCTCTCCTCCCGTTCGCCGCACCTTAATGCTGCTTCGTTTTCTCAGCGTTGGCTTTCTCGCTTTTTTCTTGCTCCGCCCCTCTTTAACCTACACCGCCAAAATAACCGACCCGCCCATCGTTCTCATTTTGCTGGACGATTCCCAATCTATGGTCCAAGGTGCCGATTCAACCCAGGTAAAAGCCTTGATAAATAAAGCTTTTCCCGAATGGAAAACCCAAACCAAAACAGGCTATCGAATTCTTCCCTTTGCCTTCTCAGATCTGGTAAACCCCAGCCCAGAATCGCTGAATTTCGCTGGCAAGGGCAGCAATCTGAATTTGGCTTTAGAACAGATTCAAACCCAGTTTGCCAACCAACGGGTGGCGGCCGGCTTGTTGATCTCCGATGGAATCTTTAACCAAGGCAGCAACCCTGTATTTTCAGCCGCAAAAAGCCCTTTCCCATGGTTTGCTATGGCCACCGGCGACACAACAACCCTGGCCGATGCCGCCATTCTTGAAATGCAGGCCAATCCCA
>Ga0164292_10000861_pt1 | contig 24304 bp, 24 predicted proteins | sample GEODES117metaG_FD_111486 | JGI IMG/M metagenome (GOLD analysis project Ga0164292, IMG submission 111486) | Eutrophic lake water microbial communities from Lake Mendota, Wisconsin, USA - GEODES117 metaG | ecosystem: Environmental > Aquatic > Freshwater > Lake | place: USA: Lake Mendota...
ATGCCACGGAAGCAGATCCTCGCTGACCTCCATTTCTGCCGTGGATCTGCAGTTGCTCGTGGGGCTGGGCAACCCAGGTCCTCGCTACACCGACACCCGCCACAACGTGGGCTTCATGGCGCTCGAGCGGCTGGCGGCAGAAGCCTCCGTTTCCTTCCGTCAACAGCCTCGTCTGCATGGGCTGTTGGCCGAGGTCGGCAGCGGCGAACGCCGATTGCGTCTGTTGATGCCGCAGACCTACATGAACGAGAGTGGGCGGTCGATCCGGGCGGCCCTTGATTGGTTCCGGCTTGAACCCAGCCAGATCCTGGTGCTGGTCGATGACATGGACCTGCCCCTCGGACGCCTGCGGCTGAGGGTCTCCGGCAGTGCCGGTGGCCACAACGGTCTGCGCAGCACCATTCAGCATCTCGGCAGTGAGGCCTTCGCCAGGCTGCGGATCGGCATCGGGGCCCCCGCCGACAATCCGGTGGAACGCCGGGAGCGCACCGTTTCCCACGTGCTGGGGCGGTTTTCGGCGGAGGAGAAGCCGATGGTGGAGGAGGTGCTCACGGAGGTGCTCGCCGGCGTGGATCTGATCCGGAGACTGGGGCCGGAGCGGGCCGGCAATCGTCTGAACAGTTTTCGTGCCGGCGTGGCGGCATCCTGATTTCATGGCTCGCCTCCCCGCCACCACGGCCCAGTTGCGGATCCTGCGCCGCAGCTTCACCCCCTGCCTGATGGAGGGGGAGGTGAGTGCCGGCGGCTTCCAGTGGAGTTTCCGGTGGGCCTTCGACCGTGGCGAGCTCACGGTGGAGCCCTCCCTTGGCCGGGCCCTGATTCAGGACGCCCTGCTGCGTTATCTGCTCAAGGCCGATTACCAGCTGGAGCCAGGGGGGGACTACGCCTTCACGGTGCGGGCGGCGTTCTAGGCGGGTCGGGCCAGCGGACGGCCGAGCCAGCGTTCCAGCAGCAGCTGGGCCACCACGTCGTCGTAGTCCCGGGGCGGCTGGCGCAGGCCTTCGGGCAGCATCCGGCGCCAGCCCCTCGGGGGAAACAGCTGCCAGTAGCGCTGCCGGGCCGCCAGGGTGCTGCCCCGCTCCTCCACCAGATGGATCTCCGTGCCGAGCCCTTCCAGCCGCTGTCGCCATGCCTGGGAGCCGGTGCCGTTGCCGAGGATGACCCCCGCCAGCGGCCCGCTGGCCTGCCACAGGCGTAGCTGATCCCAGGTCGCTGCCGGTGGCAGCACCAGGGCCTGCTGGATGCCTTCGCCTGAGGCATCGCTCAGGACCAGCCCGCATTTGCTGCGGCCCGGATCCAGGGCGGCCAGAGGGGCGCCGCTCATCGCGTTCGGGGGCTGCCGGCCCGGATGCCTTGGTTCCAGCGCAGTTCCACCACGATCGGGTCGGGGGTGTCGGCATTGCGCAGGGCGATCGCCTCGATCGTGGCCACCTGGCCGGCCGGCCGCTCGCTCAGCTGGCGGCCGAGTTCGTTGAAGGCAGCGCCGTCGAACTGGAGGCCATCCACCAGGGTCCCTTGGCGCTGGGCCTTGGTGAAGGCGGCGGCCAGCAGCAGGTTGATGCGGCTGCGCACTTCCTCGGGGCTGCGTTCGTCTCCATCGAGCGCGGTACGGGCCAGCAGTTCTCCCTGTTTCACCACCTGCCGGTTGGGCCGCAGGTCCGGGAAGGCCAGCACCCGTGCCTCCCCCCGCAGCACGTTGGCGGCGGAGCGGATGCTCACCACCCAGGTGCCGGATTGGCGCAGCAGTTGCTCCAGCCGCTCGATCTCCTTGCGCGGCACCAGCAGGATCTGCCGATCCACGGCCTTGCCCGGCAACAGCTGCTGAAACGCCGCCATGTTGGCTTGCTGCAGCAGGGCATCGATCACGTCCTTCGCCTGCGCGGGTTGTTGCAGCTTCACCTTGGCCGTGGCCAGGGGCTGGCCGCTGGCGATCACCACGTCGCCTCGCCGCAGCGCGATCACGTTGGTCTCGAGTTCCTTGAGCTCCTTGGCGCCGGCCGCGATCCGCTGCCGCACCTGGGCGAGTTCGGCCTCGGTCCGACGGATCTCCACGTCCTTGCCCTTGACGTCACGGCTCAGCCGATCCCGTTCTGCCTCCAGTCGGCCCCTTTCGGTCTGGAGGGGCTGCAGTTCACGGCGAAGGGTGGTCACCCGCTGCTGGGCCGCCTGCAGTTGCCCCCGGGCCCGCTGCTGACTTTCGATCGCCAGGCGACGGCCCTGCAGCGCCTGCTCGCGGCTGGCGAGGGCCTGCTGCCGGCTGCGCAGGGCCTGGCTGCGGCCGGCTTCGGCGCGAAGCACCTCGGCGCGACTCTCCTTGAGGGCGAGCTGGTTGCGGCTGAGGTCGGATCGGCTCTGCTCCAGTTCGCTGCGGCTTTCCCGCAGTCGGGCCTGAATCTGATCCAGCTGGAACAGACCGACCCGCAGCCGTTCACTCACCAGCAGCATCAAGCCGAGCGAAATGGCGCTGATCAGGCTGCCGGTGAGGGCCGTGATCAGCACCGCCGTTTTGCGGGGGCGCAGCCGGAACAGGCTCAGACGGGCCTTGCCCACCTTGCTGCCGAGACGATCTCCCAGGGTCGAAAGCACCCCGCCGAGAACCAGCAGCGCCAGGATCAGCAGCCAGCCCGACACGCCCCGCTCCAGGAACGACTCAGTATCCCTGGCAAAGGGCTAGCTGAATCGTTTCGCCAGGGCAATCGGATCGAACACCGTGATTTTCTTGCGGTCGATCTGCACCAGACCGTCGTTGCGCAGATCCCCCAGCAGGCGGGTGATCGTGACGCGGGTGGAGCCGATCGCCTCGGCGATCGCCTGGTGGGAAAGGCGAAGATCGATCGTGATCCCCTCGTTGCTGGGTACGCCGAAGTCGCGGCAGAGAACGAGCAGGAAGCTCACCAGACGCGAGCTCATGTCTCGGTGGGTGAGGGTTTCAATCATCGTTTCCGTTTGCAGGATGCGGGAGGAGAGCCCCTGCAGCAGCAGCAGTCCCACGCTGGCGTCCTGCTCAATGGCGCGTCGCACCGATGCGGCTGGTGCCGTCACCATCTCCACCCGGGTGAAGGCGATGGCGTGATAGAAGCGGTCGGAGCGCTGGCCCGTGAGCAGGGAGAGAACGCCGAACAGGCTGTTTTCCCGCAGCAGGGCCACCGTGATCTCTTCCCCGGATTCGTAGACACGGGAGAGGCGCACCGCCCCGCGGCGCAGCAGGTAGACCCGCTCCGCTGGATCACCGGGAAAGAAGATCGTCTTGCCCCGTTCGATCGTTTCGACGCTGCTGCCGGAGAGGCTGCGGATCACCTCCAGCAGGGTAGCGGTGGGCTGGCCGCCGCTTCCGACCGACGCCACGCTGACTGGCGCCCCGCTGGAAGGGGTGTTGGCAAATCGGCTGAATCCGCGGGTGGCGCCGACCATGGCGGGGTGACTAGTGGCTCGGAAGCTACGGATCGCTCCGTGCCAGGCATGTAGCGAAACGTACTCTTTTTCTCCCAGGCTCCTTTCTTCACGTTTCTCCTTCGTGAAGAAACGGACGATCTGGCCGGCTCAGCCGGGCTGCGGTTGGCTGGCCAGCGCCTGGTTCTGGGCCTGCTGCAACTGACGGATGCCTGTTTCGGCCAGATCGAGCAGGGAGTTCAGCTCCGTGCGGGAAAACGGGGCCCCCTCCGCGGTGCCCTGGATCTCCAGCAGCCGCTGCTGGGCGTCGATCACCACGTTCAGGTCCACGTCGGCGCGGCTGTCTTCGCCGTAGTTCAGATCGAGCAGGGCCCGACCCTCCACCAGGCCCACCGACACAGCCGCCACCTGCTGGCGCAACGGTGAGGCCTGCAGTACCCCCTGGCGCTGCAGGCGCTCGAGGGCGGCGCTCAGGGCCACCCAGCTGCCGGTCACGGCGGCGGTGCGGGTGCCCGCATCGGCCTGGAGCACGTCGCAATCCACCAGCAGGGTGCGTTCCCCCAGGGCCTCGAGATCGATCGCCGCCCGCAGGCTGCGACCGATCAGCCGCTGGATCTCCTGGGTGCGGCCCGAAAGCTTCATCAGCTCCCTGGGCTGGCGGCTGGGGGTGGAGGCGGGCAGCAGGCGGTATTCGGCGCTCAGCCAGCCCTTGCCCGATCCGCGGCGCCAGCGGGGCACCTCTTCGTCGAGACAGACGCTGCAGAGCACGCGTGTGCTGCCGGCTTCGATCGTGACCGAGCTCAGGGCGAAACCCATGGGATCCCACTGGAAACGCACCGGACGCAGCATGTCGGCGGCGCGGCCGTCGGCTCGGGGACTGGTCACGCTGGGCGAGGCAAGGGAGGGCAGCGTAGGGCGGCCCATTGGTACGCCTGTTTGCGCCAGGCGCCGTTCCCACCAGGGGTGGTGTGCGCCGTGGCCGGCTCCCGCTACATTCAGCAGGCGAGGTGCCGGGGATCCTTCCCCCAAGACCCGCCCGATGGGGCTTCCAGTCCTGTTGATTTTCTGTCTGCAGGGGTGTTCATGACTGCCAGCCTCGTCAACCATCGCCAGCCGCAGCGCAGCCCCGGCGGTGGCCGAAACGAAGCGGCCGTTCGTTCCGTTTCCCCGCCAAGCCATGGCGCTGCCAAGGATTCCCTGCGGGTGGTGCTTCCCCCGGCACCGTTGCGGCTGGTGCCCCAGCCGGAAGGGCTGCTGCAGATCCATACGGCCCCATTCCGCGGCAGCTTCGCGGCGGTGTTCAGCCAGGCGTTGCGCACCGCCGGCCTCGGCAGCAGCGTGCTGGTGAGCCAGTTTCTCAAGGGTGGGGTGGACCAGGGCGTGGAAGGCTGCCTCTGGCTCTGCGGCAGGTTGCAGTGGCTGAGGCCTGCCACCCTGCTCTGTCTGGATGGGGCGGTCGATCCCCAGGGTGCGATCGATGGGGAGGCCCGGGTTGCCGTGGAGGCGGTCTGGGCCTACTGCCGCGACCAGCTTCTTTCAGGCAGTGTCGACCTGCTGGTTCTCGACGAGCTCGGGCTGGCGATCCAGCTCGGCTACCTCCCGGCCGAGGAGATCATCGCCACCCTGGAACGGCGTCCGGCCCATCTGGATGTGATCCTCACCGGTCCGGCGATGCCCCCGGCTCTGATGGACATGGCCGACCAGGTCACCGAGCTGCGCCGGGGCTACTGAACGATGCTCAAGAACGACCGCTGGATCAACGAGCAGGCCGCCGCCGGCATGATCGAGCCCTTTCAGGGCACCCTGGTGCGCCATCTCGATCCGGAGGCGCGCAGTTCGCCGGTGCTGAGCTTCGGCTGTTCCTCCTACGGCTACGACCTGCGTCTTTCGGCCAAGGAATTCCTGATCTTCCGCCATGTGCCGGGCACGGTCATGAACCCGAAGCGGTTCAACCCGGCCAACCTCGAGCCGGCGCCCCTCCATCAGGATGAAGACGGCGAATATTTCATCCTTCCCGCCCATTCCTATGGCCTGGGGGTGGCGCTCGAGAAGCTGAAAGTGCCGGCCAACATCACCGTGATCTGCCTCGGCAAGAGCACTTACGCCCGGCTGGGGATCATCGTCAACACCACGCCTGCCGAAGCCAGCTGGGAGGGGCATCTCACCCTGGAATTCAGCAATTCCTCCGGCGCCGATTGCCGCATCTACGCCAACGAAGGCATCTGTCAGTTGCTCTTCTTCGAAGGCGATCCCTGCGACACCACCTACCAGGATCGTGCCGGCAAATATCAGCACCAGCCCGAGCGGGTCACCCTGGCGAAGGTCTGAACGGGCTTCGCTGGAGCAGCACATGAATACCAAGCTCCTCCCTCCAGTCGGCGAGCGGGCGTTCCCAGTTTTCCTCCCAACGCTGGGCCAGCAGGGGCGGGGCCAGGCAGCCCAGCTCCAGACCGAAGGCCACGGCCAGCCCCACATCCACCCCATCCGCCGTCTCTGCCGCCGGTTCATCGACGCGATGAATCAGGTCAGCGGCCAGCAGCAGGGCTGAACCTGGCCAGCGCAGTTGTTCGGCGGTGAGGCCATTGAGGGCCGCTTCGCCGGCGAGGGTGGTGGGGCAGCCGCTGATCGCATGCCACACGTCATGACTGGCCCGGATGCGGCGCTGCAGATAGATGTCGTCGCCATCGGCCCCGGCCGGAATCTCCGGCGGAGGCAGCGGCTGCAGGCCCTGGTCGGCCAGCAGATGGCCGTAGGCATGCCCCAGGCTGCCCAGGGGAAGCCCCGTGAGGCTGGAGGCCTCCGGCCAGGTGCCCCAGTAGCGCTCGTGCACCAGCGGCGCGATCGCCGGATCGGCCTTCAGGCGGGCCCGGGCCGCGGCGGCTGCGGGTGAGGCATAGCTGGCGTCGAGCAGATCCAGGGCGTGGGGAACGTCGCCGGGATCGGAGCAGAGCAGCACCATGTCCGCGGCCAGGCGGCGAATCTGGGTGGTGAGTGGCGGGTGGTGGGGCAGCATCACCGCTTCATGGCGCCAGCCGCGCCCTGTGCAGGCGACTCTTCTCGTACCAGGCGGCGAATTCGGGCGCCCAGGCTTCGAGATGGGGCCACATCAGGTCGCAGAGTTCGCGGATCTCCTGCTGGGCATCGAGCTTGGCCCTCAGGTCGAGGAAGTGGAGGAACGCCCGCAGGCTGAAGCTCACCACGAAATGCTGCCTGTAGTCGAAGGGCAGGATGCCTCGGGCGTGTTCCTCGGCGTAGCCGGCCGCCAGCAGGTCGCGGTAGCGCTCGGCGGCGGCGCGGCAGAGCTCCAGGTCGATACCCCGCTGCTCGGCCGTGTAGGTGTATTTCTTGCCCTGGCGGTCGCTGTAGTCCCCCTCGGGCCGCAGGTAGAACACCTCTTCGAGCTCGATCTCGCCATTGGCCGCCTTGCAGATGCGGTCGCCCGTGTACCGCATGGAGTTGTGCACCACCAGACCGTTGGCCACAAAGTTGTGCCAGGGATCAGCTACCGCAAGGTCGTAGGTCATCTGAGTGCCCAGAAATTCCACCTGGACCACGGTGAGCGGATGGGCCATCAGCCTCCGACTCCGGGGACGGGGCTTGTCGGGCCAGGTATTGATTGGCTTCAGCGGTCGGAACGCCGCGGCAAAGTCGGCTTCCTGGTGGTGTTTGTGAATGAAGGCGTGACAGGGTTGACAAAGTGTGACGAGATTCTCGATCTGGTAGCCAAGGCTTGGATCCGCATAGACGGGCACCAAGTGGTGGGCATGCAGTTGATGCTCGCTTCCACGCAGTCCACAACGCTGGCAAGTGTGATCGAAGCGTTGATGGACCTGGGGAGCGATTTGCCGTGTCCAGGCAGCGATCAACACTCGCTCAGATGATGTGCCCCCTTTCCAGAAGTGTGATGCTGAGCCTCGACGGGTGATCTGTCGTCCATGGGCACGCCTCGCTTCGCGTGACGCTTCTGACAGCTGCAGGCGATAACCACCTCGTCCTTTGTTCCAGGGCCGCATGCCTTTCTGGAAAAATGGGCGTTTATTGAGGGTCAGTCCGAAGTGATAGACCCACTTTTTGATGGCTTCAACGGAGCAGCCAGCGAGTTCAGCCATCTCCTTGGCACAAAGCCCGTCCTCCAGTCTTTGCTGCAGCCATTGTTGCTGGCGATAGAGAGCTGAAGGGTTGTGGTTCCAGGGCTTGAATCCCGGATGGAAGCGCGTGTCGCTCTTCACCAAGTGGATCTGAAGCCGACGGGCCCAGTCCCGGATCGTGGTGGTCGAACAGCCAGCCCGCTCTGCCATCTCGTCTTGGGTCGCCCCGGATTGGACCTGTTGCTGGAGCCAGCTTCTGTCCCGGTAGGACCCGTTGCCCACCGCCACGTTCCCGTTCGCCAGCACCTGCGCTGTGCGTCGGAAGCTGCACACGGTGCCATCCTTCCGCACCTTTAGGGACAGGGCTTCTCCCATGGTCTGCCAGCCATCCGGTGTAAGCAAGCGATGGTTGGCGGTGCAGTCGAGAGTACGGCCATCCTCCATAGTCACCCGATAGACCGGTTGCAGCCCACTGCAAATCACATCCGTGAGATGGCTCGTTTCAAAGACGTTTGTGTCTTCGTTCAGCACCCGTAACTGCATTTTCCGCAGCCGCTTGCGGCAATCGCGGCGGTATGTTCCTGGTGCTTCGCCTTGACGGCCACGAGTCTGCCGGTGTCGAATCGCCCGCTCTCCGTTAGTCCAGAGATCGTGTAATTCAGCGATCTTGATCTTCCGCAGGCTCCCCCCGGCATGCAGGAAGGTGATCTCGGTGTCACCGGCGAGACATTGCACATCGAAGCTCACCCCCACCCGGTGGGTGCGGGCCTGCTGCATCACCGAATGGGGAAACCAGCCCACATTGAGCACGATCTGGGCGTGCTCCAGCGGTCCGTAATGGCCGCGTTCGCCGGCCAGCAGTCGCTTCACGCAGATCTCACCGGCGCGGGTTTCGTCGGGCCAGTCGGCGCGATCGGCGGCCACGAAGCCCTCGCTGTAGTCCTGGTGCATTCCCGCATAGACGCACTGCTGCGGGTTGGGCGTGGCGGCGATCAGGTCGACCCGGAAGCGGGGATCCATCGGTAGGGGGGCTGGGGGAAGGGGCAACGGCAGCGGGGCGCCGCCGGATCAGCCGTGGCTGCGGGGGGCCACCGCCACGGGGGCAGCGGCGGCGGAGGTTTCGGGGTCCTGCTCAAGGGGGCTGGTGGGGCCGACGCCCACCAGCTGGGGCAGGGGCTCCTCCTTCACCAGAGCATGGGCCAGGGCCTCGAGTTCGGCCGGGCTGCGAGCCCCGATCGAGCGGCCCACCGATTGCCCCCTGGCATTGAACAGTTCGAGCTGGGGGATGCCGTTCACCTGATAGCGATCCAGTTCCGGTTGCCAACGGGGGTTGTCCACGTTGAGCAGCACCACGTCGAGGGCTCCGCGGTGGCGTTGTTCGATCTGCTCCATCGCCGGTGCCATCGAGCGGCAGGCCTCGCACCAGTCGGCGTAGAACTCCACCAGGGTGGGTCTGCCGTTGCTCAGGGCCACCGTCAGATCGAGCGACTGGCGGGCCAGCCGTTCCAGGGGGGCCGCCGGATGCACGCCGCCCCGCAGCCAGAACAGCAGCACCGCCAGCAGGGCGGCGAGGGCTGCCAGCACCATCCGCTCCCGGCGCCCCAGGCCCGCGCCAGGTTCGGGGGAGGAGGGGGGACTGCCCTGGCTGCTGGTCATCGGGGAAGGGGGCTGGATGGAGAGCACTCTGGCAGTCGGCTCAGGGAAAGTGTGCTAGCAAGCGGTTCTGTTTCAGCGCCAGCCTTGAAACGACGGCTCACCCTCCATTTCCCCCGGGAGGCGGTGCACCAGCCGATCACCTACCGGCTGGCGGTCGACTTCGACATCGCCGCCAAGATCCTGCGGGCCCAGATCGCCCCGAACCAGAGCGTCACCATGGTGGTCGAGCTCTCCGGTGATATCGACGAGCTCGATGCCGCCGAGTTGTGGCTGGAGCGCCAGGGGCTGGGCCTCAACCGTGCCCCTGGAGAGATCAGCATCGATCCGGAGCGCTGCGTCGACTGCGGCATCTGCTCGAGTGTCTGTCCCAGCGGCGCCCTTCGTTTCGATCCTCTCGAGCGCCGACTGCGTTTTGAAGCCCAGCACTGCCTGGTCTGCGAACAGTGCATCCCCAGCTGTCCGCTCGAGGCGATCGAGCTGGTGCTGGAGCCGCGCTGAAATGGGGGCATGAACACCGTCTTCCGCCTGCTGCTGCTGCCCATCAGGGCCCCGATGGTGCTGCTGCTGGTGGCGGTGAGTGCCTACCTCGGCCTCCACTGGACCCAGCCGATGGGGGAGGTGGAAAGCCATCTCCGTCCGATCGGTGATCTGGTCTGGTCGGCCGAGTGTCTGCAGGCCGTGGCGGTGGTTCTGGTCTGCACCATGCCGTTGCAGTTGCTTCAGCAGGTGTCTTCGATGATGTCCGCCAGCAGGGTGATCAGCCTTGTTCTGACCCTGCTGATGGTCACGATGGCGGGCCTCTATCTCCTGCACATGGATGTGCTGGCCAATGTGCTGATTCTCGGCTGCGCTGTTCTGCTCGCTCGCCTGGATCTGGTGCGGGCCCGCCTGGTCACGCCCCTGTGGCTCACGGCCCTGGCCCTCAGCCTGCTGGTGCTGGGCGGGGTGAGCCTCGGGCGCCTGTTTGCCTTCCAGGTGGGGGTGGGCCATGGCTGAAGCCGCGGCCACCGCCCCAGCGCTTCAGCACTGCGGAGGGCGGGGCTGGAGATAGCTCCAGGCATTGCCCAGCACCTTCTTCACATACAGGCGGGTTTCGGGGAAGGGGATCGCTTCCACCCACAGTTCGGGTGCACTCCTGACCAGGGGACTGATCCAGCCCTGTACGGCCCCTGGTCCGGCGTTGTAGCTGGCCACCGCCAGCAAGGGATCGTCCTGCCACTGATTCAGCAGGCTCTTCAGATAGCGGCTGCCCAGCTCGGCATTGCGCTTCGGATCGATCAGCTCGCTTTCGGCCACCGGTCCTCCCGCCAGTTCCGCCGCCGTGGCGGGCATCAGCTGCAGCAGGCCCACGGCCCCCGCACCGGAGTGCACCCCGGGGGTGAACCGGGATTCCTGCTTGGCCACCGCCAGCAGCAGGGCCACGGGCACCCCTTGGTTCTGGGCCGCCTTCTCGAAGGTTTCGCTGTAGCGGGGCGGGTGGAGACTCTGTTCCAGCTGGGCCTGGAGCGGGCATTCTTCGGGTTTCAGCCGCAGGTTCGCCTGCTCCAGTTGGCTGAAGCCGGTCCAGTCGTCCCCAACCCCCTGGCGCAGGCGACCCTCCAGCAGCAGCTCCCGGCTGTCGCGCGGGGGCTGGTTACCGCGCTGATGGCGCCAGGCTTCCCAGGCTTCGGTGCGCTGGTCCAGCCGCCAGAGGCGGTCGAGGGCGGAGTCGCCGCTGCTCAGGGGGGTCCAGGCGGCGCTGGGCAGGCTGCCTCCCGGCTTCAGCGAGAGGTCGCCTTCGCCCAGCTGCACGGCGGCGCGCCAGCCGTAGTAGCCACCGGGATGATGGAGCCGGAGTTCCCGCCAGGTGGCGGTGGCGGCTTCGTCCTGACCGAGCTGCCGCTGGCTGTAGCCCAGCCAGAAGCGCTGGCGGGCCGCGAGCGCCGGCGGCAGCTGCGCCGGATCGATCGCGCTGAGCAGCGTCTGGACATCGCTCCAGCTGCCTTCCAGCATCCTCTTGCGGGCCAGTTCCCATTGGAGATCCCAGCTGGCCGGATCTCCTGGCCAGCGCCTGAGCAGTTCGATCGCTCCCTGGCCGCCGCTGGCCAGGGAGCGGTGGGCCAGCACGGGTGCACTGTCCTGCCAGTGGGCCGGCAGTTGTTTCAGGGCCGCATCGGCCTCCGGGCCTTCCTGCTGGGCGAGCAGTCGCACCGCCTCCTCGGCCGTGGGGTCGCTGCTGGGGCCCTGTGCTGCGGAGACCAGCAGGGGCAGGGCCTGGCGCTTCTCGGCGTCATCGCCGCGCAGCAGGGCCCGGGCCAGGCCCAGGAAGCCGGCGGCCGGGAGATTGTCCCCCTTCTTCAGGCAGCCGATTCCGGCGGTGGCGTCGCCCAGTTCGGCCAGGCCTGCGGCCAGCTGGGCCCTTTGATCGGCCTGGAGCCCGGGGTTCCCACAGCTCTCCTTGAGCCGGGCGGCGGCGCCGGGCCAGCGGGGGCCCCAGCGGGCTAGGTGTAGGGCCCCCGCCAGCCGCTCGCCGGGCGCCGGACCCTGCTCCAGCGCGGCAGCGAGGGCGGCGGGATGGGCAGGGAAGCGGTTCAGCAGGTCCTGGCGCAGCGCGGGGGTCCGGCGGCCCAGCGAATAGAGCGCATCCGCCACCGGCGGCTCGGAGGGGAAGCGTCTCTGCAGTTGCTGCCACAGGGCCACGGCCTGCTGGGGACGGTCCAGGGCTTCAGCGTTCAGCGCCTGTTGCTTGAGCACCACGGCGGCCAGCCCATCGCTTCCCCAGGCCTGCCCCCGCAGCAGCCTGGCCTGGCGGGTCAGATCCCCCTCCGCCCGCTGATGCAGCAGCAGACTGGCCTCCCGGCGGCGCCAGGGATCGGGCGACCAGCGGCGTTCCCGCTCCAGCGAGGCGGAGCTGGAGGCGGCACTCAGGGAGGGCCTCAGCTCGAGCAGGGCACGGCCGCCCAGCAGGGCCGCCCCTGTTCCCAGGCAGGAAACAGCCAGCAGCAGCGGAAGACGGACCAAGGGTCTTGGAGCGAGACTGGCGGCATTCTGGCTATCCCAGGGTCCCAGTCTTTCGATCACGCCAGTGCCTCGCTTCTCGCCGCCTTCCTTCTCGCTTCCGTTGCCGCTTCCGCCTCTGTTGGGCCGCCTTCCCGGTGCGGCCCAGCGCCGCCGGACCCTGGCCGTGGTGGTGGTGGCGATGCTGGTGTTTCTGCTGCGGCCCCTGCCACCCCTGGCGGCTCTGCCGGGCTGGGTGGTGGGGGGGCTGCTGTTCTGGGCCACGCTCGAACTGCTGGGCTGGCTCTGGCGCCCCCGCCGCTGGAGCTGAGCCAGCGGAGTCAACCGGGCAGGGTCGGCTTAGCCTTGCCCACCATCCCTCCCCTGGCCCTGACGGCATGGTCCAATCGGTGTCCGTTGCTTCGGTTCCGCGTCCTGCTCATCCGATCGGGGAGCCCCTCGGAGACAGCGTTGCCGGGTTCGGCACCGATGGCATTCGCGGTCGGGTAGGCACGGCGGTCACCCCTGCCCTCGCCCTGCAGGTGGGCTACTGGTGCGGGCAGGTGCTGCCCGCGGATGGACCTGTGGTGATCGGCACCGATTCGCGAAGCAGTGGACCGATGCTGGTGGCGGCCCTGACGGCGGGGCTGACGGCGGCCGGCCGGGAGGTCTGGCAGCTCGGACTGTGCCCCACTCCGGCGGTTCCCGGCGCGATCCGGGGCTTCGGCGCCGCCGGTGGGCTGATGGTTTCGGCCAGTCACAACCCCCCTCACGACAACGGCATCAAGGTGTTCGGTGCCTGTGGGGCCAAGTTGCGTCGCGAGCAGCAGCAGGCCATCGAGGCCGGGCTGCGCGGCGATCTGCCGCAGGAATCGCCTGGCAGCTTCCATGGCGGTGGCACCGCCCAGCTGCGTCCCGACCTGCTGGCTTCCTACCGCGATTCGCTGATCCGCAGCGTCGATGGCTGTCGTCTGGACGGCTGCCCGATCGTGCTCGATCTCTGCTGGGGCTCCGCCACGGCCTGCGGGGAGGCGGTGTTTGAGTCGCTCGGGGCTGAACTGACCGTGCTCCATGGCCAGCCCGACGGACACCGCATCAATCAGGGCTGTGGCAGCACCCACCTGGAGCCCCTGCGCCGGGCTGTGCTGGAGAGCGGCGCCGCCATGGGCTTCGGATTCGATGGCGATGCCGATCGGATGCTGGCGGTGGATGGCCGCGGTCGCGTCGTCGATGGCGACCAGATCCTGTTCCTCTGGGGGACGGCCCTGCAGGATGCCGGTCAGCTGCCCGACGATCGGATCGTGGCCACCGTGATGTCGAATCTCGGGTTTGAGCGGGCCTGGCAGGCCCGTGGGGGCAAGCTGGAGCGCACGGCGGTCGGAGACCAGTACGTCCATGCGGCGATGGAGGACCTCGGTGCCGGCCTGGGCGGCGAGCAGTCGGGCCATATCCTTTCGGCTCGCCATGGCATGAGTGGCGATGGCCTGCTGACGGCCCTGCAGGTGGCCACCCTGCTCCATGGCCGCGGCCTCAGCCTGGCCGACTGGATGGACCAGAGCTTCCAGCCTTATCCGCAGAAACTGGTGAACGTGACCGTGGCTGATCGAAACCGGCGAACCCAGTGGCAGCAATGCGAGCCCCTGCGTCTGGAGGTGGAACGGGCTGAGGCGGCGATGGAGGGAAGCGGCCGGGTTCTGGTCCGGGCCAGCGGTACCGAGCCGCTGCTGCGGGTGATGGTGGAGGCCGCCGACCAGCAGCAGGTGGACCACTGGGCCAGCCATCTGGCGGCCCAGGCGGAACATCACCTGGCCTCGCGCTAGGGAAGGTCAGGCGTCAGGGACGCTCAGGCGTGCCCAGGGCCTCCTTGATCCTGCGGAGTCGCCGGGGCAGCGGCTGATTGGGCGTGATCACCCGCTCCTGGGTGATCCCGAAGCTCCGCAGCAGTCGCAGCAGGTCTCCGTCACGGGATCGAGCGAACAGCAGGGGTTTCTCCTTCCATTCCGGTGGCAGGCCCAGCACCAGATCACGGCCCTGCCGCAGCAGGGTCAGCACGATCGGGGTGCTGCCGTCAGCGGCTCCATCCTCCTCCCTTGGTCTGGTCTCCACAATCGGTGTGGTCTTCAATCGCAGCCATGCTCCCTGCGGGGATTCCCTGAGCAGGGCCGCGCTGGCTGCCCACCGAAAGGGGCTGAGCGGGTCATCGTGAAGGTGCTGTTTCACCCATTGCGGATAGGAGGGGTACAGAGCACAGAGCTTGTGCCAGGATTCTTGTTTGGGTTTGGACTGGTTTCCAAAACTGACGCTGCCGGTGTGCTCCACAAAGATGTCGCAGGCGGCGATATTGATCCAGTTGAGCTCTTTTGCGCGTAAGCAGAAATCAACTTCTTCGCCATAGCCCATCTCAAATTTCTCGGCATCTAATAGCCCGACCTGCTGCAGACAGGTTCGCCTGATATAAAGGCAGAAGCCCACCCCGGTGAAGATGGGTGCCCGGCGGCCCCGGTTGGCTCCCTGGCACGCCAGGTCAAAAGCCGAAGCTTGGAATGCCGACGGCAGTCCCCCTCCTAGGCGAGTCGGCCAGCTGCACAGGGTGGCGTCGTTGGAAAAGGGGGTGATCGTGCCGATCCGCCCATCACTATGGGCATGGGCCGCCAACCGTTCGGTCCAGTGTTCGGGGACCACGGTGTCGCTGTTGAGCAGGATCAGATCTCGCCCCCTGGCTTGGGTAAGATGGATTCCTTTGTTGGCCGTCCGCACGAATCCCTCGTTCTGAGGATTGCGGATGAGTTCAATCAAGCCCTGATTCGCATAATCTTGCAGCAAGGCACTTAATTCCGGCTCAGGACCTGCATCGTCGATCACCAGAATGGTGCCCGTGCAGCGATCACGATGCTGCAGAACAGATTCCACACAAGCCTTCGTTTCGGCGACTCCCTTGTAGGAGGGAATGATCACATCAATGCAATATCCTTCTGGAGCGGCAAGCTGCTCGCCAGTGGCTTCCAGATAGTTGGGGAAGTCCCTGCGGCTGGGCCGTTGTGGATGGCGCTCCTCCGGAAGCAATCGGTGGAGGAGGGGAAGGTTGCGTCCGTGCCGAATCAGTCTGGAGCGGAGGGCCATAAGCCAGGGAAAAAGGGCAGAACGATCAGGTTGTTGCGCTCGCGGCCAGAGCACGGGCCAGGCAGATAGCACCGGCGCAGGCGTCTCCCTCGGGGGCTCTCAGCTGGCTCTTCGGCAGGGCGGTGGCAAGGTCGGTAGCGAAGTATTGCAGGAATCGGGGCAGGTGTTGCAGGGCGCCCCCCATCGGGCTCACCGCCGGGGCCTCCAGGGCCAGAGCATCGGCGATGGCCACCACCATCGCCACCAGCGCTGCGGCATTGGCCTGCAGGATGGCCTCCGCTTCACCATCGCCACCGCCGGCACGCTGTTCCACCACTGGCGCCAGTGCCGCGAAGCCTGCCGGGCCGAAGTCGGGGTTCACCACCAGGGCCTTGATCCGCTGCGGCGCCTGCGGATCCACGGGGTCCATTCCCAGCGCCTGCCACAGCTCCTGCCGCAAGGGGGTCTCAACGCGGCGGCGGTCCGCCATCTGCAGGCTGAGGGCGAGGGCGTCACGGCCGATGTCCATGGCGGAGCCGGCACCATCGAGCAACCAGCCCCAGCCGCCACAGCGGTGTTCCCGGCCGTCGGCACTGCGCCCTACCGCGATCGTGCCGGTGCCGCTGATCACCACGATGCCGGCCTGATCCGGGAAAGCCCCTCTCAGGGCAGTGCGTTCGTCTCCGGTCACGGTCAGCCGGCTGGTGGGCAGCGCCAGGCTGCTGGCGGCCAGTTCCAGGCCCTGTTGCTGCACGGCCGTGCCCTGCTCGATGCCACTGGCGCCGACGGCCGCCGCCAGCAGGGGCGCGTTTGCGTGTTCCACGGCCATCTGGCTGCGGGCGGCGTTGAGGCTGCTCTGCAGCGCCGCCACAAAGCGGGAGCTGCCACCTGGGGCCGCCAGGTGGCAGACGCCAGGTCCCTGGCCTTCCGCCAGCAGGGCACCGCTCTGGGCCGCCACCAGCCGGCAGGTGGTGTGGGTCTGGCCGGCATCGAAGCCCGCGATCAGGCCGTTCATGGCGGGCCGCATCGCCTGGCCGGCAGCGCACGCGGTTCAGCCATGGCTGCCCTCACGGGACGCCGATCGAGTGGCCCCTGCGCCGCTCACCGAGGCGGTCAGGGTGGCGAGACAGAAGAAGGCCAGCAGTTGCACTTCCGGACGGAAGAAGATCGTGTCAGTGAGGCCCTGCACTCCGAGTCCCACGAACACGGCCACGGCCGCCAGGCTGGGCAGCACCAGCGGACCATCGGCCCGCCACTGGCGCACGCCGATTCGCAGGCTGCTCAGGAACAGGCCGAGGCCGGCCAGAAGGCCGGGAATCCCGGCTTCCACCAGGAGTTCCAGCGGGATCGAATAGGCGCTCAGGGCATTGAACTTCGGCTGCTGGTACAGGGGGTAGATCAGGTTGAACACGGTGTTGCCGGGCCCGATCCCCAGCCATGGCCGCTCCTGGATCATCTTCAGCACCGCCGTCCACACGTTCATGCGGAAGTTGTTGGAGCTGTCTTCCCGGCCGGCCAGCAGGCTCATCACCCTCACCCGCAGGGGCTCCACCTGGGTGACGAGCAGCGCCAGCAGCAGCCCGCCACCCACCAGCAGCAGCACCGGCAGCAGACGACGCCAGAAGGGGGGCCAATGGCGCGTCAGCCTCAGGGCCAGCAGCAGCCCGAGCACGCCCAGGGAGCTCACCATCCCCATCCAGGCCCCCCGGCTGTAGGTGAGCACCAGGGCCACGATGCCGAGCACCAGGGCGGCCAGGGCGAAGGCCCTGCGGGCCAGGCCCTGCCAGCGCAGCAGGGCCACCAGGGCCAGGGGCAGGATCGGCAGCAGGAACCCCCCCAGCAGGTTGGGGTTTTCCAGAGTGCTGTAGATCCGCACCGTGCCCTTCGCCACGGAATTGGCATCCGACCAGCGGGCCAGGGCGCTGGTTTCGTCGTACAGCTGGCGGATGCCGATCACACTGGTGATCAGTTCCCCGGCCAGGGCTGCCGCCACCAGGCGATCCCACCATTGGGGTGCCGCGCTCAGCAACTGGCGCATCAGGGCATAGACCCCCAGGTAGCTCACCAGTTTCACCAGGCCCTTGAGGGCGGCGAGGGGGGCGGGGGAGAAGCCGGTGGCCATCACGGTGATGCCGAGCACCAGCAACAGCCAGCCATTGATCGTGCCGATCCTGCCGGGGGGCGTCCGCAACGCCCACACCACCCACAGCAGCGAGCAGGCGGCGATCAGCAGGCTCAGACCGGAGCGGGTGACCAGGGGCAGGCCTGCCATCAGGGCGCACAGCACCCAGCCGGCCAGCAGGGGCAGATTCCGCCCGATGCTGCCGGTCGGCAGACCGGCCAGCAGGCCCTGCCACCGCAGGATCAGGGGCGAAGGCGCGGGGGCAGGGGGCGGGGGCACCATGGGGGCTCGGGGGCGCCCTCAGCTGGATGCCGGGGCGTTCGTCCGGGGATTATCGGTGTCTGCTGCCGCTTTCTCCAGATCCCCCAGCTCCGGCACGGCGGAATGGTTGCGTGCATAGAGCACCCGGTAGACAGGCAGCCTCTGGCTCAGCACCAGCTGTTCCCGCTCCGTGGGGACTGCAAGCGGGTTGTCGGTCCGCCAGGGGCGGGCATCCCCAGGCGGCCGATCGAAGCAGCCGCTGGCCTCCACCAAGGCCACCATCGGTTCGATCAGCTCCGGCACATCGCTCTGCAGGAACAGCTGCCTACCGGGGACCAGGGCGGCGGCGAGAGCGTGCAGCAGGCAGGGTTGCAGCACCCGCCGCTTGTGGTGTTTCTTCTTGAACCAGGGATCGGGAAACTGGATTGTCACCAGGTCGAGCAGGCCTGCGGGTAGCTCCTGCAACCAGGCTTCCAGGCTGATGTTGGCGTTGCAGAACAGGTAGTGGAGGTTTGTGAGTCCGGCCGCGATCCGATCGGCTTCGGCGGCGGCCACCAGCGGCCGGCGGATCTCCACCCCCAGATGGTTGCGGCCGGGGGTGGCCTCGGCCGTGGCCCGCAGGAATCGGCCCCTGGCCGAGCCGATGTCGAGATGGAGGGGGAGGCCTCCAGCGGCGAAGAGCTGCTCGGGCTGCGGCAACGCCAGCGGCAGCTGGTAAAACCGGCTGAGGGGATTGACGTGCTGGCGCACCATCAGCTGGCGGGCACCGTGCCGGGGGCGGCAGTGGAGGCGGGCACCAGAAAGGCCCAGCAGGCGGTGTAGCCATGCAGGTGGGTGCTGCCTCCCACCGGTCCGATCTCGCCATTGCAGAAGACCCCTGCCACCGGCACGGTGGCGAAGGTCTCGCGGCAGAGCCCCACATCGCCATCGGCCTGGCCGTAGAGGCCCTGACCCCGCCCCAGGCAGGCGAACAGCAGGGCGGCCAGGGGCTCGGGGCTGCGGCGGGCCTGCAGGCTCAGCAGCTGGCGCGACTCGCCGCGGGAGGCGGCGGCGTCACGCAGCTGAAACTGCACTTTCTGTCCCACCCGCATGCGGTCCCCCACGGCCACGGCTCCGTTGCGGGGGTCCACGCCGATCAGATTGCGCACCAGGAAGGCGCCGGCCTGGGGGTCGTTGCCGAGGCTGAAATCGCTGCGGCCCACCCCCAGGAACAGCGAATGCTTCACCTGCTCCCGTTCGGCGGGGGTGAGGTCGGTGAGGATGCCCTGGAGGGCGGCCACAGGGCTGTTGCGCTGTTCCCCGAGGCTGACCTCGATCACCACGTTGCGCTGGGCCTGTTCCACTTCAAAGACCGGACCGATCGGCCGGCAGCCCTGGGCCACCATCGGATCGAGGCGCCAGGCCCCGCTGATCACACAGCCCACGGCGCCACTGCGCACCTGGTTGGCGAGCAGCAGGGACCCGTGGGCAGCCGAGTGCTGGCCGGCGATCCCGCCCAGCTTCACGGCCTCGGGATAGGCGTAATCCAGACCGTTGATCAGGTCGTTGATTACCCCGCAGCCCGGATCCACGAACAGCAGCAGCGACTGCCCCTCTTCCAGCTCGGCCCCCACTTTTTCGCGCCAGGGTTCGGCCGGTCCGTCCAGATCCGGCAGTTCGGCGGCGTCGAGGGCAAAAGTCTGGAGGCTGGCTCCGGGCAGGTGCATCAGGGTCACGCTCAGGGCGGGCTCCTGTTCCAGTTCGCGGGGGGCACCGGAGCTTTCGGTGCCGATCACGCCGCCGCCCACACAGCCCAGCCAATGGCGTGCCTGCAGCTTCTGCTGGAGCAGGGGCAGCAGCCGCGGCAGATCACTGGCATAGCTGGTGGAGGCAAACACCAGGGCCAGATCGGCGCTGCCGGCGGTGGCCAGCTGCTGGGTCACGTTGTCCACGGCCCCCTGCAGGGAAACATCCCGTGCCAGGGCCGTGCGGCACCAGGGGCCACGGGGCCGGGGCGTCAGCCAGGGAAGGGAGGGGAAGGCTGCCATGGCCGGACCCTATCGCCTGACGGGACTGCGGATAATGGCGCCTTACCGAACCGATCCGTGGACTCCGTGCCGGAACCGCTACTTCGCTCCCTGGTCTGGCTGGACATCCGCCTGGGAATGGTCTTTGCCGTGGGCCTGCCGCTCGTGCTGCTGGTCTGGGCGGCGCTGCGTCGGGAAGGCGCGATGCTGCGCCTGCTGGGCATCTACTGGAAGGTGGCCAGCCTGCTGCTGATCGCCGTTCTGCTGCTCACCAACAGCCGTCCCAGTGGCTATCTGCTGCTCGTGCTGGCCCCCTTGCTGGTGGTGGCTTCCCTGTGGTTCTGGGTGGACCTCAACGAGGAACTGGCCGACCTGCCCCCCTGGCGGCCCCTGCCGCTGACGCTGCGGCTCTGGCGCTGGAGTCTGACCCTGCTCTCGCTGGCGGGGGCTGCCCTGGCGACCACGGCCCTTCCCTGCTTGGCGGGGGGGCTGGATCGTCCGTTCTGCCGGGTGTGGCTGGAGGCACCGTCGGGCCTCCATGGCGTTGTGGCGAAGGTGTTCGCCTTCGTCTTCGGCGGCGCCTGGACCCCAGGGGTGGCCGGATTCGTGGGTTATGCCGCCCTGTTGGCGTACGTGGTGGGCCTGCTGCAGTGGCTGGTGGTGCGGCTGCCGCGGCTGGGCCGGGTGGCCGGGGAATTCTGAGCATGGGCCCTTCGTCCTCCCTGGCTGCTCTGCTGGGGGAACTGGAAGCCATCAGTCGCAGCCGGCCCGATCGGGTGCTGCGCCTGCGGGGCCGGTTGCCGGTGGCGCTTGGAGTGGCGCCGGGAGTGGCGCCGGGAAGCGAGGAGCCGTTCGAGCTCCTGATCTTCCGTGGTTTTTCCAGCAGTGTCACCCATCCCACCGCCTTCGATCCCGATTGCCCTGCCCTGGCGGAGGATGCCGTGATCGAGGCGGCTGAACTGCTGCTCGCGCCCCTGGATCCCGCCCGGGAAACCCGATTGCGGGGACCCGATCCGGTGCGGAGCTTTCTGGATCCCTCCTGCTGGTGTTGAACCGCGATGAAGCTCAGGCATCTCATCAATCTGCACAAGGGCCTCACGCCCTTCCTGGTGCTTGGCCTGATGGCCCTCTATGGCAACTGGACCATCGGTCCCTGGGTGTATCTCGCCCTGCACGGCACCTACGGGCTGCTCTGGTTGCTCAAGGACCGCTGGTTCCCAGATCGCCAGTGGGAGCAGCCGATCACCGGGGCGGTGGCCCTCAGTGGCTTCGTGGCTCTCGGCCTTTACTGGCTGGCGCCTTGGCTGCTGATCCGCTCCGGCGCCGTGCCGCCACCGGCCCTGGTGGCGGCGGCGGTCGCCCTCTGCCTGCTGGGGGTGTTCCTGCATTTCGGCAGCGATGCCCAGAAACACTTCAGCCTGCAGTTTCGCCCTGGCCTGATTCAGGAGGGTTTCTTCGCCCGCAGCCGCAATCCCAACTATCTCGGCGAGATCCTGATCTATCTCTCCTTCGCGGTGCTGGCCATGCACTGGCTTCCCTTCCTGGTACTGAGCGGCTTCGTGGTCGGCGTGTTTGTGCCCAACATGCGTCGCAAGGATGCATCGTTGGCTCGCTACCCCGAATTCGAGGCTTACCGCAGCCGCTCGGGGCTGCTGCTGCCCAGGTTGTTCTAGGCCTCCAGCACCCCCACGCAGCGACCGCAGAGGGTGGGATGCTCGGCATGGCTGCCGATATCGCTCTCGTAGTGCCAGCAGCGTTCGCATTTGGCGCCGGCGGCCCTGGCAATCCTTACCTTCAGGCCCTCTTCGCCGGCTTCGGCCAGGACATCCGGCAGTGGTTCTCCCCCGATCCTCAGCTCCGAAACCAGCAACCAGTCGGCCAGGTTGTCCACCTCAGGGTGTGGACTGGCCTCAACCAGACGAAGGGCCTCATCCAAGGGGGGGCGGCTGCCTGGTTCCGGCAGCTCCAGCTGCACCCGGGCCTCCAGCGAAGCGCCCAGGGCCCCTTCCGCGCGGCAGTGCTCCAGCTGGCGGTTCACCAGGGCCCGCAGCTCCAGCACCGCATCCATCGGGGCGACCAGCTCGGGAGCCGCCCAGGCGGCTTCCTGGGCAGGCCAGCCGCGTTCGAACACTGAGGCTTCGGCCACCGGGTAGGGCAGGTTCTGCCAGATGTCCTCGGCCATGTGGCAGAGCACGGGGGCGATCAGGCCCGCCAGTCGTTCCACCACGAGGCTGAGCACGGTCTGGCAGCTGCGGCGTCGGAAGTCTCCGGCGCCGCTTACGTAGAGCCTGTCCTTGGCGATGTCCAGGTAGACGTTGGAGAGATCCACCACGCAGAAGTTCTGCAGGGCCTGGAAGAAGCGATAGAACTCAAAGCGCTCGAAATCGGCACCCACCGTTTCGATCAGGGAGGCGGTCCGCTGCAGCATCCAGCGATCCAGCAGCGGCAGATCGGTGATCGGCACCGCATCCAGGGCCGGATCGAAGTCGTGAAGGTTGCCGAGCAGGTAGCGGGCCGTATTGCGCACCTTGCGATATACGTCCGCCAGTTGCTTCACGATGCCGGGGCCGAGGGGCACATCAGCTGAGTAATCCACGGAGCTGACCCACAGCCGCAGCACATCGGCGCCAAAGGCAGGCTCCTGCTTTTCGTTCTTGCCGCCTTCCACGAGCACCGCGGGATCGACCACGTTGCCCAGCGACTTGCTCATCTTGCGGCCCTTCTCATCGAGGGTGAAGCCGTGGGTCAGCACCGTGCGATAGGGGGCGGTGCCGTTCACGGCCACCGAGGTGAGCAGGCTGGACTGGAACCAGCCGCGGTGCTGGTCGGAGCCTTCGAGGTAGAGGTCGGCGGGGTAGTCCATCTGCCGCTGCTGCAGCACCCCGGCCCAGGAGGACCCCGAGTCGAACCACACGTCCATGGTGTCGGTGCCCTTGCGCCACTGGTCGGCCTGGTCGGCATAGGCGGGCGGGAGCAGCTGGGCTTCGTCCCGTTGCCACCAGATGTCGGAGCCGTGCTCGGCGATCAGGCCTTCGAGATGGTGGAGGGTTTCGGCATTGAGCAGCACCTCGCCGCTTTCGCGGTGATAGAAGACCGGGATCGGCACACCCCAGGTGCGCTGGCGGGAGATGCACCAGTCGCCCCGTTCGCGCACCATCGCTTCGATCCGGTTGCGGCCGCTGGCCGGCAGCCATGCCACGGCCGCGATCGCCGCCAGGGCCTGCTCACGGAACCCGTCCACCGAGGCGAACCACTGTTCGGTGGCGCGGAAGATCGTGGGTTTCTTGGTGCGCCAGTCGTAGGGGTAGCGGTGTTCATAGCGCTGCTCCGCCAGCAGCAGGCCGGCTTCCCGCAGGGCTGTGATGATCGCGGGGTTGGCGTCCTTCAGAACGTTGAGACCGGCGAAGCGACCGGCCGCCGCTGTCAATGTGCCGCCCTCATCCACCGGGCAGAGCACCTCGAGACCGTATTTGCGACCGGTGTTGAAGTCGTCCACGCCATGGCCCGGGGCCGTGTGCACGAGGCCGGTGCCCGATTCGGTGGTGATGTAATCGCCCCCGACCACCACCGGACTGGTGCGCTCCAGCAGGGGGTGTCGGTACACGACCCCTTCCAGCTCGTTGCCCTTCAGGGTCAGCAGGGGCTGCAGAGGGAGCTCGAGGCTGCTCCGGAGGCTGTCCACCAGCGCCGCGGCCACCACCAGATAGCGCGGCTTGTCCCCGGAGTCCTCGCGGCAGACGGCGTAGTCGAGGTCTCCGTTCACCGAGACCGCCAGGTTGGCGGGCAGGGTCCAGGGGGTGGTGGTCCAGATGGCCACGAAGAGCTGTTCGCCTGGTCGGTCCTCGCTGGGCCCTGCGAGCCCCGCCGCCTGCAGCCGTGCGGCGAGGGGCGCGGGCAGGTCCACCACCGGGAAGGCCACGTAGACGCTGGGGGAGACGTGGCCGTCCGGGTATTCCAGCTCGGCTTCGGCCAGGGCTGTGCGGGAGCTCGGGCTCCAGTGCACCGGCTTCAGACCCCGGTAGATGTGGCCGCCCAGCACCATCTTCCCGAACACCCCGATCTGGGCGGCTTCGTAGGAACGGTCGAGGGTGAGATAGGGCTCGTCCCAGTCGGCCCAGATCCCCCAGCGACGGAACCCGGCTTTCTGCCCCTCCACCTGCTCGAGGGCATAGCGGTGGGCCCGTTGCCGCAGTTCGAGCGGGGTGAGGCTGCGGCGCTCCTCGCTGCTGAGCGATTGCAGCACCTTGAGTTCGATCGGCAGGCCATGGCAGTCCCAGCCGGGCACGAACCGGGCCCTGCGCCCCTGCATCAGGGCGTGCTTGTTGATGATGTCCTTGAGGATCTTGTTGAGGGCGTGGCCCACATGCAGGGCGCCGTTGGCATAGGGCGGCCCGTCGTGGAGGGTGAAGGCCGGTCCTGGGTTATCGCGGCTCAGCCGTTCGTAGAGGTTTAGCTCCGCCCAGAAGGCCTGCAGCTCCGGTTCGCGCACCCGTGCGTTCGCCCGCATGTTGAAGGGCGTCTGCAGGAGATTGAGGGTGTCCTTGTAGGAGACCTGGCTCGCAGTCACGGTGCCGGGGGCGGTAACAGCGGATTATCCCGCTTCGCCCGGGCCGGCGGGGTCGACGGGCTGCTCCGGCGGCACGGAGGCATCGAGAAGTTCCTCGATGCCGTGGAAATCGCTCACCACCACCACCGCCTCGGCGGCC
>Ga0164292_10000862_pt1 | contig 24297 bp, 18 predicted proteins | sample GEODES117metaG_FD_111486 | JGI IMG/M metagenome (GOLD analysis project Ga0164292, IMG submission 111486) | Eutrophic lake water microbial communities from Lake Mendota, Wisconsin, USA - GEODES117 metaG | ecosystem: Environmental > Aquatic > Freshwater > Lake | place: USA: Lake Mendota...
GGCGCGGAGAACCTCGGGACGATGGCATTGGTCGACGCCGCGTACGTTTCTGCCCGCGAACACCGGGCGGTGGAGATCGCGGAGATCGTCGGCACGGGGGAGCATGCGTGATGGGGCGTCGGGCGGAATGGATCGTGTCGTTCGTCCTTGCCGGACTCGCCTCCGGGCAGGGCGTCTCCGTGGCGGTAGATCCTCCCTCCTTCACCCGCGACGTGCTCCCGATCCTCGCCGCAAACTGCTTCGCCTGCCACGGCTTCGATGCCGGCGCCCGGCAGGCCGGATTGCGGCTCGACACCGAGGCGGGCTCGCGGGCGATCCTCGAATCCGGGGCCGCGGCGGTCGTCCCCGGGGATCTTTCGGCAAGCACGCTGCTTGCCCGCATCGAGACTGCCGACGCCGGGATCGCCATGCCGCCCCCGGAGTCAGGCAAGGTGCTCGCGCCGCGCGATCGCCGGATCCTCGCCGAGTGGATCGCCGCGGGCGCTCCCTACGAGGCCCACTGGGCCTTTCAGGCGCCCGTCGAGAGCCCGGTCCCGGAGGTCGCAGGCATCGCCCATCCGATCGATCGGTTTCTCCTCACAAACCTCGCCGGGACGGGGCTCGAACCGGCTCCCACAGCGGCCCCGGAGACACTTCTCCGCCGTGTCAGCCTCGATCTGACCGGCCTGCCGCCGACGATCCCGGAGACCGAGGCGTTCCTGGAAGCTGCCGCCCGTGATCCCGAAGGGGCCTGGGCTGCGGAAGTCGACCGGCTCCTCGCAAGCCCACACTACGGCGAGCGGCAGGCGCGGGGCTGGCTCGATCTGGCCCGCTATGCCGACAGCAACGGCTATTCGATCGACGCCCCGCGCGAGATCTGGCGGTGGCGGGACTGGGTCGTCGAAGCCTTCAATGGCGATCTCCCCTTCGACCGGTTCACGGTGGAGCAACTCGCCGGGGATCTGCTTCCTGGGGCTACCGAAGCGCAGCGGATCGCCACCGGCTTCCACCGCAACACGCCGATGAACGAGGAGGGGGGCATCGACAAGGAGCAATTCCGCATCGATTCCGTCTTCGACCGCGTCGCCACGACCGGCACGGTGTGGCTCGGACTGTCGATCGGCTGTGCGCAGTGTCACGACCACAAGTTCGATCCCGTCAGCCAAGTCGATTACTACCGGCTGTTCGCCTTCTTCAACAGCCAGTCCGAGCCGAGGCTCAAGGTCAGCGATCCACGGGTCGACCTTCCGCGACTCACGGCCGAGAGAGACGCCGCCCGCACCGAGGTCTATGCCTACGTCGAGGCCCGGGCCGAAGCGCTTGCCGGCTGGGAAGCCGGCCTCAACGACGACGCCAGGAGACTTCTCGACGCCGATCGCACGAAGGCTCTCGCCACGCCCGCCGCCGAGCGCACCCCCGACCAGCGGCGGATGCTCTTTCACGCCGGCCTCGGTGCCAACGATCAGGAGTTCCGCCGTCTCAACGAGCGGTATCTCGACCTCCAGGCGAAAGTCACCGGGGGTCCGACGACGCTCGTGCTCGAAGAACTCCCGGAGCCCCGGCTGACGACCCGGTTCGTTCAGGGGGATTTCACCCGGCCCGCCGAGGAGGTCATCCCCGGGACGCCCGGGATTCTCCCGCCGCTTCCGGTCGCCGGGACACGGCCGAGCCGGCTCGATCTCGCCCGTTGGATCGTCGATCCAGCCAACCCGCTCACGGCGCGGGTCCTCGTCAATCGCGTTTGGCAGCAGTTCTTCGGCCTGGGGCTCGTGGAGACCGACGCCGATTTCGGCCTCACAGGGACGCCACCGAGCCATCCGGAGCTCCTCGACTGGCTCGCGCTCGAGGTTCGGCGGCAGGGATGGAGCCTCAAAAAACTCCATCGCCTGATCGTCACCTCGCGGGCCTACCGGCAGAGCTCCGGCGAGACCGCGCTCCACCGGGAGATCGATCCTCACAACCGGCTCTTCGCCCGTCAGCGGCGGCTGAGGCTCGATGCGGAGCTCGTCCGCGACGTGGCGCTCGTCGCCAGCGGACGATTCTCGCCGCAGCTCGGCGGCCCGCCGGTCTATCCGCCGATCCCTGCCGGAGCGACGGCGGTGGGGCAGGTGAAGCGAGACTGGCCCACGAGCACGGGCCCGGACCGTTTCCGACGCGGGCTCTACACGTTCCTCTATCGGGCCTCCCCGCCGCCGAGCCTCGCCGTCTTCGACGCCCCCGACGGCTCTCAATCCTGTACACGGCGGCACCGCAGCAACACCCCGCTCCAGGCGCTCACCCTCCTCAACGACCGGTCATTCGTTGAATTGGCCGGGGCGCTCGCCGAGGTCATCGGTCGCGACGGCGTGGCGGTCGCCTTTCGGCGTTGCACCGGCAGGGTGCCCGATGCAGAGGAGCTCGCGGTGCTTGCGGCGCTCGATTCGAATGACGCTGCCCGCGTGCTGCTCAATCTCGACGAGACGGTGACCCGCGAGTGATGGAGTTGGGGCCAATGGGAATCGATCATCTTCAGCTCCGACGACAAGACCTTCTCCATGCGCAGACGCGCCGCCATTTCTTCGGCGGCTGTGGTGTGGGGGTGGGGGCGATCGCGCTGCATGGTCTCCTGGCCGCGGAGGGGCGTGCCGCGTCCGTCGCGGGCGGGCAGCCCGGGCTGCCGCACTTTGCCCCGAAGGCGAAGCGCGTGATCCATCTGTTCATGGCGGGAGGGCCGTCACAACTCGACCTCTTCGACTACAAGCCGGAGCTCGCCCGACGCGACGGCCAGCCGATCCCGGCGAGCTTCACCGACGGCAAGCGGTTCGCGTTCATGAACGAGAGCCATCGCACCGATCTCCTCGGGTCGAAGCGGTCGTTTCGGCAGATGGGGCAATCGGGGGCATGGATCGGCGACCTCCTGCCGCATACGGCACGGATCGTCGATCGGATCGCGATCGTTCGTGGCTGTTCGACCGACCTGTTCAACCACGCCCCGGCCAAGCTCTTCATGAACACCGGGACCGGCCGGTTCGGCCATCCGTCGATCGGATCGTGGGTGACCTACGGCCTGGGGAGCGAGACGACCGATCTTCCGGGGTTCGTCGTCCTCCAGAGTGGCCCGCGCGGTCCGCGTGGGGGGGCGGTGCTGTGGGGAAGTGGGATGCTGCCGAGCGCCTACGCCGGCGTCCCCCTCCGCAACAGCGGGGAGCCGATCCTCAATCTGACGAGCCCGGAGGGGGTCGACGGAGCGCGGCAGCGGGGGGTCGTCGATGCGGTGGGCCGGCTCAATCGCCAGCGGCTCGCGGCGACCGGCGACGGCGAGATCGACTCGCGAATCGCCGCTTACGAGATGGCCTTCCGGATGCAGTCGAGCGCCCCTGATCTGGTCGACCTGTCAGCCGAGTCGGCCGAGACGCTCGCGCTCTACGGGATCGACGAGCCGGGGGAATCGACCTATGCCCGCAACTGTCTCCTCGCCCGGCGGCTCGTGGAGCGCGGCGTCCGCTACGTGCAACTGTGGCACACCAACTGGGATCACCACGGTGGTCCGAGTGAGAATCTCGAGAAGCATCTCCCGGAGGTCTGTGGTCAGGTCGATCGGGCGAGTGCGGCGTTGGTCACCGATCTGGCCCGCCGCGGGCTCCTCGACGACACGATCGTCGTCTGGGGGGGAGAGTTCGGCCGGACGCCGATGGGGGAGAAGCGGGAGAGCACCGGCCGCAACCATCACATCGACGCGTTTACGATGTGGTTTGCCGGGGGAGGCTTCAAGCCGGGGTGTGTCCACGGCACGACCGACGAATTCGGATTCGCCGCGGTCGAGGGGGGCGTGCATGTCCGTGACATCCACGCCACGCTCCTCCACTCCCTGGGGATCGATCACGAGCGCCTTTCGGTCAGGTTCCAGGGCCTCGACGAGCGCCTCACCGGCGTCAAACCGGCCCGCGTGATCACCGAGATCGTGGCTTGATCGCCACGCCCGTGCTGGCATCAGCCATCGTCGTCTTCCTGAGGCATCGGCGGGATCATCCCTTCACCGTCCCCCTCCTCGTCGTCGTCGCGGCGGATCTCCGGTACGGCGTAGGCTTCGTCGAGCCAGCGGCCCAGATCGATCACCCGGCAGCGTTCGCTGCAAAACGGAGGCGTGGCGACCGCGGTGAGGTCGACGGTTGCACTGCAAACGGGGCAACGGGGCATGTCGGACACCCCGGTCACCCGGGTCCTCACGTGCTGATGGCTGCGGACGGGCTGCGGGAGGGCCGTTGTCACCCCGACTTCCGCATCACTCCTTGCCTCCCGAGCCGCCCCCCGACTTCTCCCCCGACGACTTCCCCCCCTCGGAGGACTTCGCCGGCGCGTCGGCCGCGGCGCCCTTCTTGTACGACTCGCTGCGGTAGTCGGTCTTGTAGAAGCCCGACCCCTTGAAGACGATCGCGCCACCGGCACCGATCAGCCGCCGGAGCTTTTTCTTCTTGCACTTCGGGCAGGTCTTTTTGGTGGCGTCGGTCATCGACTGGAACAGCTCGAAGGCATGCCCGCAACCGTCGCAGACGTAGTCGTAGGTTGGCATCGGTTCACTCCCCCTTCGAGACGATCACCTGCGCGGGTCGGACCACGCGATCGTGCAGTTTGTAACCCTTGGTCGCCACGCCGACCACCGTTCCCGGCGGCTTCCCCTCGACGGATTGCTGGAGGATCGCCTCGTGGACCGCCGGATCGAACGGCTGCCCGTCGGTCTCGATCGGCTTGCATCCGTGGATCATGAGAAGCTTTTCGATTTGTTGACCGGTCATCCGGAAGCCGGCGATCAGGCTCTCCACGTCCGCCTGCTTCCCGGCGGCATCGAGGGCCCGCTCGACGTTGTCGAGCACCGGGAGGAGGCTGCGGAGGAGATCGATTTCCCGATAGCGGTGGGCATCCTCGAGTTCGCGGCGCGAACGCTTGCGGAAGTTCTCGAGCTCCGCCTGCGTGCGGAGGAGCCTGTCCTCCGCGTCGCGCAGCTTCCCCTGGAGGTCGGAGGCCGGAGGAGCGTCGGCGGTCGGCGGATCCACCGGGGGAAGATCATGGGAATCGTCGCTGGTCATGGCTTCTCCTCGCGATCAGTCGCGGGCTCCTTGGGCTGGAAATACTCGCCGAGACGGCTGAAGAAGCTCGACCGCTTGGGGCTCACCGCCTTCTGCTCCTCGGCCGCCAATTCCCGGAGCAATTGTTCGGCCTTCGGCGAAAGCGTCTTCGGCACCTCGACATGGACATGGACGTGGAGATCTCCGATGCCGCGACCGCGGACCTCCGGCATGCCGAGCCCGCGGACCCGGATCACGTCGCCGGCCTGCGTGCCCCTCGCCACCTGGAGCGGCTTGGGCCCGTCGAGCGTCGGCACTTCGACGGTCGCGCCGAGGGCCGCCTGGCTGAAGGTCACCGGCACCTCGCAGTGGAGGTCGCGGCCGTCACGGTTGAGGAAGGGATGATCCTCGATCTCAATGACACAGTAGCAGTCGCCGGGGGGCCCACCGTGCTGGCCCGGCTCCCCTTCGCCGGCCAGCCGCACCCGGACGTCGCGGTCGACACCGGCGGGAATCGTCACCCTCCGCTCGACCTTCTCCTCGGTGACCCCGTCGCCCCCACAGGACGTGCACTTCTCGCGAATCACGTTGCCGGCCCCACGGCATGCCGGGCAGGTGGTCTGAAGACGGAAAACACCGGCCGACTGCACCACCTGGCCGCGTCCGCCGCAGTAGTCGCACGGGACCGGCTTGGTTCCCTTCTTGGCGCCGTTCCCCTCGCAGCCCCCACAGGACTCGTGGCGGGTGAACTCCACGGTCTTCGTCGCCCCCCGGGCAGCCTCGAGGAGCGTCATCGACAGCGTGCAGAAGACGTCGCTTCCCTGCCGCGGCCGGTTCGCCCGCCGCCGAGGGTCGCCACCGAACACGCCGCCGCCGAAGATGTCACCGAAAGCCTCGAAGATGTCGGTGATGTCGTTGAACTCGTGCGTTCCACCCCCCTGGAGGCCGCTGTGACCGAAGCGGTCGTAGCGGGCACGCAGTTGGTCGTCGGAGAGCACCTCGAAGGCCCGGGCCGCTTCCTTGAAGCGGTCGGCAGCCTCCTCGTTCCCGGGATTTTTATCCGGATGGAACCGGATCGCGAGTTTCCGGTACGACTCCGAGATCTGGGACGCCGTCGCGGTGCGATCGACGCCCAGGATCTCGTAAAAGTCACGCTGTTGCGCCATGGTGGGGACTCGAGCGGCACCCAGGGGCACCGCCCTCCTTCAGGAATCCTCCGGACTCCACTCGTTCCCTACCGGACGCTCCCCTCGACGCGCTTCCGCTTCGACTCGTCCTTGTCGAGGTTGGTCACGAGCGCCTCGGTGGTGAGCAGCAGGCCGGCGATGCTCGCGGCGTTGGTGAGGGCCACGCGGACGACCTTGACCGGATCGATGATCCCCGCCTTGAGCATGTCGACGTACTCCCCCTTGTTGGCGTCGTAGCCAACATGGAGCGGCTTGTCGGCCACCTCGTCGGCGACGACCGAGCCGTCGATGCCGCCATTCTCGGCGATCTGGCGAATCGGAGCCTCGAGCGAATGGAGCACGATATCGATACCGATCTTCTCGTCACCCTTGGCCTGCGAACGGGCCTTCTCGACCGCCTCGCGGCAGCGGAGCAGCGCCACGCCACCACCGGGCACGATTCCTTCCTCGACGGCCGCACGGGTCGCGTGGAGGGCATCCTCGACGCGGGCCTTCTTCTGCTTCATCTCGGCCTCGGTGCCGGCACCGACGGAGACGATGGCCACGCCGCCGGTGAGTTTGGCGAGGCGTTCCTGCAGTTTCTCGCGATCGTACTCGCTCTCCGTCGCGTCGATCTGGTTGCGGATCTGCTGCACCCGGGCGGTCACGTCGGCCGTCTTTCCGGCCCCCTGCACGATCGTCGTCTCGTTCTTGTCGACGGTGATCGTCTTCGCCTTACCGAGGTGGGAGAGATCGAGGCTCTCGAGGGCCAAGCCGAGATCTTCACTGATGAGCGTGCCGCCGGTGAGCACGGCGATGTCGCCGAGCATCGCCTTGCGGCGGTCACCGAAGCCGGGAGCTTTGGCCGCACAGATGTTGAGCACGCCGCGGAGTTTGTTGACCACGAGCGCCGTGAGGGCGTCGCCATCGACATCCTCGGCGATGATCAGCAGCGGCTTGCCCGACTGCGCGACCTTCTCGAGAAGCGGCAGCAATTCGCGGAGGTTCGAGATCTTCTTCTCGTGAATGAGGATCAGGGCGTCGGACAGTTCGCAATCCATCTCGGCGGTGCGGTTGATGAAATAGGGAGAGACGTACCCCTTGTCGAACTGCATGCCGTCGACGAACCGGACCGTGGTCTCGGTCGTCTTCCCCTCCTCGACCGTGATCACGCCATCCTTGCCGACCTTCTGCAGGGCCTCGGCGAGGAGGTCACCGATGGAACGATCGTTGTTGGCCGAGATGGCGCCGACCTGGGCGATCTCCTCGGGGCGCTCGACCTTCTTGGCCATCTCGGTGAGGCGGCCGGTGGCCGCGGCCACGGCCTTCTCGATGCCACGGCGGACGGCCATCGGGTTGGAACCTGCCGCCACCATCCGGGTCCCCTCGCGGAAGATCGCGCGGGCCAGGACCGTGGCGGTCGTCGTGCCGTCGCCGGCGAGATCGGAGGTCTTCGAGGCCACCTCGTTGACGAGTTTCGCCCCCATGTTCTCGAAGGCATCCTCGAGATCGACTTCCTTGCTCACCGTGACGCCGTCCTTCGTGACCGTCGGGCCACCGAACGACTTGTCGATGATCACGTTGCGGCCGGTCGGCCCCATCGTTACCGCCACGGCGCCGGCGAGTTTCTCGACGCCCTTCAGGAGTTTGGCACGGGCGTTGTCGTCGAACAGCAGTTGCTTGGGCACGGATCGATCTCCTGAGGGGGCCCGGTGGGGCCTGGATGAGTCGGGAAGGGTGTATGGGGAGGGCCGGCCGCGGCCCGCCGCGTTTTCCGCGGACGGGCCGGGCGGGCCTGAGTGGGTTCCGATCGGCGGCGGAGCGCCGGCGAAAGGACGTATCAGCCGGAGATCTTCGCGAGAATCTCGCTCTCGCGGAGGATCTTGACGTCGTGGCCATCGACCTCGATGTCGCTGCCGGAATACTTGCCGTAGATCACTTCGTCGCCGACCGAAAGCGCCATCGCGGCTCGGGTGCCGTTGTCGAGGAGCTTGCCGGGGCCGAGGGCGACGACATGCCCACGCTGCGGCTTTTCCTTGGCGGAGTCGGGAAGGACGATGCCGCCCGCCGTGCGTTCTTCCGCCTCGACGGGCGTCACCACGACACGGTCATCGAGCGGACGGATCTTGAGGTTCTTCGCAGCCATCGTGAATCACTCCGAAAAAAGAGGAAGGAAATCTTTCGTTTGCGGGCCGGGGATCGACGGGAACGGGCCCCGGCGGCTCACATCATGCCGCCCATGCCACCCATCCCGCCCATGCCACCCATGCCACCGCCCATGCCACCCATACCGCCCATGCCACCCCCCATGCCGTGGTGGTCGTGGCCCTCGCCACCATGCTCCTCCTCGGCCTTGGGGATCTCCGTGATCAGCGATTCGGTCGTGAGCAGGAGCGCGGCGACGCTGGCGGCATTTTGGAGGGCCGTCCGCACCACCTTCGCCGGATCGATGACGCCGGCGGCGACGAGATCGCAGTACGACTCCTTGTCGGCGTCGTAACCGTCGTTCTTCCCCTTCATGTGGCGGACACGGTTGACCACCACCGGGCCGTCGACGCCGGCATTCGCGGCGATCGCCTCGAGCGGATAGCGGAGGGAGTTCTTCACGATCGACGCCCCGAGTTTCTCGTCTCCTTCGAGATCGAGTTTCTCGATCGCCTTCTCGCTGCGGAGGAGGGCGACGCCGCCGCCGGGGACGATCCCCTCGGCAAGAGCGGCCTGCGTGGCGCTCTTGGCATCCTCGATGAGGGCCTTGCGCTCCTTCATCTCGGTCTCCGTGGCGGCCCCGACATTGATCTGGGCCACGCCACCGGCGAGTTTCGCGAGCCGTTCCTGGAGTTTCTCCCGGTCGTAATCGCTGTCGGTGACCTCGATCTCGGCACGGATCTGGGCGGCCCGGCCATCGATCGCCGACTTCGAGCCGGCGCCACTGACGATCGTGGTGTTCTCGCTCTCGATGATCACCTTCTTCGCGCGACCGAGGTCGGTGAGCTTGACGGCGTCGAGGGCGATTCCGAGATCCTTGAAGATCGCCTGGCCACCGGTGAGGACGGCCAGATCACCCATGATCGCCTTGCGGCGGTCGCCGTAGCCGGGCGCCTTGACGGCCACCGACTGGACGATGCCGCGGAGTTTGTTGACGACGAGGGTGGCGAGGGCCTCTCCCTCGACGTCTTCCGCCACGATCACGAGCGGCTTGCCGGCCTTGCTGATCGCCTCGAGGAGCGGGACGAGGTTCTTGGCCGAGGAGATCTTCTCCTCGAACAGGAGGATGTAGGGATTTTCGAACTCGCAGACCTGCGAATCGGCATCGGTGACGAAGTGGGGGGAAAGGTAGCCGCGGTCGAACTGCATCCCCTCGACGACGTCGACGCTCGTCTCCGCCTGCTTCCCCTCCTCGACGGTGATCACGCCGTCCTTGCCAACCTTCAGGAAGGCCTCGGAGAGAACACTGCCGATCGTCGGATCGTTGTTGCCGGCGATCGTCGCGATCTGCATCAACTCTTTCTTGTTCTTCTCGTTGATCGGCGTCGCCATCGCGAGAATCGACTTCGACACCGCCTCGACGGCCTTGTGGATGCCGCGGGAGAGGGCCATCGGATCGGCCCCGGCGGCGATCATCTTCAGCCCCTCGCGGAAAATCGCCTCGGCGAGGACGGTGGCAGTCGTCGTGCCGTCACCGGCGACGTCGTTGGTCTTGCTGGCGGCTTCCTTGACGAGTTGGGCACCGAGGTTCTCGTAGGGGTCCTCGAGTTCGATGTCTTCGGCGACGGTGACGCCGTCCTTGGTGACCTTGGGCGAGCCCCAGCCCTTGTCGAGGACGGCATTGCGGCCACGGGGGCCGAGCGTGCTCTTCACGGCGCGGGCGAGTTTCGAGACACCGGCGAGCAACGGCTGGCGGGCTTCGTCGTCGAACACCATTTGCTTGGCCACGGGTCACTTCTCCTCTGAAACGTTCGGGAACGGTCTGGGTGTACGGCTGGGGTCCGCCGGGGCCCCGAATTGGCAGCAACGCCAGCGGACAACCCCTCGGAAAGCAACCCGCGTGCCGTCGATCCCCTGTCGCCAAAAAAAGACCGACAAAAGGGGATAATCCCGCTGATTTGCAGCGATCGGGGGGGAGGGGAGCACGCCGCTCGTTCCCGGCCGCTGCCGTTTTGGCAGCGGGTTGCTGCTCACGCCGGGCCGACGTTCCCGGGACGCCAATCGATTCCCGGATCGAGTCCGCGCACGAAGCCCGCCAGAAGATCGGCAGCGTGGTCGAGGTCGTCGAGCGACACCGTCTCCACGGCCGAGTGCATGTAGCGGTTGGGGATGCTCACCAGCGCCGTCGCCACCCCCGCCCGGGTGGTCTGGAGGACGTTGGCGTCGGTCGGGGTCGCTCGGCCGCTGGCGGAGATCTGCACGGGAATGGAGCGTTCCCGGGCGGTGGTGAAGAGGCGATCGACGACATGCGGGTTCATGTTCGGCCCCCGGAACACCACCGGCCCCTTGCCGAGGCTGATCTCCCCCTCCGACTTCTTGTCGATCGTCGGGCAGTCGGTGGCATGGGTGACGTCGACGGCGATCGCCACGTGGGGATCGACGCCGAAGGCACTCGTCTGAGCGCCGCGCAGGCCGATCTCCTCTTGGACGGTCGAGGCGACGTGGAGCGAGCAGGGGAGCGGACCTGCTTCGGCAGCTCGTCGAAAGGCCTCGAGGACCACCCACAGGCCGACCTTGTCATCCATCGCCGGCGAGGCGACGAGGTTGTTCCGCAGCGGTTGGGCCCGGAGTTCGACCGTCACGCAGTCGCCGATCCGCACGACGGCCTCCGCATCGGCCTTGTCGCGGGCACCGATGTCGATCCAAAGATCCTTCATCTTCGGCACCACCTTCCGCTCCTCCTCGGTGAGGAGGTGGATCGGCTTGCGGGCGATGACGCCCGGCACCGGTCCGCCGGCCCCCCAGACGACGACGCGCGAGCCGATCAGCTGCATCGGATCCCACCCGCCGATCGGCTGCACGGAGCAATAGCCGTCGCCATCGATGTATTGGACGATCAGCCCGATCTGGTCGCAGTGCCCGGCCAGGAGCATCCGCAGCGGCGCCCCGGAGTTCTTCACGCCGATCACGTTTCCATGGGAGTCGGTCGAGACGGCGTCGGCCACGCCGTCGAGGTAGGAGCGGACGAGCGCCTGGATCGGCCACTCGTAACCGGAGGGGCTGGGGGTGCCGAGAAGACGAAAAAGAAAGTCGCGGGAGGAGTCTTTCACGTGAAGGGGGTCCTGCGGGCGATGGAGGGGCGGGAAGCCGTCCGGACACGAACGGGGCGGGGGCACGGTCGGCCACGCCACCGATCGCCCGTTGTACGGCACCGACCACCGCCACGCGAACCCGCCCCCCACCATCGGCACGACCGTCGCAATCGTCAGTTCCCCCCAACCGCCGAGCCGTTCCCAGGCCGTGCCGGACGGGCTTGCTTGGTCGCTCCGAGCTAGGCTCGGTACATTGCAAGGCTCCCACCTTCCCCGAGTGATCACACCCCATGGCTCACAACGGCTCGACCCAGCCGGTACGGATCGGCCTCGTCGGGCTCGGCACCGTCGGCTCCGGCGTCGTCCGCCTGCTCGTCGACTCCGCCGACCACATCACCCGGCATGCAGGCCGACCGATCGAAGTCGCCGCGGCGGTCGTCCGCGATCCCGCCAAGGAACGCGACTGCACGCTCCCGGCCGTGCCGGTCTCCACCGACATCGGCACGATCTCGCGCGACCCCTCGATCACGCTCGCTGCCCTCCTCGTCGGCGGCCTCGAGCCGGCCCGATCGATGATGGTCGAGCTGCTCGAGAACGGGAAGGACGTCGTCACCGCCAACAAGGCGCTCCTCGCCGAGCACGGTCCGGAGCTTTTCGATCTCGCCCGTCGGCTCGGCCGCTCGATCGCCTTCGAGGCAGCCGTCGCCGGCGGGATCCCGATCGTCGCGGCGATCGGTGAATGCCTCGCAGCCAATCGGATCGAGAGCATTCGCGGGATCCTCAACGGCACGAGCAATTTCATCCTCACCCGGATGGAGGAGGACGGCTCGAGCTATGCCGAGGCGTTGGCTCTGGCCCAGGCGAAGGGTTTCGCCGAGGCCGATCCCTCGATGGACGTCGACGGCACCGATGCCACGCAGAAGCTCGCGATCCTCTCCCATCTCGCCTTCGGCGTCTGGGTTCCCTGGAAAGAGATCCCCCGGACGGGCATCGACACGGTCGACATCGACCTCATCCGCTATGCCGCCGAGCTCGGATACCGGATCCGGCTCGTGGCAGTGGCCCGCCGCAGCAATGGTCGGCTGGCGATGCGTGTGGCACCGGCGCTTGTGAAGATCGGCACCCCGCTCGCCGAGACGCGCGGGGCCTACAACGCCGTGAGTATCGTCGGCGACGCCGTCGGGCGGATGTTCTTCCACGGCCTCGGGGCGGGGCAGATGCCGACCGCATCGGCCGTCGTGGCCGACATCATCGACACCGTCGTCGGGCGGACGGCGATCACCTTCCGCACCACCGGCCTGCTCTCGGCCGACACCCCGACCGCGAAGGTGGCAGGCGTCGACGCCAGCGAGCGTCACTTCCTCCGCATCGTCGTCACCGACCGCCCCGGAGTCCTCGCGAGAATCACCGGGATCCTCGGTGATCACGGGATCTCGATCGCTTCGGTGATCCAGCACGATCCGGTCGACGCCGACGCCGCCCACGGCGCCGTTCCCGACGTGCCACTCGTGATCATGACCCACTCCTGCCCGTCGAGCGCCGTTCACGAGGCCCTCCGGTCGATCGACTGCTGCGACGCCGTCCGCGGAAAGAGCGTCTGCCTGGGGGTGCTCGACGAATGAGCCACCGCCCCCCGAGCCACCACCGAAAGGGACGCACCGCATGAAGTACGTGATCGTGATTCCCGACGGCGCCGCCGACGCCCCCCAGGCCTCGCTCGGAGGGCTGACGCCGTTCCAGGCCGCCCGCACGCCGGCCCTCGACAGGCTCGCCGCGCAGGGGAGCGTCGGACTTGCCAACCACGTCCCCGACGGCTTTCCCCCCGGCTCCGAGGTGGCCTGCATGAGCCTCCTCGGCTACGACCCGGCGAGCTTTTTCACCGGTCGGGCGCCGCTCGAAGCCGCTGCCAAGGGAATCGAACTCGGGCCCTACGACTGGGCGGTGCGTTGCAACCTCGTCACGGTCCGTGACGGTGTCATGGACGACTTCACCGCGGGCCACGTCTCGACCGAGGAGGCGACGGCCCTCCTCTCCGCCTGCCAGCAGGGACTCGCCGCCGACTTTCCCGAGCTTTCAGGCTGGGAGTTCGCGACGGGCGTGAGCTACCGCAATCTGCTGCTGTACCGAGGCTCTGCGGGCGCGACCGTGCCACTCGGGAGCGATCTCCGCGCGACACCGCCGCACGACCTGGTCGATCAGTCGGTCGCCGACGCCTTCCCGCGTGGCACCGGCAGCCGCCTGCTCACCGACCTCATGGCGGCAAGCGCCCGCTGGCTCGAAGGGCATCCTGTCAACGCCGCCCGGATCGCCGCCGGCAAACGCCCCGCCACGAACATCTGGCTGTGGGGAGCCGGCCGGGCCCCGAGGATGGAGCCGTTCGCGGCGACGTATGCCGCCACCGGCTTCGGCGGCCGGGCGACGATGATCACGGCGGTCGATCTCCTCCGCGGTCTGGCGGCGCTTGCCGGCTGGAAGCGTTTGGAGGTGGCGGGGGCGACCGGCTATCTCGACACCGACTACGCCGCCAAGGGGCGGGCGGCGATCGCCGAACTCGACCGGGCCGACCTGGTCTGTGTCCATGTCGAGGCCCCCGACGAAGCGAGCCACGAGGGGAATGCGGTGGAGAAGGTACGTGCCATCGAGCGCATCGACGAGCTCATCGTGATGCCGATCGCGGCCCACTTGGCGACGCTGCCGGAATGGCGGATCCTCGTCTGCCCCGATCACCCCACCTTCCTCGCCACGAAGACCCACTCCCGCGGCAGCGTCCCCTATCTGATCGCGGGGAGCGGGATCGCGGCCGGTGGGAGAACGTACGACGAGATCGCGGCGGCGGCGGGGGTGGCCGCCACCCCCGCGGCGCGGATCGAGCCGGGGTGGCGGTTGATGGGGCGGTTTCTCGACAGGTCTCGATAAGCGCATGAATCTGGAAAAAGGTGGCAGGCACCATTTTCCGGTCTTTCAGCGCAGGTCCTTGAAAGGGAGCGGTGATTCGATGGCCCTGGTGGTGCAGAAGTTCGGCGGCACGAGCGTCGCCGACGCGCAGAAGATCGTGGCAGCCGCACGCAAGGCGGTGGCCCGCCACAAAGCAGGGGACAAGGTCGTCGTCGTGGTGAGTGCCATGGGGCACCAGACCGACGTGCTCGTCGATCTCGCCAAGCAGATCACGGAGCGCCCGAGCGCCCGCGAGATGGACATGCTCCTCTCCACCGGCGAGCAGGTGAGCGTGGCGCTGTTCGCGATGGCGATCCAGTCGCTGGGGCACGAGGCGGTGAGCCTCACCGGCGCCCAGATCGGAATCCGCACCGACAGCACCCACACGAAGGCCCGCATCAAGTCGATCTCCACCGACCACGTCATGAAGCTCCTCGACGACGGCCGGATCGTGATCGCCGCCGGATTCCAGGGGATCGACCAGCACGGCAACATCACGACCCTCGGCCGCGGCGGCTCCGACACCACCGCCGTGGCCCTCGCGGCGGTCCTCCGTGCCGATGTCTGCGAGATCTACACCGACGTCGACGGCGTCTACACGACCGACCCGCGGATCCTCCCTGCCGCCCGCCGCCTCCCATCGATCAGCTACGACGAGATGCTCGAGCTTGCGAGCCTCGGCGCCGGCGTGATGCACCCGCGATCGATCGAGTTCGCCAAGAAGTTCGGCGTGCCGGTCCTCGTGCGCTCGAGCTTCAAAGATGTCCCCGGCACGCTCATCGTCGCCGCCGACCGGGCCACCGCCCGCCCTGTCAGCGGCGTGGCGCTCGCGAAGGACGAGGCTCGGATCACGCTCGAGGGGGTGCCCGATCAGCCGGGGAGCAACCACAAGCTGTTCTCGCCGCTGGCCTCCTCGGGGATCGCCGTCGACATGATCGTGCAGAACGTCGCCCAGCACGGCCTGGCCGACATCTCCTTCACCGTCCCCGCCGACGATCTCGCTCAGGCGCTCGACGTCACACGGGGGGTGGCCAAGCAACTCGGGGCGTCGGGAGTATCGCACGACGACTCGATGGCGAAAGTCTCGGTCGTGGGCGTCGGCATGGCGCGCGAGGAAGGGGTGGCGGGTCGGATGTTCCTGGCGCTGTCGCGCGAGGGGATCAACGTCCGCATGATCACCACGAGCGAGATCAAGATCTCGGTCCTCATCGACCGGGCCGATGCGGCCAAGGGAGTGAAGGCCGTTCATGCCGCTTTCGGGCTCGCCCAGCCGGAGGCCGAAACGGGCGGATCGGCGGGGCAGGGGGCGCCCCCGGCCAAGTCGAGCCCACTCGACGTCGTGCGCAGGCTCGAAGGGATGGAGGATCTGGCGGTCGAGGATTGCCAGCTCGACTCGTCGCAGGCGCTCGTCACCTTCACTGATCTTCCCGACACGCCCGGCGTGGCGGCCGATGTGTTCGAGGAGATCGGCCGGCAGAAGCTGTTCGTCGACATGATCGTGCAGAGCCATCCAAGGGGCGGACGGGCGGAACTGTCGTTCACGGTGCCTTCGAGCGACCGGGAACGGGCGATCGAGGTGGCTGGCAAGATCGCGAAGGCCCGTGGAGCGCTCGTCGCCGACGTTCCCCACGTCGCCAAGCTCTCGATCACCGGCGTCGGGATCCGCAGTCACGCAGGCGTCGCCGACCGGCTGTTCGCGCCGCTCGGCGAGGCTGGGATCAACGTCGACCTCGTCAGCACGAGCGAAGTCCGGCTGAACGTCGTCGTCGCGGCCGAGCAGGGCAAACAGTCGCTCGATGTCCTCAGAAAAGCCTTCGGTTTGTGAGCGCGAGCCGCCGCCGACTCTAGGGCGCTCGTGCCTCGGGGCTCGGCATCGATTCTCCGCCGGCGGTATTGAGGGCGATGACGCGGTAGCGATGGGCTTTCCCGGCCTGCGGCGCCGGATCGACGAACTCGAAGCGGGCGAGCGGCTGCGGCGGGGTGTCGCTGTACTGGAGCCGTTGGAAGACCGGACGTCCGAACGGGTTTTGGGGATTGTCCGGCAGGGGGGCGATCCGCACGCCATCGCGTTCGACGACGAAGCCGGCAAGGCCGCTCTCGAGATCGGCCACGGCGTCCCAGACGAGCGTGCCGTCTTCGAAGCGCACCCGCGTGGGCGCCGGCGGGGGCGAGTCGTCGCCGACGCCCGTGTCTTTCACGTACGCCGTCCATCGCTTCGCCGTGGCCTCGTCGGGAAGCCAGCCGAGCGAAAGCGCGTCGCCGGAGAAGCGAGTCGCAGGGACAGGCGTCCCCCCTTCGATCGGCGCAAACCACGCTTGTTCGATCGCCATCGGGCGAAGCGGGCCATCCGGCTCGGTCGGCAACCGGGCCGCGAGGCAGGCATCGAGCCAGGGGATGGCGAGGTAGCGCTGATTGCCGCAGTCGTGGCTGCTCAAGGGATCGATCGCCACACCGACAAGCGCACCGCGACGACGGACGGTCTCGAAGAACGTCTTGTTGCCGGGCCAGACGCCTTTGAAGCGTTCGTCGATGTCGCGCACCCCTTCCTTTGCACCGAGATTGCAGAGCATGGGGACGGCCCGGGCCGCATCGGGGAACGCATGCGGCTTGGCGTTGGGCCGCGCGGCATCGGCCTCGAGGAGCGGCACGCCCGAGCGAAGCCAGGTGGCGGCGACGCGGTCGGGATAGAGGCAGGTCATCGCGCCAGCCCACACGCCGCCCCCTGAGTGGCCCCAGAGCGCCCAGGGAACAGCATCGAGCTCTGCGTGGCCGGTGAGGGCACCCAGGTCCGCAAGCGCCCGTTTGAAGGTGTCGGCCGAGCCGTTTCGCGGGTCGCACCAGAGCTGGCAGTCGGCTGTCTCGGGCTGCTCGTAGACCGGGGCGAGCAGGGCGCAGTCGTGCTTGGCGGCGAGGGCCTGCCAGTGGAGGTCGTGGGCGCCAGTGAGCCCAGAGGAGCACGACCCGGTGCCGCAGCCATGCTGGTGGACGACGACGCCACGGAGGCGCTCGACCCCCGGCGGGATCCAGACGGTGAACGTGGCGGGAAAGACGAGCGCCCCCGCCTCCGTGCGAGCCTCATACCGCACACGGTGGTAGGGGGGGGCGATCTCCGGCCGCGTGTCGTAGGGGGGCTCCTGGGCGATGCACGCCGAGCACCCGATGACTCCGATGGCCAAGACCGCAAGCGATGACGATCGCAACCAATGTTGGCGAGCCTCGAACAAGCGTCGACTCATGACGGCAGCATCTCCATTCATCCATCCCCGAACAGCCCACACCGCGTGGGCAGCCTCGAAGCACGGTCTTCTATCACTCGAGACCGGCAAGCGTGCCGGTGCTCGACCCGAAGGCATCGGTTTCGATGCCGAGATTTTGGAGCACCGACACGAAGAGATTCGAGAGCGGCGCGTTGTCGTCGGGATTGAACGCCAAGTGGCTGCCGTGGCGGAAGCCGCCACCGGCGAGGAGGATCGGCAGATTCGTGTTGTCGTGGGTGTTGGAATCGCCCATGTTCGACCCGAAGAGAACGGTCGTCCGATCGAGAAGCCGCTCCTCCCCCTCGCGGCGCTCGGCAAGCGATTCGAGCAGCCCCGCGAGCAACGTCATCTGCCGGCGATCGGCCTCGAGGAGCTGCGCGACGCGCTGCGCATCCTGCCCGTGGTGGGAAAGGTTGTGATAGTCGTCGACCGTGAGCTTCGCCTCCACACCTTCATCGAGCCGGAAGGGGGGCGTGGCGAACGCGTCGACGAGGAGCGTCACGAGGCGCGTCGAATCAGTCTCGAGCGCGAGCCGGGCGATCGCGAGCATCGATTCATAGCCCTTGAAGAGGAGCGCCCGATCGACGACATCGGCCGGACTTGCCTCCGTAGGCACTGGCTTCGGCCGCTCCTCCCACGCCCCCTCGGCGTGGAGCCGCTCCTCCACCTCGCGGACGCTCGTCTGGAAGCGCTCGAGCCGCTGTCGGTCCGTCGTGCCGACGGCGCGGCCGAGCCGACGCGCCTCGTCGACGGTGGCGTCGAGGATGCTCCCACGCTCGGCGAGGCGACGGCGGCGCTCGGCCACCTGCTCGGGCGAGCCGGCCATGAACAGCCGCTCGTAGACGCGCGACGGCCGATCGTCGGCGGGCAAAAGCACGCCGTCGCGCGTCCAAGCGAGGCTGCGGTTGACCTTGTCGACGTTGACGCCGAGGTTGAGCGTGGGGAAGCGGGTCTGATCGCCGATCGACGCCGCGGCAAATTGGTCGAGCGAGACGGTGTTCCGAAATCCACTCCGCGTCGGCCCGCGCGCGGCGGTGAGAAAACAGTTCTCCGTCGAATGCCCGCCCCGGACCCCCGGATGGGAGAGGCCGCTGATGACGGTGAAGTCGTCGCGCCGGCTGGAGAGCGGCTCGAGGAGCGGCGAGAGGGCATAGCCCGGGCCTGTCTCTCCCGGGAAGAACGGCTTCGGGAGGACGCCGAGGTTGTTCATGATGAAGAGCGCCCGGCGTGGCGGCCCGGCACTCCCGGCCCCGCGTGCGAAGGCGTCGAGCCAGGGAAGCGCGATCGCCACGCCCGCTCCGCGGAGCACGGTTCTCCGCGACAGCTTTCCAAGCCCGAATCGATTCATGGCAACGCTCCCGCCGGTTCAGGGGCGCCAGTGAAGATCGGGCTCACGACAAACAGCCGCAGTAAGCCTCTCACTCGAAAACCCTCCGGCTCGGCGGCATCGAGGATCGCCTCGAGCTTTGGCCGATCGGAGAATCGAAGCGGCGCCCCCGTGGCATACGCCGTCCAGAGCACGAGGAGATTGCGGGCGAGCGGACGCGGGCGCTTCGCCAACTCGGCTTTGAGTCCGCGGATGTCGTCAAAGGGCGTGCCGTCGGCAAGCGAGCCGGCCGGATCGATCGCCGCACCGAGCCGGTAGGCGAAATCGTGCCCCGCCCGATCGATGCCGGTGACGAGATCGGGGGTGTCGGCCGGGCTGCCGACCGGCGCGAGCCCACGGACGCGCGACCGCTCGCCGCCACACACATCAAAGGCCTCGAGCGCGAAGCCGACGGGATCGAAGCGGCGGTGGCAGGCGGCGCAACTGGCGTCGGCGGTGTGGCGGGCGAGGAGGTCTCGGATGCTCGTCGCCCCCCGAATATCGGGCTCGACCGCCGGCACCTTCTCAGGCGGCGGCGGCGGTGGCTCGCCGAGGAGCCGCGCCATCCCCCAGGCCCCGCGCTTCACCGGCGAGGTCGAGGTGCCATTGGCCGTGACTTTCAAAATGGCCCCCTGTGTCAGGAGCCCCCCGCGCGGGGAACCGGCAGGACGGGGCACCGGACGAACAGCAGAGCCACTGACAGGCGGAAGCCCGTAATGCACGGCGAGACGATCGTTGACAAGGAGCACGTCGTCATCGATGAGCTTGGCGATCGGGAGATCGTCCCGAATCAACCGCTCGACGCTCGCGCGGGTCTCGCGGCCGAGCGACTCGGCGAGATACTCGTCAAACCGGTATTCGGGAAAGAACCGGGCATCGGGTTCGTCACGCCGCAGGTGGCGCAGGTCGAGCCAGTGGTCGGTGAACGTCGCCACGAACCGGGCAAACCGCGGATCATCGACGAGCCTGTCGGCTTCGGCCATGAGGCCTGCTGGAGCTTCAAGCCGTCCCTCCTTCGCAGCCGCCAGCAGCGCCGCATCGGGGCGGTCGTTCCAGAGAAAGAGCGACAGCCGGACGGCGAGAGCCCGGGCGGCGCTTCCCGTGTCGGTTCCTCCGCCCCCGCGTGGGTCGGCGACCAGCAGAAACTCTGGCGCCGCAAGCAGCACACGATAGCCGGCAAGCATCGCCGCCGTGAACGCTCTTCCTTCGTCGAGCGCTGCGAGCACCACCCCCTCGGCCGGTGCGAGGTCGTCGTCACAGACCTCCCGGGAGAACACCCGCTCGGCGAACGCCCGAAGGAGCCGCCGTGCATCGGCGACCTTCTCCCGCGGCACCACCTCCACAGGGAGCGCCCCACTCGAGCTCGCACCGATCGGCAGATCGCCGAACAAGATCCGGTGCGAAGCAGGGGCCACGCGCCGTCATCGGGGGGCAGCGGCCCGACGATCTCGAGCGAACGGACGGCCACGCCGCGGTGGCCTCCGGGTGGCGGCGGTGGAAAGCGGTAGGTGGGGGGGCCGCCATCGACATTCCGTGCCAGCGGCACGGCGAGCCCGAGCGGGCTCCATTCGATCGTCTGGCCGGCCCGCAACACGACGATCGTCTCGTAGTCGGCTTCATCCGGTGTGATGTCGAAAAGCCCACCGACGGCTTTCACGTCGCCCGACACGTCCGGCCCCGAGGGCGCCCGGGCCCGGAACGTCATCGGCACCGGCGCCGTCGCCGGGAGAAGCGAACGGTCGGGCTGCTGGAGCACGGCGCGGGCCCGAAAGCGAACGCGGTAGCGCCCCGGCCGCTCGGCGACGAAGCCTGCCGGATAGCCGTGGTACGGCCAGTACGCGGAGCGGAAGATCGCACACTCGACCGCGGCATCGTCGGCCGCCGGGGCACCGATCGTGAGTGAGTCCTTGGCAAAGTACATCGCTTCCGGTTCGCCGTAGGCGGTGCCACCGAACAGACTCTTCGAGATCGCCGTGAAGGTTTTTGATTCGGGCGGAGTGACGCCCGGCGCGATCGCCGCGGCGAGGGCGGCGTCGACGGCATCGAGTGTCCCCGTAAATTGGAGACGCGAGAGCTCGAGCCCTTCGGCCGACTTGGGAAATCCGTCGCGGAGGCCGTCCTCGGGGAGAAGATCGGCGACGTCGAGATCGGGAAGCTCGAGAAGCGTCCGCAGGCTCTGCTCGAGCTCATGCCGGTTGAGCCGGCGCAGCGGCACGCGGCCGTTGGCTTGAATGTCGGCTCGGTCGGCGATGTCTAAACACTCGGCAAGCGCCGCGACGAGCTCCTGCCGCGAGCGGTCGGGAAGTGCGTCCTGCTCCGGCGGCATCTCCCCGGCCTTCACCCGGTCGTGGGCGCGGATGAGCCGGTCGCGGTCGCGTCGGTCGCCCCCGTCGGCCAATCCCTCAATGGAAAACCCACCCGAAGCGGTGGCGTGGTCGTGGCAGCCGAGGCAGGTTCTGACGAGCAGCGGCCGCACCGCCTCGAGGCTCGGGCTCACCGGAGCGTCGTTCGGCTCCCCGGCGATCGCCCCGCCAGCCATGCTCCATACGGCGAGCACGGCAACGCTCACCGCGGCAACGCTCGCGGAGGCGATGAAGCACGTGGACGGCGATCGGCCCGGAAGCGATTTCATGGCTTCCACTCTACCCGCCGGAGGGAGCGAAGGGGGATCCCGCCGGCCGCGATGGCGGGGTGACCGGGAGGCGTGATAGGTTTTCGAAGTTCATCGCGGCCGATCGTTCTGCCGACCCTCAGGAAGCCGTCCCGTGCCCACGCTCCTCGATCGTTTCCTTGCCTACGTCCGCATCGACACCCAGGCCGACGAACATTCGCAGTCGAGCCCGAGCACGGCCAAGCAGCTCGACCTCTGCCGGCTCCTCGCCGATGAATGCCGCGCCCTCGGTCTGGCCGACGTCTCGCTCTCCGAGCATGGCATCGTGATGGCGACCGTGCCGGCGACGGTGCCCCACGCCGCCCCGACGATCGCCTGGGTCGCCCATGTCGACACCTCCCCCGAGACCTCCGGCACCGATGTGAAGCCGGTCGTCCATGCCCGCTACACCGGCGGCGACATCGTCCTCCCCGGCGACCGCTCCCGGGTGATCCGCGTCGCCGACAACCCCGAGCTCGAGTCACTCGTCGGCGCCACGATCATCACCTCCGACGGCACGACGCTCCTCGGCGCCGACGACAAGGCGGGGGTGGCGGTGATCATGGCGGCCGCCGCCCGGCTCGTCGAGCGGCGCGAGGTGCCGCACGGCCCGATCCGCCTCGTCTTCACCTGCGACGAGGAGATCGGCCGGGGCACGCAGCATCTCGACATCGGGAAGATCGGCGCCAAAGTCGGCTACACCCTCGACGGCTTCGGGAAAGGGGAAGTCAACGCCGAGACGTTTTCCGCCGATCTCGCCGTCGTCACCGTCACCGGCATCAACACCCACCCGAGCGTCGGCAAGGGGGTGATCGTCAATGCGATCAAGATTCTTGGCTCATTTCTCGATGCGCTCCCGAAGGACAGTCTCTCCCCCGAAACGACCGACGGCCGCGACGGCTTCGTCCATCCGTATTCGATCAGCGGCGGCGTTGCCTCGGCCGAGGCCCGGCTGATCCTCCGCGACTTCGAGGAGAGCGGACTCAAAGCCCATGCAGCGCTCCTTGAATCGATCGCCGCGCTGCTGCGTCAATCGCATCCAAAGGCTCGGATCGACGTGGCGATCACCGAGCAGTATCGCAACATGCGCGCTGGCATCGCCCGCGAGCCGCGAGCGCTGAATCTCGCCCTCGAGGCGCTGCGTCAGGCAGGCCTCGAGCCGAAGCAGACGCCGATCCGCGGCGGCACCGATGGCTCGCTCCTGACGCTTCTCGGCCTCCCCACGCCGAACCTCTCCACCGGCGAGCACAATCCCCACTCGCCGCTCGAATGGACCTGCCTCGAGGAGATGGAAGCGGCGGTCAACGTGCTCGTGAAGCTCGCGGCGCTCTGGGGCCGGGAACAAGCTGCCACAGCAGGGCAGGGGGGAGGCTGACATGACGAGAGCTTCAACCTCCGGCGACGATTCCAAGACTTCCTCGGCATCAGGCGACATCGCCAAGCCCGGGCGGGTCGAGTCGCTCGACATCTACCGTGGCTTCGTCATGCTCCTGATGATGGCGGAGGTGCTCAAGCTCGGGGAGGTGGCCAAGGCCTATCCGGAGTCGCAACTGCTCTCGTTTCTCGCCTGGCATCAGCACCATGTCGCCTGGCGGGGCTGCACACTCCACGACCTCATTCAGCCGTCGTTCACGTTCCTCGTCGGCGCGGCGCTCCCCTTCTCGCTCGCTGCGAGGCAGGCCCGTGGCCAGTCGACCGGCACGATGACCGCTCATGCTCTCTGGAGAGCTTTTTTACTTGTGGCGCTCGGGATCTTCCTGCGCTCTGTGGGCCGGCCGATGACCAACTTCACCTTCGAGGACACCCTCACGCAGATCGGCCTCGGCTATCCGTTCCTGTTTCTCCTCGGCCTCCGGCCGAAGAAGGTCGCCTGGTGGGCCCTGGCGGCGATCCTCCTTGGTGTGTGGGGAGCGTGGCAGTTCTATCCCGTCGCCGAGCCATGGGCGAAGAACGCCAACCTCGGGAGTGACTTCGATCGCTGGTTTCTCAATCTCTTTTCCCGCCCCGAGCCGTTCGTCGAAAACCGGGGCGGCTATCTGACCCTCTCCTTCATCCCCACGCTCGCCACCGCGATCCTCGGCCTGATTGCCGGCCGCTGGCTCGCGGAGGGGGCCCCGGTGCGCCGGTACCTCTTCGCGGGCGCCTTGGCCCTCGGTGCCGGGCTCGTCCTTGATTCCACCGGCCTCTGCCCGAGTGTGAAGCGGATCTGGACACCGGCCTGGGTGCTCGTGAGCGGCGGGTGGTGTTTCTGGCTCCTGGCAGCGTTCCACTGGCTCATCGACGTGCAGGGCTGGAAGGCTTGGGCCTGGCCCCTGGCGGTGGTCGGCAAGAACTCGATCGCGGCCTATTTGGTTGCCCATCTCTGGGAGGGCTTCATCGAGCGCGCCCTCGTCACCCACCTCGGCGCCGGTATCTTCCAGATCTTCGGTACGGGCTTCGAACCGCCCCTCAAGGGCGCGGCCACGCTCCTGGTGCTCTGGCTGTTTCTCGCTTGGATGTACCAGCGGAAGATCTTTTTGAGGGTGTGAGCCCGGGCTTGTCCATGCGCGGTCGTAGGGTGAGTGTTCCCTGTCAAGGAGCTGCCGTGATCCGTTTCCCTTCAAGAGTTTTGCGTGCTGCAGCGATCGTCGTCGGCCTCGCGGCCGCGGAAGCGTTTCTGCCGGCGA
>Ga0164292_10000863_pt1 | contig 24294 bp, 18 predicted proteins | sample GEODES117metaG_FD_111486 | JGI IMG/M metagenome (GOLD analysis project Ga0164292, IMG submission 111486) | Eutrophic lake water microbial communities from Lake Mendota, Wisconsin, USA - GEODES117 metaG | ecosystem: Environmental > Aquatic > Freshwater > Lake | place: USA: Lake Mendota...
GACAAACAATATAGTCCAATATCGGCTATCGCCTCATTGTACTATTTGTTTGATACCATCGGCATTTACCACTGTAAGATTTATAAAATATTGGCATATTATATAAATCACATTGGTATAACATAACCCGTAAACAGAAAGAATTTAAGCATCCGATGTGGATGCTTTTTTATGCAAAAATTTTCATGCCAGTAACATTAGGGTGCCAACGATATCCTGATTTGAATACCAGCCCTTGTATTGGTTGTTGGCGCACTTGAAGAGATATAGGGCTTCACTTTACGCTGATCGAAGTACAGCTTGATGTTGATGCGGTTATTAAGGAAATAATCAATGGTGGGGCTTAAGGTAGTTTCCTTGCTTCCGCCGGTTGCAAAATTGTTATCCTGATCTAACCGGCTGTTAGCAGTAACGTTATCGCGTATCCGATAATCAACACGGAAATTGATTTCATTGTCCAGTGTTTTACCTCCGCTCTTGTTAAGCCACTTGGGCAGCTTCAAACCACCAAGCAGTTTCAAACCCCGCTTACGATAGCCAAGGCCAATAACAAACTCTGTGCTTCTCACTTCACTTAATTGGAAATCGTACAGGCTGAAACTCAACTGCCTTGATTTGGCGTATTCGAATTTGGCCTGGAACTGGTTGGTGAACAACATATCAAATCCGATAAGCGGTGCAAATTGTTCCTGTATGGTAACATTCGGCACGAGGAAAAAAGGCACGAAGTTTTTTGAAGCGGTATCATAAAATGATGGGTAACCGAATCTCGAAACATCCTGATACAACAATGCTGAAGTGTATCCATTCATGCTAAGGCTACCGGTATAACCATGTGAGATGTTGAAACTGTTGAAAATCTTATCCAGAGGCTTCACTTTCGATAACCCGTTGTAATCAACTTTCCAGTTAGGCTTGGCCTTAATCGACCGGAAAGGATTCGATTTGATATTGGCATTATTCTGATCTATCAGCCCAACACTTGAAGGGTCTTTATCGGTATAGGCTGCAATAAAGGCTGGAATCAGCACATCTACCGCATATTTTCCATATCCATAATAATAACCATCAGCACTTACCGGCTGCCCATTACTGTATGGATTTGCTTTGCCCAGGCGCTCGGATAAGATGATGCGGTTATTTTCAAAATTCTTGAATGTTTGAGAAACCCTGTTCGGATCAAACTTGCTGAATAAGGTTTTGAAAGCGATGTAAGAAACATCAAAACCACCGGTTGCCAAAGGGTTCAAGTGCTGGAATTTTGGATTCTGCCCTCCCAATGTTGTATCGATAAAACGGAAAGTTTCACTGAAATTTTTAGTGAATGTTTTTGAAAGATTCACCGTGATATTGAGGTCACGCACTGGCGCTAATTGTGCAGCTAAGGTTACCCGCTGATCAAAATTTTGCTGAAAGAGCAAATTGAAATTACTGTCCCGGGTAATCAATCCCTCCGCAGCTTTATTATTCAGCCAGTTGGTATCAGGTTGTTTCCCCAGTATAAAATCAAAACCCGGTGCCATACTCCTGAAATTTTGTCCAAGGAATTGAGTACTATCCATGTATCCCGGCAATCGCGTATTGCTGATTTCTGCAATAGAAAAATTCACTTGTTTCACACTGGTAAGCAGTTTCCCAAACACCCTCGCTGCAGTTCCTAAAAAGGGAACGGCATTCTTATCTACAATACGCCTGGTTTGTAAAACCTTTTGTCCGGCTTTATTGATAACCGTATCCTTTACTTTAGTGATTCGGTTCTTCCAGCGTTCTTTATCTTCCGGCTTTGAGGGTTGATCTAACTGGCGTAAATATTTTGATTTTTGATAGAGGCGGTTAAAATCCAATTGAATCGTTGCTTCTTTCTGCTGGCCATTTTCAAGGAAATTACCCAGCTCTACAGCCAGCCTCGATGCCCCAATCCAGCGGTAACCTGCCTGATAACGAAGGTTCATGGTTGTCCAATCCAATAAAGGCAACTTAGCAGTAGGAAGCACATAAGTTAGGTTGATGGCCTGATTGTAGATAGTGTTTCTTCCACCCTTCCAGAAATTGCGCCAAACGGTATCTTTCTTTTGTTTGTTGTCGATTCTTCCTGCCGGTTCATCAATTCTTGAATTGTTGGTTGCGGCAAAATCAAGATTTATAGATCGGGTAAGGTTCCAACGCAGGATATAATCTCTTTGCATCACAAAGAACTTATCATAGGTTTCGGGTACCTTGTATTTATCTTCCCCTACACTTCTGGGCCTGATGGCTCCGAATTGCCGGCTGATATCTGCTCGGAAGCTCAGTTGTGAAGGAAGAAAATTTACATTGAAATCTTTAATCAGATCGAACCATTTTGTTTTTGTTTTACTGAAATATTTCTTAAAGGGTTCGATGTATTTGGGTTCGGGTGAATAGTTGTAGCCGATGGCACCACGGTGTCGGGTAACTTCATTATTTTCAATGAGTGGGTTGCGGCTTTCCGTTTTGATATACGAATAACTTACATCCACATTTTCAATATCATAAATCCTTGGAGCTTTTCCATTTGTTTTATTCTTTCTAACATTGGTGAAATTCAACGTTTTTACAGAAGTGAAATCGATGGCATTGTTGCGTATCGAATCTTTTTGTTCTTTGGGAACTACTTTGAGTTTTTCTTTTAATTTGATATCGAGGTCGTAAGGATCGTATTCCGGAGTGCTGGTAGTTTGTGAATAGCCTGCAAAAACAGGAATAGACATGCCCACGTTTTTAGGGATAAGTTTACCCAGATCGAGGTTCGCCGCCACATCGAATTGTAAAAAATCATCTCGAAATCTTTCCACCACACGCTGTTCGAGTGTTCCAAATCCACGCGAATGGGCATTCGCAGATACGGAAATGGTTCCGAGGTCGGCCAGGTTTAGATCAACCCTAGCCAATGCACCAAATCCTCCCTTTTCATTGATGGATGAAAGCCTTAATTCATTCACCCAGATTTGTCCGCAGGCGCTCAACGAATTGGTATTTTCCACACCAAGTAAAATGCCCCTGATTTCTCCAAGGTTTGGATTTCCAATTACCGAGTACACCTGACCGTTACCCTGCATCATCCTGAAAATCTGGTTCAGCGGTGTTGAAGATAAATTCCTTGCCTGTTTGATTCTTGTAAGTTGCTGTAAATCGAGATCCAATGAATTAAAGGGATTCCAAAGCGAGTCGTTATAGGCATCAGAATCCGGATTGATTCCCGGGCTAAGGTCGGTTAAACGCAATGGTATCCTCACTTCATAATAATTGCTTACAAAATCGGTACCCATACGCACCACTGCAGTAAGGTCGTAATCTTTTATCGTATTGGCCGGATTCTGAGATTGTTCGGCATGGATGTACATCGAGAGTTTCCCGAACTGCCTCATATCTCGATTGGCAAAAGTTTGAAACACCGCTTTCGCATCGCTCTTCCTGAGATTACAGAAGGTTAGGCTCATCGCCTGTTCATTCTGCAAAAGGTTCACCCCATTATTACTAAGGGTTTGTACGCGTTGGATTTCCCTTGGTGTGCGATATGGAAGTGGTGTACGCTGGTCGTTTTCTTCAATATTTACCGCTTCAACATTGAAAGGTGTGGAAGAAGTTGGTGAATAGATTCCGGTGGAGTCGAGCTTATATTGAAATTTCCTCCAGATGTTTCGGGTGAGTTGCAACAATCCAAAACGGGTCACTACGCTATCTTCAAATCCGGTAAGGAACATCCGCATAAAACGTATCGATTTGAAATCGGGGATATTTCCGATTTTACGCTCGTAATTTCCGATAGGAATTCTGAACTGGTACCAGGTTTCGTTCCGAACGGAGCCGTTTACAAGGTTAACCGCCACTTCTTTTTTATCTACAATAAAATTATTACCAATTAGCATTTCAGGAGCATCCTTATGCTTGATGTCTACGATGTATTGAAAATATTCTTCCGTTTCATTTAATGTATTGTCGCGATTCAAATCTTCGGCATCCGGGTATAATGTTGCAGCGGAAGAAAATTCACCGCCATCGGAAATGGGCGAATTACCGTCAGGACCGTTGAAATTCTTGTAACGAGAAAGAATACCGTCATTGCCATTAAAACTGGCATCACGATAATTCTTATAATTATCTGCAGAAGGATCGCCTGATGCTTTCTGATAATAAACCGAATTGGTTCCAAAGTTATTGGCAACCTGAGCAAGATAAGCAGAGCGGAAATTCACTTCGCCGGTATCACTGAGTCCATCGAGCCCCACATCCTGATACAACCTGTCCTCAGGAATATTGCTGAATGCATTGGTAACCTGAATAGGATTTAGCGGAACCCTGCCCCAAATGGTATTATCTACCGGTGCAGGAGCATTCGGAGTGCTTAAGCCGTTTTCATAGAACCTTCTGCCATCCTTGAGGATATCTTCCGATATATTTCCAAGATTAAAATAGAGTTTGCCTCCCTGAGTATTGGCGTATTGTGGAAGTATATAAGGATCCTGCATCCAGAACTCAATGAATTCAATATTGGCAGTTTCAAAATCCGGCTGATCGATATTGCGCATTAGTCCACCGAATTTATCAGCAGGATTTAATAGTTTACCCGTAGCCGTTATCTTGGAAGGGTCATCTTCATAGTTATACGGACCGCGGTCTTCAGGGTAATAAGCCATATCAAAAGTGATCAACTGGCTTTCTCCGAACCCGGTTGTTCTTTGCGGAAATATTTCTTTCTGATATACCTGCCGAACCCGTGGATCGCTGAGTTCATCCCGGTTGCTGATTGGGTTGTTCTGGGCATCCACTTGTTGCAAGGTCTGTTCAATCTGGTACCAGGCAATCTTCGCTCTTTTTTTTCCGTAATCCAGCGTAGAAGAAGCGGCTTCAGGAAAGAGGATATTCCCATTCACATCCGTGGCTCCTTTTGGCGTTGAAGCGAGTGTCCAGCTGATAATCGGGAAGCGCAAATCAATACCTGATTTACTCCCTTCAAAATCGTCGATATAAACCAACCCTGCATTTCCCCTTCCAATTTGAGGGGCATGGCCAGGTTTCAGCAAAGCGCCTTCGGCATAGGCATTCAAACCTGATGGTACCGTTGTGGTATAAAAGGGAAGCTTGTCTAGTAACCTGGTGAGTCGTGGCAGGTCTTTTCGGTAATTCACATCGAGCCCATACATGGTGTTACGGATTGGCTCTTCCATGTAATTCACCTTTGTAAAAAATGGCCTTTCGCCAAGCCTGACAATAGTTCCACCTAACGACAATTGCTCCTTTATAGTATTCTTGGCAAGGTAATCTAATCGCAGGCCCAGATAATTTCGCTGCTGCAAGCCAAATGTGGCATTGTTTTCAAAATTCACCTGTACGGGTAATCCGGCATTGAGGATGGCCTGATTGGTCATTTTGATGGTACCGAGATCATAATTAATATCGTAATCGATTCCTTCCTGTAATGTTCTTCCCCCAGCCGTAACCGTTACCGAACCTTTAGGGATATTGTAACCTATGCTGATATCAGAAGATCCCGATGTTTTGGCAGTTCCTTTCAACACGAACCGGTTTAAATTGGGAAATTGCTGGGCAACTGCTTTGATGGAATCATAAAGTGCATAGAAGAGTGTGTCCTTAGCAGTTGCAGGTGGGGAATTATACATCTGAACAGCAAGGTCTCTTCCAAAAGGTTGGAGCACCGGAAAAATGATCCTGCTGTACTGCGAGATTACGGTGAAATTTTCTACGTAGTCAAACACCCCATCAGGTTGGGGATCGAGCTGGCCATTCAACCGATCAAGGTTGATCAGGGAAATGATGGGCGAACCGAGGTTTTTATCCCCGAAAGGGAAATAACGCTTGGCGCCTAAGCCTGGTTCCTGATACAGCACATCAAGTTTGAAATCAGTTGGGGTAAGATTGCCATAACCCACACTGTACACATTCTTCATCATCAGGTTCCAGATGGGCAAAGCAGGACGTTGTGATGTGGCTTTCAGCAATTTGAGGAACAGCACATTTTGTGAGGCATTGGAAGTATCAGGGGTTATATCCTGCGAAAATTCTCCCACCTGATAGATACGGCCATTGTAAGTGTATTGATAAGCAACCCCAACCACTTCATCGGTTTGCAGGGGTTGGCTTAGCGATAACATGCCAAGCTGTTTGTTATAGGTATACTGTGTTGAATCAAGTTTTCGTGCAAAAGTTTTTTCGAAATCCTGAATCGGACTTAACCCCAGGTTCAGCAAATTATTGTAAACAAAAGCCGATTTGCGGGCATTGGATTGAGCAAGAATTTTAGTAAGCAGGTCGTTGGTAACATTGGAAGGCACTTCCTGAGAAGTGAGCACATTGATTACCGGTGGCCCGAGGTAAGGATTTAACTCACCTAGATCTGCTAACCCAACAATATCACGGGTTTCTGTAGTTGTACCGTTTCGGTTGGTTACCCAAACTTCCATTCTCAAAATCTGCACCGGTGCAGTGATAGCAGGAAGATTAGACATTACCTTATTGTACTTGTCTTTGAAGTATTGTGCAACTAAAAAGTGGCGGTTCTCTTCATACTCATCAGCTTTGATTTCAAATGGAGTAGCAGCTGTTCCACCCTGAAGGTTTACACTTTGCCTTTGAGATTTCTGATTGGCGAGTACGGTGGTAACAAATAATTTTCCAAACTGCAACTGGGTTTTCAATCCGAATAATTGCTGTGCACCCGGAATCAGTGTACCACGGGCTGGGAAGGTTACATTACCGGCTTCAAATCTTTTCAGGATTTCATCATCCTTACCGGTATAATCGAGTTTCAATTGGTTTTCTAGATCAAAATTGGCGAGTGTATTGTAATTAATCGGGAATTTGAGTTTATCGCCGATGCTCGCATCCACATTCAATTGTGCGTTCATCTGAAAATCTAGACCGCCGTTTTTTCTGGCTCTTTCCGGTAAGGTAGGGTTATCGATGCGTTGCCCCTGATATCCTGCGATAATATCAACATTACCCTGTGGAGTGATATCTATTTTTCCATTTCCAAATAGCCTGTTGAAGAGGTTATCGGTTAACGATAATTGAGGTTTGATGAATTTACCCCGGTTGAGCAAACTGGTTGTATTGGCTCGGCTTTGAAAATATTCCACTTCCGATTGTCGGTTGCGGATGGCCCAATACTCATTAAAAGTATAACTCACCGGACTGCGGTAATAGCGGTCTCCTATTTTTTCATAAACCACATAGCGCCTGGTTTCGGGGTCGTAAACAACTGAGTCGCGCTGATTATAAGGTTTGAAATTGTTATAAGTACTGTATCCGGCAGATAAATTATCCCCTCGCCTGTCTTCAATCGGGAAAGGAAGTGTGGAAGTATCATTTGAAGTTCCACTGGTATCCTGCAAAAAAAGGCTACCGGCTTTATAAGAAGCGGCTTTAGAAGGAAGCACATTGATGAGAAAAAATAATGCGCTGCAAACACAAAAACCCGATAGTGTTAGCATCGATTTTCTAATAAGCGACATTCAGTGAATCAGTTAATAAGGTAGAGTTTTCTCAAATGGCTTTTAACGCTTTTTTTATCAATTCTTCTAAAAGTGAAACACCCGGCTCATTCCGGATGATTTTATGTATCGCTTGTTCGGCCTGATTCCTGTTTATTCCCAAAGCTGTCAATGCAGTTAACGCATCCTGTTGCAAGCTATTGCCCGAATGGGGTGAAAAACCAGCTCCTGCAGGGTTTTTGCCTAATTTATCCTTAAGTTCCAGCACTACCCGTTCAGCGGTTTTTTTACCGATTCCTTTAACCGATTCGAGCGTTCGCACATCTCCATTCAGGATTGCTTTAGTAACTTCCTCCGGCTTCATGGAAGACAACATCATTCTCGCTGTTGCTGCACCGATTCCGGAAACCCCGATCAACTGAATGAAAATTTCTTTCTCTTCCTTATCTGAAAACCCAAAAAGCACATGTTCATCTTCTTTAATCTGTAAATGGGTGAATAAAACCCCTTCAGTTAACGGAAGAATGGCCGTGTAGGTATGGAGGCTGATATTAACTTCAAATCCAATCCCGTTTACATCGAGGTAAACCTGAGCTGGTGTTTTGTGCGTAAATTTACCCTTCAAATAAGCATACATAGATTCCACTTCAGTCGGTAGCGAAAATAAGGATAATTTTGTCAGCCTCCTCTCATAAAAGATGGTGTGTCAATTTTACATTAATTTTATCCCTTTATATCTCAAATTAATTGTAATTATGGACAAATGTTATGCAGCGATTACTGCCGTTGGGGGCTATGTGCCTCCTTATAAACTTACCAACCAAATCCTTGAAACCATGGTGGATACTAACGATGAGTGGATCAGGAGCAGAACAGGAGTTGAAGAAAGGAGAATTTTAAAAGGTGAAGGACTTGGGAGTAGCGATATGGGGGTTGAAGCTGTCAACGAAATGTTAAAAAAGCGTGGCATAGGTGCGGAAGAAGTGGATTGCCTGATTTGTGCTACAGTAACACCTGATATGGTTTTTCCGGCAACAGCAAATATCATTTGTGATAAAGGTGGATTGAACAAGGCTTTTAGCTTTGATGTAGGAGCAGCCTGTTCAGGTTTTTTATATGCATTGACTATCGGTACCAGTTTGATAGAAAGCGGACGCTATCAAAAAGTTGTGGTAGTTGGTGTTGATAAAATGAGCAGCATTGTAGATTATAGCGATAGGGCAACCTGTATCATATTCGGTGATGGTGCCGGAGCGGTATTGCTGGAACCTGCATCAGGCGAAGAGGGAGTAAAAGATAGTATTTTACGCAGTGACGGAAGCGGAAGGCAGTATCTTCATATGAAAGCTGGCGGATCCGTTAAACCAGCCACCGTTGAATCGGTACTTGCTAAGGAGCATTATATTTATCAGGAAGGCCAGGCAGTATTTAAGTTTGCCGTAAAGGGGATGGCTGACGTGAGCTATGAACTGATGGAAAGGAACAACCTCACTGCTGATGATATCGCCTGGTTGGTTCCACACCAGGCAAATTTGCGGATCATAGATGCAACAGCAAACCGTATGAACCTACCCAAAGAAAAAGTAATGATCAATATCAACAAATTTGGCAATACCACTGCAGCAACCATACCGCTCTGTTTATGGGAATGGGAAAACCAATTACATAAAGGAGATAATATCATCCTTGCAGCCTTTGGAGGTGGTTTTACCTGGGGAGCAACCTGGGTAAAATGGGCATATGAAACAAATTGACGCATAAAATCGTTATGACTAAGATAATTTTATCATAATCCCTGTTTAAAAGAGTAGTGTACTCCTTAAGGTTAAACACTCCACAGATCAGTTAAAACCTCAGGAGGATTGTTTAATTTTAGGTGTCAAAATGAATGGTATGAAAAAAGTATTGGTAATGCTGGTGGTTTTTTGTTTTGCAAAAGATGGGCAAGCCCAGTTTACCCGATATATTGTTCGATTCAGTAATAAAGCGGGCACCCCTTTCAGCATTTCTAACCCCGGCGCTTTTCTTACCCAAAGAGCTATTGATCGCAGAAACCGGTATCAGATTCCAATTGACAGTACAGATTTACCAGTTTCTCCCCGTTACCTGGATAGTGTACGATTAGCAGGTAATGTTTCCATACTTAACATTTCTAAATGGCTGAATCAGGTTTCTATTGAAACCAGTGATCCTGTAGCATTGGCTAAAATCAACAGTTTTCCCTTTGTAATCAGCGCAAACCCGGCTGCTTCCAGAACATCGCTTCAGCCGGTAAATAAAACGATGGAAGTTTCTTTATCGCCAGTGTTGCGCAATCATACCGAAACTCAATCCTTACAGAATTATTTTAATTATGGCGCTTCCTATGCACAGGTTAAAATACATAATGGGCAATTTCTTCACAACCACGGATTCAGGGGAGAAGGTATGCAAATTGCTGTTTTAGATGCCGGATTTTACCGATATGACGCACTTCCAACATTCGACAGTATGTTATTGAACAATCGTTTGCTTGGTACCTGGGATTTTGTTGCCAATGAAACCAGTGTTGCTGAAGACAACAGCCATGGCATGAATTGTTTAAGTACTATTGCCGCAGATATGCCCGGAACTTTTATAGGAACAGCGCCCAAATCTTCTTTTTACCTGTATCGTACAGAAGACGTATCGAGTGAGTACCCTATAGAAGAACATAATTTTGCATCAGGTGCCGAACGTGCAGATAGTTTAGGTGTTGATGTTTGTTCTACTTCGTTGGGTTATTATCTTTTCGACAATCCACAATTCAATTATAGCTATAATGATATGGATGGCAACACTACCATTTCAGCTAAAGCGTCAGATTGGGCAGCAAAAAAAGGGATGCTTATGGTTTTTGCGGCAGGAAATGAAGGCAATGGTAGTTGGCGTTACCTCATTACTCCATCCGATGCAGATAGTGTTTTTGCGGTAGGTGCAGTAGATAGCCTGGGCAATGTTGCCGGATTCAGCAGTTATGGGCCAAGTAGCGACGGGCAAATCAAACCCTCTGTTGCTGCGGTAGGCCGCAATGCTATAGTAGCGAATACTTTTGATGGCATGCCGGCCTATTCTAACGGAACTTCATTCGCCTGTCCGAATATGGCAGGAATCACCACTTGTTTATGGCAGGCATTTCCAGAATTCAACAACATGGCCATTATGAACGCGCTCCAGCAATCAGGGAATTTAGCCCATAATCCTGATGACCGCATTGGTTATGGCATACCTGATGCAAAGCATGCTTTTGTTCAGCTTCAAAGATTATTATCTCAAACGAATGCCAACTTTTCCCAATGTAAAGCCAATCTACAAATTCAACTGAAGGCCGACAGTAGCATGCATGTTGATGTAGAACGCAAATTTCCGGGTGAAACCGATTTTGGTTTTGTAACAGCATTGAATTTTGCAACCGCTTTTTCGATGCAAACCATTGAGTATAGCGACGACCTTGCAGGATTCGATTACCCTTCGGTTCAATACCGATACAAGGTTAGGATCAGTAACGACACCAGTTATTATTTGGATCCTCTCACTGTTAATTATACAAACCCCTGCAATATCAACCCCGTTCTTGAAAATGCAATTTTGATTACGCCAAACCCGGTTACCGATTTTCTGAATGTGCGGATAAGCAGAACCTCAGCTGCAAAAGTAGGTATAGTGGTATTCAATGCTGCCGGGCAGAAAGTATATGCTAATCAATATCAGCAGCCCGGTGGAGTACAAAATATCCGGGTATCCATGCAGCAGATGCAGGCAGGTACTTACTTTATAACGGTTTATCTGGATGATCAAAAAGCAGTTACGAAAAAACTAATTCGCCCTTAATCATTTTTTCAATAGCGCTACAAACATGGTGTCAGCCCTTTGAGAGCTGCCTTCAATATATTCCTGATGGAGGAGCGCAAGTGAATGTGTTTTTTGAAACCATGCTACATTCCCTTCATTCTCATCAATGAAAACAGAACAGGTGATATAACAAAGCAAACCATCTTTCACCAGGTAGGGCAAACTGTTTTCAACAATCGTTTTCTGTAGTGCGGTAAAATCGTTGATCATCGATTCTTTAAAACCAGCAGCTTGTTCCGGGGTTCTTGCCCATGTACCGCTTCCGGTGCAGGGAGCATCACAAATCAAAAGATCGAATACCGTATCTGCAGGAAGGCGGCAAGGTTTGGTAAGGTCGGCCTTGAAAATTCGCTGAATATGGATACCCGATTCTTTTAATCTCTTTCTCAATTGCAATAATATCGATTCTCGTATATCCGAAACAGTTAGTTTTATAGGATGATTGATACTGTCGACAAGCAGTATCGATTTGCCGCCACTTGCTGCGCAACAATCCCATACAGCAGCATAGGGTTTCAAATTTGGCAAGCATTGAAGTGCGTGTTGCGAACTAAGGTCCTGTATCACTGCTTCAGCATTCAGTTGAAGGCATCGGTCTACCGGAGCAGCATTGGCCATCCGTATGGCATCTGGAGAGATTTTAGTGTAAGGGATTTCCGCAGCAGTTAATTTTTTTTCAACGACACTTGTTTTGCCTGGCCTTATACGTATGAACAGATCGGGTTGTTGAACTACGGAAAGACAAAAGGAGTGTTTATCTTTTATTCCTCCAACTAAAGAAACAAAAGGAAAAAGATCGTCTGGTTTTTTATGGAGAAAGCGGAGCTTTTCAGCAAGTGAATGGGCTGCCATGGCATCCCAATCGGGGCGTATCGATTGCAACAAAGGATTAGATTGCTGTTCCTGCAGAAAAATTCCCGCCAGCACCCGTTCTTCTGTTAGCCAACCCTTGGTTAAATGATAAGAGCGGAAGTAAGCATAACAGCACGAACTGATAACCTTTCTGTCGCGCGAGCCATATTTTTTATTTTTCGAAAAAAAAGATTTCAGGTGAAAAGACAATGGCGTTCCGGCAGGATAACTTTTTATCAGTTGAAGTGTGGTGGCCAGGTAGGATTGATATCTGTTCATAAAAAAAATCCCGCCAAACGCGGGATAGTAAGCATTTCAGGTGAATCATAATTCAAGTAGCGCATCAACCGGATCTTTACCAAAAAGTAATAATGAAGGGTTCTCGAGTAGTTGCTTAACCATTACAAGAAACCCAACTGACTCCCTGCCATCAATAATACGATGGTCATAACTGAGTGCTACATACATCATTGGACGAATAGCGATTTGTCCGTTAACAGCCATTGGCCTTTCAACAATATTATGCATCCCCAAAATAGCACTTTGAGGGATGTTGATGATCGGCGTACTCATCATCGATCCGAATATGCCTCCATTGGTTACGGTAAAAGTACCACCAGACATTTCTTCAATGGTAAGTTTATTGTTCTTTGCTTTAGTGGCCAAATCTACAACTGCTGCCTCAATGCCAGCCATACTAAGGCTTTCCGCATTCCGGATTACCGGAACAACAAGGCCTTTCGGTGCACTAACGGCAATGGATATATCACAATAATCATGATAGATGATTTGTTCACCGTCGATATATGCATTTACAGAAGGAAACTGTTGCAATGCATAACAGCAGGCTTTGGTAAAGAAACTCATAAAGCCGAGGTTGAAAGCATGTTTTTCTTTGAACTTATCCTTATATTTTTTGCGGATTTCCATGATGGCAGTCATGTCTACTTCATTAAAAGTAGTGAGCATGGCTGTTGTATTCTTTGCTTCCACCAAACGCCTGCTGACTGTCTTGCGCAGGTTACTCATTTTTTCGGTGCGGTCATTACGGTTAAACATGGGAACACCAGGTTTCCTTCCAGGATTACTCAATGCTTCCAGTACGTCTTGCTTGAAAATTTTTCCATTAGATCCAGAAGGCACCACTTGTTTTTGATCTATTTTTTTATCGGCCATGATTGCAGCAGCAACCGGCGTGGCTTTCATATCTGTAGCGGCAACTACAGGTTCCGATTTATGAACAGGTTCTGCTTTTAAATTAGTTTCAACGATTACTTCAGCAGAAACAGGCTTTACCGCATCTGCATCAATACTGCACACAATATCTCCAATTGCCAATGTATCGCCTTCTTTTGCAATATGCTTCACCATTCCTGATTTTTCGGCATTGATTTCAAAAGTAGCTTTCTCACTTTCCAGTTCTGCGATTACTTCATCTCTTTCTACCCATTCACCATCCGCCTTCAACCATTTAACAAGGGTCACTTCATTGATACTTTCGCCTACCGTGGGAACTTTAATTTCTATGGCCATGATTTCACGCTTAATTAGATGGACAAATTTCGGGGAAAAAGCGCATAAAAAACCAATTCTTTTCACATGAGCGACCTTAACTAAACTGCTTTCCCCTACTTCATCATGATTCAGAATTCATGCGAAATAAAAAAAAGAGCTAATTTATTGATATAGAAATAAAAACCTTAAGATGATTTCAGGATATCGCTTTCAAATTCAGAAACTTTACTAGCAAGTAGCCAGCTTAAAAAGGCACGCGCTTTTGTTTCTTATCCTTTTTCTCCAATCATCCTTTATACCTGATTCTTTAATGGCACAAATTAATCTTAACCAGGCTCGAATCTAGTTACACAACACAGTGTTAGCTATACATGGAAATTTGGAAGGCGCTTCATCCATCCAGGGAAATGGCAAAATCATCTTTTCGGGCAACAATCCTCAGCAGTTGGATATCAATGGAAATGATTTACCAGATGTTGAAATCAACAAAAACAATGGCGTTCAACTTTTGAGGGATGCCGGTGTGATGGGTAACTTACTTTTCACCAATGGAAAACTCATCACGGATGATTTCGAATTGAAGCTTTAAGCAGAAATCTCGATAATCGGTTATACGGATGATAAATTTATCGTTACTGGAAACAATGTAAAAGTGAGGAAAAATATCAGCACAGCCTTAACCAATTTCAAGATACCTGTGGGTCTTACGGGAGGCCACTTTCCTGTGAGCATAAGCAGTATAAGGAGTTTCAATAGTGCATTTGTTGCGGTACAGTACAGGTAGAACAAGCATCCTTCGAAACATCCCCGCAATACGGATTATATCAACCAATACTGGTCGTTTACCCAAGGGGCATTACAGGTTCGCCTTCAGCAGTAGGGAAATATGACGGCCCGGGAAAAATCATCGGCCAAGAAAACCAGTTATCAGGTCTTTTTTTCAATGGGAGCAATTGGCAGGATGCCAGCTCCACTATTATCATCACTAACCATAACGCAGGGTAGAATATACAAGATAACGGCGATCTGTATGCGATGAAAAAATTTATTCTGATAAGCGCTAAAGTTTTTCTTCAGGGAGCTTATCCAAATAGCGATGGCAAGATGGCAGACCGTATAAGAAATCCCGGAACTTACCAAACTGGAACCATACCGGCAGCTAACCTTCTTCCGCTTGAATAACCCTATCGCAGCCGTAATTACCAGAAACAATTCACGCATATCAATAATGCAGCTATCGAAACAGTTGCCCCTTCAGTGCTTTATGAACAGACTGATGCTGCATGGAATATGGTTGATTGGGTATTTTTAGAACTGCGAACTGATGCAGGTGAATACGAGGCTCCCAGGTACTGCAAACAAGATCGGCATTGTTGAAAAGAGATGGACTCATTAGAGAAATTGACTGGTTCAGACCTGTTAATATTAAAGAGCCATATCAGGCAACAATTACACTTTAGCCATAAGGCACCGCAATCACCTTGCCATTTCAACCAATCCTGCCACTCATTTTCGAACCTATTCCCTTTTTTCACAAACAGCGATTACAGATTTTACCAGCATGAAAGAAAGTCAGGTTTATGGTCCTGCTTCAGCTTGTAAAGTAACCAATGGTATCAATCTCTTATGGGCGGGAAATACGAATGCCGACCATCAGGTAAGATATAACGGGCCTGCAAACGACAGGGATTTTCTACTTGCGGAAGTATTACAGGGAGCAACAGGAGCTGTACTAACGGATTTGTATAGCCGCGGAGATGTTAACATGGATCGAATTGTACGATACAACGGAACAGATAATGATAGGGATTTCCTATTGACATCTCCACTGGAAGCCAATCAGGGTACAATCAGGAATGAATACCTGCCCGGAAATTAAAAAAATAATCATATTTACACAGTGCAGAAAAATAACTTTGATCTTGGCAATCTTGCTGCCATTATTTATTTGTGCCCAGAATTTTCAAATGACCATCAAGCCTGGTACCCTGGCCAATGCTGTAAAAGCAACGGTTCGTCCGGGATTGCCCATTGATGGCAGGTTTTCATCTGCGCAAATCTGTTTCATAGTATCCACATCGGTTGGCGCGCGTCCGGTAATAAGTATTGTTCAGATTTCATTTCCGGAATGAATTATTCTATATTCGAATCTATTGAACATTATCGGACGAAACTTAATATGCTTGGTTATTTGATGGCATCGGATCTTATATCCTTACTTATGCAGAAGGCAGGCTGGATTTCCGTTTCAAACGAGAAGGCAGTACAGGAAGCAATGAACTTTAAATCCCATTTTCACATTTAGCCAAGGGCACTTGTTACCTAAATCTGGAATATGGTGAATTCATTCAAAATATCCCAATAGTTAAAATGTAAACTACTTTTATTTTTTCGTTTAAACTTATAAGTTTGATGAATAGTCGACATGATAAAGCCCTGACATTTAAGGGCTTTATTGTTGAATTCAAAAATGTTTAAAGCTTGTCATGCTCCCAAAAAACCCCGCAACTGGTTGCAACCTGATGAAGTGGTGCGTAATTTCGAAATCGCCTTATCCTTAATCTGACGAACCCTTTCACGGGTAAGATTAAAACGTTCTCCGATATCTTCAAGGGTCAACGGATGATCAAATCCGATTCCGAAAAAATAAAGGATCACTTCTTTCTGCCTTTCGGTTAAGGTGTTTAACGACCTATCGATTTCGGTTTTCAGCGAATCAGTAACAGCCAGTTTGCTATCTGTAGCGAGTGCATTCTTATTTTCCAGAACATCAATAAGGGTTCCTTCTTCGCCTTCAAAAAGCGGCTGGTCCATACTTACATGTCGGGCAACAACACCTAAAGTGTCAGCCACTTCATCCGTATCAATATTGAGTAAATAGGCAAGCTCTTCGGGTGTTGGTTCACGTTCATATTCCTGTTCCAGTTGAGAATATGCTTTGCTGATGCGGTTGGTAAGGCCAACTTTATTTAATGGCAACCTCACAATTCTAGATTGCTCTGCCAGTGCTTGTAAAATACTTTGACGAATCCACCAAACTGCATAAGAGATAAACTTGAATCCCCGGGTTTCATCAAAACGCTGAGCCGCTTTAATCAAGCCAAGATTTCCTTCATTGATGAGATCGGGTAGTGTTAATCCCTGATTCTGGTACTGTTTGGCAACAGATACCACAAAACGTAGATTGGCTTTGGTAAGTTTGTCCAATGCCCTTTGATCGCCTTTTTTGATCAAAACAGCGAGTTTAACTTCTTCCTCGGGGCTGATCAGTTCAACTTTCCCAATTTCCTGCAAATACTTTTCTAAACTTTGGCTTTCACGGTTGGTAATAGATTTCGTTATTTTCAGCTGACGCATACTCATAATCTGTCGGTTTTTAGAATATCATTAATGATTTGTAAGCAGATCTTAACTGTTTACGAATTGTTGAAGTGTATAACGTATATTTTGATAATTATTGTATCGCGCCAAAAAATAAATCTCCCAAATCCACAACAATAAGCAGAATATCAGCGTATTTAGAGTGGATAAAGTGCCCAGACTTAAAAATAGTATGATAAATACTTTGTTACGTTGATTAATTTTCTATTATTGCAACATCCAATGATTTTTTAATAAGCACGAATGAGCAAAAAAGTATTATTTACTATGGAATACCCGGTTAGATGTTCACCGAGCATCTTATATGAATTTTTGAGTACGCCGGCCGGTTTACAAGAGTGGTTTGCCGATAAAGTTGATGAACGTGATGGTGTTTTCAGCTTTTCATGGAATGGAACGGAGGAAAAAGCCACATTATTGGAAAAGGAAGATAACAAGTACATCCGTTTTCACTGGGATAGCATGCAAAAAAATGAATACTTCGAGTTCAGTATAGAACGTTCGGAAGTAACCAATCAAACTATCCTTATAGTAAAAGATTTTGCTGAAAAGAAAGATATTAAAGATCAGAGCCAACTCTGGGAATACCAGGTTAAAGAGCTTTTTCATCGCCTGGGCAGCTGATCAGGTTCAATAATGCCTTTGCTCCGTTACTTAATGATGCGGGGAGTTGATCCCAATTTTCAAAACTGTAGCGTAAAGTGATTTTTACAAAAGGATGCGATTGCAAAACCTCAGCTAACTTTGTTGCTCCAAGTTTTTCTGCTGCTATAAAATTCGTTGATTCAAAATGATGCTCCCATGGATTATCATGGACACAAATGAAAAATTGCTGATCCTGATTCATCAATAGATTGACCAGATCGTTCCGGAAAAAAGAACGGTATTTTCCTGAACCCTGAAGGTTGATACTGAAGAAATTCCCCCACCAAAAAAAAGTTCTTAGCGCAAATATGTCTTCTTTTCCAAATAGGGCAGGATAATCTAGCATCAAATAAGGAAGCTGACGATAATTTTCTCCTTTTGAAATGCGCGGCAAACCTCTGGATAGTTCAAGCAAAAATGAACTATGATCAGAAATATGTTGTTGTATATCCTTGCTCAAGCTACCTAGGATTTTGCTGATTTTTTCAAGAATCTGATGTTTAGTTAAAATCCATTCCCGATCTGATACGATTGAAAGTTCGTGAGGGGAAAGCATTACTTTTGTTGATGGAGACATCTTAATAAATTGATCAATTCTTAATAGTTTGGGTTGAAATCCGGGGTATGATTAAAAAACTTGACAAGCTAATCCTAAAATCTTTCATAGGTCCTTTCATCGTTACTTTTTTTATTGCATTTTTTGTTTTGATGATGCAAAGTTTGTGGAAGTATATTGACGACCTTGTTGGAAAGGGGCTCGATTTTTTCACCATAGCTCAGTTTTTATGGTATGCCAGTGCTTCTTTACTGATGCTTGCGATGCCGATTGCGATTCTTATTTCTTCTATCATGACATTTGGCAACCTCGGGGAGAGTTTTGAATTGATAGCCATAAAATCAGCAGGGATATCGCTATTACGTTTCATGAGACCTTTGATGTGGGTTACCATATTGCTTTGTGGCATTACTTTTCTTTTCGCCAATTACGTGATTCCCTATGCCAATTTAAAATTTGTAACCCTCTACAGTGATATCTATGTAAAAAAACCTGCCTTCGATTTGAAAGAAGGCGTATTCTTTACACATATCCCCAACTATGCCATTAAAGTTGGACGTAAAAATCCGGATGGCAAAACCATTTATCAGGTGCTTATTTATGAACAAGGAACTACGCTGCAAGATAACTGTATCATTGCCGAAAAAGGTATCATGAAAATTTCGGAAGATGAAAAATACCTAGAATTTAACCTCGAAAACGGATTCCGGTACCAGGAAAGGGGAAGTCCGCTCGATACCAATACCGAATATATCAGGCTAGGTTTTAAACAGTTTAAGAAACTATTCGACCTCAGCGTACTGCAGAAACAGCAAACGAATGACAGTGTGTTCAGGAACAATTACAAGATGCTAAGTTCCAGACAGCTTACAAAGGGTATTGATTCACTGGAGCGTTCGAAAGTAAATCTTAGCACCACATTATCCAAACAACTAACCTTTCAGTTGAGGTTCAGCCAAGTAGCTGATAGTTTATGGAAGCAATCCGCTATAACAGCTTCGAGGAAAGGCGATTTCATTCCAGATTCGGCCAGAATCAGGGTACGTCAGACTGCATTAAACAAGGCCGCAGATGTTAGAAATACGCTTCAGTCTAATTTACTGGAACGTGAAGCTAAAGAAAAAGATATCCTGTTTCATCGGATTGAGTGGCACCGTAAGTTTGCACTTTCACTTGCTTGCCTGATTTTATTCTTTATCGGGGCACCCCTGGGCTCCATCATCAGAAAAGGGGGATTGGGCTTACCACTCGTTATTGCCATTGTTTTCTTCCTTATTTTTCATTTGTTAAACATGTTTGGTGAAAAGTTCGTAAAGCAGGGTATCATGGATCCTTTTCCAGGTATGTGGCTGGCCATACTGGTATTGATGCCTGTTGGGGCTTTCTTTACTTACAAAGCCATGCACGACTCCCAATTATTCAACAAAGAATTTTATACCCGCGTTGGCCGTCGTTTGAAAAGTTATATCAGTACCTTGAGAAAAAAATCGGCAACTCAATCTACCTAAAATGAAAAACAAGCGGGTGAGTAACAGAAGATCATTTATTAAAAGTACAACAACAGGTGTGTTGATAGTTTCCTTTGGCGCTGAATCGGTTTCCGGTTTACTCAGCGGTTGCAACAGTACAAAAAAAATGGGTGATTCCCGGTTTATAACCCCATACGAACAATCCCCCCTCCCTTACCGATTTGATGCGCTGGAAGATGTTATTGATGCGCAAACAATGGAAATACATTACTCGAAGCATGCATCAGGTTATGCTAAAAATTTGGCAGATGCAATGGCCGCGGAAAATGCTGACCGTAACCAATCCCTTGAAACACTGTTAAGCAAAATTGCTGGTTATTCATCTAAAATGCGTAACAATGCAGGTGGCCATTACAACCATGAAATGTTCTGGCAATGTATGCGACCAAAAAAATCAGGAAACAGTGCATCAGGAAAACTCCTGGCTGCCATTGAAAAAAAGTATGGTAGTTTCAATTCATTTAAAACTGCTTTTACAGAATCAGGAAAAGCAAGATTCGGTAGCGGATGGGTATGGTTGGTAAAAGATGATAAGGATGAATTGGCTATGGGCAGTACTGCGAACCAGGATAATCCGCTTATGGATATCAAAGGAACGGAAATAAAAGGCTTCCCCCTGCTATGCCTTGATGTTTGGGAACATGCCTATTATTTGAAATATCAGCAAAAAAGAGCAGATTATATCAACAATTGGTGGGATCTGGTGAATTGGGATTATGTACAAAGCAGGTATGAACACGCTTAATAACAAACAATTCATCACTGTGTAAAATTGACTCAGCCTTTGCAAAGAAACATTCAGGAAGAAAAAGAATGAACCATGCAAAGGCTGATAAATTGGCAAGCAATCGTGATGCAAATGTATTAGCCGGTAAAGCATTTTTCCAAATAAAAAAACACAATTCTTTTATAAATTATATTTAGCACAAAGAACATACCCCGAAGTAAAAATCAGCTAATTTTGTAATCCCAATTTCAAAATAAAAAAAATAGTTATGCAGGTTTGGAAAGATTATCAGGAAAAAAATAAAGATCGGTTTTTAGATGAATTACTTGAACTTTTGCGCATCCCAAGCATCAGTGCAAAAACTGAACATAAACCAGATATGGTTAAATGTGCAGAAGCAGTTAAACAACGCTTGCTGGAAGCAGGTGCAGATAAGGTTGAACTTTATCCTACAGATGGACATCCCATAGTATATGGCGAAAAAATTATTGACCCTTCAAAACCAACTGTTCTGGTGTATGGGCATTATGATGTGCAACCGCCTGAACCACTTAACTTATGGAAAAATGAACCTTTCGACCCTACAATCATCGACGGTAAAATATTTGCCCGTGGTAGTTGCGACGATAAAGGACAGGTTTACATGCATGTAAAAGCATTGGAAATTTTAGTGAAAACAAATACGTTAACCAACAATATCAAATTCTGCATTGAAGGTGAGGAAGAAGTTGGATCACCAAATCTTGGAAAATTCGTAACGGCTCATAAAGATCTTTTGAAAGCAGACTGTGTTTTAATAAGCGACAGCGCCATGATCAGTCTTGATACACCGAGCCTAGATATTGGCCTGCGTGGACTAAGTTATATTGAAGTAGAAGTAACCGGTCCGAACCGTGATTTACACTCCGGAGTTTATGGCGGAGCAGTGGCCAATCCCATTACCATTCTGGCAAAGATGATTGCCTCATTGCACGACGAAAATAATCATATCAGCATTCCGGGGTTTTATGATGATGTGCTGGTTTCAAGTGATGAAGAAAGGGCACTTATGGCTAAAGCGCCATTTGATGAAAAGGAATACCGCGAAGACCTTGGGGTGAAAGAACTCTGGGGCGAAAAAGGTTACAGCACCAATGAAAGAACCGGCATCAGGCCAACATTAGAATTGAATGGTATCTGGGGTGGATATACGGGAGAGGGTGCAAAAACAGTTTTACCTTCAAAAGCATTCGCTAAAATTTCTGCAAGATTGGTTCCCAATCAGGAATCTGATAAAATCACCACACTACTGATTGATCATTTGCAAAAAATAGCTCCTGCTAATGTAACCGTTAAAGCATCATTACATCATGGAGGAGAGCCGTATGTTACACCAATCGACAGCAATGCCTACAAAGCTGCGTCAAAAGCTATTGTAGCCACATTTGGAAAATCACCTATTCCGGTAAGAGGTGGAGGTAGCATTCCAATTTGTGCGCTGTTTGAAAAAGAATTGGGTATAAAAATTGTATTGATGGGTTTTGGATTGGATAGCGACAACTTGCATAGCCCGAACGAAAAATTCGATCTGGCTAATTTTTACAAAGGGATTGAAACTATCCCCCATTTCCATCATTTTTTTGCTGAGATGTAAATTACTTTTAAGAAAATAACTATAAAGAATGCCTCAGTTTTCTGAGGCATTCTTGTATCGGGGAGCAGACTTGAACTGCCGACCTTCGGGTTATGAATCCGATGCTCTAACCAGCTGAGCTACCCCGACAAAGGGGTGCAAAAGTATAAAATATCAGGCAGAAGAAAAAAAACTTTACGTAAATCATCCTTATTACTGGCCATTTATCCTGGGCCGCCATGCCATTTCAGGTACCTGAAGCAGATGAGCAGCATAACGGGAAAGCACAAAAAGATAATCACTAAGCCGGTTCAGGTATTTGATAACCAGTGGATCTACAAAAAGTTGTTCTTCGTGAAGATGAACTGCAATACGCTCAGCTCTTCGGCAAACACAACGGCAAATATGAATGGTTGAAACGGTTGGATGCCCTCCCGGAAGGATAAAGAATTTCATTTCAGGCAAAAATTCATTCATGCGATCGATTTCATTTTCAAGCCATGATACATCTGATTCTTTTAAATCAGGAATTTTCATAGCAGGTGCTTTCTCCGGATCACAAGCCAGTGATGAACCAATGGTAAACAAGCGATCTTGTATTTCTTTTAAGGTGATCCTGCTTTGTTCATCACTCAGTAAATCATTAACCAATCCGATATAAGAATTCAGTTCATCAACCGTTCCGTAACTTTCTATGCGAAGATGGCTCTTGGGTATCTTAGTACCACCAATTAAACTGGTTTTTCCGGCATCGCCGGTTTTGGTATATATTTTTTGGGCCATGCGGCTTTTTGGGTTGTTTAAGGTGCGATGAAGGGTAGAAACAAATTTTGATCAGAATTGTTTATAACAATTGTTTGATTTGGGTTGGAGAAAGATTATTCTTATCGGTTTCAATCAATCCATCTTTCAGCCTTACCACCCGGTGAGCGAAACCGGAGATATCTTCTTCGTGAGTGACCAATACAACGGTATTGCCCTCATCGTGTATCGTACCCAAAATTTCCATGATTTCGTGAGATGTTTTTGAATCGAGGTTACCGGTAGGTTCGTCGGCCAGAATAATTGCAGGATTATTGATCAGTGCCCTAGCGATAGCAACCCGTTGGCATTGGCCTCCGCTGAGCTCGTTAGGTTTATGCTCCATCCGGTCCTCCAAATGCACTTTTTGTAAAACTGCAATGGCCCTTTCTACCCTTTCCTTTTTCGAAACGCCACTGTAAACAAGCGGGAGCGCTACATTTTCGGCTGCAGTCAACCTCGGTAAAAGGTTGAATTGCTGAAAAACAAATCCGATTTCCTTATTCCTGATAGCAGCCAGATCATCATCCGGCATCCTGCTCACGTCGTTTCCATTAAGGATGTAGCGGCCGCCTGTGGGTGAATCGAGGCAACCCAGGATATTCATCAAAGTAGATTTACCTGAACCGCTGGGCCCCATAAGCGCCACGTATTCATTCTTGGCAATATTGAGTGTAATCCCTTTAAGCACTGGTAATTCCTGCTTTCCTAAGAAATAACTTTTTCTGATATCTTCCAGTTGAAGAATGATTTTGTTCATGATGATGAGTTGGTAGCCTTATTTTTAATTAGATGGCATTGAACTAATTTTTTCTGATTACTTTAGGCACTTTAAAAAAATGCTCATCTGCTTCAGGTGCCTGTTTGAGTGCCATTGAACTTGAAAAAGGTTTCCCCGGCAAATCTTCACGAAATATGTTATTCACTTCGCCCATTTGTATCTTCAGGTGAATATCACCAAGTTCCAGCTCCTTTAATTTATCTACAAAATGAATCATCTTCAACAGATCAGTCTTTATGGCTGCTTTCTCCTCCGGAGGAAAATTAAGCCTGCACAATAATGCCAGTTTATCAAAATGTTGATCGTCCATTTCCATGAATCAAAAATAGCCAATTAACCTCATAGCAGTAGGCCAATTATTTTAGTGGTAATACCGATTGGACAAACAATATAGCCCATTATCGGCTATCGCCTCATTGTACTATTTGTTTGATACCATCGGCATTTATACCGATTGGACAAACAATATAGTCCAATATCGGCTATCGCCTCATTGTACTATTTGTTTGATACCATCGGCATTTACTCCCGAAAGCATTCGGGATAAGATTTATAA
>Ga0164292_10000864_pt1 | contig 24293 bp, 22 predicted proteins | sample GEODES117metaG_FD_111486 | JGI IMG/M metagenome (GOLD analysis project Ga0164292, IMG submission 111486) | Eutrophic lake water microbial communities from Lake Mendota, Wisconsin, USA - GEODES117 metaG | ecosystem: Environmental > Aquatic > Freshwater > Lake | place: USA: Lake Mendota...
CGAAGGGCAGGTTAACAGGGCTTCGTCCACCACTTCCTTGAGGGGTATGGTTTTGGCTCCTCTGAAGGCCCCGTCGCAGGTAATGACAGCGCATGCCCCTGCATCTAAAATGCGATCAGCAATGCTTTGTGCGCTGAACCCGCCAAAAATGACGGAGTGAATGGCACCGATGCGGGCACATGCGAGCACGGCTATGGCCAGTTCGGGCACCATGCCCATGTATATGCACACCCTGTCGCCCTTGCCGATACCGCGGTGTTTCAGCACATTGGCAAACAGCATCACCTCGGCCAAAAGCTGGGAGTACGTATAAGTAATAGCGGGCTCAGCGGGGTTGTTCGGTTCCCATAGAATGGCGGTGGTATCGGGCTGGGTGGCCGCGTAGCGATCCAAACAATTTTCCGTAATGTTCAGTTTACCGCCTTCAAACCATCGCTGGGTGGCGGAATGGAAGTCTGATTGCACCACATTGTGCCAGGGTTTGTGCCAGGTGAAATGTGAAGCAATGCCTGCCCAGAAAGATTCAGTTTCTTCGCGACTTTGTCGGTAGGCATTGTGATACTGGTCAAGGGTTTTTATCTGGTAGGGAAACGACATGCTTAATGCGAAAATAGGGGAAATTTTGTGGCTGGCTGCGCTTATTAACATCTGCCGGAATATTGAAAATAAATATTCCGGAAACTACGCCTAACTTCGCTGCGTGCGCATAGTTTTTTACCCGTTGTGCATGATTGCGCTAAGTCTGCATGCTCAGGATACTGCCCGTATCAGGTGGAATCCTGTGGATACGGTCAGGCTTTCCTTTATGAAAACGCCCGGATTGCGTGTGGGTTTCGACAGTCGCAAGTCTATTATGAGCGGGGTGCCGGTGGATGTGAATGGTTTGCGTTATGGTCTGGATTTTGGTAAGACCGCCGTCTGGACCGGTTATTACAACAGTCGTTTATTGCAGAGTCTGGAAAAAGACACCCTCAATCAAGGGTTTGAATACATTAGTTCTACCCTGGAATACTATGTTCATCAGAGCTGGCGGTTTGAGGTAGTAACTTCCTTTCAGGCCGGCATAGGGAATGGTTGGGAATACCGTAAAAGTGGAGCTGATATTAAAAGAGCCAATATTGGAACCATTATTCCGATAGAGGCCGGCATTGGTGGTACCGTCAGGTTTCTGCGCTATTTTGGTTTTTATGCCGGTGTAGGTGTGCGTCTGTCAGGTTTGCAGACTACAGGATTTACCGGACCTTACTGGTCGTATGGACTCACTTACTTCACCGGAACCATGTATCGTGATACCAAAAAGTGGTTCAGAAAGTAACTGATACCACACTGTAAAATTCAAATAGGGCTTAATCCTTATCGAAGTGGCCGATAAACTCTTCGATTTTTTCGCTGTCTATGCGGTTGGCCAGTATTTTCTTGTTCTTGTCCAGAACAAAGATGGTAGGGTTGGCTACGATGTAATATGACTGCATATTGTGGGCCATTTCCTCAGAACGCACGATTCCTCTTCTCAGGTGTACAAACTCTTTGACTTCGGGATGTTCTGCGATGTATTGCAGCCATTCGGTTTTTTTATCGCTGCTTGCCAGTGCAATCACCTTCCAGCCCTTGTCTTTATTTTTTTCATACACTTTCGCCAGTTTGGGCATCACTTCTTTACAGTGACCACAGGTTGGGTCCCAGAAAATCATCAGGGTGTAGGGTGCATTCACAGAAGCGGTACTCACCCATGTGCTGTCGGGGGTAAGCAGTTCCAGCGGGGGGGCAATTCTTCCTACCAGGGTTGATGATTTACGTACGGCGGCTTCACACATTTTTTCGATGGTTGTGCTGTCGGTCCACCATGCTTTTCCGGTGCAATAATTATTGACTGCCAGATTCACAAAAACCGCATCCTGACCCATAATCTTACTGGTTTCAAATTTGTAGGTGAGATGGTAAATGACAAAGTGCTCCATATCGATGGTGTTTTTTACTTTGTCCAGAATGATGTTGCATTCTTTAATGCAGCTATCCGGATCCGGGCTCACCAGTTTATCGAAGTAGAAATTCAGTTTTTGCTTGATAAAATTTACAGGCATGCGCACCAGTCCGTCTTCGCCAAAATCCACATGATCCCAATAATGGGCTTTGTAATAGTTGTAGGGAAATGAGCTGTCTTTGGTGCCATCGGGTTTTGCGGGTAATTCGCTGGGAACGTCCACATCCATCATGGCATAAAGGAAGCGTGAGAGCAGGTGGTCGGGATGGGCAGCAATGTAATCCTTGTCATAGTTTTCTTTCTTCTCGTACAGGGATTTTTGTTTGGTTTCCAACAATTTTTTGGCGGTTTCGTCGGTTTCGCCTTTAATGCGTTCATCCAGCTTGGCAATTTCGATACCGAGGTCAACGCGTCCATTCTGGTAGGCAGCGAACGCCGCATTTTGGTCAGATCCCTCCACTTTCATGGTTTTGTAGTATTCGCGTTTCCAGAACTGTGTATCGGTGCTGATGGTAAAATCCTGGTCATCATCTACGATGAACTCAAAAAAGTCAGCTTTTTTGGGCATAACAAACAGGTACATACCCCGCTGAAGTTTCTTGTTTCCGGTGAATGAGATTAACCCTTTCTTGTCAACGACTGCGGTGTCGCGCAGGTATTTGTTGTCGAGGTAATAATCTGCGATGTAGGCAGTATCCCCGGGTTTCAATCCCCGGATTTTAAAACGCAGACTGTATGTTCCGGCCTCACGTCCATCCCAGTTTTTGGTATTGGTGAGTTTAGGGTAAACGCCGATATTGTTTATCTTCACCGGTGCAGTGCGCTGATAGGGTGTGATTTGCGCGGTCAGGGATGCGGTGCCTGCAAGCACTGAAAAAAGGGTGAGGGTTCTTAGCATTCTCATGGGATTTGCAATTGAACAAATAATTTGCAAATTTTGTTCCAAAACTCCAACTCTGCGATGAATCGCGATAAAAATGATTTTTTTGAGGATGTATATGCGGTTGTGCGGCTCATTCCGTATGGAAGGGTTACATCCTATGGAGCCATAGCAAGGTATCTGGGAACCGGCAGAAGCAGCCGTATGGTAGGGTGGGCTATGAACAACAGCCACGGACTTGAAATCCCGGTACCGGCGCATAGGGTGGTGAATCGTTTAGGAATGTTGACAGGGAAGGCCCATTTTGGGGATGAAAAAGCCATGCAACGACTGCTGCAGGCAGAGGGTGTGAGGGTTGAACATGACAGGGTTGTTGATTTTGAGCAATTATACTGGGATCCTTTGCGGGAAATCCAATACTAGCAACCTTTCCACCAGGGTTGTTTTGGGTAGGGTGCGTTAATGCAGATTCTTTCGGCCGTAACCGGGTGGTTAAATTCCAGTGAAAAGGCATGCAGGGCAATACTCCTGTCGGGCAGGGGAGTGCCGGCTCCATATTTTACATCGCCCAATATGGGCATGCCGGATTTGGCAAGCTGAGCACGAATTTGGTGAAAGCGACCGGTTTCCAGTTTTATGTCGAGCAGATAACCTTCATGCGCGTGTTTCAGCAACATGTACTGCAAAACGGCCTCCTTTGCACCGGCTTTCGGTTTCAGGTAGGTAAGTGCGCGGTGGGTTTTACTGTCTTTTCCCAGGTAATGGATGAGGGTATCTGAATTTTTTGGTGGCAATTGTTTTACCAGTGCCCGATAATTTTTTTGGGTGGTTTTATCGCGGAACTGTTCATTCATACGAGCCAGGGCTTTTGAGGTTCGGGCCAGTAGTACCACACCGCTTACAGGTCGGTCCAGACGATGTATCAGGCCAACAAAGGCCTTTCCCGGCTTATGGTATTTGGTTGCGAGGTAGTCTGAAACGATGTCCAGTAGGTGCACATCTCCGGTAATATCTCCCTGCACAGCCAGCCCAGCCGGTTTGTTAACGGCAATCAGGTGGTTGTCTTCAAAGAGTACGGTTGGTTCCAACATGGCAAAGTTACGGTTAAGGAGCCAGGAATGGGAGATGTGTTCGGTTGAGCATGCATACATTTTTAGGCAAGTATGTACACGGTGGCAAGTTGATTCAAAGGATTAAGATTTTAATGCCTTATTTTTGCTCCACTTGAAACGATTCTTCACGCCCCATCGCGCTACACTTAAACAAACCTTTACCCTGGCCATTCCCATCATTATGGGACAGCTGGGAATTGTGTTGATGGGGGTAGCAGATACCTTAATGGTAGGACGACTGGGTAAGGATGTGCTGGCGGCGGCCAATCAGGCCAACAGCATCTTTTTCATGGTTTCGAGTGTAACATTTGGGGTAATGTTTGCCATCAGTTCCCGCGTTAGCATACAGTTTGGCGAGGGTTTGAGGCAGGAAACTTTTACCACTTACCGGGCAGGGCAGGTTGCGGCCATATTGCTGTTTACCTGTCAGTTTACCATGCTTGAAATTATCATTCAAAACTTTGAGTGGCTGGGGCAGGCGCAAAGTATCAATCAGCTCACCCCCGATTTTCTGCGCATCATCAATTATTCGGCCTTGCCCATGCTCTTATCTGCGGCATCAAGGCAGTACACGGACGGGCTTGGACATACCAAAGTGGCTATGTCAATCACCTTCGGTGGGCTGGCCCTCAATGTATTGCTGAATTATGGTTTGATTTATGGAAACATGGGCATGCCGGCAATGGGAATGTGCGGAGCTGCCTGGGCTACGTTGATAGCCCGCGTAGGCATGGCACTGGCCGGTATCTGGTACATACGCTATTCGGGTTTTCTTGCCTCCTATAGGCCGCAGCAAATGCCGCCCTGGGGGCAGATAAAAATTCAGCTTTCTGCACTTTGGAAGCTGGGATTGCCGGTGGGGCTTCAAACCTTTGCCGAGTGGGCCTGTTTTAGTATTTCAGGATTAATGGTAGGGTGGCTGGGTACAGCGCAGGTGGCGGCACATGCCGTAGCTTTGAATGTGGCATCCGTGGCCTATATGGTTGTGAGTGGACTGGCTGTGGCGGGAAGCATATTGGTTGGCAATGCATACGGAGAAAAAAATGTAAAAACCATACGAAAAGTGGCCCATGCCACGTTTTTTATTATAGTGGTCTTTCAACTGGTGAACGTATTAATTTTTGTACTGTTTAATAAGCAGATAGCGGGCTGGTATGGGGTAGAAGCGGATGTTATGCCCATCATTCTTCCTTTATTTTTCCTAGCAGCGGCGTTTCAGCTGGCAGACGGAGTACAGGCCGGTGCCATGAATCTGCTCAGGGGGATAATGGATGTGAAATGGTCATCCATCATTTCTGTTATTTCCTATTGGGTAGTTTCGCTGCCGGCTTCCTACATACTGGGTATCATCCTGGATGGCAAAGTGTTTGGCGTATGGACCGGCTTTACCCTGGGGCTGTTTGTAGCTGCAGGTTTCGGTGTATGGCGTTTCTATCATAAATTAAAATCATTACAATGGGAATAAGGCACTTAGTTACGTTGACTTTCTTGCTGACGGCTGTCGGTAATGCTTCTTTTGCACAGCGCAATAAGGATGAACAAACCCTTAGCGTATACATAGCACCCAATCTGGGTTTTAGGGTAATGACAGGATTTAAGCCGCCGGAAAAATATTATGCATCGAAGAGTTTCTTCAAGGACTCTTTGAATTCGGCAGACAGGCCCGGTCAGAATATCAATCTGGGGATTGCCTATACACGAAAAAAGAATGCCTTGGAATCGGTTACCATGGGCCTGGGATATACTTCTGTGGGCTTCAGACGCGCCATTACACAAGTTCGGCTGGGAGACACCATTCATCCCAAGATTGGCATTGTAGCGGGGCTTGTGGGTTCGGGACACTTGCAAATCAATCAGGATTTCAGGTATCACTACCTGGAGTTTTCCTACTTAAAAGCCCAGAGCGCGGAGGGTTATAGCCGCAATCTGAAAGATTTTGATTTGTGGTGGACCTATGGATTGTCTGCAGGTGTGCTGGTTCGTGACCGGGTGATGGTAGAAACCTTGGGATTTTCTCATAACAATGGGGATTCCCGAATTGCGGTGCAGGATGATGCGCTTAAAGGGTTTCCGGCCAATATCTGGCTGAATGCCGGGTATAAGGCCGACTATATCATGTTTAAGAAGACCAATGCATTTGTTCATGGACGACTGCGGGTTCCGCTGTTACCATCGGCAACCGGAGCGCAAACCGTTTTCATTCCTCAGCTTGGGCTGGAGGCCGGTCTAATTTTTAAACTGACCGAAGAAAAATAAAAGGATTGTTACATTCGGTCCACCGTTGCTATGCCGAGTAATCGGCAGGCATTATGGAGCGTGTTGGCGGTAAATGCCGCTATCTGAAGACGGGCAGCCCGCTTTGCCGGGTCTGTTTCTTTAAGAAAGGACAGTTCATTGTAGAGTCTGTTGAATGACTTCGCAAGGTCCAGACTATAGTGGGCAATCACCGCAGGGTTATAATCGCGGCATGCCATGCTAACCGCTTCGGGAAAAGCATAGAGGCATTCCAAAGCATCTCTTTCAGCGGGCAGCAACGTAGGTGATTCTCCGGACGGGGTTTGCCAATCGTTGCCGGCCTGTTTGAGCATGCTTTGAATGCGGGCGTAGGTATACAGTACAAATGGTCCTGTATCACCCTGAAAATCGATGCTCTCCTCCGGGTTAAACAACATGCGCTTTTTGGGGTCTACTTTCAGGATGAAGAACTTGAGGGCTGCCAGTCCCAGTTTTTCATACAGGGTATCGAGTTCGGCGTCTGCCATTCCCTCTGTTTTACCCAGTTCAAGGGTTTTGGCTTTGGCAGTATCATGCATTTCATCCAACAGGTCGTCGGCATCCACCACGGTGCCTTCGCGGCTTTTCATTTTACCGCTGGGTAAATCCACCATTCCGTAGCTCAGGTGATACATTCCCGATGCATAATTACGGCCCAGTTTCTGCATGATAAGGAATAGTACTTTAAAGTGGTAATCCTGTTCGTTACCCACAACATAAATGCTCTTCTCTGTGCCGAATTCCCTGAATTTTTCATCGGCTGTGCCAATATCCTGGGTGATGTAAACGGATGTGCCGTCTTTGCGCAATACCAGTTTATGGTCCAGGCCTTCCGCAGTCAGATCGATCCAAACGGAGCCATCATCTTTGCGATAGAAAACCCCTTTTTCAAGCCCTTCTGACACGATATCTTTTCCAAGGGTATAGGTATTGCTTTCGTAGTAGAACTTATCAAAATCGACTCCAAGACGATTGTAGGTATGGTTAAAGCCCTTGTAAACCCATCCGTTCATGGTTTTCCATAGTTCGATTACATCGGGGTCTCCGGCTTCCCATTGTCTCAGCATTTCCTGGGTTTGCAGCAGCAACGGAGCCGATTTTTCTGCTTCTTCTTTATCCATTCCACCGGCCACCATTTCGTCAATTTCAGCTTTGTAGGCCTTATCGAATGCCACATAGTATTTGCCCACCAGATGATCTCCTTTCGTGCCGGAACTTTCGGGGGTTTCTCCATTTCCAAAAAGCTGCCAGGCCAGCATGCTTTTGCAGATGTGAATGCCACGATCGTTGATAAGGTTGGCTTTGATTACCTCATAGCCACCGGCTTTCATGATTTCTGCTATGCTGTAACCGAGCAGATTATTGCGTATGTGGCCCAGATGAAGGGGTTTGTTGGTATTGGGTGAGGAATACTCCACCATCACACGATTTGCCGTATTGTGCTGAATACCATAACCGGGATTATTCCAGTGTTTTTGCAGTAAATTCTGCCATAGTGTATCGGATACACTTAGGTTCAGAAAGCCCTTTACTACATTGTACGCCACAACCGGATGCCCGATTTGTATGAGTTTTTCTCCAATTTCAGCGGCTGTTTCCTCCGGTTTTTTTTTGCTGATTCTCAGTAAGGGGAAAACAACGAACGTGTAGTTACCCGTAAAGTCCTTATTGGTTTTTTCCAGCTTTGCGGTGGTGGGATTTTCACCGTACAGTTCTGTTATGGCGCGATCAATCTGCAGCGATATTTCCTGCTCAATATTCATTTTACCGCGAAAATAGGTAAAAACTCAGGCATGGTGGTAAGCGCTGCCTTTTTGGATGCACATGGCGCGATACAATTGCTCGCAAAGCAGCAGCCGGGCGAGGTGGTGCGGCAGTGTCATATCCGACAAACGAATGCAGGGGTAAATTTTCATAAAATCGGGGGTGAAGCCGTATGCACCACCAATGCCGATGATGAGTCTTCCGCGCAGCGTATCGAGTCTGGTCTGTATTAGGGTAGAGAATGCTTTGCTGTCATGAGTTTTTCCATGTTCATCGCAGAGCAGTACTACATCATCGGGTCTGATGATTTTCTGCAGGGTTTCAGTTTCAATCTGTTTTTGTTTGTCAGCATCTTTGATTCGTGCTGCGGGAAGCCGATGCAGAGCGGTTTTCCAGGGCCCGTTTAGCCGTTGCAGGTATTTTTCACACAGCGCATCGATAGCAGGGTCTTTGTGGTTTTCGATGGCTGCAATCAGTATGCTCAAGGCAATCAGTTGTTGTTCAGGATTTCGAAAATCTTATCCAGTTTGGGTGTGAGGATGATTTCAGTGCGGCGGTTCTTGGCCCTGCCTTCTGCTGATTCATTATCTGCGATAGGGGCATTTGCTGCGCGGCCGCTGGCGGTCACCCTTTTGGCGCTCATCTTGCCATCTTCAGTCATAATGCGCACAATACTGGTGGCGCGCAGCACGCTCAGATCCCAGTTGTCCTTGATTTTCTCCCCATTCATGGGTTTGTTGTCGGTATGCCCCTCTACGGTTACGGTAACATCAGGTTTTTTATTGAGGGCTGCAGCCAGTTTCAGCAGGGCTTCCTGACCTTTGGGATCGACGGAGGTACTTCCGCTTTTGAACAATAATTTCTCTGCCAGACTCACATAAACCTTGCCGTTTCGGTATTCTACCTTGATATCAAGTTCGTCAAATCCGGCCAGTGCCTTGGCGATTTCATCCTTGAGGGCCTTAACTGCGCTGTCTTTTCGGCTAAGTTCATTCTCGAGCACACGCACCCTGGCCACAGTTTTCTCAAGCTCCTTGCGAAGGTTTTCCAGCATTATACGTTCTTCCTCTGCTTTCGCCAATGCATTATTCAGTTCCAGCTCTTTGGTTTGCAGCGTTTTGTTTTTTGTATCAAGTTCTGCTGCCAGTCTTTTTTTCTGTTCATCGAGGCGGTCACCGAGACTTCTTATGTAATCCTGATTTTCAGATAATCTTACCCTGCAGTTTCCCAAAGAATCATGCAATTTACCGATGCGGTTGTCCAGCGCTGCAATATTGCCGTCCAGTTCACTGATACGGCCCAGGTATTCAGCACTTTGATTCTCACAATCACCAATTTTTTTATTGAGTTTTTCTTCCAGTTCCTTTTTTGAATTTTCCAGATCCTGGTATTTTTTCTTGGTAACACAGGCAGTCATCATCAGGCCTGCCAGCAACAGCCACGCGTATTTCATTCACACAAAAGTACCCAACGCGATAAGTAACGTGTTTTCGGCTTGTTAACACGTTCAATTCTTTGGACAGATTTATTGATTAATGAATACCTGAAGATTGCCCTTTGTGAGTGCACGCACCACCAATGCATCTGGCTGTATGCTGTAGTCTTTGATATCGAGGTCTTGTAAACTGCCCTGCAGCCGCACGCCGAAGTCCATTTTCTGGTTGAGGGAAGCGTGTATGGATTCCCGGGTCAGTTTCATAAGGTCGGACATGTCGAAAACCATTTGCTCTTCCATTTTCTTTCGGATGGTTTCATCCAGCAGCCATTTGGCAGATTTGATTAGCACATTTTTGGTTTCTATATCGTATTCCACCTGTTTGAGCCGCAGTTGAGATGTTTTGGCATTAAACTCAGGAACACTTAGCAGATAAAAAGTCCCTTTATTGCTACCTGTAAAGCCCACTTCCACCCCCAGTTTTTCTTTGGCGGGAAAAAGTTTCAGGTAAGTAACCTTGATTTTTTTTCCGCCCATTTCAAACACCTGGTCTTTTATGGTACTGTAAACCTGGGCTGAGAGTGAATCGTAATTCAGGTACAAATCCGTGTAGACTTCAAATCCTGTATTTTTTTTGTATGCAGATAAATTGGGCAGAACGGCCGGCGAGGCAGCAGAGGAGGCGGAAGCTATGATAGGGGCTGCTTTCAATCCCACAGAAAAGCTAAGTTGAGAACCTTTCATGTTGATTTCACCGAGGGAGATTTCTTTGGGCTGAAATCTCAGGTAGCCAACCCTGTCTATCTTAATATCCTCCTGTAGCGCATCCCAGACGGGTTTGATATAGGGTTTCAAATCCTGTTTGGCAACTTCTGCATCAATTATGCCTGCAAACTTACCCAGCTGGGGTTTCAGCTGACTTTGGAGAATGCTGTTAATATTAATGTTAGCAAAGGTTACTTCGCAGGGATCGATGGTTTTGATATCGGTGAAACGGGATGATGATTTTATCCGGTAGTTGGGCATGATTTCTATGTCTGAAGCTAGCTTTACGTTGACCCTTCTTAGTTTTTCATTCCAGCCGCAGGAAAAAGGGATAGGTGGGTTTACACACGCATCAAACAGGCAGGCAGCACAATATTCGCCCTTAAATCCATAAGCCATATCCAGATTGAGATTTACGGTTTTTCCGCTTCCTTCAATCTGTAAGGATTCGCGTTTTACTTTGTAATCATAACGCAGCCCAGAACAGGGTTTGTCGCTGCCCTTGAATTCTTTATCAAAGGCATCATCTGCCATTTTAAAGAAGGGCTTCATTTCCACTTTTATGGGGATATGAATATTGGAAATCACCGCGGGTAACGGTTTGGGTGGAAGGGTTTGATTCGCGGCCGTGGGTGCCTTGGGTTTAATACCCCCGCAGTTGGCCAATAATAGGATAAAACCCACATAATAGAGGTAAGAAAGTACGTTTTTTGGATACATAAATTAGGTTTATGGAATCGAGGTCAAAATTACTACCGTGTTTCTTTTTTCCATGCCGTATCGAGTTTCATTAAGGCCCAGGCAACCAGAAACGTGATGGCAAATGAATACAAGGCATAAACCAGGGCCGGTTTTTCCATTACAGGAATTTCAAGTTTATCTCCTGCGATAAGCAGTGCGAGTGCGGTATTGTGGAGTCCCACTTCAACTGCAATGGTGATGCGGTTTTTAAACGACAGTTTTCCTAGTACACCGGCAACATAACCGGTAATCATGCTGCCAATGTTAAGGGCAATCATCCAAACGGAAAGTACACGCAAATCTTGGGAAGTCATGGCGGTGCCTCCTTTATCACTGCCTGCCAGAAACTTGAATGCAAAAACCATTAGCAGTAGAATGGGCAAAATTACATTGAGTGATTTTTCCATTTTTATGGCATGCTTTCCAAACTGGTATCGTGCCAGCATTCCGAGTATAGCGGGCATAACGGTTACGATAAAAATATCGAAAAGGGTTCCCCAAAAAGGGAGTTCGATCATTCTGCCGGAGTTCATAAAATGCTGCAGAAAAATATTGACCATAATGGGAATGGAAAAAAGGGAAAGCAATGCATTACAAACCGTGAGACTGATGGCCAGGGCAACATTTCCCTTAACGTAGTAACTCACGAGATTACTGGTGATTCCACCCGGGCAAACCGATAAAATCATAATTCCTACCTGCATTTCTGCGCTCAGTGCGCTTTGTTTTGCTATAATCCATGCAAGCAATGGCAGCAACAGCATTTGAGACGCAAGACCAATACTGAGTGCCCTTGGCTGATCGAACAAGTGTTTAAAGTCTTCTTTGGTAAGGGAGAGACCCAATCCGAACATGATCATGCCAAGTACGACATTCAGCAGTATGTTGATGTCAATGGTCACCGGCTAAATAATCAATAAGCAGGGTTGTAAAATGATAAAAGAAATATATACCAATAATAATAAGTATTAAACCAAAATATTTATTAACGTAATAGTATACCCTTCTACTCAGTTTACGTCCCAAAAAATCACTGAGAAAAACTTTACCCAGATCCATTAAAAATAGGGTAAAGAGTATGGAAACTAAATTTAATAATATGGATGTTTGATAGTGGGGGTCTGCTTTATCGTAATATACCGATACGATTGCCAATAATCCAATCCAAAGAAATAATACGAAGGGATTTATGAGATTTAATATAAATCCTTTAAAAAAGGATTTGCTTTTTGCGGCAGGTTGTTCAATGCTGCGTAAAAATTGCTGATATTTTTTATAAAAGCCCTTTAAACCCAGATAAGAAATTGCGGATGCAGCAAAAAATGAAAATGCCAGTTGAAACTCGGGCAGGATAAAAAATCGGGAAAGCCCAAAAAAGCAAATGAGCGCCATGATGAGTTCACTGAGGAAAATCCCGAGTGCCACACGCATACCTTCAGCTCTTCCTCCTTTAATTCCTGAATTGATGAGGGTAAAAAAGGAAGGACCAAAACTGAGAATGCTGATCAGAAACCCCTGCGCAATTCCTTTAAATATGGGTGTGAGCCAAAACATATCCGATTGCAAATTAGCAAGGAAAAACGGCTATCCCAAATATGACAGGGTGTTTGACTGTAAATCGCTGTATACGCCGGGTGCTGCCGCCACTATTTGTTTGCCAAACAGGTAGTTTGACCGGGAATGAAAATCACTTACTTTACCGCCTGCTTCTTCTACCAGCAGGGCACCGGCGGCCACATCCCATGCATTCAGGCCGGTTTCGTAAAATCCGTCAAAACGTCCGCATGCGGTATAGGCCAGGTCAATGGCAGCAGAACCCATTCTTCTAAGGCCATGGGTTTTTTTCATTAATACTTCCAGCAAACTCAGGTAGGCGGCGGATTGCTGAAATTCATGGTAGGGAAAACCGGTGGCGATCAACGATGCACTGAGATGGCCGACTCCGCTTACCCTTATGGTGTTGTCGTTGAGAAAGGCGCCCTTTCCTCTTTCTGCGCAGAACATCTCATTCAGGGCCGGTGCATAAACCACGCCGGCGGTAATTACACCATGTTCCATGAGGGCCACACTAATGGAAAATACCTGTAGACCATGTAAAAAGTTGGTGGTTCCGTCCAGCGGGTCAATAATCCATACCACCGGGTTTTCTGTGGCTTTGGGAGCGGTGTTTTCTTCTGTGATAAACCCTGCATCCGGTCTGATTTTTTGTAATCTTTCCACCAGCATTTTCTCGCTTTCCACATCTACGAAACTCACCAGTTGGTTTAAACCCTTGTCTGATACTGCATCTGACGTAACGTGCTGAAAATGGTTTAACTGGAATTCACCCGCGCTGCGGCATGCTTCCATGGTGGCTAACAGCAATGCAGAATGCATCAACGGGTAAGCATTAAAACGCCCTTTTCCACGTGTCGGTAACCCTCTGTGTCGATGGTTTCAATAATCAGTGGATACATGCCATTCATGGCTTCTTTGCCTTCAGGTGTTTTGCCATTCCAACCTTTACCGATCTTATCTGTTTCAAACATTTTTGCACCCCAGCGGTTGTAAATTTTCATGGTGAAAAATACACATCCACGGGCATAAGGAGCATAGACCTCATTCAGGTTGTTTTCATCCGGGGTGAAGGCAGTAGGGATGTACAGATAATATACATCCTTAATTCTTACGAGTGCTTCTGCGGTATCCGAACACCCCGGTGGTTTGCTCACAATAAGCTGTACTTTATAGCGGCCTGTATCGGCATAGGTATGGGAAGTACTGCCTGTGGCAGCATCGGTATTGCCGTCTCCAAACAGCCATAGATACTGTGCAGCCCCCTTGCTGTTATCATTAAATTGTATAAAGGGTTGTTCGATCGAGGCCAGCGAAGGTGTTGGAGAGAATGAAGCCGTAGGATAGGATGCCACACGCACACTGTCGTTGATACTGAATAATTTTTGGCAGCCGTTTGAAGTTGTAATTCGAAGTTTGGCAAAATAGCTGCCGGCATTTGAGAAAGTTCTTGTGTATGGTCCTGTCATGGCATTGACAGAGTCTTTCGGGCCAAATATCCAGAAAGCTTTGGCAGCATCGGCACTGAGAAATGAAAACTGAACCCTGCCACCTGCGCAGATATCGTTAATGTCGGTGCTGAGCACCCCGTTGGGCTTTGGATGCACTACCACATTGGCGGAGGCACTGAAAGGGGCCGAACATCCATCCGTTAATGAATAGTTGTATGCCCTGGTATAGCCCGGATCGGTTCGTAGCTGCTTCCACGTAACAGGCAAGCCGTCCACAGACCACTGGTAGCCGGAGGACTTACCGCCGGTTTGCGAAAGCGTAATCGTTAGTGAATCACCCTGACAAACCGCATTGGGTGTGGCTGTAATGCTGCCTGTGAGCGGCATCAGACGTGTTATATTGAACGAGGTAGTGTCATTCCTTTTGGTGCAACCGTCGGTCAACACGGCTGTATATCGGGTGATGCCGACTGCTGATGGGTTTAAAACCACATTTAATCCGGTTTGTCCACCGGGGTTCCATGAAACATTGTGGGCATTGATTTTTCCTCCGCCCGAGGTTAACTTTACGCTGAGTGTCTGACCGTCACAAAGCGAAGTATCAGGGTGCTTACTGAGGTTTAATGCCGGAAGCAGGTCTATTTTTACACTGTCTTTCACTGCAGGTGAGCAATTATCGGCACCGGTTATCACATACCACTGCACTGCACCCGGCGTTTCTGTTATGGTAGCGGTTGATTTACCATTTGCCCAGCTGTAGGTGTAACCGGATCCCTTACCACCGCTGAGGGAGGCGCTAAGCATAACCTGGCTTCCCCGACAAATAATCGTGTCATTGGGAAGTTTTAGGGTTAACGCCGGATGGGTAAATAAGGTTATAGTATCCCTTGAAGGTGAAACGGTACAGCCATCGGTTAGTGTAACTATAACACTTTGGGTATCATTCAGGGTGATGGATTTGTTGGTTCCTGTGCCAAGACCAAGGTTCCAGCTAAATCTATATCCGGCTGTATCACCACCGGTGCCGGAGGCAGAAAGTGTCACTGTTTTGCCGATACATACCGGGGTGGTGCCTGCTGTAATTTTTGCCTGCAGACCGGGTTTCACCCAAACAGTGCGGTAGGCGGTATCAGGGCGTTCAGTGCAGGCATCGGTTAGTATCACGCGGTAAGTGGTGGTGGCGGAGGGGGAAACCGTGTGGTTGTTACCGTTGGGCAAACCCTCGTTCCAGCTGTATTGATATGCTGAACTTACCCCGCCGGCCCCAGTGGCCAAAAGTTTTACGCGTTTACCCTTGCAAATGATGGTGTCTTTGCCAAGCGTTACTTTCAGCGGTGACCTCACATCTACCCAAATGGAATCCATGGCAGTTTTGCGGGTGCAGATATCCGTGAGGGTGACGTAATAACGGGTTTTTGATGTAGGCTTAACCACGGCATTGGCGCGGTTGTCTCCATGTGCCCATGCAAAGCGGTAATCGGGTGCATGGCCGCCTGTTGCTAGCGGGTTCAGTACCAGACTGTCTCCGTAGCAAATGGTGGTATCATTACCGGCATTAAGGAATAAAGGTTTGCGAATGCCCACAAATTCCAGTTTAAATCCTTTGCCTTCCACAAGAGGGTCAGAATACTGGCGGAACCAGAGTGCATCTGCTTTAATGGTTTGCCATGCTCCGGCAAATGGAAGTGCAGTACCGGTATATCGGCCGATTTTATTGGCCCATGAAATGCTGTTTTTAAATAGCACGATAGAATCGTAACCATTCTCGTAATCCAATACCCGGAACCTGAATCTGATGGAATCTGCGCCCGGAATTTTCAGTTTGAAATTGACAATTTTCAGCGGCCCATAGTTATCTTCACCACCATCGTCGTAAACAAATCCATTGCAACGTATGGCGCTGTCGGTTCCTGTTTTTGGCAATCGCACTGAATTGCAGATGTCATAAGTGCTGTCAATTTTCACAAACTGCACTTTGGTAATGCTGTCTTTTTTGTTATTGAAACAACTGGTCACCACCAGTTTTACATTGAATTTTCCATAACTCCCATAGGTGTTTGAGGGATTAGTGAGGGTTGAGCTTTTACCATCGCCAAAATACCATTGGCTTGATTTATAATTGTCGCTCAGGTTGAGGAAATTCAGCGTTTTTCCGGTGTAGCAGGCCATGGTGTCGCCGGTAAAATTGGCTTTTACATAGCCGCTGTCATATTTGTTTCCCACCCCGCAAACCCACCATGCATTGGTAACCGCAATCACTTCTTTGCTGCACTGTCCATAGAGGTCAGCGGCCGACATGATGCTAAAGGTACGGGCGTCAGCATACTGCGAGTTTTTGGTCAGATAAACCGAAAGATTTCTGTAGGCAATTTTTCCGGCTTTGATAATGCCCAGCGAATCTATCTGGAATGCCCAGCCTTTTTCGTTGGTTCCTTTACTTCCGTTGGAGATAAGATAGTACCAATAATTTTGAACCCCGCTGTTGTAATGCACGCCGCCATTATCGCCGGCACCTGCATACCAGCTTACCCCTTTGTAAAATTTGGGATGATTGAACAAATTGGGGTTGGTCATGCTGCGAATACCATTCTTACTGGGTGTCATGTCTTCGCCAATACGCCAGCTCCACTTGGATGGCCTGGCCCAAATTTCTATGGAATTGCCGAAAATATCACTAAAGCTCTCGTTCAGGGCACCACTTTCGTAGCTGTATACCAGGTTGGCGGTGTAGGTGGTAACAGCATGGGCAATTTCGTGACCACACACATCCAGTGCCGTTAGGGGGGTGAAAAGACTGCCGTTGCCGTCGCCATAGGTCATGTACGAACCATTCCAGAAAGCATTATTGTAGTTAGATCCGTAATGAACATAACTGATGATTTTGGCACCGTTACCATCAAAACTATTTCGGCTGTGTTCTTTGCTAAAATAGTCATACGTCATTTCAGCTCCCCAGTGTGCATCGGTGGCGGTTTCGTCTTTATTGCTGTTTACGTTGTTCCAGTTATTATCGGTATCGAGAAAATCTACGGCTGCACCGTATGATGTGCCTTTGCGCATATTGTAGGTTTCAATGCCTTTGCCTCTGCCGGCTTCGCGCAATCTAAAGGTTGTGGGTGCAGTACTATCGGTTTGTATGCTCTGTGTTCCGCTGTAGGCAGTAACGGCAGTTCCTTTGACTTCTGCATGCAGTATTAAATCCTGAGTCGCCAGTATTTCTGCGGTTTCAGCATCCACATAAATGCTTTTTCCTCCCAGCGGTTCAAGGGAAAACACATCAAATTTCCAGGCCAGCCGGTGTTTTTCTTCCAGTCGAAAATCTTTGGGACAGTATACTTTTAAACCTTGTGGATAGTAAGTTGTATCGGGTTTGCCGGAAAGCTGACGCAATAGGTTGTTTTGGGCCTCATCCTGCCAGTAGTAAATACTTGCAGGCATAAACTGAAGGGCTTTCTCTCGGGCTTTTTCAGCAGTTAGCGCGGCAGTTCCTTCAAAGTAGGTTTCCGGTACCAGATCACCGTTGATGCTGAGAATATTACCGTCTTTTTCATGAACGATAAGGGTAGATAATTCGGAGGGAATACCCCGGTAGTATTGTTGTGCACGGTGATGGGTCTGTCCCAGTTCATCTTTCAGCGTGGCATAAATTTTCCATTGGGTGGCAGGGCTGTAATTTCCCATTTTCCCGGCAACTGCAGGCCATTGATTAAAAGATGGTTTATTGTTTTCGGGAAATACCAAAAACGAAGGTGTAGGCAGATAGCTGTGCTTAATGTTTATCGGTAATGAATTTTGACCGAAAACAGGAAAAATCCAGAAAAGCGGCAGGATAAAAAGTTTGTCAATACGCACACTCATAGCGTTGGTTATGACAAAAATACGAATTGTTTTCTATATTATCAGCAAAAAGCTTCGTAGGCGCCTGACAAATTGTCGGCAACCATATCGGCAGTTCTGCCCTCAATCATGTGGCGCTCCACCATGTGCACGATTTGACCATCTTTGAAAAGGGCTACAGCCGGGGATGAAGGCGGGAACGGAACCATGAATTCGCGGGCTTTTTGGGTAGCATCGAGGTCCTGGCCTGCAAATACAGTGTAAAGTTTTACCGGTTTTTTATCGCCAGTCAGACTTTTTAAAATCCCGGGGCGTGCACTGCCTGCGGCGCAGCCGCATACGGAATTGATAACCACCAGCGTGGTTCCATCATTATTTGAGAGCGCTTGTTCTACTTCTTCGGCGGTGCGCAGTTCGGTAAATCCATTATGGGTGAGTTCGGCGCGCATGGGCGCTACCAGCATTTCGGGATAAGGCATAACGTTAATTTTACTAATGATTACTACAGCAAATTTAAGGCCATTTATGTGCATTTAGGGGTAAAATCCATAATGCCATCATTTGGCATGATTATTTGTTAACTTATTACTACAAAACCTTAAAAATATGAAAAAATTGATGTTTGTTATCTTACCGGGTCTGTTCCTCGGTGCCTGTACCATTATTCGTCCGGGTGAAACCGGGGTAAAGCGTAAGCTGGGCAAGTTGGGTAATACCGCTTTTGATCCGGGTATTCGGGGTTATAATCCTTTTCTATCTACAATTTTACGGGTTCCGGTTAGGACGGTTAATCTGGAAGTTAAATTGCCGCTGCCCAGCCGCGAAGGTTTGACCATACAGTCAGAAATATCCATTTTGTACCGTATTGAGAAGCGGTCTGCACCTGAGGTAATTAAAAATATCGGAATGAATTATGAAGAGGTGGTGATACTGCCGGTATTTCGGTCTGCGGCTGCCGATGTCACATCTAAGTTTTATGCAAAAGATATGCATAGCGGTGAGCGGGCCTTGATAGAGCGCAACATTCGAGATACCATGATGGAAATACTGGGAGCCAAGGGATTTATTGTAGAGAATGTTTTGCTTAAATCTATTTCATTACCCCCTGGGTTGTCTGCAGCGATTGAAGAAAAACTTAGAGCCGAGCAGGAGGCGCAGCGAATGGAATTTACCAAGCAGCGTGAGAAACTGGAAGCAGAGCGCAAATCCATTGCTGCAGAAGGGGATAAGCAGGCAGCCATTATTGGTGCTCATGCACAGGCAGAGGTTGCAAAAATCAAAGCTGAGGGTCAGGCCAGTGCCATTAAGATAGAAGCCGAAGCGAGGGCAAAGGGAAATGAAATGCTTGCCAAAAGTTTAACGGGGGATATCTTAAAAAATAATCAGATAGAGGCATTCAAGTCTCTGTCTCAGAGCAGTAATTCCAAGGTTATCATCACCGACGGTAAAACCCCGTTGCTCGGGATTCCTGAAGGGGGGAAATAATCAACTTTTATTCCCGCTGATATAAATTTCCAGGGCATGGTTAATGCCAAAGAAATATGGAATGGCCTGTATGGCGTTTTTTGTATCGGTGGTCCAGAAATCTGCACGTTTCCCCACTGCAATGCTTCCGGTTGATGTTTCCATCCTAAGACTGCGGGCGGCGTTGAGGGTGATGGCATTGAATGCTTCCGCGGGCAGCATTTTCATGCGGCTGCAACCCAGACTCCAAACCATTTGCAGGTTGCAAACCGGACTGCTGCCCGGGTTGAAGTCGGATGCCAGTGCAAAGGGCAGGCCTGCATCCATGATTTTACGGGCCGGAGCATACGGGATGTCCAAAAAATAGCTTGTGCCGGGCAATCCCACAGGCATTACTTCCGAGTTTTTCAGGCAGCTGATTTCCTCATCACCCAGATGTTCTAGGTGGTCTGCGCTCCAGGATCCGGCTTTTACGGCAACCTGAACTCCTCCGGTAATTCCCAGCTCGTTGGCGTGAATTTTGGAGGGAAGTCCCATATTGGATGCGGCTTCGAGCAGGCGAAGGGTCTGATCAGGGGTGAAAAAGCCACGGTCGCAAAACACATCCATGTGGTCTGCCAGGCCTTCCCGGCAAACTGCGGGCAGCATCACATTGATAATATGCGCCACGTAATCTTCCTGTCGGCCTTTAAACTCCGGAGGTACTGCGTGAGCACCCAAAAAAGTGGTTTTGACAGTTGCATTCACATGGCTTGCAATGCGTCTTGCAATACGCAGCATTTTTAATTCACTTTCTAAATTAAGGCCATACCCGCTTTTGATTTCCAGGGTGGTGGTCCCGTGGTTTATCATACGCTGCACGCGGCATAAACTCTGCTCAAAGAGCAATTCTTCATCCATTTCGCGCAATCTGGCTGCTGAGTTGAGGATGCCGCCACCGGCAGCAGCAATCTCCTCATAGGATGCACCTTTGAGTCTCATTTCCCATTCGCTGCTGCGGGGTTCTGCAAAAATGCAGTGTGTGTGGCTGTCTACAAGGCCGGGCAACACTTCCAGCCCATGCAGCGATAAGGTTTGGTCTGCCGCAGGCAGGTCAATACTTTCCATACTGCCCCAACCCGCGAAACAACCATTTTCTACCAGCAACCATGCGTCTTGTATGCTGCTTATCTGCCCCATTTCAGTGCCTTTCAGTTGGGTTTTGGGGCTGATTTCGATGCCATGAATGGCATTTATATGGGTAAACAACTTGCGCATGCCCTGCAAAAAAAGCATATTTGAACCGCTTATGAGCATGGATTTAACAGAACGTTTGAAAAAAAGACCTGAAAAAGGCATCAATGTATTTCTGGCAGCGGGCACACATGTGATTGGAGACGTGCTTTTGCAGGAGGATAGCAACGTGTGGTTTGGGGCGGTTTTGCGCGGCGATAGCGACAGGATAACCGTGGGCTGTCGCACCAATATTCAGGACAATGCCGTTTTACATGCGGATCCCGGTGATCCTTGTTGGGTTGGTGACGATTGTGTTATCGGTCACAGCGCCATTGTGCATGGTGCGCGACTGAATCATCATGTGCTGGTGGGGATGAATGCTACGGTGCTGAATAATGCGGAGGTAGGAGAATACAGCATTATTGGCGCCAATGCTCTGGTGCCTTCAGGTATGAAAATTCCACCCTATAGTCTGGTGCTGGGCGTGCCGGCAAAGGTGGTGAAAACGCTTGACGATACTGTGCATCTGCGCATTCAGGACAATGTAGACGAATATGTTGTTAAGGCAAAGGCCTATCGTGAAGCCGGATTTTCTGCACCCGAATAATTTGTTTTTTCGGGAAGAAATTCGTATATTGAGATTTGATTATTTGGTAACGTCTGAAGCCGGGGCTTTATCTGATTTTTTCACCTTTTTGTCTTTGCCCTTTTCCTCTTTAGATTCTTTGTCATTTCCTTTTTTGACATTGAAGTTGTAGGTTAGACCAATACGGTGTTCCCAGAGTTGTTCCCAGTTATTGCCGGTTACATATCCATCGAGCTGGTCATCGAAAGAAGGCAGCCAGGTAGAATTCAGATTTACATTCAGGTGGGGTGTGCAACGAATATTTACACCCAGTCCCACGGGGAAATTGAAAAATTCAACTTTGCGCCAGTCCGGTGTGTAATCGGGTTTTTGTCTGTCGCCATAAAATAAACCCAATCCAACAACTGCGTAAGGTGCCAGAAACGCCTCTTCTTTGAGCCATTTTCCGTTATTGAACTTAATCCTGGCTACCAGGTTTGTGTTGATCCCCTTTAAATTCAGCTTGGGATATTGCTCCTGAAATATGTGGGGTGTGGGTGTGTAAAACATTTTACCATAGTTGGCATTCAGGTTCAAATCCAGCCATTTATTTACATAGCGAGAAACACCGCCACCAAGCTGAAAGTTAGGATGTCTGAATTGCAGCAGTGTTTTACCTAAATCCCCTTTGTATTCTTTATAATTACCGTTAATGGAAACCGCCCATTTGTGGGTGGCTGTTTGTGCAGTGCCTGAACCCGCCGTAATCAGATAAATGGCAATCCAAATCAGTTTTTTCATAGACAAATATTGATGCGAAATTATCGAATAATTCAGTATTTACCAATTGCGAAAGTCATGATTGTAGTTTTTTTAATCATTGGGTCGTTAATAACAGAATCTTAAAAGGATAAAATCTTATGTGTGAGAGTTATGCATTATACTTGCAATAATTAGGCATGGCGCGAAAAACTAAATACTTTTTTAATCCGAAAAGTCTGAGTTTTGAGCGGGTTAGGGATAACCGCATCTACATGCTTTGGCGGGGGATTGGTTTTAGCAGTCTCATATTGGTGCTTTCACTAATATTTGCCTTGGTTTTCAGCAGAATTTTTGCCACACCGAGAGAGCAATCCTTGATGGATGAAAATGCAGCACTGCGACGCGAGCTGAAAGGGATGGACAGGGCTGTGGCGGAACTTGACAGGAATCTGGGTGTTTTGAAAGAGCGGGATCTTAAAATTTATCGGGCCATGTACGAGGCGGAGCCGCCCAAACCGGTGGATTACAGAGGTTCGGATTATCAAGAGCTCAAATCCTTGCCTGAAGGCGATTTGCTTCAGCGAATCAGGCAAAAAATAGACCGGCTGGGTCAAGAGGCCTTCGCCCAGGCCGTTTCGTATGAATCGTTAAAACGGTTAATTCGCAGCAAAGAGGCCTTTGTAAATTCAATTCCGGCCATTCAGCCCGTAGCCAACGAGGATTTAAACCAGATGGCAAGCGGATTTGGCTATCGTCTGGATCCGTTTTACCGCACTTTCACGTTTCATCCGGGTATGGATTTTACCGCCGATATTGGCACAGAGGTATTTGCTACCGGTGATGGGGTTGTGCAAAAAACCACCAACGATGGCTGGGGATATGGCAACCATGTGGTGATTGAGCATGGTTTTGGGTATAGCACGCTATACGGGCATTTAAGCAAAATAATGGTCAGGCCCGGCCAAACTGTAAAAAGAGGGCAGTTGCTGGGTCATGTGGGAAACACAGGGCGAAGCACAGGCCCGCATTTGCATTACGAAGTCAGGCGCGGAGGAAATCCGTTAAATCCGGCATTTTTTTATCACCGCGACTTGACCGACGAACAATACCGACAAATGATAGAAATGAGTAATCGCGAATCCAAACGATTTGATTGATGGAAAACAGCAATACACACACCAAGAAATACTACAAAATCGGGGAAGTCAGCAAAATGCTGAAGGTTCCCGCTTCAACGCTCAGATTCTGGGAAACTGAATTCAGGCAACTCAAGCCAATGAAAAGCAAAAAGGGTGATCGTATCTATTCACTGAAAGACATCGAAATACTGAAGGAAATTTACTTTCTGACCCGGGAAAAAGGCATTAAAATTGCCAAAGCAACCCGCAAAGTGGGAGGTTCGGGTGTGGATTCAAGTCCTAATACATTGCTTATTAATAAATTAAGGGAGCTTAAAGATAAATTACTGGTATTTAAACAAGCGTTAGGCGAGTGATGAGAAGAATTTGGATGCTGCTTTATTGCTGTTTGTGTACATGGCAACTTCATGCACAGCAGGGCGCAGCATTTTGGGGTTTGGGTGGCAATGAGGCCAACAGGGATGCCGCCTTTGGATTAAGTAATAACCCCGGAGTCGCATTTTCCGGTAAGGCGTCGGGTGGTGTCTGGGGACAACAACGTTTTACGGGTATCACCATAGCCCATGGCGGTGCAGCATTGGCATTTAGGAATAAGGGGACCCTGTATGGCGGAGATTTTTCTTACCGTGGAACTTCAGATTTTTCTGTCAATTCGGCTCATTTCTCTTTATGTCAAATTGTCAGTTCGCAATTCAGTGTAGGTTTTTCTGTGGGTTATACATCCCTTCACCAGTCTATGCTTAATGAGCGGCCGGCATGGCTCAGCGGAAGACTGGGTGCGGCTTTTCAACTGAATGAGAAGTGGGATGGATCGGCGGTGATATTCAATCCTTGGAATAGCGCTAATGATGGAGGCGTAGCAATACCCGGGGGGGCTCTGGCGTTGGGGTATAAAATCAATCCTCTTACCCGGGCCGGTTTTCAATATCGGTATAATGCCTCATTTCAGCCCGTGTATGGCATCTCCATAAGGCATGAGTATGGAAAGCGTATTGTGTTCAATGGTGCGCTGCAAATTGGTCCTGAGCCATTTTCGGGTGGTATTGAGTATAAATCTGCTTCAGGCAATTTTGGGCTGGCCACCCGATACCACACGTATCTGGGCTTTTCTCCTGCTTTTTCTTGGATATGGTCAAAGCTATAAAACGCATATTGTTATTGCTGCTACTACCTTTTGGGAGTGCGTTGGCCCAGATTCCGGAGGATGTTAAGCTCACCATTGAGCGATACCTGGAAACACTGGAAACCAATGCAGACTATACTCAGATTTATGAGGATCTGGTTGTTTTTACAGAAAAACCCCTTAATCTCAACCATGTCGGGGTGGATGAGCTAATCAATTTCCCTCTCATAA
>Ga0164292_10000865_pt1 | contig 24229 bp, 15 predicted proteins | sample GEODES117metaG_FD_111486 | JGI IMG/M metagenome (GOLD analysis project Ga0164292, IMG submission 111486) | Eutrophic lake water microbial communities from Lake Mendota, Wisconsin, USA - GEODES117 metaG | ecosystem: Environmental > Aquatic > Freshwater > Lake | place: USA: Lake Mendota...
CCTTTCACCGCAGCAATACCTGCGACGGCTGCGCGTGCGCATGGCCTGTCATCCGCTGGTGTATTCGGAGCAGTCCATCGCGGAAATCGCCGCAGCGCACGGTTTTTGCGATCAAAGCCATTTCGGGCGCGAGTTCCGCCGCGAGACGGGCATGACGCCGCGCGAGTATCGAAGCCGGTTCCGCACAGCAGTGCAGTGACGTGATTCTTCCAAAAAGTGTCGCGGTTACTCTATCTCCAGAGAGGGAATACCGCCACACTGAGCGAATGTCCCCAGGAGGTTCCACCCAACCGATTGACTTTCTCATCGTTGGCAACGGTCGCACCAACGCGCTGGTCGCGTTGCGGTTGGCGTTGCGAAAGTGGTCCCTGCGGCCCCGGCCTTTTGATGTAGGTGAGATCGGTCATCATCAACTATTCCTAAATCCCAACCCTCAAGTTCTGTCGTAACTCCAACTGCAACACCCAGCAGACATGAAGAAAATCGTCCTCGTCCTTGGCTTTTGCATGGCCGGTTTGTCTCCGGTTTCGGCCGTCATCACCAATCGTTGGTCCTTCAATCAGCCATCCGGCGCTGCGAGCCCCGGAACCACGATGGCGGACTCCATCGGAGGAGCGACTGCCACCATCGTGGGTGTGAACGCCAGTTTCACGGGAACCGCCCTAACGCTGCCAGGAAGCGGGGCTGCTTCAACGGCAGCCGCGAACGTCATCTCCGCCTACATCGACCTGCCGAATGGGATTATCTCCAGCAAGACGAATCTCACCGTGGAGATTTGGGCGACGGCGGTGTCGATGCAGAACAACCAGCGTCTTTTCGAGTTTGGGCGCGTTAACACGGCAGGGGTTGGAGGGGGCGCTGCGGGCGAGATCACCAACACCTCCACCACGAGTGCCGGATCGACCAGCGCCAGTGACGGCATCAATTTGAACATCAGTCGAGGAACCAGTGCGTCCGCATTGAATGCGCAAAGGCTGGAGGGGCGCCTCAATGGGGCCACCCCCGTCCAGGGAGACACGTCTTTGCCGACTTCGGCCGGGACCGAACACCATTACATCGTGACGTATGAAGCCGGAGTGGGGACCTTCGCTGCGACGGGCGGGCGCCTGACTTGGTATCGCGATACGGTCTTTGTCCGCTCAATCGATCTGAATTTCCGGCTCTCCTCGCTAGAGGACGTGAACAATTGGCTGGGACGGTCGCAGGGATCGAACGATTGGACCTCAAACATTCGCTACAACGAAGTTCGCCTCTACGATCAGGCTCTGACACAGCTCGAAATCAACGCCAGCTTTGCCAGAGGAGCGAATCCAGCTCTACCCGTGGCCCAGTCAGATGCCATCATCTTAAACCCTGGTGCCAAAGCCTCAATTCCCGTGCTGGCGAACGACACGGGGGGCCTGTTCGTCACGATTGCTCAAGGGCCGCAGTTCGGAACCGCCGTCGTTGATGAGCTCAATCGAATTCGGTATGTCCATACCACGGGAAATCCAGCCACGGATACGATCACGTATCGGGCGATCAATGCCGCCGGTCAGTCCGAGATCACGAACGTAACGATCACCTTTTCACCAAATCTGCGCCTGGCAGCACCCACGGTCAATGTGCCTTCGTCGCCGCCTCCCACGAGCTACCAACTCGTCGATGCCTTTCCGATCACGTTTACCGATCCCACCACGCTGGCGACTCCTCCCGGCGAAACGTCCCGGCTCTTCGTCTGTCAAAAAGGGGGGCTCCTGCGGGTCATTCCCAACACCAATGCCGCCACACCAACCGCTTCGACGTTTCTCGATCTCCCCACGCTCCTGACCTCTCGCGGAGAATCCCTCGACACCGGCAGCGAGAACGGTTTGCTGGGACTGGCCTTTCACCCGAACTATGCCAGCAATCGGTATTTCTACCTCTTCTATACGCCGGCGCGAAGCGGTGTCATTTACAATCGCGTCTCGCGCTTCACCACTCAGGCGGGAAACCCTAACGCTGCCGATCCGGCCTCCGAACTGGTCTTGATCGAGCAACTCGACGAGGTGAACAATCACAACGGCGGCGATCTCCATTTCGGGCCGGACGGATACCTCTACATTTCCACTGGGGATGAAGGAGATCAAAGCGACGCAAGGAACAATAGCCAACGCATCACCAAGGATCTCTTCTGCTCCATCTTGCGGATCGATGTCGATAAACGCCCTGGCAACTTGGAGCCAAACGCCAACCCGAACCCGGTCGATTATCCCTCCAGCCCGCCGCCCGATGCGGTCATTCGGGACAGCGGGATCGCCCGCTACAGCATTCCCATCGACAATCCCTACGTCCACACCAGCCTTGGCGGGAATTGGAACGGGACGTTCAACGGGACGGCGATTCCGTCGGGCGAGTTGTCCTTTGTGCGTTCCGAGATCTGGGCCTCTGGGTTGCGCAATCCTTGGCGCATGTCGTTTGACCCAGTCGGTGGCGATCTCTGGGTCGCCGACGTGGGAGGCGGGCAGCGTGAGGAGATCAATATCGTCACGCGAGGCGGGAACTACGGCTGGGCGCTCAGGGAAGGCTCCGTGAACGGTCCGAAGTCGGCACAGGCTCCCACCAATTTCGATACTCTCTTCGGGACCCGTCCGATTCACGATTACACGCGAGGAAGCGGTCCCACCCAGGGAAACTCCATCACGGGCGGGATCGTTTATCGGGGCTCTCGGTTTCCCTCGTTGGTGGGTTCTTACATCTATGCGGACTATGTATCCGGGAACATCTGGAGCATCCGACGCAGCGGTGCGAATGGGGCGACCACACCGGTCCGGCTCACGGGCGAAGGCGGTATTGTCGCCTTTGGGCGTGACCCGTCCAACGGCGATGTCTTGATGGCAAACTTGAGTTCGGATCGCATCCGCCGCCTGATCGGTGGCGTGCCGTCCACAGGTTATCCGGCGACGCTGAGCGAGACGGGAGTTTTCGCGGACTTGGCGGATCTTTCTCCCAATCCCGGTGTCGTCTCCTACTCGGTGAACCTGCCCTTCTGGAGCGACTTCGCGGAGAAGCGGCGCTGGTTCACCATCCCGGCGCTATCGAGCACGATGACCTGGAGCCGGGATGGCGAGTGGAGCTTTCCCACCGGCCAGGTGTGGGTGAAGCACTTCGACATGGACCTCACGCGCGGCAATCCCGCCACCCGGCGAAGGCTGGAGACCCGGCTGCTCGTCCGCAATGCCGGTGGATCCTACGGTGTCAGTTACCGCTGGAACGACGCCGGCACGGAAGCCACACTCGTGCCTGAGGAAGGCGTGGAGTTTGACCTGAACGTGGTCGAAAACGGCACCCCGCGCGTGCAGCGCTGGAGCATCCCGAGCCGGGCCAGTTGCCTCACTTGCCACACCCCACAGGCCGGTCACGCGTTGTCCTCGAACACCCGCCAGTTCAATCTCACAGGCACGATGAACGGCTTCACCGGAAATCAGCTCACGCTCCTGCAAAGTGCGGGCTACTTTGCCAACGCCGTCGAATCGCCCAACCTCCTTCCGCGCCATCTCCGGCCAACTGAGAGTGCCTTTCCTATTGAGGCCCGCGTGCGCAGTTACCTTGCGGTCAATTGCGCTTATTGCCACAAAGCCGGCGGCACTGGCGGCACCTCCCCCTGGGATGGCCGCCCGGAGCTGACCCTCGACCAGACGCTTCTCATCAACACCCCGGCGGCAAACAATGGCGGTAATACCGCCAATCGCCTGATCGTGCCCGGCAGCACCCTGCACAGCATCATTTACAATCGCACCGGAGCGTTCAACGGCTTCACCCGCATGCCACCGCTCGCTACCAGCGAACTCGACCAGCCAGCGCTGACCTTACTCGAATCCTGGATTAACGCAGCCTTGCCCACCCAGCAAAGCTACTCAGACTGGCGGCTGGCCAACTTTGGCAACACCACCAGCCTCGAAGGAGCGCCAGACGAGGATGCCGATGCGGATGGCGCCATTAACCAGTCCGAATACCTCGCCGGAACCGATCCCCGCAAGGGAACCGCCTTCCTTAATCCACAGCTGACCAATAACGGCACGCAGGCCAGCCTCACCTTCAGTCTGCCCGCCAACCGCAGCGCCGTCATCGAAACCTCGACCGACTTGATGACATGGACAACCTGGGACATCCCCGGCAATCATGGCCTGCCCACCCAGGGCGGTGCCATCACACTCTCCGGCCCTGTCTCCGGACCCCAGCAGTTTTTCCGCGTTCGTATCAGCGCCAGGTGAATTTGGCTCTATTGAAGCAACCTTTTCCGGTAAGTACCCGCAGCAGTTTAAACAAGCGCAACCAACCGCTTGCCGGTCAAGAAAGAGCGCAGAGCCGTACCGATCTGCCCGCAAGTGCTCAGATAAGCCAGCATCATCACCATGCAGGATCTCGAGGCATGAGCGGACAACACTTTACTACTCAATGACAAGACTCAATAGCCGTGATGACAACCCACGGCGAGCCACCACCCGTTGCCTTCCCATATCAATGCTTGGCAATGATATGGGAACGAAAAAAGTGGAAATATTTCGGCAAAGTCGGGCCCTTGATGGAGCATCTCTCTTGAATGACGGAATCCAACATTGAGCAACATAATCATTTTCTTCGGCTCTTGATGGAGCACGATGCGTCTTTGCGCGTGTTTGTGCGCTCTTTATTGTTCAACCATGATGAGGAGCGGGAGGTGATGCAGGAAGTGGCTGTGGTGCTTTGGCGGAAGTTTGATCCAAGTATGGACAGCGGGACGTTCTGCCGCTGGGCCTTTGGGGTGGCACGCATGGAAGCGCTGACTTTCAGGAGGGAGCGCGCACGCGACCGACACACATTTGGCGATGAAGTCTTTGAACTGCTTTCACAGACGGTCGTAGAGCATTCAGATTCGCTCGAGTCAGAACGCCGTGCTTTGGACACCTGCCTGCAAAAGCTCCCCGAAGATCAGCGGCACCTCGTTCAGGCTGCATATGCGCCCGGCATGAAAATCGATCAACTTGCAGCGCAATTGGGCCGCACTGCGATGGCTCTCTACAAGAACTTGCACCGCATTCGCTTAACGCTCATGGACTGCACCCGTCGAGTGCTCGCTGCCGAAGAACTGACATGAACACAAACGATCTCCGCTTTGAACTCATCCGACGAAGTCGCGATGGAAATGCCTCATTGGAGGAACTCGCTCAACTCGAAGCCATCCTGCGTGAAGATCCCGAATTTCGCTTAGCCTATATTCGCTATTTGAATCTCGATGTCGCCTTGAGTACCGTGGCGAAAGCGGCATCTCGGTCACTTCAGATAGCTCTTCCTTCGCAGTCACGCTGGATTACTTGGCGTCCGCTCACGGCGGCAGCAGCGGGGATTGTGTTTGGCATGCTTTGCACGTCGGTCGTGTTTGGCTTTGTGAACCAAAAGGCGGCGGTGAAGAGAATGCCGTTGGTGGTTTTTGATCCAGGTTGGGAAAGTGACGCGGCTTTGCATGATGGACTGCCGCATGGCATCGGCCAATGGGGCATGGATTCGGCCAGGGTGGTTTCGGCGGAGGACGGCGTGGAGCCCTTGCAAGGCCAGCGAATGCTTCGACTGGAGCCGATTCCGAGGGAAAAGAACGTCAAGAATCTCACCTCGCGGGCTTATCAGGTGCTCGATGTGCGTTCGCAGCCCCTGGCCGTGATGAATGGCGAGATGGAGGTGGAGGTCACCGCTTCATTTTGCACCATGAACAGCGATATCAGTTCGCGTTACCTAATCCGTGCCATCGCGTTGGATGAGGTGCCGGAAACTGCCCTGAAGAACTTTTGGTCGAAGGTGGAAAGCGATGGCGTGGTTTCTGAATCGCAGCGCTTTGACACGGTTCCCGGAGATTCGGGCTGGCATACGTTCAGCATGAATCTACGCCTGCCGCCGGGATCGAAGACACTCGTGCTGATCTTCGGTGCCGTGCCTCCCGAGGACGCCGCTCAGCCGCCTTCCATGCACTACCTTGATGACGTGCAGGTCACTCTGCTCACCTCCCAACCTCTTCCATGAACACAGATTCCATCGCCACACCCAATCGCCGTTTCTTTCTGCGTGCCACGGGCATCAGCCTCGGGTTGCCTTTGCTGGAATCGCTCGGAGGTCGTGTCTTCGCACAAAACGCCGCCGTCGGGTCGCTCGCGGGCAAAGCAGCCGCCTCCGCATCTTCCCCCATGCGCATGGTGTGCATCGGCAATTTGCTCGGTTTTTATCCTCCGGCGTTCTTTCCGACGAAAACAGGCGCGGACTACGAGCTGTCGGAATCCATCGAAGCTCTCAAGCCGCATCAAAAAGACTTCACGCTCTACTCAGGACTCGATCACGGAGTCAAAGGCGGGCATTTTGCCATGAGCTCCTTCCTCAGCGGCGTGCGAACATCCGATGCGAAAGGCATGCCGGAGGGCAACATCACCGTGGATCAACGTGCGGCAGAGACGCTGGGCGGCGCGACGCGGTTTCCATCGCTCACGCTGGGCTCCGAGAGCGGCATCCATGGCGGCTGTCTCCTGTCCTGGACCCGCAGCGGCACGCGAGTGCCGCCGATCAGCACGCCGCGTGAATTGTTCCAGAAGCTCTTCATCAATGAGGATGCCAAAAGTCTCGCTGCATCCATGGACCGGCTCGATTTGAAAGGCTCCATCCTCGATGCCGTAAATGGTGATGCAAAGTCGCTCCAGCGCCAACTCGGCCAGCGGGACAAGGAAAAGCTCGACGAATACTTCACCTCCGTCCGCGATGTGGAGAAGCAGATCGAGCTGCGCCGCCAATGGGCCAGCGTGCCGAAGCCAGACCCGAAGATGCAGGAGCCGAAGAACCGGGATTTCGTCGCTGACCTGCCGGTGATGTATGACCTCATCGCCCTTGCCTTGCAGACGGATTCCACGCGCATTGCCACGCTGGAGATCGGTGGCGATTTCGAGGCCGCCGCCTTTGGTTTGAACGGCGGCTACCACGGCCTCTCCCATCACGGCCAACGCCCCGAGGCCATCAAAGGCCTCATCAAGATGGAGCGCTATCAGGTGGAGCAATTCGCCCGGTTCTTGGAAAAACTGAAATCTATCCAGGACGGTTCCGGCACGCTGCTGGATCACTCCATGGTCCTTTTCGGCAGCGGCATGGGCAATGCGAACGCACACACGAACTCGAATCTGCCGATCATTCTGGCTGGTGGCGGCTTCAAACATGGCGAGCACAAGGCGTTTGCTGCGAAAGGCCCTGGCCGTCAGATGCTCTGCAATCTCTATCTCTCCATGCTGCATCGCTTCGGGGCTGAGGTGGAGGCATTTGGGACGAGCACGGGAACCTTGACTGGGCTCGTGTGATTCATGGCAGGCACTTCATTTACCCGTTCAAGCACCATGCTTCGCTTCTCGATTTCTCTCGCGGTCACGCTTACCACCCTTGCCAGCTTTTCATTGCATGCCGCACCAGGCATAGAGCCAGCCCGACACTTCCTCACCACCTACTGCAACGACTGCCATGGAGCCGAAAAGCAGAAAGGTGACCGCCGCTTTGACCAGCTGGTGCTGCCTGTCGCCAAAGTGGACACGTTGATCGAGATCAAGGACATCCTCGATCAGATCAACCTTGGCGAAATGCCGCCGAAGAAGTCGAAGCAGCCCTCGGCGGCGGCGGCCAAAGCCTTCGTCGATCAAATGACTCGTGCGCTGTCCGAGGGACGTGAAAAGCTCGCCAGCACGGGCGGCAGCACCGTTTTGCGTCGGCTGAACCGCACGGAATATCTCCACACCATCGGCGATCTGTTTTCGCTGAACATGGCGGCTTTCGACCCGACCACGAAGTTCCCGCGCGATCAATCCGCCGAGCACATGGAAAACCTCGGCGACGTGCTGCAAACCTCTGGTTACCTGCTGGATCAATATCTCGACGCGGCCGACGCGGTGGTGGAAAAGGTCTTCGCGGCGCAAAAGAAGCCGCAGGAGCAGACCTGGCACTTCACGGGAAAGTTCAAGTCCAAGGCCAAGTCCGAGAAGAAGCGTAACGAATACGACAACCGCCACCTGCTCGTGATGGAATGCATGGACTCGGACAAGCACACGGCGGGCTTCGGCTTCATCAACGACTTCGAGGAAGGTGTGCCCGCTGACGGCGTCTATGAGGTGCAGGTGCTAGTCAAAGCCATGAACCGGCAGCATCCGTATGATCCAAACATCTTCGGCACCGACTCACGCGAGCCCTTCCGGCTAGGCATCGTACCGGGGGATGCCAAACTCGGTCCACTGGAACTGCCGCAGCCTAACCAGCCGATGCTGGCGGAGTTGCAGCTCAAGGACGGAGAGGCCGAATGGCACACGATGAAGGTGTGGCTGGATGCCGGTCACACGCCACGCTTTGTCTTCCCGAACGGTCCTGAGGACATCCGCAGCACCTGGTTCAAGATCGCCGACTTTCACAAAGACCTTCAAGAGCAGTTCATGGATGAAGACGACAAGAAGAAGGGCAAAATAGGCATCGTGGAGGCCAGACTGCTCACCTTGCACGTCTGCAAGTTCCCGCACATCCGCATCGACGAGGTCAAGATTCGCGGTCCCATCGTCGAAGCATGGCCTCCGGTGACTCAGCAGGCCGTTTGGGGCCGCAAAGCCTTCGCACCTGAGAAAATGCGCGAGATGCTTCAGGCCTTTGCAGGGCGTGCTTATCGGCGTCCGGCCACTCAGGACGAAGTGGACCGCCTCATGGCCGTAGCGGAAAAACGCATACAGCAGGGCCATTCACCGCTGGAAGGCTTCAAATCAGCCCTGAAGGCCGCGCTTTGCTCACCGGGCTTTGTTTATCTCTGCCACGAGACTCAAAACGACACGAAGAAGCTCACCAGCCAGGCGCTCGCCTCGCGACTGTCCTACTTCCTCTGGTCCACGATGCCGGATGCGGAGTTGTTGAGCGAGGACCTTACCAAGCCGGAGGTATTGCTGGCGCAAACACGCCGGATGCTCAAAGACAAGCGTTCCGATGCCTTTGTGGCCGGTTTCCTCGATAGCTGGCTGAATCTCCGCAACTTGGGTGGAATGCCTCCGGATCGCGGAGAGTTTGAGGAGTATTATTCAAAGGGTTTCCAAGACGCCTTCAAGACCGAGACGCGGATGTTCATGCGCTACCTCATCGACCGCGATGCCAGCCTCGTGAACTTCCTCGACAGCGATTACAGCTTCCTGAATCAGCCGCTCGCCACGCATTACGAGCTCGGCGACATCGGCGAGCCATCCAAGGCGCACGAGTTCCGCAAAGTGAGCTTCAAAAACACGAAACGCGGCGGCTTGCTCGGCATGGGCTCGGTGCTCACCATCACCGCGAATGGCATCGAGACCTCACCCGTGACTCGCGGCGTGTTTCTGCTGGAAAACATCCTCGGCACTCCTCCACCGCCTCCACCCGATGATGTGCCCGCCATTGATCCCGACGTGCGCGGAGCCAAATCCATCCGCGAGCTTCTCAGCAAGCATCGCGAGTCGCCGAACTGCTACGGCTGCCATCAAAAGATCGACCCGCTCGGCTTCGCGCTCGAAAATTTCGACGCCATCGGCGACTGGCGTCCTCGAATCGGCAAAACCAAAATCGATTCCAGCGGCGAGCTGCCGAGCGGTGAGAAGTTCGATGACGTGTCCGGCCTGAAAAAGATCCTCGTGCAGCGCAAAGACCTCTTCGCGAAGATGCTCACGGACCGCCTCCTCACCTATGCCTGCGGCCGCCGCATGGAAGCGCTCGATGAGGCCATCGTGGAGCGGATCGTTGCTGAACTCGCGAACAAGCAATACGGCCTGCGCTCTCTGATTGAGGCGGTCGTGCTCAGCGAAGCTTTCCGGAACCTCTGATGAACAAGCGAAACGATCTCACCCCAATGAAACTCATTACCATCCTCTTCATCGTGCTCTGCGGTGTCATTTGCGCAGCGGAGACTCCTGCGAGCAAATTCAACGTGCTCTTCATCGAGATCGATGACCTGAACGACTGGGTCGGCGTCTTTGGTGGGCATCCGCAGGCGAAGACCCCAAACATGGACCGGCTGGCGAATCAGGCGGGCGGCACGGTGTTCATGCAGGCGTATTGTCCCGGCTCGGTGTGCTGTGCGTCGCGCTCGGCGATGCTCACGGGGCTGCGTCCTTCGACCACCGGCGTTTATGGCAATGGCAACAACCTGAAGTCATCGCGCATCGCGGCAAAGGCGGTCACCTTGCCGCAGTATTTCTCGCAGAACGGCTACCACTCGCTTTCGAGAGGCAAAATCTTCCACAAGCATCCGAGCTGGATCGGCATGGATGAGGGCCAGTGGGCTTTCGACGAGTGGGAGCCGAACGCCGGCGGCGATGGCCTCGACAAAGCCGACCTGCCTCTGAACAAGCTGCCGATGCTCGACGGTCAAAAGTCGAACGCCGAGGCCAAGGAGTTCGATTGGGGTCCGACGGTCACGACGACGAAGGAAACGAGCGACTACCTTACCTGCGAATGGGCCGCGCAGCAGCTCGACCGCGATTTCAAAGGTAAGCCCTTCTTCATGGCCGTGGGCATCTCGAAACCGCATCTGCCGTTTCATGTTCCGCAGGAGTTCTTTGACATGCATCCGCTCGATCAGGTGCAGGTGGCGGAGATCGTGCCCGATGACCTCGACGACATCCTCACGCCGCGCGGGAAGAAGAAGTTTGGCCCGACGGAGGATTTCCTGCGGGTGCAGCAAGCGAACCAGTTCAAGCAGATCACGCAGGCCTATCTTGCCGCGTGCTCGTATGCGGATCACTGTGTCGGCGTGGTGCTCGACAAGCTCGCGAAGAGTCGATACGCGGAAAACACCCTCGTGGTCATCTGCGGTGATCACGGCTGGTTCCTCGGTGAGAAGCTCCGCTATCGCAAAACCGAACTCTGGCAGGAATCCACCCGCGTGCCGCTGATCATCCGCGTGCCCGGCCTTTCGGAGAAGGGAATCATATCCAACCGTCTCGTGAACCTCCTCGACCTCTACCCGACGCTGGTGGAGCTGTGCGGCTTGCCCACAAAGGAAGGTCTGGATGGTCGCAGCTTTGCCGGATGGCAAAAAGCGCCATCGGAACCCGGTCTACCCACGCTCACGACGATGGGATTCCAGAATCACTCCGTGAGCTCGGCCACACATCGCTACACGCGTTATGCGGACGGCAGCGAGGAGCTCTACGATCATCAGAACGACCCGATGGAGCGTCGCAATCTGATCACGGATGCCAAGCTGAAGCCGATCGTGGATGAACTGCGCGCTTACCTGCCGAAATACGACGAACCCGAAGCCCAGGAGAACGAGATCGACAAGAAACGCCTCCGCAAGGCGATGGCCCAGATCAAGCAGATGGGAAAAGAATACCGCGAGAAGGCCGAACGCGGCCAGATCGATCCCGAGATGATTCGCAAGGTTTACGAAAGCCTCAAATAACCATGAAGCGCACCCGTCGATGGTTGATGAAGTTGTCTCCGCTGCTCGCATGGCGTGGTCTTGGCCTGTCTGCGGCTGAAATCGGCCTCAAGCCGCCGTTTCTCGGCCAAGGGACGATGTCAGGCGAAGTCACCGAGACGACTGCGTTGCTGCAAACACGTCTGACGCGGTCGAATGCACTCAATGCAGAAGGTGATCTGCCCGGAGCCGCTGGCGTGGTTTGTTTTGAGTGGAGCACGCACGCGAACTTTCGCGAAGCTCATCGCACGCCGTTTCAATCCGCGACGGACAAGCACGACTTCATTGTTCGTGCGGAGATCACCGATTTGAAGCCCGGCACCACTTACCATTACCGCGCTGTGTTTGGCAGCACGGAGGCTGACGCGCTGGCTGGGCCAGGTTGTTCCTTCAAAACCTTGGCCGGTGGCGGGCAGGACGCGCCGGTGCGCTTCATCGTGGGCAGTTGCATGAACTACAACAAGTTCATGCTCGGCAAGAAAGGCAAGGCCAGCGGCCCTGAGACGGCCACGGACGAGGACAAGCGTCTCGGCTTTCCCTCCTTTGAGAGCATGCTGAAACTGCGCCCGGACTTTTTCATCGGCACGGGAGACATCGTCTATTACGACCATCCCCTGCGGGTGGCCAAGACGGTGGCACAGCTCCGCCAATGCTGGCATGAGCAGTTCCGCTTTCCGCGCATGATCGAGTTCTTCCGTCGTGTGCCCGCTTACTGGTCGAAGGACGATCACGACTTCCGCTACAACGAGTCCGACAACACCACCGACGAGCTTCCTTCGTCCAAGACCGGCATTGATATGTTTCGCGAGCAGTTGCCGTTGCTCGCCACCGGCAGCGACAAACCCAGCTACCGCACGCATCGAGTCAGCAAAGACCTGCAAATCTGGCTCACGGAGGGGCGCGACTACCGATCGCCCAATGAAATGGCCGATGGGCCTGAAAAATCGCTCTGGGGAGTGGAGCAGCGAGAATGGTTGAAGACAACCCTGAAGGCCAGTGATGCCAGATGGAAGATCCTCATCTCACCCACGCCGATGGTTGGGCCGGATGATCTGAAGAAGATCGACAACCATGCTGATATCAGCGGCTTCCGGCATGAGGCCGATGCTTTCTTCGCCTGGCTGAAGGAGAGCCAGATCGACAATCTCACGCTCGTCTGCGGCGACCGTCACTGGCAGTATCACAGCATCCATCCATCGGGCATCGAGGAGTTCGCCTGCGGTGCGCTCAATGATGAAAACGCACGCATGGGAGTGGCCCCCGGAGCCAAGAAAGGCTCCGACCCGCAGGCCCTCGTGAAGCAGCCCTATAGCTCGGCCGCACCCAAAGGCGGTTTCCTGCAAATCACCGCGGGTGATGAGCTGCTTCTCGAACATTTTGACTCGCGTGGCGAACTCCAGAACCGCGTCCGCCAATGACGGTCTCATCCGATTGAATCCAACCAAACCCATGAAACTTACCCGTCGTCGGCTCCTGCAATCTGCTCCATTGCTGCTACTCCCCAAGGCCACTCAGGCAGCCGATGAGGCGATGCCTTTTGGAGCGGCGTTTCCCGAACTCGAATCCCTCACCACGGGCGAGTGGTGGAAGCATGGCGCACAAGCGGCAGCGAATCCGAAGAAGGGCAAAGGCAAGGGCGGGCCACCTCCTGCTCCGTCGATGAACGTGCCGCGTGATGAGGTGGTGTGCTTCGCGCAATACACGCAGCAGAATGGTGTGCTGAAAATGAGTGCGCAGCTTTTCCCGCTGATGCCGGGAGAGGAGCGCATGGCTCGGCTCGAAGTAAAACACGAGGGTGAGGACTGGAAGGAGATCGCGAAAAGTGAAGTGCTCTATCCGGGATGGGATGCGCATTTCCGCATCGAGGGTTGGGATGGCTCGAAGAATGTGCCCTACCGCGTGCGCCATGGTAAGAAGGCCATGTTTGAAGGACTCATCCGCCGCGATCCCTTGGACAAAGAGGTGATCGTGGTGGCCAACATGAGCTGCAACTCCAGCCGCACCATCGGCCCGCGCACGGAGATCATCGACAACCTCCGCGCTCAAGATCCCGACGTGCTTTTCTTTGGCGGCGACCAGACTTATCGCCACACCGAGCACACGGCGGGCTGGATTGAGTTTGGCCTCCAGTTCCGTGACATCATGCGCGACCGGCCGACTGTCTGCATCCCGGATGACCACGATGTCGGCCATGGCAATCTGTGGGGCGAGAGCGGCAAGCAATCCAGCATCGAGGGCGATGCCGATGGCGGCTTCCGCTATCCGGTGGCGTATGTGAACCAGGTGCAGCGTCAGCAGAGCTGGCATCTGCCAGATGCGTATGACCCCGAGCCGGTGAGCCGTGATGTGCACGTCTATTTCACGCGGATGCTGGTGGGTGGCATCGACTTTGCGATTCTCGAAGACAGGAAGTTTAAAAGCGGCCCAGCGGGCAAAATCCCGCAGATGGGGCCGCGTCCCGATCACATCAATGATCCGGCGTATGACCCCAAAAGCATCGATTTGCCCGGATTGGAGCTTTTGGGCAAGCGGCAGGAAAAATTCCTCCACGAGTGGGGCCAGGACTACAGCCAGGGAGCGGAGATGAAGTGCGTGCTCTCCGCCACCGCCTTCTGCGGTGCCGTCCACATGCACGGCGGCGTGGACAAGCGCCTTCTCGCCGACCTCGATTGCAATGGCTGGCCCCAGGCAGGCCGCAATCGCGCCCTCTCGGAGATTCGGCGTGCCTGGGCACCCCATCTCTGCGGAGACCAGCACCTCGCGGTCGTCGTGCGTCATGGCATCGAGCAGTTTGGTGACGGTCCTTATAGCTTCACCAGCCCCGCGCTGGTCAATACCATTTACGGTCGCTGGTGGCATCCGCTGGATGAGAAAGCTGGGCCGAATCCCGTTCCCGGCAGTCCGCTGCCCTGGACGGGCGACTTCAAAGACGGCCTCGGCAATCGCATCAGCATGCTCGCCTATGCGAACCCGGAAGACATCCAGGACGAAAAGCTGCGCGCCGATGGCTACGGGTTCATCCGTTTCAACAAAACCACCCGCCAGGCCACCTTCGAATGCTGGCCGCGATTCGCCAAAGTGGCTGAGGGTGACAAGGCGCAGTTCCCAGGCTGGCCTATCACCATCTCGCAAGATGCCAACGACGGACGCCAGGTGGCCGGCTGGCTACCTGAGCTCATCATCGAAGGCGCCGAGAACCCTGTGGTGCAAGTCATCGAAGAAGCCACCGGTGACATCCTCTACACCGTGCGCGTGCGCGGCCACCGCTTCCAGCCCCGTGTCTATGCCCAAGGCAAGCACACCATCAAAGTGAACCCCGGAGAACCGACTTCCCAAGAAGACAAAGGCTTGGAGCCGAAAGCCAAAGAAGCCGCTGGAACCCTGGCGATGAAGATTTGATCCAAGATGAAATGTATCCCGCTACTCCTGGCACTCCTGCCCTCATTAGGTCTCGGTCTCGATGTGCAAAACCACGCCGGTGCTCCAGGCCAGTTCGCTACGGATGAAATCCGGCATGAAGCCGCTGAGAAGGGCTCAGACCTTAACATCACCCTCAAACTCCAACCAAATTCCAAGGCTCCCCAGAGCTACCGCATCCAGCGTGAAGGGCAAAACATCACGGTGACCGGCGCGGACGCTACTGGGACAATGTATGGCGGGCTCGACATCGCGGAGGCGATCCGGCTTGGAACCCTCGAAACGCTGCAAAGCTCCGAACACAAGCCGCACATCGAGAAGCGGGGCATCAAGTTCAACATCCCGCTCGATCTGCGCACGCCGAGCTACACGGACTCCTCTGACGCGGCGCAGGCGAACATCCCCGAGGTGTGGGAAAGCGATTTCTGGATCAGCTACCTCGACGCCATGGCGCGGCATCGCTACAACGTGCTCTCGCTTTGGAGTCTGCATCCGTTTCCCTCGATGGTGAAGGTGCCGGAGTTCCCGGAGGTGGCTCTCGATGATGTCTGGCGCACGAAAGCGAAGCTCGATGACACGTTCAGCTTCTCTGGAGAGGACTTTGTCAGGCCAGAGATGCTCGCGAACCATGAAGTGGTGAAAAAGATCACGATGAACGAAAAGATCGCGTTCTGGCGCTGGGTGATGCAGCAGGCCGCTGATCGAGGCATCACGATTTATGTCTTTACCTGGAACGTCTTCACCTTCGGCGCGGATGGCAAGCACGGCATCGCCGACAGCATGGAGAACGACGTTACGAAGGCCTACTTCAGAGCCAGTGTGCGTGAAATGGTGAAGACCTACCCGCTTCTCGGTGGCATGGGCATCACCGCTGGCGAGGGCATGCCGCATGACATGGACTCGAAGGTCAAAGAAAAGTGGCTGTGGGATACCTATGGCGAAGGCGTGCGCGATGCGTTGAAGGTTGAACCCAAACGTGATTTTAATCTGATCCATCGCTTCCACTGGACCGCGCAGAGCGACATCCTTGATGCCTTCAAAGACTACCCGTGCACTTTTGATTTCAGCTTCAAATACAGCGTGGCACACATGTATTCGATCACACGGCCCACCTTCATCCAGCCGCTGCTGGACGGCATCGCGCCCGGCCGCCGCACCTGGCTCACGGTGCGCAATGATGACATGTACACCTTCCGTTTCGGCGATCCCGCTTACGCTCGCGAATACATCCTCAACATGCCGCCGCGTGACAAGTGCGCTGGCTTCTACATGGGGCCGGATGGTTACTGCTGGGGGCGTGAGTTTCTCGATCGTCACCCTGCCGCAGGCAAACGGCCGCTGGTGATGGAGAAGCAGTGGTACTCCTTCGCCATGTGGGGCCGACTTGCCTACGACCCTTCATTGCCGGACTCGCATTTCGAGCGGCTTCTCGCCGCCAAGCACCCGACCGCCGCCTCGGCGTCTCTTTTCACCGCGCTGCAAAGCGCCTCGCAGGTGATGCCGCTCATCACACGCTTCTTTTGGGGCGACATCGACCTCAAATGGTTCCCCGAAGCCTGCTGGCGTCATCCGCGCCGCAAGGAGGGTGAAGGCGGGTTCTACACCGTCAGCCACTTCATGGAAGGCAGCGCCATGCCCGGTGCCGAGGTGCTGTGCATCCGCGACTGGAGGAAGCGCCTTGTTTCGCGTGCATCGATGCTCGAAACGACGCCGCTGGAGATTGCGGAAGGTCTCGAGGGTGCCGCCGCGCAAACCTTCGCCGTGCTGGAAACGCTGCGTGACTCCGCCAAGGCCGATCCAGAGCTGCAGAATAATGTCCACGACTGCGAGGCGCTTGCGTGGCTGGGCCGCTACTACGCGGCGAAGATTCGCGGGGCATGTGCGCTGGCCTTGTTTGATGCCAGCAGTGACCCTTTCGAGCACGCCGCTGCACTCCGTCACCTCAATGAGGCTCTTTCACACTGGAAGCACTACGCCGCCATCCGCGATGCGAACTACGTCCCGGCTCTCTACAATCGCCTCGGCTATGTGGACATCACCGCGCTCACTGAAAAGGTCTCCGCCGACATCGCGATCGCCACGGGATGGAAACCCGGTAGCCTCAAAGACAGCGGCAAACGTGCTGGGGCCGAGAAAGGTTTCCGGGAATAGGTCAGGCGAGGTTAATCCGCGATTCTGGGTGCGGATTGGATTGATTCTGGATCGTGGAGCCGCTAGTCTCGAAGCCATTCCATGCGAGTCTTTGCACAAGTCATCTCGGGTTTCTTAGCTGGGTTCTTACTGATCGGTTGCGGCAGTTCGTCGCTGCCTTCGGCTGAATCATTGAGCGCCAGTGCGCGGGTGTTGCGGGAGCAGGCGAGGCCGGAGTTCGATGAATTGGAGAGGCGCCGGGCGGTGGGTTTGCTGAGCGAGGCGGATTACCAGGCGGATCGGGCGGCTTTGGAGAAGCGGATTTCGGATGATGCGCGGGATGCGGCGTGGTCGCACCATTTTTTGGTCGAAAGCGAGCGCCGGGCGAACGGGGAGCCGACGCCGGATGCGCCCCAGTCGATCATGGCGCCGAATGCGCTCCGAGGTGGAGCAGGCGGGGCAGGCGTTGCAAGCGGGGGTAGTTTGTATCGGCCATACACTCAACAGAGCCAAGGTATGGCGAACAGCAGTGGTGGCGGGATGTTACCGAGCATGGGCGATATGAACAATTCCGCGACGAGTTTTGTACCGACGGCGCCCCAGTGAGGCGTCGAATTCGATGATTCCTTGCAAGTCGGCGGGGCTGCTGCCAGATTGGGGGCTCGATTATGGCCAAAAAATCTGCTTCCAAATCTACCCCCACCGTTTCTCCCCTTCATCGTAAGCACTCAGCCATCGTGGTCGATGGGCCGGAGCGGGCTGCGAGTCGGGCGATGCTGCATGCGGTAGGATTTAAGCGGGCGGATTTTCAGAAGTCGCAGATTGGGATCGCCAGCACTTGGAGCATGGTGACGCCGTGCAACATGCACATTGACCGGCTGGCGAAAGAAGCGGCGAAGGGCGTGGATGCGGCGGGGGGCAAGAGTGTGATTTTCAACACAATCACGATTTCCGACGGGATCTCGATGGGAACGGAGGGGATGAAGTATTCCCTGGTGTCTCGTGAGGTCATTGCGGACTCAATTGAGACGGTGGTGGGATGCGAGGGGATGGATGGTTTTGTGGCGATTGGCGGATGCGACAAGAACATGCCGGGCTGCATGATGGCGATGGCGCGTATGAATCGTCCCAGTGTTTTTGTTTACGGGGGAACGATCCTGCCGGGTTGTGTCGGTCCAGAGAAGAAGGACGCGGACATTGTGACGGTGTTCGAAGCGGTCGGCAAGCATGCCAACTGTTTGATCAGCGACAATGAGCTGGAGGACATCGAGGAGCACAGCATTCCCGGGGAAGGTTCTTGCGGCGGCATGTACACGGCCAACACGATGGCGAGTGCGATTGAGGCGATGGGCATGTCTTTGCCGAACTCGGGCGCGCAGTCGGCGGTGTCGGATGAGAAGCTGATCGACTGCTTTGATGCAGGGGCGGCGGTGATGAACATGATCAAGCTGGGCATCACGCCCCGGGACATTATGACGAAGGAGGCGTTCGAGAATGCGATCACTCTTATCATCACGCTGGGAGGCAGCACGAATGCGGTGTTGCACCTCATCGCCATGGCGCACACGGCCGGGGTGAAACTGACCATTGAGGATTTTGTGCGGATCGGCAAGAAGACGCCGGTTTTGGGTGATTTGAAGCCGAGCGGCAAGTACTTCATGAACGATCTGGTCAAGATCGGCGGCACGGTGCCTTTGATGCGCATGCTGGTCGAGGAAGGCCTGATGCATGGCGACTGCCTGACGGTGACGGGGCGGACGATGAAGGAGAACCTCAAAAAGTCGAAGATCGTTTATCCGAAGGGTCAGCAAATCATTCGGTCACTGAAGGATCCGATCAAAAAGGACAGCCATTTGGTGATTTTCAAAGGCAACCTATGCCCGCAGGGAGCGGTGGGTAAGATTTCGGGCAAGGAAGGGCTCACATTTACGGGCAAGGCGATTGTGTTTGATTCCGAAGAGAAGGCGTTGGACGCGATCCTGAATGACAAGGTGAAGAAGGGGCATGTGATTGTGGTGCGCATGGAAGGGCCGAAGGGCGGGCCTGGGATGCGCGAGATGCTGAGTCCAACGAGTGCGATCATGGGCAAGGGCCTGGGCAAGGATGTGGCGCTGATCACGGACGGTCGTTTCTCCGGAGGCAGTCATGGATTTGTGGTGGGCCATGTGACGCCGGAGGCGTTTGTGGGAGGTCCGATCGCGGTCATTAAGAATGGCGATAAGATCACGATTGATGCTGAGAAGCGTGCGATAACGCTGGGAATTCCTGCGAAGGAACTGGCGGCGCGTTTGAAGGCCTGGAAGCAGCCGAAGCCTCGCTACACACGCGGGGTGCTGGCGAAGTTTGCAGCGCTGACGACAAGTGCGAGCGAGGGAGCTGTGACGGACAAGGGGCTGTAAGGTTCCGACTTCAGCGCATCCAGGTGGGGCCGAAAGCATCCTGGGTGGGTGTTGAGCGGGATTTGATGGCTAGGTCGCTGTTGTGCTTCAGTCCACTTTGGGTTGGCAGGCCGATGGGTTCTGCATTGGCTTCGTTGTCAATCCAGATGAAGGTTTCAGGTGCAAGCTTGGTCTCGATGGCGGGCTGGCCCGGACGGGCGACGATGCGGTTGCGTTCGAGGCGGATACCGATGGGGGGAAGGGTGGCTTTTTTGACGTCGTTGTAACCGAGGAGCATGCTGTGCTTGCAGTTGAGCATGGTGTTGCCGCGGATGAGGGTGTTCTTCACTTGGAAGTAGCCATTGAGGACACTGTCGGGAATGCCGTTGATCAGGGCGATGGCGGTGCGAAAGCCATCGCCTTCGAGGTCTTGGAGATGATTGTCGAGGATTTGATGATCTTCGCCAATGACGCGGATACCGCCGGTGCGGGTTTTGTGGTTGCCGAGGAAGAGGTTCTTTTCGACGATGCAGCGGTTTCCGTGGCGAAGGGTGAGTGTGCCTTCGACTTCAATGAAGGTGTTGGCGCGGTAGGTGTTGCTGCAGGATTTGTTGGAGACGCACTCGGTCTCGCCGTTGCAGGCGTGGAAGAGGTTTTCTTCAACGAGGCAGCGGGCGTCCATCATGGAGCTGTTACTGTCTCCAATGCGAAGGGTTTCACCGCCGTTTTTGCCCAATTCGGGGCGAGGACCAAAGTGGTTGTGGTGAAGATGATGGTTTCCTGGATCGTCTTCTCCCAACCAAACGACGACCGTGGTGCCTTTGGTTTTTTTGCCTTCGATGCGGCAGTGGTCAAGTTGGTTGGAGGTACCGTAAAGGCCGATCCAACGGTCTTCTTTCTCGGTGGCCTTGAAGTCGGGAGCTGCCGTCAGTGCGCAGTCGGTGACGCGGCAGTGATTGGCGCGGCGCTTGGAGTCGATGCGGAACTCGAGCCAATCGGCTTTTGAGCCGGAGAGGTTATGCAAGTGCAGACCGCTGACGATGAGGTGGCTGCCGCCGAGGCGGAGGCGGGAGGCGCCGGTGAAGACGGTTTTGCCGGGAACTTCAGCGCGGATGGTGATGGGTGCTTCAGCGGTGCCGTCGCCATCGAGGCGGAGATCGGCGTCTTTCCAATCGCCTGCGGTGAGGACAATGGTGTCACCGGGCTTGGCATCTCGAACGGCTTTGCGGGCGGCCTCGGGATCCGAGACGGAGAAGGTCGCGGCGTGGAGGATGGGTGCGAGGAAGAGGGCGGCGAGGGTGGTTTTCATGGTTGAATCGGTCAACCAAACCAACGCCGATGCGAAGGGGTTCGTGCGCCGAAGTGGGGCGTGGCTAAAAATGAGGGGCGGAGACGGTTCCTTCTTCGAATTCGAGTCGGTGGCGGCGGACGATGCCATCGGCGATCTCGGTAATCATTTCTTCAAGGAGAAGCCGGAGGTGGCTGCCGGGGCGATAGTCGGCGGGGGCGATGTGTTTGACGCGGTCTGCGAGGGCGGAAAGCTGGTAGCACTTTTTGAAGGAAGCGCGGCTTGGCTCGTTGGGATTGTAGACGGCGATGCCATGGCCACCGTATTTTTTCATGAGGGTGAAGCAAGGGACGTCGGTGGGGCCGTCACCGACATAGATCATGTTTTGGAAGGGAATGGGGCGGAGTTCCGGGGCCATATGATCGTTGACGTCCTCGTTCGGTTCGAGCATGCCTTTGTTGATGCGGAAGAGGAACTGGGTCTTCGTGGTGTGGCTGATGACGCGCTTGGGGAAGCTGATGCGGCCGTCGCTGTCTTCACCGAATTCGCAGCCGAAGATTTTTTTGACGTGGGGGGCGAGTTCGGAGCCGTCGAGGAGGGCTTTCAGGCCTGAGGAGACGATGTAATGCTCAACTTTGATGCCGAGCATTCGATGCTGGTCGGTGAGGGAGGCGCTGAGCTCGGCGAAGAGGGCGGGGAGGCCTGGATAGAATTTGAGGTTGGCTCCGAGGGCGCTGAGTTCGGCGTTGGTGGGGCGGTCGAGGGCGAGGTAGTCTAGCAGGGCCTTGAGGTAGGCGAGTTCACCGTCGTAGCCTTCGGTGTCAACGAGTTCGCGGCTCTTTTTCCAGAACTGTGTTGGATTGATGCCGAAGCGCGGGAAGAGAACTTCGTCCTGCATGTAGTTCGGGCTGAGCGTTTGATCGTAGTCGTAAATCAGTCCGATGGTGGTTTGAGCGGTAGCCATGTCGGCGGATACTATGCTGCAAAAAGCTTAAAGCGCCAGCAGATGAGCGAGGGCGGGGGTGAGGGCGGGGTATTGAAAGGTGTAGCCTGCTGATTGGGCAGCGGCGGGAAGGGCGCGTTGGCTGGTGAGCAGCATTTCCTGGGCGAGATCGCCGAGGAGGGTTTTCAAGACGAAAGCGGGGGCGTGGAAGAACGCGGGGCGATGCACGGTGGCGGCGAGGGCGCGGGTGAAGTCGGCGTTGGTAACGGGGTTCGGTGCGCTGAGGTTGAGCGGGCCGGTGACGGCGGTGTTTTCGGCGGCCCAGAGGATGAGGCCGACCTCATCGGCGATGTGGATCCAGGGCATCCATTGACTGCCGCTGCCGAGGTTGCCTCCGACGCCAAACTTGAACGCGCGGCGCATCAGGGGGAGGGCTCCGCCTTCATTACCGAGCACAAGGCCGGTGCGGAAATTGACGACGCGGGCGCCGAGGCGGTCTTTTGCAAGCTGGGCGGCGGCTTCCCAGGCGATGCAAACCTCAGCGAGAAAGCCACTGCCGGCGGGGCTGGATTCGGTGAGGATTTCGTCGCTGCGATCACCATAGTAGCCGACACCGGAGGCGACGAGGAGGGCGGCCGGGGGCTGGGTCCAGGAGGCGAGGTGGTCGACAAGTTTTTCGGTGAAGGCGCCGCGACTTTCGTCAATGAGGGCACGTTTGGCGTTGGTCCAGAGGCCGAAAACGGGTTCGCCGGAGAGGTGGATGAGAACATCCAGGGGGCGGTCCGGCTGGGGGAGAGCCCAGGGGGTTTGTGCGGGTTGAACGAGGCTGTGGGGGCCGGGACGGCGGCGGCGGGAGTAGGTGATGATCTCGTGACCGCGCTGGGTGGCGAGTTTGCTGAGGTGGGTGCCGATGAAGCCGGTGGCTCCTGTGATGCCGATGCGCATGAATGGGATACGCTTTGGATCGGGTTCGCGCGTGAGAAAGGGGCGAGCCTTTACTTGGTTTCTGGGGTGGGGGGCGGGGTGGGGGTTTGACCCTGGCTGTCGGTGACTTTGCCTTTGGACATTTTGCTTTTGAGTTTGGCCCAAAAGTCATCTTCGTCGGTGGTGGCGGTATCGGCTGGAGCGGCGGGTTTTTCCTCGGCTTTTTTGTCGTCTTTGGGAGTGAAAATGGGGATGGTGGTGCCTCGACCGGAGCCGCCGGGTGGGTCGTCGGCAAGCGTTTTGCCGTAGGCCGCGAAGGTCTTCACTGGGATGTCGACCTTTTGGAAACTGGCCTGGAGTTGACGGCGGGCATTGATGAAGGTCGTGGGGCTGTGGTAGTTCGAGTAGTCGCGAGCGAACTGGGAGCGGTTCATGCCGATCTGCAGGTTTTTGCGGACTTCGAAGTGGAGGTGAACGGCGTACATGCCGTTGTTGCCGCCCATGGTGCCGACGAGTTGGCCTTTTTCGACGAGTTGGCCAACCTGGACTTTGCGCTCATGGAGATGGGCGTAGAGGCTGTCGACCATGTCGATTTTGCCGGTGATGTCGCGGTAGGCGTGGCGGACGATGATGCAGTTTCCCCAGCCGACGCGGATGTTTTCGGAGAAGACGACAACACCGCGACCCATGGAGTAGATGGGGTCGCCAAGGTCGGAGTCACCGCCACCTTTGCCGTTCCAGTCCTCACCGAGGTGGCCATTGGGGTAGAAGCCACGGAATTTGTAGTAGCCGGTGGCGTCGGGTTTGCCGACGGGGAAGTCGAAGCCGTCAGCGAGCAGGCAGCGGACGGTGTCTGAGGCGGAAAGAGACGAGGCCGCTATCAACCAGCTAACGCAGGCAAGCCGGGAGACCTTTTGGCAGCGTTGGAAAAGGGAAAATAGAGCGGCCATGGTTCGGGCTGGGTCTCGAAAATACTGCCCTGGACCAAGTTTGCCACTGTTAAATGCACGCTCAGGGTGCTGACGACTTAGTCCTGGATTACGGTGATTGTGATTTCTTGAGCATGAGGGGCTCCAGGGGCTTGATGGAGACGAATGAGATGAGTGCCCGGGATCAGGATGGCGGTCCATTGATCATGGCCTCCTGTGACACTGAGGGAGGGGCTGGACCACGTGACAGTTGGGTAGCCTGCGGTCGCTTGTAAGCTAAGTCGACGACCCTGGTCCGGGAGATCGGGGTCGAGATGATACACGGCACCGGCCAACGGTTGCACGATGCGAAGTGCCTGAGGTTCGGAACCGAGGGTGACAAGATCGGCGAGCCAGTTGTCGGCGCTCATCAGCCAGGCCCGATACTCAGGAGTTAGGAAGGCTCGGCCTTGGGCGTCGTAATCGGTGGTGGTGGCCGGGGTTGGCAACTGGGACGAGACGAGCCAAGCAGTTTGGCTGAGGCGAGCAGCCGGGGATTGTGAGGTGATGCGTTTGCCATTGCGGGGATCGATTCGGATTGATTCCAAGCCTGACGGAGTTTGAAACCAAGTGGTGGGTCCAAACTGCTCTCGTAGCGCGGTGAAAAGGTCTGCGAGTATGGGGGCTGCACCTGTGACGCCAGAAACGCCCTGCATGGGGGTGCGGTCAAAGTTGCCGGCCCAGACGGCGACGGTGTATTCGGGAGTGTAGCCGAGGGCCCAGTTGTCGCGATAGGAGGAACTTGTGCCG